>Ga0068861_100001604_pt1 | contig 14400 bp, 10 predicted proteins | sample KBSSwiS42_FD_66593 | JGI IMG/M metagenome (GOLD analysis project Ga0068861, IMG submission 66593) | Switchgrass rhizosphere microbial communities from Kellogg Biological Station, Michigan, USA - KBS Switchgrass S4-2 | ecosystem: Host-associated > Plants > Roots > Rhizosphere > Soil ...
CGTCGGCGTGGCGGGCGGATCGACGCCGTCGTACTGGATGGGCGATCTGGCCGCGGCGCCGGGCGACTCGGGCTCTGCCGTGGTCACCTGCGATGTCAACGGCACCGACGTGCGCGGCCGCGGCGCCGCCGGCGTGCTGACGCACCTCGGCGTGGAAGTGGGCGCGCAGAGCGGCTTCGTGTTCGGCACGACGATCGGCCGCGCGATCGAGATGGCGCGCGAAGCCAACCTGTCGCTGGCGCTGGTGTTTCCGTAATAGCGGCGACAGTCACCTGTCACGACGATCAACGCAGAGCGCGCAGAGTCCGCAGAGACGCGCAGAGTCGGTCGCCGCATTCGCTCGGCGATGGGCAATTTCGCGACAACCGGTTGAACGCGAAGCCCGCAAAGCGCTTGGCGCGCCAGATCGGCCAGGCTGGGTTCGCGTCGCAACGCGCGACCGGCGGCCGGCGTGGCCGGCCGCCACGCGCCGTGAGACCGGCGACGCAAACACAAACCATTTTGACGCTGACAGGTTTGTGTTTGCGCCGCCGTGCTCGCGGCGCTAGCCCGCGAAGCGGGCCGGTCGCGCGTGCTTAGGCGAACCTTGTCTCTGCGTGCTCGGCGGGTTCTGCGTTTTCCTCTCGTCGTCGGCAGGCGAAGCGGGCCGATCGCGCTGCGCGAACCCGCAACAGCTTTGCGGGCTTTGCGGGCTTTGCGTTCCATCCACTGCGGCGGCGAATCATTTCTGCGTGCTCCGCGCGTTCTGCGTTTTCGTCGTCGTCGACTCGCCCGCGAAGCGGGCCACTGATCGCTGGTGCGCGGGGTTAGACGCTCGCGCGCGGCAACTGGTTTCCATACGGAAACTCTCGTGCATCTTCACGCTTTTCGTATTCGGCGACAGCGTGGAACGGACCATACTGGCTTCGTTCACCACACGATCACGCTCTTGCGCGAGGATGCCATGGCTGGAATTTCCGTTGTCACGACTCAGGGAACGCGCGTCGCCTTGCAGGACGATCAGCTCGCGGCGCTGAAATCAACCCTTGGCGATCGCCTGCTGACGCCGGGTTCGCGCGGCTACGACGAAGCGCGCACCATCTGGAACGCGATGATCGATCGCCGCCCGGCGCTCATCGCCCGCTGCGCCACCACCGCCGACGTGCAGCAGGCGGTGCGCGTCGCCGCGGCCGACAACCTGCTGGTGTCGATCAAGGGCGGCGGCCACAACATCGCCGGCAACGCGCTGTGCGACGGCGGGCTGATGATCGATCTGTCGCCGATGAAGCGCGTCGAAGTCGACGCGGAGGCGCGGACCGCGCGCGTCCAGCCGGGCGTCACCCTCGCCGAGCTCGACGCCGCGACGCAGGCGCACGGCCTGGCGGTGCCGCTCGGCATCAATTCGACCACCGGCGTCGCCGGCCTCACGCTCGGCGGCGGCTTCGGCTGGCTCACCCGCAAGTACGGGTTCACGGTGGACAACCTGATCTCGGCGGAGATCGTCACCGCCGACGGCACGCTGCGGCGCGCGAGCGAGCGCGAGCATGCCGATCTCTTCTGGGCGATTCGCGGCGGCGGCGGCAACTTCGGCGTCGTCACCGAGTTCACGTTCCGCCTGCACCAGGTCGGTCCCGAGATCCTGGCCGGGCTGATCGTGCACCCGTTCGCCGACCTCGAGGCTGTCGCCGCGCGCTATCGCGACTTCGTGGCCGGCGCGCCCGAGGAGCTGACGACGTGGCTGGTGTTTCGCAAGGCGCCGCCGCTCCCCTTCGTGCCGCCTGACTGGCACGGACGCGAGGTCGTCGTGATCGCGTTCCTCTACGCCGGCGCCGCCGCCGCGGGCGAGCGGGTGATCGAGCCGCTGCGGCGCTTCGGCCGCCCCGTCGGCGAGCACGTCGGGCCGATGCCGTACGCCGGCTTCCAGCAGGCGTTCGATCCGCTGCTCACGCCGGGCGCGCGAAATTACTGGAAGTCGCACGACTTCACCGGCGTCAGCGACGCCGCCGTCGGCGTCATCCGCGATTTCGTCGGCCGCCTGCCGTCGCCGCACTGCGAGATCTTCCTCGCCCACCTCGGCGGCGCCGCCGCGCGCGTCGCCCCCGACGCGATGGCGTTCAGCCGTCGCGACGCCGAGTTCATCATCAACGTCCACACGCGCTGGGAGCAGCCGGCCGACGATCGGGCGTGCGTGGGATGGGCGCGCGACTTCTTCAGCACCATGGCGCCGCACGCGATCGGCAGCGTCTACGTCAACTTCATGCCGGAAGACGAAACCGACCGCCTGCCGCAGGCGTGGGGACCGAACTACGCGCGGCTGGCCGCGATCAAGGCGAAGTACGACCCGAGAAACTTGTTCAGGGTGAACCAGAACATTCAGCCGGCCGCGGTCTGAGCCTGATCTCGGCCGCACGGGTCGGGCTTGCGCGGGCACCCGATTCGAACGATAGTGCTCGTTTCCGATTTGAAACGGCGGCGCCGCCTCAGGCGCCGTGAAACGGAGGTTCTGCCAATGGCGAAAGCAGCGAATGCCGTGCCGAAGGGGTTCTCGACGATCACGCCGCAGCTGGTGCTCGACAACGCGGCGCAAACCATGGAGTGGTACGTCAAAGCGCTCGGCGCGAAGGAAGTCTCCCGCAGCCTCGGCCCCGACGGCAAGGTGATGCACGCCGAACTGTGGATCGGCAACTCGCCCTTCATGGTCAACGACGCGATGATGGGCAGCAAGGGACCGCAGGCGCTTGGCGGCTCGCCCGCATCCTTCTGGATCTACGTCGACGACGCGGACGCGCTCTTCAACCGCGCGGTGTCGGCCGGCGCCAAGGTGCAGATGCCGATGGCCGATCAGTTCTGGGGCGACCGCGCCGGCTCGGTCGCCGACCCGGGCGGCTACAGCTGGTGGATCGCCACGCGCAAAGAGGACCTGACGCGCGACGAGATCCGCACGCGCGCCGACGAGTTCTTCAAGCAGATGGCGGCACAGCGATGAATCGCGGCTGCTGACGCCGCGAAGCAAGTGCGAAGACAGAAGCGGGCTGCCCCGCTTCTGACTTCGCGTCGTCATCGGTCGAGCCCTGCCGTACTTCCGTACGAGGGAAAAACGGCAGCCGCCCTTCCAGCCCGTCCATCTCCGCACAACCTCCTGACCGGCAAGCAGATCGATCTTTACGGCCGAGGTGCGAAAAGTACCGGTCTCCGATTTGCACAATCGGCTGGTGATGAGAGCGAGGCTCGACCACACCGGCGTGCGACCGACGACGACGATGTCGTCTATCGGTCTCATCGCCGCGATCGTCTGTGCCTTCGCGGTCACCGGCTGCAGCCGCGAGCTGTCGCCGACCGCGCCGTCGACGGCGCCCAACGCGGTGACGCCGCCGGCTCCGGTGGAAACCAACGTCACGCTGAAGGGACGCGTCACCGAGGCGGCGCCGACCACCGTGATGGGTGTGTGGGATGCAACCGTCACCGTGACCGACGGCGCCGACTCGTGGAGCTCGGAGAAAACGTTCGGCGGCGGCGCCCAGGGCCTTTACTCCATTCCCTTGCTGAAGCCGGGGCGCTACGAGGCGACCGTGTCGGCCGTCGGGTTCGTCACCGCGAAACGCACGCTGACGATGCCGGCCGATGCCACCACTGATTTTCCGCTGCTGCCGGTGCCGGCGACGATCTCCGACACCTTCGAAAACCAGATCAGCGACACCGACGGCACGTGCAGCGACGGCACGCAGCCGCGCCCGTGCCGGATCGTCGCGATCCCGATTCACAACGGCGGCACCATCGACGCCATGTTGACCTGGAAGCCGGCCGCGCCGGCCGTGCTGAGCGTGACGCTGTTTCAGAAGGGGCAGGCCGAACCGGTGGCGCGGTCGACGTCGACGGGACCAGCCTCGCAGCATCTGGTGGCCAATACGCCGGGCGGCGCGGTCTCGGAGTTGCGGATTACCTACGTCTCGGGGACCGGCCAGGCGAGCTACTCGATGCGCGTCATCCGCCCCAACTGAAGGCGTCAGTGCACGCCGGCTTCGCGATCGGCGGAGAGCCGTTTGACGTCGGGCGACACTTTGAGGAAGGCGTCGACGACGCACGGGTCGAAATGGGTGCCGCGGCATGAGGCGATGAACATGACCGCGTCCTCGTGCGACATCGGCTCGCGGTAGACGCGGCGCGAGGTCACCGCGTCGTAGACGTCGACCAGCGCCATCAGCCGGCCGGCAATCGGGATGCTGGTGCCGCGCAGCCCCTGCGGATAGCCCGTACCGTCCCACTTCTCGTGGTGCGTATAGACGATGTCCTTCGCCAGCGCGAGGATCGCATCGTCGCGCTTGCCGACGTCCTGCTCGGCGTGGAGGATGACGTCGCGGCCGTGCATCGGGTGCTTCCGCATCTCCAGCACTTCGTCGGCGGTGAGCGCGCCCGGCTTGTTCAGCAGCTGATCGGGGATGCCGACCTTGCCGATGTCGTGAAGCGGCGCGAGGCTGGCGAGCAGATCGATCCGCTCGGGGGTGAGATAGCTGCTGTAGTCCGGGTGCCGCGCCAGCTGCTGCGCCAGCAGCCGCGCGTACTCCTGGGTCCGCCGCGAATGGCGTCCGGTTTCGGCATGCCGCACCTCGGTCAGCGACAGCAGCGCCTGCACCATCAACCGCTGCGTCGTCACCTTGTCGTGGCCCGCCTGGTCGGCGCGGCTGCGCTCGACCGTCAGCTGCTCGATCGCCATCGTCGCGAACGACGCCACCAGGCCGAGCATCGGATAGAGCGGCGAGAGAAACATTCCGGAACGCCAGAGCAGCAGGATCGCGCCGCCCCACACGGCGCCAAGACAGGCGGCGACGCCGAGGCCGCCCCACCAGATGCCGAGCCGTCCGACCAGCAGCGCCACGATGATGCCGAGCCCGACGACCAGCTGGGTCTCGACGAGAACGCTGTATTCGGGCCGGTGGATGAAATCGTCCTGCAGGAGGTTGTCGGCGATCGTCGCCTGCACTTCGACGCCGGCAAACAACGTGTCGATCGGCGTTGCCACGACTTCGCGCGTGCCCAATGCGGTCGTGCCGACGAAGACGATCTTGTCCTTGAAGGCGTCCGCGGCCGTCTTGCCGCTCAGGACATCGCCGGCCGACACGTAGGGGAAGGTCCGCTTCGGTCCGCGATAGCGCAGCAGGGCGTTGCTCTTCGCGTCGAGCGGCACGATCTGCCGGTCGAGCGACAGCGCGGAGGCGTTGACGTTCAGCACCCGCACGCTCATATCCCGCGGCGGCTGGGCGTGCAGCACCGCGGCCAGCGCCAGCCCGGGATAGACGCGGTCGGCGAACGACGCCAGCAACGGTGCGCGGCGCAGACGGCCATCGGCGTCGGGCGTGGCGTTGAAGAACCCGGAGGCACCCGCCGCCTGCGCCAGCAGCGGCAGGCTGCAGATGACGCCGCTCGCGCGGAAAAAGGGATCCTCGAGGCGATCGTCGCCCTGCCGGATGATCGCCAGCCCGAGCGGATGCTGCACGCACGACCCGGCCTGGCTCGACGCGCCATCGAACGTCAACGCGTAGCCGAGGACGACGCGGCCCTGCGCCAGCGTGTCGGCCAGCGTTTGATCCGGCGAGTGGCCGCCGCCCTCGTAGCGATCGGGCTCCGCGAAGACGATGTCGAGCGCCACGACGGCGGCGCCGCGGTCGCGAATCGCCGATACCAGCCGGCCGATCACGTCGCGCCGCCACGGCCACTGGCCGATCGCGGACAGGCTCGGATCGTCGACGTCGACGATGACGACGCGGCCGCCGGGGGCGCGGGCCGGCGTCTGGCGCAGCAGCCGATCGTAGTTGGAGTTCTCGAGGTTGCGCAGGAACGGCGGATGGTAGAGCGCAAGCGCGGCCACGACCAGCGCCGGCAGCAGGCCGCTGAGCAGGACGCGCCGGCGCGGCGGCAGCTTCATCGGATGGTGATTTCGACCCGGCGGTTGCGGGCGTCCGCGACGTCGTCGGCCGTCTTCACCAGGAGATCCGCCTCGCCGTGAGAGGTGACGTCGATCAGCGCGCGATCGACGCCGGCCTCGACCAGCCGGCTGCGAATCGCGTTGGCGCGCCGCAGGCCGAGCTCGTAGTTGCCGGCGGCGGTGCCGGTCGTGTCGGTATGCCCGATCACCGCGACGTCGGGGAACGGATGGTTGCGCGCCGACTGCAGGATCTTCGGCAGCAGCGCGCGGCTGTCGTCGGTCAACGAGTCCGACTCGAAGAGAAAGTACAGGGTGAACTGCTCCGGCGCCACCGGCAGCGCCGCGATCACGTCGCCGAACAGCCGCTGCAGGTTGGCTTCGCTGATCACGGCCACCGGCGGCATCGGCCGGTTCGGCGTGACCGATGCCGACTCGCGCGCGGAGGCCAGCTCCACCGAGCCGGTGGGGCTGGTGACGATTGCGCGGCCCACCGTGCCGTCGGGCTGATCGGGCAGCAGCACGACGAGATCGGGCCCCTTGTGCAGGCTCGTGGCGACGCGCCGCGGTCCGCAGCCGGCGGCAAGCGCGGCGGCCGCCACGGCGAGCGTAGCGCAGCCCTTCAGGGCTGCCCGGCGGGTCAGCGACGCGGTGGGCCTGCGTCTCATTCGGGCACGCGGATGGCCAGCGTGGTGCCGCGCACGCCGACGACCGCCGCCGGCGTCTCGAGCCTGATGGCGTCGGGCGACAGCTTGGCGATGCGGCCGGAGACGTAGGCCATCACACCGCGAACGACTTTCAGCACCAGGCCGAGGCGGGCTTCCGCCGGCGCGTAGACGAAGCGGTCGACGCGCACTTCACTGCCTGGCCCGAGCGAGATGCGCGTGTCGTCTTTCAGGGTGACGCCGAGACGCCCGTCGGCGCCGGTGCGCAGCGCGTCGGCCTCGAAGATCACCGTGCCCGCCTGCGCCGGCACCGTCGATCCGCCGCGGACGATGAACGCGGCGCCCGAGGACACCTTGATGCGGCCCGCTTCGCCGCCCGGCGTCTGTGCCGAGGCGGAGGTCGCGACCGCGACGAGCGCGACGGCACCGAACCAGCTGCGACAGGTGATCACGCGCCCCCCTTGATGACCGGTGTTCGAACGGTCTGATGTCTGGCTGTTGTGAAATCCACGATAACCCTGTTGCCGGTTGTGGTCCAGATGCGATGCGGGCGGCCGCCAAAAAAAACGGCGCGTTTCAAATCCGTGATCGGGGCGTCGCCTGTCGCCGCTCATCGCAGGCGGACGCGATAGCCGCCGCCGATCTCGAGGTGGTCCGCCTTCCGGAATTTCGTCGATCGAACGGCGAAAATCGCCCAGAAGCGATCGCCGAGATAGAACCGCGCGCCGTAGCGCTGATAGAAACGCGGCAGCTCCTCGTCCTCGATGCCACGCCAGGCGGTGTAGCCGAATTGCGCGAGGATGCCCACCGCGGCCAGCAGATGCTCGTAGCCGCCGTAGACGCCGGCGCCGAAACGCTGGTCGCGCGGCGCGCGCGAGTCGATCCGCTGCCCGGCCACGGCCTCGACGCGCGCACCGGCGGCGCCGTCGTAGATGAAGTCGCCGCCGGCGGCGGCTTTGCCGAAGCGGTAAAAGTGCCGCTCGATGGCGGCAGTCGCGGTGCCGGCGCCGTAGCGGCGCCAGCGATCGGACAGCGCCACGTTCGTGCTGGTCTTCGCGACGGCGCTCTTCACGCTGCCGGCAGCGCCGGCCACGAGCTGCCATGACGGCGCGAAGCGCGGCAGATCACCGGCGCGCGCGCGCGGCAGCACGGTGCGCGGGCCGAAGTCGTAGCGGATCCCGACCTTGGGGCCGACGTTGGCCAGTCCGAGATTCGGCTGCCTGGTCGCGCCGTTCGACCAATGCGTCAGGTTGAGGCCGGCGTAGACGCTCGCATGCCGCGTTGCCAGCACGCGCAGCGACAAGCCGCCGTCCACCTGGTAGGCGACATCGGACCCGAGCGCCGTGTTCGCATCGTTGTCCTGCCGGTCGAACTCGTTCCAGTGCCACGACACGCCAATCGCCACGTCCGCCACCAGCTGCGCGCGGCGCGAGACCGGAAAGGGCCATGAGAAGAAGCCGTAGGTCGAGTACGGCCGCCCCAGCTCGCGATCGCGATCGAACCAGGCGGCGGCGAAGCCGACGCCGTACGACGGGTAGTTGTAGACGCGGTGCCAGTCGCGCGATCCGTCGGTCTGCCGGCCGACCTCCAGGTTGACGGCGCGTGCGCCGTCGCCTTCGGTCTTGAACTGACTCGAGGCGAGAACGCGCGCGGGCGCGAAGCCGCCGCGGACGAACCATGAGCTTCCGGGCCCGGATGCGCTCTGCGAATCGCTGACCGCATCGCTCTGGGCCAGCGCCGGCGCAGATGAGAGCAACACGACCGCGATCGCCGTGAATGCTGCTGCGCGCATTCTTCGATCGAACTCTTCCATCGATTGCCTGCGTTTGCACTGACGAGCCATTTTTCTGACGCCGTGTTACGACGCGCGAAACGCCTTTCATATCACGACGCGCACGGTGAGCTGTCTTAAAGGTGCTGTAGCGCCCTCCTCAATCCCCTTCGGGCAACGCACGTCGTGGCATTCGTTGTGCCTGTAATCGCTCGGTCTTTCTGCACCGTTGTGTTTGTGTTGTGGAGTTTGTCGATGAGATTTCGCCGACTGTTGTTCGCCGCCACCGTTCAGTTGATTGTCGTGTTGGGCGGCGCCGCTCGTCCCGCGGCCGCGCCGTCGGCGCCCTCGCTCATCGGTCCAGCCGATGGCGCCAGCGTCACGGTGCCGTTCAAGATTTCATGGTCGTCGACGCTGAACCCCGCCTCGATCAACGGCGGCTATAACTGGCAGGTCAGTCGATCGTCGACCTTCTCGCCGCTCGTGTTGATGGATTCCACCAATCCGGCGACGACCGAAGACACGATCAGCGGCCTCGCCCCGGGCACCTATTTCTGGCGCGTGCAGGCGGCCGACGGCAGCGGCCAGAGCGCCTGGTCGCCGACGCGCAGTGTCGTCATCACCGGCGCCAACGCCGGCACGCTGCCGTCGCCGGTGCTGGCGCCGACGCGCGGCTACTCGACCTTCCATCCCTGGGAAGCGATCCACTTCGACTGGTCGGTAGTGCCCAACGCGGTCACCTATCGCCTCGAGGTGTCGAACGATCCGAATTTCCCCGTCGGGCCGGTGCCCGCCGGCACCACCACCTTCTGGAACGACAACATCCCGACCAACTCCGACGGCTACGTCCACACGATGATCGGCAACTGGTACGCGCGCGTCTTCGCGGTCGACGCCGACAACCCGCAGACCGGCGTCCGCAGCCTGCCGTCGAACGTGATTCAGTTCTCCTGCTTCTACGACAACCCGATCGGGCCGCCGCCGCAGCTGCAGTCGCCGCTCGGCAACCCGACGCTGACGCTGCCGGTGACGCTGAACTGGGCGCACGTGCCCAACCCGCAGCCGATGGGATACCTGTGGGAGGTCGCGACCGACCCGGGCTTCAACAACATCGAAGCCTTCAACAACCAGTACACCGAGCCGACGGCGGTGATGCTGTCGTTGACCTCGGGGCCGAAGTACTGGCGCGTGCTCTCACAGCACGGCCTGTCGTCGCCGACCACCAACGCCAACACCGCGTGGTCGACAACCGGCCAGTTCACCATCAGCTCCGCGCCCCCGACGCCGGTGTCGATCGCGCCGCTCGGCAACGAGCAGATGGTGATGTACAGCGGCGCGTCGGGGATGGTCGCATTGCAGCTCACCGCGGGTGTCCCGCCCTCAGGCGCGACGATTCCGCTGGCGAGCTCGCATCCCTCGGTTGCGCCGGTGCCCGCATCGCTCGCGATGCAGGGAACACATGCGTGGTCGCAGTTCCCCTTCACCGTCGGCCAGGTGACGACGCCGACCGTCGTGACGCTCAGCGCGACGCTGAACGGCGTCACCGCGTCGAACCAGTTCACGCTCCGTCCGCCGACGCTCAACGACGACACCCTGCAGACGACCGTCCGCGCCACCGGCGGCGCGACCATGACCGGCTGGGTCGATCTGGAAGGCGGCGGCCTCGCCGGCTCCGGCGGCTTCAGGGTCAACCTCTCGACCGACTCGCCGGCGGCCGCCGTCCCGGCGAGCGTCACCATCCCCGCCGGCGTTCACAGCGCGTCGTTTCCGATTCAGACCAGCGCGGTCACGACGACGACGGTGGCCACGATCAGCGCGAACGCCAACGGCCTGACGACGAGCTGGAAGATCACGTTGACGCCGGGGCCGGCGCCGACCTCGCTGCTCGTGCGGCCGATGTCGACGACGAACGGATCGCAAGGCGTCGTCACCGCGGCGGAAGGCAGCGGACAAGATCAGCTGATTCAGGTCGAGAGCAGCGACCCGGCGCTTGCCGCCGTTCCCGACACGGTCACCGTCTCCGCGGGCAGCGGGATCGGTTTCTTCAACATCACCACCGCGCCGGTCTCGGCGCCGACGGCGGTCACGATTTCAGCGACCGGCGGTGGCGTGACGCTGTCGCACCTGCTGACGCTGTACCCGACGTTGCCGGCGTTGTCGTCGCTGTCGGTCAGCCCGACGAGCGTCACCGCGGGCGGCTCCGCCACCGGCACCGTGCGGCTTGCGTCCGCGGCGCCGCCGAACGGCGTGGCGATCAACCTGGCGAGCAACCAGCCGAATTCGGCCAGCGTGCCGCTGAGCGTCACCGTGCCCAGCGGTGCGACGAGCGCAACGTTTGCCGTCTCGACGTTCGCGGCCGGCGGCAACACCACGGTGCAGCTGTCGGCGGCGATGGACAACCAGTTCCAGTTCGCGGCAATCGGCGTCACGACCGGCCCGCCGCCGGCGGCGTCGTTGTCGGCGGTGTCGGTGAGCCCGTCGAGCGTCACCGGCGGCAGTTCGTCCACCGGCACTGTGACGTTGACAGCAGCCGCGCCGAGCGGCGGCGCCGTCGTTTCGCTGAGCGACAACTCCGCGGCGGCGAGCGTGCCCGCGAGCGTCACAGTACCTGCCGGCGCATCGAGCGCGAGCTTCACCGTGACGACATCGTCGGTCAGCACGGCGGCGACGGCGACGATCTCGGCCGTCTACAACAGCGTGACGCGAAGCGCGGCGCTCACCGTGAACCCCCCGGCTGCTCCCCCGCCGCCGGCGCCGGCGGCGCCGACGCTGCTGTCGCCGGCCGACGCGGCGACTGGCGTGCCACAGCCGGCGGCGCTCGATTGGAGCGACGTGTCCGGTGCGACGAGCTACGAGGTGCAGGTCGACGACAGCTCGACGATGGCGGCGCCGTACGTCGCCAATCCGACGACGACCGCATCGCAGGTGACGCTGGCTTCGGGCCTCGCGTCGCAGACGCTGTGGTGGCGTGTGCGCGCGCGCAACGCGTCGGGCGTCTTCGGCCCGTTCTCGGCGGCGCGGCGCTTCACGCCGCAGGGGTCGGCGCCGCCGCCGCCGCCGTCGGGCACCGCGGCGCTCACCGTGACGGCGTCCGGCCGCAGCGGCGAACGCGTCACGTCGAGCCCGGCGGGCATCAACGTCAGCGTGGGGTCAACCGGTTCGGCGTCGTTCGCGACCGGCACCTCGATCACCCTGAGCGTCACCAACGGGCGCGACGCGATCTGGTCGGGGGCGTGCTCGAGCGCAGGGAGCAAGCGGAGGACCTGCACGTTCACCATCACCGCCGCTGCGTCGGTATCAGCGTCGGTGCAGTGAAACGGACACAGAGACTCAGAGGTACGGAGACTCAGAGGTACGGAGGCTCAGAGGTGAGCGGCCTCAGTGTCTCTGAGTCTCTGATTCTCTGTGTCTCTGTGCTTCTAGCGGAGGTCCGATAGTCGACTTCAACTTGTCGAAGGGGTCGACCATTGGATCCGGCTTCGTGCAGTCGATGCCGACGATGCCGTAGAGCCAGGCGGGCATCGCGACCGGTTCGATCACCAGCGGGATGAGGCGTCGCTTGCGATCGCCCATGTCGAGCACCTTGCAGATGATCGCCTCCTCCTCGCAGTTGCCGCTTTCGAAGTAGCGCGGAGAGATCACCGCCACGGTCACCCGGCTCTCGCGGACGCAGCGCTCCATTTCCTGCAGGAAGCTGGCGTTGGCCGGGAAGTCGCGCTCATCGATCGCGACCGCGTACCCGTCCGCCTCGAGCGCCTCGACCAGCTGCCGCGCCACCTGTCCGTCGAGCGCGCCGTGCCGGTAGCTGATGAAGACGTCGTAGCGCAGCGGTGTCTGGCCGCCCGCCGCCTGCGGCAGCGGCATCGAGGCGTCGCGAGCCATCGCCGGCAGCGTGCCGCCCGGCATCGCCTGCGCCGTCGCCAGCAGGCAGACGATGAGACAGGGGATCCACAAGAAGTAGGTCGTGCCGATGAAGGTGCGGCAGACGCCGATCGAGGCGCCGGTCCACACGCGTTCGGCGGCGCCGGCGGCGTCGAACAGCAGGTCCTCGTTCGACAGCGCCGGGTTCTTCCGGCTGTATTCGACGCCGAGCGGCGTACGCTCGGTGCCGATGACGACCGTCTGACCGTTGTAGCGCGCGGTGCACGCCCGCTGGGCGTAGCCGCCGGCGGCGAAGGCGCCGAGCCCCAGCGCGAGCGCGACGACCGCCAGCGTCAGCCAGATGCGGCGCCGCGCGGCGCCGCGCATGACGATGAACGGCAGAGTCGAGAGCGCGACGATCGCAGCCGAGGCGAGCGCGGCGAAGGTGGAACGCGCCGCGCGCTCGGCGCCAGGCAACCCGGCTGGCGGCGGCGCGAGGGCGGCGGCCAGCGCTGCGACAGCGGCGGCGCCGCACGCGAGCCACAGCCACTGGCGGCGCCCGCGCGCGCCGCCTGCCCTGAGCTCCGTCGAAGGGGAGCTCATCGTCCCGCGCCGGCGGGAACCGGCAGCTCCAGGATCAGCTCCTTCTTCCCTTCACCGATCTTGACCACCGTTCGCTCGCCGACGCGGGCGGTCGCCGGATCGCGCACCCACATGACGTAGCGTCCCGGCACGATGGCCTCTTCGGTCGGGCTGCTCAGCTGCGGGAAGAGATCGGGCGCGGCGTTCTCGGCCGCCTCGAGCACCTTCGGCATGTAGAAGACCTGCCAGCTCTTGATCTCCTCGCTGCCGTGCAGCGTGCGCACGCGCACGGTGACGGCGCCGCCAAGCTTGCCGCCGCTGCGGGTGCAGTGTTCGAGCTTGACCTCCAGATCCTCGGCCAGCGCCTGCACGGTCGCGGCGAGGGCCTCCGCCTGGCCCGCGCGCAGCGCCGCCTCGAGCGCGCCGAGATCGGTGGCGAGGTTCACGCGGTAATCCTCGGGCGATTCTGCCGGCCAGTTGGCCGACAGGGCCCGCAGCTGCGACAGCGCGGCGTTCGCACGACGCTGTGCGAGGCGGATCGCGTTCGACGCCGGCGGCACGCGCGCGAGCGTGACCTCGATCGCCTGCAGCGTCGCCGTCACTTGCGGGGTGACAGGGCCGGGCGGCCGCGCCGCGGCGCGCGTCAGGCCGCGATCGTTCAGAAAGACAATGACGTGCCTGCCGGTTTCGGGGGAGCGCTCGGCCCAGTCGAAGAGCGACAGGCCCTGGGCGTCGCGCAGCGAGGCATCGGCGCCGCGCGAGAGCAGGAATTGCAGCATGCCCAGATCGCCGTTGCGGGCGGCGTGCATCAGCGGGGTCATGCCGCGATCGTCGGTGACATTGGCGGGCGCGCCGAGCGCGAGCAGCTGGCGGACGGCGGCGTCGTGCCCTTCGTTGGCCGCCTGGATCAGGCGGGTGGCGAGCGTCTCGGCCTGAGCCAGGAGCGCGGCGGTCGCCGCATGACCGCGCGATTCGGCGAGCTGCCGCGGCGTAACGCCGCCGCGCGCGGCGGCGACGTTGGCGCCGCGCCCGATGAGCGCCCGCACCACGTCCGTGAACCCGTTGGCAGCGGCGAGCATCAGCGCGGAGGTGCCGTCGCTCGCGCGGCGGTCGGCGGCGGCGCCGCTCTCCAGCAGGAAGCGCACCATCTCCGCCTGCCCGAACGCCGCCGCCCACATCAGCGGCGTGAAGCCGCGGCGGTCGGTGGCGTCGACGGCGACGCCGGTCGAGACCAGCTGCCTCACCCGGGGCAGTTGTCCGAGCTTCGCCGCCTCGAGCAGCTCGACGTCGGCCGCGGCGGGCACGCGAGCCGGAGCTTGAGCAAGAAGAAGAGCGGCGAAAACGGCCGATACAAGCATGTTGGAGCGCGGAGGGCGCGATTGCCGCCATTCTAGCCCCCGGCCGCGCGGTGCCGGGTTCCGCGGGCCCAGATGCCGCGCAACGTCCCGGCGGTTCGGGTGCCGCAGACCGTCTGCGAGACAGGGTCGCAGACCGTCTGCGAGCCGGGGTCGGAGACGGTCTGCGAGTCGGGGTCGGAGACGGTCTGCGAGACAGGGTCGGAGACGGTCTGCGAGCCGGGGTCGGAGACGGTCTGCGAGCCGGGGTCGGAGACGGTCTGCGAGTCG
>Ga0068861_100001614_pt1 | contig 14371 bp, 10 predicted proteins | sample KBSSwiS42_FD_66593 | JGI IMG/M metagenome (GOLD analysis project Ga0068861, IMG submission 66593) | Switchgrass rhizosphere microbial communities from Kellogg Biological Station, Michigan, USA - KBS Switchgrass S4-2 | ecosystem: Host-associated > Plants > Roots > Rhizosphere > Soil ...
ATCTATTTCGCCGACGACCCCGCGCTCGCCGCCGATCCGGTGCTGGCGCTGGTGCCCGCCGAGCGCCGGGCCACGCTCTTGGCGCGGCGCCGGGCGGACAGCCCCGATCGGCGCACGCACGTGTTCGACCTGCACTTGCAGGGCGCTCGCGAGACGGTTTTTTTCGACTTCTGAGCTTTCCCTCTGAACCCTCCGCTTTCTGAAGACTGGCTCGAGCAGCTCGCGTGACCCTGGTCCTTTCCTCCGCCATCTTCGCGCCGGCCTTCTGCGACCCGCAGGTGGTGCCGCTGCTGGACGACGAAGCGTACTTTCGGGCGCTGCTCCAGGTCGAGGTAGGGCTCGCGCGCGTGCAGGCGCGTCTGGGCATCATTCCCGCCGGCGCGGCCGCTGCCATCGCCACGGCAGCCGCCAGCCTCAAGCTCGATGCGCCGGCGCTCGCGGCGGGGGTGCTGCGCGACGGCATCCCCATGCTCGCGCTGGTCAAGCAGCTGCGCGCTGCCAGTCCGGAGGCCATGGCGCAGTACGTGCACTGGGGCGTCACCAGCCAGGACGTCATGGACACGGCCACCGTGCTCTGCGCCACGCGCGTCCTCACGCACCTGGAACGCGGGCTCGCTGCGCTCTTCCAGCGGCTCGCAGAGCTGGCGGGCGTGCACCGCACGAGCGTGATGGCAGCGCGCACGCACGGCCAGCAGGCGCTGCCCACCACGTTCGGGCTCAAGCTGGCGCTCTGGGCTTCACCGCTCTTGCGCCAGCAGGAGCGGCTGCGCCAGCTGCTGCCGCGCTTTGCGGTGGTACAGCTGGGCGGTGCTGCCGGTACCCTGGCGGCGCTCGGCGCGCGTGCACCCGAGGTGGTCACCGGGCTCGCTCGAGAGCTGAGCCTCGCGGCTCCGGAGCTGCCCTGGCACGCGCAGCGCGATCGCATCGTGGAGCTGGGCGCCTGGCTCGGCCTGCTCACGGGCAGCCTGGGCAAGATCGCGCAGGATGTGATCCTGCTTTGCCAGAGCGAGCTGGCCGAGCTGGCCGAGGCGGTGCCCGGTCAACGTGGCGGCAGCAGCAGCATGCCGCAGAAGAACAATCCCATGCGCAGCGAGCAGATCCTGGCCGCAGCGCGCATGTCTGGCGCGCAGCTCGCGGCGCTCCAGCAGGCGCTGGTGCAGGAACACGAGCGCGGCACTCACGGCTGGCAAGTGGAGTGGCTGTGTCTGTCTCCGCTGCTCGTGCTCGCTGCTGGCGCCCTGCACCATGCGCGCGTTCTGCTCGCGGAGCTGCAGGTGGACGCGGCGCGCATGCGCGCCAATCTGCTCGCGCCGCCCGCTCTTGCATTTGCCGAAGCAGCGGTCGGTGCGCTCGCGGCAGAGCTAGCGCGCCCCGAGGCGCAGGCGCTGGTGGCGGCCAGTGCCGCGCGCGCCCGTGTCGAAGGCCGCACGCTCGTGCAGGTGCTGCGCGAGCAGCTCGCCGAGAGCGCACCGAGCAACCAGATCGACTGGGCCTGGCTCGCGCAGCCGGAAAACCACCTCGGGCAAGCGCTGCCCTGGGTGGACCAGACGCGCGCTGCGTTGCAAGCCGCGAGCGACGAAGTGGCTGCGCGCCTGGGGCGCTGAAGCAGCGCTGCGCGCCTCGGGCGCTGAACCAGCGCTGTGCGCCGCGGGCGCTGAAGCAGCGCTGTGCGCCGGCCTTCAGCCCCAGACTTCCGCGGCGATTTCGACCACCAGCCGCAGCTTTGCGATCTGCTCGGCCACGCTCAGATCGTTGCCGTGCTCCGAGCTCGAGAAGCCGCACTGCGGGCTCAGCGCCAGGTTGTCGAGCGGCACAAACCGGGCGGCTTCCTCGATCCGGCGCTTGATCTCGTCCTTCGCTTCCAGATCCGGGCGCTTGGAGGTGATGAGCCCGAGCACCACCAGCTTGCCCTTCGGCACGAAGCGCAGCGGCTCGAAGCCGCCCGAGCGGGCGTCGTCGTACTCGAGGAAGAAGGCGTCCACGTCGATCTCGTTGAACAGCGTCTCGGCGACCGCCTCGTAGCTGCCCTCTGCGACCCAGGCGCTGCGGAAGTTGCCGCGGCAGAGGTGGATGCAGGTCCTGAAGCTCGCCGGGCGACCGCGCAGCGAGTCGCTGATCAGCTTGGCGTAGATCGAAGGCAGCTTGTTCGGATCCTCGCCGATGGCGCGTGCGCGCTCGCGATGCTCTGGATCGCACAGGTAGGCCAGGTTGGTGTCGTCGAGCTGCAGATAGCTGCAACCCGCGGCAGCCAGGTCCGCCAGCTCCTCGCGATACACGCGCGCCAGGTCAGCGAAGAACTCCGCGATGTCCGGATACGCCTGCTGGTCGACGCTGCCCCGCCCGCCGCGGAAGTGCAGCATGCTGGGCGAGGGAATGCACAGCTTGGCCGTGCGCGACGTCACGCTCTTCAGAAATCGAAAGTCTTCGACCGCCACGCCGCCTTCGGGCCTCTTCAGCCGGTCGCCCACGCCGAGCACGGGCGGCGAGAAGTCGATCTCCTTGCCCTGTCCCCGGAACTTCACCTTGTATTGCGCCGCCGACACCGTGACGCCATGGATGCGCTTGAGAAAGTCGACGTGGAAGATCGCGCGCCGAAACTCGCCGTCGGTGATGCCTTGCAGGCCCACGTCTTCCTGGAGCTTCACCACCTCGCGGATGCAACGGTCCTCGAGCGCCCGCAGAGCGGGGGCGGTGATCTCCCCCTGCTCGCGCTGCTTGCGGGCGAGCAGGAGCTCTTTCGGACGAAGCAGACTGCCGACCTGATCGGCGCGAAACGGTGGGCTCGTGCGACGCATGGCGTTCGTATTTAGCCCGTCTGGCTCCGCGCCGCAGCAGCAAGCCGCTGCCGTGAGGTGTGCAGGAGACTCTTTTCCGCAGCGCCCCGGGGCTGCTGCGGCTCGGACTGGCATCGCAATGGAATCGGTTGGACGGGGCGGAATCGGCTCGATATGGCAGCGGGAAAATTCCGTTGCGTTCGCAGGTACACTCGAGCACCATCAATAACTGTGGCTGGAAATAGCTTTGGACAGGCGTTCCGAATCACGACTGCCGGTGAGTCGCACGGCCCCGGCAACGTCGTGATCATCGACGGCTGCCCGCCGGGCATCGAGCTCAATACGGAAATCCTGGCCGTGGATCTGGCGCGCCGGAGGCCGGGGCAGAGCAAGATCGTGACGCAACGAAAGGAGGCGGACGAGCCCGAGATCCTGGCGGGTGTCTTCGAAGGCCGCACCACCGGCACCAGCATCGCGATCCTGATCCGGAACACCGACGCGAAGAGCAAAGACTACTCCAGCATCAAGGACACCTACCGGCCCGGCCACGCCGACTACACCTTCGATCGCAAGTACGGCTTTCGCGACTACCGCGGCGGCGGCCGCTCCAGCGCTCGCGAAACCACCGCTCGCGTGGCGGCGGGCGCGGTCGCCAAGCAGCTGCTCGGCACGCGCCTCGGCGTGCGCATCGTCGGCTACGTGAAGCAGGTCGGGCATCTCGTGGCCGACGTGCCCGATCCGGCCGCCGTCACCCTGGAGCAGGTCGAGACGCTGCCCGACGGCGAGCCCAACATCGTGCGCTGCCCCGACTTCGCGCAGGTGCCGGCGATGATCAGCTTGATCGAGGCCGTGCGCAAAGACCAGGACTCCATCGGAGGAGTGGCTGAGCTCGTGGCGAGCGGCGTTCCGGCGGGTCTAGGAGAGCCCGTTTTCGACAAGCTGAAAGCCGACCTCGCCAAGGCGCTGTTCAGTCTGCCGGCGGTGCTCGGCGTCGAGTACGGCAGCGGCTTTGCCTGCGCCACGATGCGCGGTAGCGCCCACAATGATCCGTTCGTGCTCGATCCCTCGGCCGCCCCGAGCGCAGGGGTACCACGGGTACGCACCACCAAGAATCATCACGGCGGCATGCTGGGCGGGATCTCGAGCGGCATGCCGATCGTGCTCCGGGCGGCGGTGAAGCCCACGAGCAGCCTGCCACGCCCTCAGGACACGGTGAATCGCCAGGGGCAGGCCACGACGGTGCGCACCACGGGCCGCCACGACCCTTGCCTCTTGCCTCGCTTCATCCCGATGGCTGAGGCCATGGTCGCGCTGGTGCTGGCCGATCACTACCTGCGTCACCTCGGGCAGTCGGGCGCGCCGTAGCCACAACCTGGCGCCGCTGCCAGCGCGGCGCAAAATGCCAGCAGGCGCCTCGAGAGCAGGCTCAGCGCACGCCCATGTAGGGCGGATCGCTCGTGTCCGTCGCTTGCACGCGACGCATCGCCATCAGTCGCTGCGTGACTTCGTCGCGCCAGAGCATCTGATCGTCGCCCGTCTCGCTCGTCATCACGCAGTATTCGAAGAACTGCAGAGCGTTGGTGGCCTCATTGCGGATCACCACGGACTTTTCCAGGACCCCATACGTCCCGGACAGATGGGCCTCGCTCTCGCGCCGGCTCGAGCAGCTGCATGCCCCGCTGACGGCGATGCAGCTGCGCGTCGAGTTGGTGAGGGTCGAGCATACCGGGCCCATCTTGTCTGCCTTGATCGTGACGTCGAAGGTCGCGTTCAGGCAGCCGCGCGTCAGCGTCATCTCGACCGTATCGGTGCGCATGCGCTGATCCGCGGCTGCGCCCTGCTCGAACAGCAGATTGCCCTTCCAATCGGATTTCACGCTCTCCACGGCATCAAAGCAGGCCGAGGTATCTAGCTTCATCACGGTCTGGCCCCAGATCTGCAGTGCCTTCGCGTTCGTCGTCTCCTTGTTACAGGTGTCCAGCATCTCCCATTTGCCCGCGATCAGACCGCCGCACGGCACGAACTCCGGACAGTACGGTGACGGACCCCCGGGCACGAGTCCGAGTCCGCCGGGGGTTTCCCCCGGTTCGGGCATCGTGTCCGGCGACTGAAGAACCCGCTCGATGTCCTCCGGTGAAAAATCGACGCCGACATCCACCGGCGCTGCGGGGCTGCACCCCAGCGCGAAACCCAGCAGCGCCAGGTAGCGCAGTGCCGTCGAACCCGTGGCACGCCGGCACGCACGGGCGAGCGGTCCGGCGCAGACGGCTAGGTGGCGTCCTGGCCGCCCTCGACGCGAGGTGAGGAAACGACGCACCACAGACCAATTCTGACAACCAGGGCACCCCGGCACAAGCGACAACTGCGGTAGCTTCCCTATTACTGTTGACACGAGCATCCTCGCGCGGCTTCCCGAGGGAAATGCGCTTCCCGAGGAACGCTCGGCTGAACGACCGATACCGGATCGGTACGCGCTCAGGGGCAGGCGGTGCTGACGCGCTGCTGCAGCGGTGAACCGGGCCAGTTGCTTGCAAACGCCGCGGCAGCCGCGCGTGCGGCGTCTCGCTGCCCCGAGCCGCACAGTGCATCCACCTGCAGAGCATCCGCTTCCATCGCCAGGTTGGGCTGACCGAAACGCCTGCGATAATCGGCGAGTTGCTGCAACGCGCGCGCTGCGGCCCCCGCCTGTAGCTGGCCGCGAATCTCGGACAACAGAGAGATCTCTTCTCCGAGCTGTCCACTCGCTGCCGGGGCTGTCGCGGGCTCCACCGGCGCCTTCGCCGCTGCCACCCTCTTGGCGGATACTCTCACGGCGGGTCCAGCGCGCCGTGCTGCGCTCACGCTGCGCGGCGGTACGGCCTTGCGCACGGGCGCCTCGATCTTGGGCAGCTGCGCGACGGGCGCTGCTGCGGCAGCCTCGGGCGCTGCCTCTGGAGCAGCAAGCTCGGCAACCGCGACATCTCCCGCTGCCGGCGCCGCCGCCGCGCTCGGCGCAGCGACGGCCGGCAGGGGTGCAGCCATGGGTGCAGGAGAGTCCACCTTCGGCCGCGAGCTCGCTGACTCCGGCGATTCCAGCGCCGGTGATACACTGCCGGGTGATACACTGCCGGGTGATACACTGCCCGGTGATCCCAGCTGCGGTGCGGCACTGGTTGGTGCTGCACTCCGCGCTGATACACTGCTCGGTTCTTGCGTCGCCTGCGGCCAACCGAGGTAGACGCCCGCCGTGACTGCGGCCAGCGCGGCAACCAGGGCGCCCGCTTTCAAACCCCAGCCAGTGCTCGCGGCCGCACGCACGGCTTCACTCAACGAAGAGACACCGGCGCCGGCAGCGATGCCCGCGAGCCAGCGAGCCTTGACGCGCGCCTCGTCCTCCGAGGACGGGTCGTCCGCCCCGCGCGCGTCCTTGATCACCTGACGCGCGGCCGCGCTCAGCTCGCTGCCTAGCCGTTCATTCACCGGTTCGTCTCATTCGTGATGTTGACGGTTGCCTCTGATTCGAGTGACGACGCATCGAGTGCTGAGGATTCGAGTGATGACGCATCGAGTGCTGAGGATTCGAGTGATGGGCCTTCCAGTGCCGAGATCCCCGGTGGTGAGTCCGCGAGATCGGTACGCGGCTTGCCTACGGAAGAAGCAGCGCGCAGTGCTTTCTCGAAACTCTGGCGACCTCTGCGTAGTCGGCTATAGGCCGTGTTCAAGTTGATGCCAAGCGCTTCGGCGGCTTCCACGACGCTCCCCTCCTCGAGATCCACCAACACCAACATTTGCCGCTCTTTGTCGTCGAGCTGACTCAGGGCAGCGTGGAGCATGCGACTAGCTTCCCGTTGCTGCAAAATGCGATCGGGTGGTTCTGCGGGTGACTCGATCTCCGATGGCTCCGGGCTCCAGCGCGCACGCTCGCGACGCGCACGGCGCTTGTGGTCGCTAGCCACGCGCAACAGGATTCCATAGAGCCAGGTCTTCAGACTGGACTGATGCTGGAAATCCAGCCAACGCCGATGCAGCACCAGGAAAACGTCCTGAGCGGCGTCGTCCAGCGCATTCGGCGCGACGCCGAGGCGTCGCAGGCTCCTCCACACCATGGAGAAGTGCTGCTCGAACGCTTGTTCCGGTGTGGTGCAGTCTTCTCGCTCGGCGTCTACCATCCGCGGCTCCGCGCGCACGCACGGATCGGCGGGCGAACTGTTCCCGCCGAGCAGGGAGCTCCAGAAGAAGCCCACTCCCACCGGGGTCGGTGAACAGACAGAAAGCACATCAGCTGAGTGGGGCCCACCCGACCCATCCGTTCAAAAACGAGCGCCGACGCCGGCCCCGAAACGAGGCGCAATGCTCCAGGTATGGAAGACATCAGTGCCAGCGCAATTCTGGCACTGGTGCGCGTGGAAAGGTTGAGATTGTTCCCAGGTGAGCCCCGGAGTCATCGAGATGAACATTGGGCCGATCAGCTGAAAACGCAGCTCTGCGAATGCCGTCAGGCTCTTCATGTGGTCCAGCTGCCCGTGGTCGGGGCCGCTGCTCAGGCGCAGTGAACGCCAGTCGAGCCACATCAGCTCCGGACTCACGCAGGGCACCACACTCATGCGACCGGTGTCCCACAGCTCGTAGCAAGCCGTGACCCCCAGGACCTTGCGCGTCACCTCGATCAATCCATCGCGGTCGAAGATGGCTGCGCGGCTCGCTGGCCAGTAAGCTCCGGTCGCGAGCAACTCGAACGGCCCGAGGGCGACACCGACGCTTCCACTGGCGCCCAACCCGAGGCTCGGTTGCAGTCCCCAGGCAGCGATCCCGTCGAGGCGCAACAGCGCGCCGAAGAGAGACTGGCGAGGCGGAGCCGGAGGCGCAGGGTGCGCTGGTGCCTCGTCCAGCTCGGGCCGACCCGAATCCAGGCTTCCCCCCAGCGTCGGCGCCAGCGCAGCGGCGGCTGGCGGCAGGGCGGCCTCCTCCTTGGCCTCCGACTCCAGGATCATCGCCAGCAGCAGCGCGATGGCCTGCTGGATTTCCTCGCAGCTCTCGCCGCGCAGCGTGCGGCGCCCGAGCCTGCTTTCGCTGCGTGTCTGGAGCTCCACCAGCCACTGGCTGCCCTCTCGCGCCACCTGGGCATGCGCTTCCGTCGGCCGCGGCGTGACGCCTTGGCGGACCAACTGCAGCGCGCGCGTGCCGACGCTGGCTCCGTTGCAGCTCGGATCCGAGCTTACCCAGGTGAGCACCAGGGGGCTCTCCGCCCGTGTTCCCGAGTTGACCGAAACGCCCGGATCGCGGCTCACCCCGGCGGCCTCCTGCGCGAGGCCAACGCGACCGCTCAGGAGGAGCGCCGGCAGGGCCGGGAGCCAGGTGCGGCGGTGAGAGATGGGGAGCATGCGGCCCTGCAAACTTACGCCGTGCCCGCCCCCGTAGCAATCCATCCGACGGCGATCCCGACCGAGCGAGCCTTGCCGTTGCAAGCACGCCTCGTGTAGCGTGCGCGCGTCCGTGGCCCGCGACGGGTCCGCGTCCGAGGCTTCGGAGGTTCGGAAATTGCGTTCGAAAAAGCTCAATCTGCTGCCAACTACCTGCCGAGTAGTGCTCGTGCCCGCGCTGTTGGCAGCGCTGCTGGTGATCGGGATCCCACGGGAGGCGAAGGCGCTGCCGTTGCTCACCATCTCGGGCAGCGCACGCGGTCTGTACGGCTCACCCAGCGGCGATCCCGATCGCAATCCCTACGGCCTGGGCCTCGGCTTGCGGCTCGGCGTCACGCTGCCGGCATCGCTCTACCTCGGTGGGTCGTTCGACTACTTCTTCGGTGAGTCCGAAAACGCCGGGCTCGACACCGACATTTCGAACTCCATCCTCCAGCTCATGGGGCGAGCGGGCTACGATCTCGGCTTCGGTCCCGTGACGTTGCGGCCCCAGCTGGGCTTCGGCCTCACGCGGGCCAAGACCTCGGTAGGGGACGTCGACAGCTCCGACTCGAAGTTCGCCCTCGCGCCCGGTGCGGAGTTCGTGTTTGGCCTGGGCTTACTCTCCGTCAGCGCCGAGGCGAGCTACAACGTCGTGCTCTCGGGCGACTCCAACGCATCCCCCAATGCGCTGATCCTGGGAGTCGGGTTGGGCTTCAGCCTGTAGACCGAGCCAGCTACGTCCCCGAGCCAGCGGCGACCCGAGCCAGCAGCCCTCAGGCATCAGTCGACGGACACGCTCTCGGGGCGCCGGGTGCCGAGCATCACCTCGCTCGCCTCGCGCAGCCGGCGCTGCACCGTCGACTGCGAGCAGTCACACAGCTCGGCGATCCGCGGCAGCGTCTCGCCGTCGATGAAGCGCAACAGCCACGGCTCGCGCAAGCTCAGCGGCATCGCGCGCAGCCGTTCGAGCAGCACCGAAAGGTCCGCCTGCAGCTCTGGGCTCGCGTCGGTGCTCTCCAGGGGGCTCTGCTCTTCGACCTGAGCCAGGCTCAGCTTTGAAAACAGCCAGGGCCGTCCGCGCTGGCGCCAGGCCAGACGGGTCGCGATCGTGGCCAGCCAGGCCTTGGTCGACGACAGGCCGCGGAGCTTGTGAAACTCCTGATAGATGACCAGGAAGACCTCCTGCACCAGGTCGTCTACCCCATTGTTGGCCCCCAGGATGCGCGTGCCAATGCTCGCCACGTAACGCTCGTACTCGTGGAACAACGCGAGGAACACCTCGGGGCTCGGCGCTCCGCCCGGTAGCTCCGTGGCTGCCCCGGGCTCACGGCGCGCGCTGCTCGGTGCGACCTCCGAAATCGGCGCCGCTGACGCAGCGGCAACCGGCGAGGAAGCGGCTGCCGGTGACGAAGCGGCCGCCAGTGACGAAGCGACGGGCGCAGACGACGGCGTGCTCTCCAGAGGCGAGCGGCGCCGCTCACGGCTGCGCCGGCCCCGCTCGAGCAACTCGCGCACGACCACTCGCGACTCGGTCGCGGGGCGCGCCAGCGATGCCGAGACCGCGGCAGTATCCGAAGGGCGGTCGGGCGCATCCTCGACAGCGCTCGCCCCGACTGCTCCGCGAGTCTCGCCCATGTAGCGACGGAGGGTACGCCCCCGGCGCAGACCCTCGCAAGCCGCACCCCCAGGCCCTGTGTTAAATGTTGTTAATATTATGCCCAGGTCGATAATATTTCACAATTATCGGAAATTCAAAGACAATCCGATGAGACGGTCAGGGGGTGGCTCGTCACCCGGCGCCGCAATTGGCGCCGCCAGGAGTACCCGCTCCCCGGAGCGCAGCGTCCACAGCAGCCCCGCCTTGCTCGGGCTGGAAACAAACACTGCCGACGGATCCGGCCGATGCTCGATCTTCTCGAAGCCGAACTTTCCTCGCCATCCACTCTGAGTCTGTGCCATCTTCGGCGCCCCCAAGATCAAAGCGGCGTCTTGAGTGTCGACGCTGCGGCTTCCGGAGCAACTTGCAACGTCCCAGTTGTGTACACGCACGATCGTCCAACGTGCCGCAATAGTATCCATGGATTCAAATCGAGCCGAATACGGCTGGATCAGAATTCTCGCAGGTGAGCGTAAGTATTGTCAGACACACGATTTTGGCTGACTAGATCGGGAGCCCCTCCTACACTCCACACTCGGTGGCGGAGATCGCCATCACACTCAGCGCCTTAAACCTCGGGGCAATAGAATCTGAGCCTCAACCTCGGGCCCCAGATTCAAACGCCCAACAATGGGCGCATTATTCCCAGTAATATGCGCAGAATTAGGACCTGGAGGACTCTGTGAAGAACGAAAATAAGCTCATCAGTTTCAGAGCATTCAGCATCGGCTTTAGCGCCGCTCTGCTCGCTCTCGCTTGCGGAAGCGACGACAAGAACAACTCGGACGACAACAAGGGCAACGGGATCACTAACAACCCCGGCCCGGTTGACGTACTTCCTCAGCCGAAGCCGCCCGAGACCTGCGCCGACAACCCGCTGCTCGCTGGTTGCCCGACGAATACAGGCAACACTGCTGGTGGTGGTGCTGCCAAGCCGCCGCCCGGCGGCGGCGGCGACGAAGCTGCGCTCGCCAAGGCTGCTGCCGAGAACGTGCTGGCCTCCAACTGCGGTCAGTGCCACGGCCCGGCCCTCACCCCGCAGCAGGCGCAAGCCGGCATGAACTACATCGACAACATCGATGAGCTGGTGAAGACCGGCAAGATCGTGCCGTTGAACGCGGCTGGCTCGCGCATCATCCAGCGCATGGTCAAGGGCGAGATGCCCCCCGTCACCACGGGTCGCACCGTGACCGCGGCTGACATCAACATCGTGTCCGAGTACATCAACAACCCGCGCTTCTGGCCCGACTATGCCGGCCAGATTGCGGATTGCTCCGACAAGAACCAGGCTGTCGACAACGATCAGCTGTACCAGGACATCAACCAGGACCTGTCGAAGCAAGACGCGGACGATCAGCCGTTCCTCCGTTACATCTCGATCACCAACCGCTTCAGCGCGGGGACGTGCGCAGACGCCTTGGACAAGGACCGTGACGGTCTGACCAAGATGATCAACATGCTCTCGATCGACCCCAAGGTCCGGGCGCCGGAACCGGTCAACCCCGACGAGACGCTCTACCGGATCGACTTGCGTGACATTCAGTGGGATCGCGCGATCTCGGTGAACGGCACGGCCTTCGCCGACGTGTGGGAGGCCATTGCGGCCAACAACCCGTACGCCGTCGAGTTGGAAGGTGACGACGCCGACGATGCCAAGGCGGATACGGCGACGGCCTTCCCGGTGATGTTCTCGGATCAGATGATGGACGTCGCGATCATCGGTAACCTCTACTACGCGATCATCGGCGTGGACGTGGCCCAGCCCCTCGGCACGTTCATCAGCGACGTGCTGCAGATCGACCTCGACCAGAACACTCTGGACGAGGAGCAGATTCGTGCCGGTACGACCCAGTCGCGCATCTCTCGCCAGGACCGCCTGGTGCAGCGCGATGACATCGGTGTCCGCCTCGGCGCCCTCTGGCAGAGCTTCGACTTCGAAGACGATGCCAACGAGAGCATCTTCGAGGATCCATTCGGGTTCACCCCGGGTGGTACGGAAGCGATCTTCACGCTCCCGAACGGCATGCTCGGCTTCATCATCGCGGACGCCAATGACGCCATCGTCGAGGACTCGGACATTCTTCTGGACACCAACCAGAACAACTTCCGGGCCATCACGAGCGTGTCGTGCTCCAACTGCCACTCGGTGGGCTTCATCCCGGTCGTAGACGAGGTTCGTGAGATCGCGGTCGCCAACGCCCGCGACATCGGCCTCGATCGTGACGAGGTGGAACAACTCGAGGGCATCTACGTGTCCCCGCAGGAGTTCGCGCGTCAGGTGACGGAGGATTCGCAGTCGTTCTACCAGAGCGCTCTGCAGCGTCTCGACCTGCCCGTGCAGGGCGGCGACGTGGTGTCCAACGTGTTCCTCCGCTTCGACCAGGACATGACGATCAACGACGCGGCCGGCGATCTGGGTTTGACCGCGGATCAGCTCCTGAATGACATCAATGATCTGGACCCGACCCTGGCCGTGCTGAAGAAGGGCACTCTCGATCGCGATGACTTCACCGCGGTATTCGTGAACAGCCTCTGCATCGAGTCCACGGTTCTAGAGAACCAGCCCGTCGTCGCCGTTTGCGACGCCGCGCAGGCCTTGCTCGACGCTCAGTGATATAGTGTGAGAGAAGTCGCTGCGCGAGGTGTGAGGATACCTCGCGCAGCACCTCCCCTCCCGAATCGTCGAGAGGGTAGGGCTGCAGCTTCAACAGAGCTGGCCTGGGTGTAGTAAGAGGATGGACTCGTTCCAGAATTTGGGCACCCCAAACCGATCGCGGTTTGGGGTGTTCAAGTTATCAAAGCCGAAGAGGCTCAGGGCCCGGCATGGTTTGCCGGACAGTGTCTCCGAGGGATCATTTGTCTACCGCGCGTTGAGTGAGCTCGACGCGGACGGTGCTTGGGGGACGTGGCTCGGGGAGCAACGGGATGCGGCGGGGAACTGCCGTCCGGTGCTGCTCAAGCACACGGGTGAGAACAATCGCACACGAGCCGGTGCGGACGCACTGTGGCTCGAGGCACTGCTGACGCTGAAGCTCAACGGACCCCAGGTGGTCCCGTTGCTGGACTACGGCGTTCTGGATGGCCGGCCCTTTGCGGTGTACGGGTATGAGGAAGGCGTCTTCCTCGCTCAGATCATCGAGGGCCTGAGAGAGCGTGGGCGGCGATTGCCGTCCGGCGTGGCCGTCGGCATCATTTTACAAGCCTGTGACCTGGTCCGGCGGCTGCACAAGCTCAGCCTGGACGAGGAGGATACGGGCGGTTTTGTTCACGGTTCGCTGTGTCCGCGGAATTTCCTGCTGACCGAGCGCGGCGACGTGAAGGTCATGGGCCTGATCGGGGTCCGACCGATCGGCAGAGTGGTTGGCCGCGAGCATGTTCCGGCTGCGGCGCTTGCCTATGCGTCGCCGGAGTTGCTGAGCGGGGCGCCCGTGACGGCGGCCGTCGACGTGCACTCGTTGGGTGCCGTGTTACGGGAGCTGCTCGGAGAGAATCCGCCGCTCGACGGTGATCGGGACGAGCTCGGAGCGATCGTGCACGAGCTGTTGCGGTCCGGTCCGAGTGCGGGTTTCACGAGCGTGGATACGTTCGCAGCCGCCCTTCAGGACGCCGTGCGGCGGACCGGGACGGTGGTAGCCAGGCAGAGTATCAGCGCCCAGGTTCGAGGCGTGTGTGAGCAGTACCTGCTCGAGCGGCGGCGCCAGGTGCGCGCCCTGCGAGAGGTGGAGTGGGCGGACCAGCGGGATGCTCCGAGCGTGCCGCCGTCGTCGGACGACGTCGAGTCCCTGGGCGATGCGGCGGAAGCCAGCGAAGGTTCTGAGCAGGAGCAGGCCGAAGGTGGTCTCGATCTCGGCGAGTATCAGGAAGAGGGCGGGGACGACGCGGTCACTCGCATCTACGACGGCGAGGAGCTGGAAGCCGAGGGGCCATCGCAGCCCCAGGCCTGGATGCACGACAGCACTCCGCCGGAAGCTGGGCGACAAGGCTGGTCGCGCTGGGCCGTCGTGTCGCTGCTGGGTGTGCTGGTCGCGGTAGCGTCGCTGGCTGCCGTGATGGCAAGCCGCTCGATGGCGCGGGCGCCGCAGCTGATCGCCAGTGCGGACGCACGCGGCGCCTCGGTGTCGGGTGGTCCGAGAGCGGGCTCGGCATCCAGCCAGAAGAGCGAGAGCGCGCCTCCGGGGATGGCTCCGGCGGCGAGTGCCGAGCCAGCTGCTGCCGCGGGCGGGGCCCCTACGGCCGCTCTGGCGGCGCTCGGTGGCTCGGGCGGCGCCGAAGAAGACGCGGTGGAGCATCCCGCGCGGCTCTCGACGGGCACTCGGCGCGGTACGGAGCGAGCGTCTGCGCGGCCCGTGTTGCGGCGGGTGGCGGCGGCGCCCAAGCGCGCGAGCACCCGCGGCGTGTCCGCGGAGACCGCGCCGCGCGGTGCTGGCAGCGCCGCGGCCGAGCCCACGACGGTCGACGTGAGCGAGCTGCCAGAAGCGCGTGACGACGCCGAGCCGGCCCCACCGGCGGCTCCGTCCCCAGCAGCCCCGTCCCCAGCAGCCCCGTCCCCAGCAGCCCCG
>Ga0068861_100001620_pt1 | contig 14357 bp, 10 predicted proteins | sample KBSSwiS42_FD_66593 | JGI IMG/M metagenome (GOLD analysis project Ga0068861, IMG submission 66593) | Switchgrass rhizosphere microbial communities from Kellogg Biological Station, Michigan, USA - KBS Switchgrass S4-2 | ecosystem: Host-associated > Plants > Roots > Rhizosphere > Soil ...
GGCTGGAGCGCCGGGTATCGTCTCAACCTCACGCAGCAGGATAACCGCCAACCGGGGCGTGAGAAGGCGGACTTCGCGGCTTCCCTGCATAACGTGACGCTCGCCATCACCGGAGCGAAGGCGGACGCGAGTCTCGATCTCGGGCTCGACGGTGCGACGAACGAGGAGCTATCGCAGCGCACCGCCACGCGTCGAGCGGGAAGTGTGATCGACTGGCGCCTGACGTCGGCGCTGACGATCACCGCTGCGTTCTCCTATACCGTGATGACGCTGGCCGATACATCGCGGCAGCACGTTAGCGACGGACGCTTCGAGGTGGCTCAGCGGCTGCCACTCCTGCGTCTCTCGGCCCGCTCCTCACCCGGCCAACTGTTCGTGCGATTCTCGCGGCACGACGAGACGCTCTCCATGCCGCTCTCGGCCGCGATCGACCGACACACCTGGTACGTCAGTACTGGACTCACCCTCGGGGTCTTCTGACATGCGGCGCTCAGCGTGGTTTGCCTTGTTCTCGATCGCCGCCGTCGCGAGCACCGCTCACGGCGCGAGAGCCCAGATTCGCGTGAACCCCACGGGCGTGAACGTGAACGCCCAGGGGGCGACCTCGGTGTTCCTCACGTTCGGCGGGCTCGGGCCCTCGTACGTGGCGGCCGAGTCGATGTGGTGCGGCGCCCTGCTGCCCGCGGCGCCTGACGTCGGAACGAAGTGCGCTCCGAGCACGATCTTCGGCCGGCTCCCGGCCCGGTACGATCTCTCGCGCGCCGGCGCCGGCTCGTTCACCGACATCATGTCCATCCCGCCGTCGGTGTCGCGGCGCGCGTATCAGGCTGCGGTGGCGGGCGACAACTCGGCGTTCTTCTACGTGCGCCGGTTCGTGAACACCGCCGGCGGACGTGATCAGTACGTCGCGGTAACGTGCCGATTGGCTGGTGGCGGCGCACGCGTGCCGCTTTCGCTCACGGATGTCAGACTGGCGTTCGAGGTCGAGGCTCCCGTCCTCTTCATCGCGGCGGGCAGCGTGCCTCCCTCAGTGTCTGCGGAGATCGCGTACACCGGCACCGGCCGTCTCATGGGGCGCTGGGAGATCGTCCAGCCCGGCGACGAGCTGCCGGACCAGCGCGACCTTCTGACCGAGGCCGCGCTTCCGCCTGACGAGCGAGGCAGCCAGCGGCGTTACGCCCAACTCGAGCGATTCAACGTGTTCCTCCCGCCAACGGGCAAATACACGCTGCGCGGTCCGGACGCGTCGCGATTGCCGACACGGCTCGAAGGCTCCTATCAGGTGTTGCTGCGCATCGAAGCGTCGGACGACAAGGAGGGAGACTCGAATCTGGCTTCGGCTGGGGCGGGCACGGGCGTCGTGCACAGCGGCGCTGTGGCGGGATTCCCGATTCCCGCCCTCCGTTACGTGGTGGGTACGGGCGGCAGCGAGCTGTCGGCGAGCCGGTCGCCTAACGGGATCCGCCTGCTCGTGCCGCAGGAAAATGTTCTGGTGCCGCGCAACCAGGGTGTGGACTTCGCGTGGAGTGAGGTCGCACGGGCCGCCCTCTACGAGCTGCAGATCGAGACGCGTGACGGTCTGGCGGTGCTCAACGCGGTGGTGGCGCGAGGATCGCTTCGCTACAGCGCGCCGCCATGGCTCGCGGACCGGGCGGGCGGGAAGCCGTTGCGTTGGCGGGTTGTCGCGCTGGATGCCGGCGGCGGCGTCGTGGTGCGCAGCGTATGGAGGTCGTTGGGGAACTGAACGCGATGTCCGATGCCACGCGCCCTCTGATCGCGACGTCTAATCGGTAATCGGGCCGCTCTCTATGCCGCTCTCGGTCGCGCTGCGCCGGACCGCCGCCAGGACCTGGATCAGGTACCGCTCCACCCATTCCGCGCCTTCGTACTCGGCGAGCGGCCGGGCGCGGACGCTCGTGGTCCCCGCGCCCTGAGCGCGGCCGGTCACGACACCCAGGGGGTCGCCGCCGTTGCGGACATGGGCGTTGAGGGCGTGGAGCGCGTTGGGATCGCTGGCCCAGACGAACTCGGTGCGATCGTCGAAACCGACCACTAGCGCGGCGCGGTCATTTCGTGCGGCGGTCTCATGCAGCTCGTCGACGAGGTCGGCGGTCGTTCGGCGAGCGAAGCGTGACATGGGGCGCGCTCCTGAGGAAGAGGTAAGGGTAGAAACACGTCGGAGCGGTCGCCGGCCCGCTCCCCGTGCCCTTACCGAACCATGTTTCGGGTGCCTGCCGGTACAGGTCACCGCAGCTCTGTTGGAGCCTCCCCATGTTATGAGGCGGGCAGCGGACGGGAAAGACCGTACCAGCCTCAGCCTATCACAAACCGTGCATCTGGCCTGATTTGCGGCTTACGGCACTGCCTTCGCCGACCGCTTCTTCATGAGCGCCTCCACCTCGTCGATCTGACGGGGCGCTCCGGCGGAGATGCGCTCCAATCCCTTGTCGGTCAGCAGGTAGCTGTCCTCGATTCGCACGCCCGTGTTCTCGTAGCGCGGCACCGCGTCCTTCACCTTCGCCCGGAACGCCCGGTTCCGGGGCGTGTCCGGCAGCGCGTCCAGCATCGCCTGGCTCACGTAGATCCCCGGCTCGATCGTGAACGCGTCGCCGACCTTGAACGTCTTGTCGCCGTCGTAGAACTGTGCCGGGTCGTGCACTTCGAGCCCGATGCCGTGGCTGATGCCGTGGATCATCCAGAAGTACGTCTGCTTGCACGCGGTGGCCGCGACGTTGCAGTCGACCTTCCAGGGCGGATCGAACGTCGCGTCCTCGCTCTCGGCCAGGCCTAACGCGACGAGCCCTTTCGCGCGGATGGCGATGGACGAATCGACCGCCGCCTTCGCCGACATCCCCGCCTTCGAGTTCCGTTCGGCCGCGAGCTGCGCGTCGTAGACGAGTTGGTAAAGCGCGCGCTGTGCTGGCGTGAACGTGCCGCTCACCGGGATCGTACGCGTGACGTCCGCGGCGTAGCCCTCGTACTCGGTCCCGGCGTCGATGACGACCAGGTCGCCCGGCTTTGCGGCGCCGCGATCTTTCATGTAATGCAGCTGCGTGCCGTTCTGCCCGGCGCCGACGATCGACCCGTACGACGGCCGAGCGCCGCCGAGCTTCAGGAACGTGTACTCGGCGGCGGCCTGGAGCTCGTACTCGTGTGACGGTTCCGCCGCGAGCATCGCCGCGCGGTGCCCCTCGGCGCTGATCTCGGCGGCCTTGCGGATCAAGGCCATCTCCGCGGGAGATTTCCTGGCGCGGAGCTGGTCCACGATCTCGTGGGCGTCCTTCACCGTTAGGCCCGCGTGCCTGGCGGCGACGGCCTTCATGAAGGATCGGCCGCGCGTGAGCGAGTCGTTCGCGGCGAAGTCGGCGGCGACGAAATCGGCGAGACTGTAGAACGGGAGACTTCGGTTGGCGGTGGCGAGCGAGTCGACGAACTGGGTCAGCGCGGCGACGGAGCGCGCCTTCATACCTAACGTGCGCTCGACGGCGGCGGAGTCGGGCCGGCGGCCGTAGTAGAACGCTCTCCTGGGATCGATCGGGGTCAGAAACAACGTTGTCGCGGCCTTGCCGCCACGAGCGACGAGCACCATGGCGGCGTCGGGCTCGTGGAAATTCGTCAGGTAATGGAAGGCCGGGAGTTGGTAGAACGGGCCGAAATCCGAGATCGGCGTTCTTCCCCCCAACGCCACGACGACGCCATCGCCGATGCGCGCGGCGAGCGAATCCCGACGGCTGGCGTACTCCCGGCTCGGGACCTGTGCGACAGCCGACGCCGCCGTCAGCGCGATCAGCGGGATGACGGAGCTACGCACGAGTCGCCTGACGGGCGCTCGTCGAGTCGAATAGGCGATCACGTTCCATCCTCCATTCACATCGTAGAGACGCGGCATAGCGATCTCCATATAGTATCACCAGCTGTAGCGCGCAGTGCGTGGCAGGATTTCGACGGTGGCAAGTAACACCCGCAGGCCCACGGCGTAACGAGTCGTTACGTCGTTCCGCGTGGCCTCGAGTCCGGCGGGAACGCAACGGCTTGCGGGCCAGCGGCTTGCGCGACATAACGTACATGGCGCTGCCGTTGCTTCGCAGCCCGGTCAGGCCCTCCCATGGAGCCACGATGCGTTCCCCCAGACTGATGGTATCGGCCATCGTCATCGGAACGGCGGCGTTGATCGGCTACCTCACGCTGACGCCGTCCGTTTCGTCATCGGGTCCGACGATCGCGCACGCCGCGACGTCGGACTCCACCGTCGTGACGCGACGTCTGCTCGCGGGCGACGCATCGCTCGACATCGGTACGCCATCGGCCGACGGCGCCTTCGCCAGCTCGGTTGACTGGGACACTGGCGACCTCACGGTGAACGACCTGCGCGATGGCTCTGTCCGACGTCTCCACGTGCAAACGAGCTCGGGGCCGGACTACAGGGCGTACGTCGAATCCTCTCGCATCTCGCCCGACGGCCGCCGCGTCGCGTTCGCCTGGATCGACGAGCATGGCACATACTCGATACGTCTCGCGAGCGTCGACGGTGGCACCCCGCCGCGCGAGTTGTATCGCGATCCAAAATACTGGTACCTCGAGGTCGACGGGTTCGCGCCCGACAACCGGCACGTACTGCTGGAGCTCGACCGTCACGACGGCCTGCTCGACTACGGCTTGCTCGACGTGGATGGCGGGACGCTCCGCCCGCTCGTCACGGGCGTCCCATGGGTGATGGGCTGGGTCGCCTTTTCACCGGACAGTCGGTACCTGCTCTACACGCCGCGCGTGGAGGGCCAGACGTACGAGCGGCGCACGCCGACGATCATCGACCTCTCGTCCGACCAAACGTGGCCACTCGTGCAGTGGCCGACCGGCGCCGAGCATCTCGCCTTCACGCCGGACGGGAAAGGCGTCGTGCTCGAAAGTGAGCGAGGCGGAACTCCGGGCCTCTGGCTGCAGCCCGTTCGCGACGGGCACGCCACCGGCGAGCCTCGACTGCTCAAATCGGATGTGTGGAACGCCTCGGGCATTGGCATAACACGCGATGGCCGGGCGCTGTATCTCGTGCGCACCGGCGAGCGCCGAGTCTACGCGGCGCGACTCGATCCGGTCAGCGGGACCCTGACGAGCTCGCCGACGCGCGTCACGGATGACTACGCGAACTACATGACGTCGGTCGCCGTCTCGCCGGACGGTGAGTGGCTCTCCTACAACGTCTCGCCGGGGCCGTGGGTCTTTCAGGGCAGCCCCATCCTGACCCTCCGAGCGCTGGCGACAGGTGAGACGCGGCAGCTGCGCACGCAGCTGAACCGCGTGGAGCGGCAGCTCTGGTCGCCGGATGGAAAGCGGCTGTTGATCCGCGGCGAGTCGGTCGGAGGGCGCTTCGGCGTGTTCGTCGTGGATGTCGCGACCGGCAACGCGATCGTCGTCAGGCTAGACGACTCGGCGAACCCCTCGGCGCCCTTCACCAGCGGCATCGGCTGGTCCCGCGATGGGCGGCCACTGCTTCAGATCGACGAGCCGGACAGCGCTCAGGCGTTAGGCGCCGTCGACGTCGCGACGGCGACGATCACCACCGTCGCCCGACGTCCCGCGGCGCATCGCTTCGCGACGCGGTCTACGCGCGTGGCGACGGACGGCGAGACGGTGGCGGGGCTCGTCGCGACGGACCGCGCCGGAGAGTACGCGCTCGTCGTGGGGGACTTTGCCGGGACGCGATCTCGGGAGCTCATGCGCGTTCGACTACCCGACGTCATCATCGGTTTCGCCTGGTCGCCGGATGCGAAGTGGCTCTACGTACAGCGTGTATCCACCGCGGCGAAGCCGGCCGAGGCGCGCATCGATCGCGTTCGCGTCGCCGACGGGGTGGTGCAGCCGACGGGCATTCGCATCGACGGCCGGTTCGGCCCCATGGTCATACACCCCGATGGCGCGCGCGTCTTCTATGTCAGCGGCGAGTACGGAGTCGAGCTGTGGGCGATGGAGCATTTCATGACGCCGACCCCGTGAGCGAGAGAGGCCAATGCCGGGCGCGCTGCTGATCGTCGACGACGACGCCACCGTGCGCGAGTCGTTAGGTGAGGCGCTATCGGAGGCGGGCTACGACGTCCGCACGGCGGAGGACGCTGCCCGCGCGCTCGCCGCGCTCGCGACACGGGCGCCGGACGTGGTGCTCACGGACGTCCGGATGCCCGGGCTCGACGGGCTCGAGCTGCTTCGTCTGCTCCGGGAGCGCAGCCCTGGCGTGCAGGTCATTCTCATGACCGCCTACGATGACATGCCGACCGTCGCCGCCGCGATGCGCCAGGGGGCGACGGATTTCCTCGTGAAGCCGCTTCACCTGCACGCGCTTCGCGACCTGCTGACACGGGTGTTCGACGACCGGCGCGCGCGCGAGCGCGCGTCGCGCGATGGCCCCGCCGCCGAGGACGGACTCGCCATCGGCGACCTCGTGGGTCGTGACGCGCGGATGATCGAGATCTACAAGCTCATCGGCCAGGTGGCGGCGACGCACGCGAACGTGCTGATCCGCGGCGAGAGCGGCACGGGCAAGGAGCTCATCGCGCGTGCCGTGCACGCGAACTCGCGCGAGGCGACGGAGCCGTTCGTGCCGATCAATTGTACGGCGCTGCCGGCGACGCTCCTGGAATCGGAGCTCTTCGGCCACGTGCGCGGCTCGTTCACGGGCGCCGTGGGGGACCGCCGCGGAAAGTTCGCCCAGGCGGGGCGGGGCAGCATCTTCCTCGACGAGATCGGCGATACCTCCGGCGACTTTCAGACGAAGCTCCTTCGGGTTCTGCAGGAGCGGCAGTTCTACCCCGTCGGCGCGGACCGCCCGGAGCGAACGGAGGCCCGCGTGATCGCCGCCACGCATCGCGAGCTCGAGGCGATGGTGGCAGCGGGGCAGTTCCCGCGGACCTGTACTACCGACTGCGCGTCGTCGAGATCGTCGTGCCGCCACTGCGCGACCGCCCCGGCGATCTCCCGCTGCTCGCGCGCGCACTTCTTCATCGCGCGAGCGCCGCGCTCGGTCGCCCAGCACCTGTCCTCGCGTCCGACGCACTCGCGGCGCTGGCCCGCCACTCGTGGCCGGGCAATGTTCGCGAGCTGGAGAACTGTCTGACGCGGGCGCTCGTCGTCGCGAGCGGCGAGGTGATTCGGGCCGAGCACGTCGTGCTGGGTGTTCCGACGGGGAATGACGCGCCAGGCCACGTGTCGACGCTCGAGGAGATGGAGCGTGAGCACGTGATCCGCGCGCTCGCAGCTACCCGCGGACACAAGGCCCGCGCCGCGCAGCTGCTGGGTGTCTCGCGGCCGCGCCTCGACCGGCTGCTCGCCAAGCACGGTCTGGCATGACCCGCCACGCGAGCCGTGGCACGCTGCGCGCCGAGGTGCTCGGCATCGTGTTGGTCGCGGTGGTGGTTCCGCTGGCGCTCCTCGGGTTGTGGCTCGCGCGCGGGACTGCGGACGCCGGCGAGCGGCTGCTGCGCGATCGGTTGAACACCGCGCTCACGCTCGCCGTCCGCGATGTCGGGGAGCGATGGGTCACGACGCGTGGTGCGCTGCTCGGCCTCGCCGACGGCACGACGCCCGTCTTGCCCCCGTCGTTGGTCAACGTGGTTCGCGACGTCGTCATCAGGGACCCGTCGGGAGTAGAGCGATCGCGCATCGTACGTGACGCCCCGATGGATGGCGGCCGCTTCACGGTGAGGCTCCCGCTGCGCTCTCGCGACGGGGCGCGCGTCGGGACGATGGAAGCGACGGTCGTCGCGAGCACCGTGTTGGCCCCAACCGCGTCGCCGGGCGGCGCAAGCGTCGGCGCGGTCGATCGTGCGACCGGGACGTCGCTTCTCCCGGTGGCATTCGATGCCGGGCTCGCGCGCGGCGATGACTTCACGTGGAACGGCGAACGTTGGCTGGTCGCGCGTCGCGTGCTCGACGATCCGCCGGTGGAGATGTTCGCCGCCGCGCCGCTGGCGGACTACGTCGTCCCATTCCGGGCCGCGGCACGGCGCGGCGTGATCGTGCTGGTGATCGTCGCCGTCCTCTGCGTCGTTGCTGCGGCGGCGCTGACACGTCGCACGACGCGAGCGCTCGAGGAGCTGGCTGCGACGGCGGACGCCGTGGCGAGTGGCGACCTCGGACGCACCGTCCGCGTCCCCGACGGCACGGAGGTCGGTCGGTTGGCTCGCGCGTTCAACACGATGTCGGAGAGCCTCCGTCGCACGCTCGACGCGCTCGCTCGGCGCGAGTCGCTCGCGGCGGTGGGTGAGTTCGCGGCGGGGCTCGCGCACGAGGTGCGCAATCCGCTCACGGCCATCCGCATCGACCTGCAGCGCGCCGACGAGAAGCTGGACGCCGAGTCGTCGCTCCGCGTTCCGATCCGTCGCGCGTTAGGTCAGGTGGAACGGCTCGATGCGACCGTCACCGGAGCGCTGCGACTCGCGAGGAGCGGGCAGGTGGGTGACGCGACGGTGGACCTGCTGGTGCCGCTCGACGCCGCGATGCACGCCGCCGAACCCGAGCTGGCGCGGTCGGGAGCGACGCTCGAGGTCGCGTTTCCTCCGCAGGCGGGTCTCTTCGTTCGCGGTGATGCGGCGGCGCTCGAGCAGCTCTTCCTCAACCTGCTGCTCAACGCCGCCCAGTCGCTCGACGATGGCGGTACGATACGTGTCGCGGTCGAGGACGGTGACGGCACCGTTCGCGTCGCGATTCGCGATGCGGGGCGTGGGATGAGCCCCGAAGTTCGCGCGCGCCTGTTCGAGCCGTTCTACACGACGCGTGCGGACGGCACCGGACTCGGGCTGCCACTGGCCCGTCGCATCGCGCGTGCGCACGGCGGGGAGATCGACGTCGAGAGCGCGCCGGGCGCGGGTACGACGGTGGTGGTGCGTCTTCCTCGAGCCGGCAGCGGGGTGGCCGGCGAGGACTGACGTAACGCGCGGTGCTCCGACACGTAACGACGCGTTACGACGAATCCGATGCGCCGGCATCGCGTCGAATCGGCAACCGTTTCCCGCCCAACGACTTGCGGTGATGTGAAGGCCGGGCAGCGCGCTTGCCCTGGATGACGGGCGCCCGCTGGGCGCTAATGCGTCGTCCGCGTGGTGCCACGCATCCCTTCACGTCATACGGAGTCATCGCCATGTACGACCGCGCTTCCGCGGCCCCCCTCGATCCGAGCGAGCGCATCGCCACGCTCGACATTCTTCGCGGGCTCGCGCTGTTCTTCATGATTCTCGTGCACTTTCACCAGTTCATGCGTATCGAGTCGCAGGGTCTCGAAGACCTGATCGGCTGGGTCGTCTGGGTGGGCATCGAGGCGAAAGCGTGGGGAACGTTCGCGTTCCTGTTCGGGGTGGGCTTCGCCGTGCTGCTCCGCCGCCTCGACGCACGCGATGTCGCGGTCGGACCCGTGTACCTGCGACGTCTCGCTGCGCTGGCGGTGTTCGGCATCGCGGCCCAGGTGCTCTTCGGCTTCACCATCCTGTTCATGTACGCGACGATGGCCGTGTGGCTGCTCGTCGTTAGGCGCTGGTCGACGCGCGCGCTCCTCGTGGCGGCGGCGGTAGCGGCGTGTGCCCTGCCGGTCTACACGGAGGTGACGGCGCTCTACGCACTGCGGAGCGGCGTGAAGATCACGATGTCGGCGGACATGATGCATTTGATGCAGCTGTGGCGCGCGGCGAGGGCAGCGGCGACACACCCCGACTACGTCGCCGCGGTTGCCGCGCGCTGGACGCATTTCGCCGCAGCGATGCACTTCGGGTGGAAATCGTTCATTCCCGACTCCAATCTCGCACTCTTCATCCTCGGGCTGCTGGCGGTGCGTCATCGCATCTTCGAAGAGCCGAGGCGGCATGTGCGGCTCATCGCCGGCTGGATGACCTTTGGCGCGCTCTCGTGGGCGACGTCATGGCTGGTGCTCCGCCACATTCCGGACATGGGCTCTCCGCGGGCGACGTGGCCGCTCGAGTTCGGTCTCGGACTCGTGCAGGAGCAGTGGCTTTGCCTGACCTACATCGGTGCGGTGGTTCTGCTGCTCGCCTATCGCCCGCAGTGGACGACGCGTCTCACGATCTTCGGGCAGGCCGGGCGCATGGCGTTCACGAACTACTTCCTGCAGATCATCGTCATCGACCTGCTCGCGTCGGGCTATGGCCTCGGTCTCAAGCTTCGTCCGCTGCTCTACCTTCCGGCGACGCTGGCGCTGTTTGGCGCGGAAGCCGCGCTGAGCCGCTGGTGGCTGGCACGGCATCGCTACGGTCCGCTCGAGTGGGTCTGGCGCTCCGTGACGTACGCGCGGTGGCAGCCGTGGCGAATCGCCGTTCCAGACCAGCCAGCCGCAGATGCGTTGCCGGCCACCGCCTAACGCGGCGATTCGCGTCGGCGCCCGAAGAGTCGGCGGACGAGCCCGGTGAGCATCTCCCACACGGCGCGGCCGAGCACCGGGAGAAGACGAACGGGCTGTGCGGCGGCCGGCGGACCGGGCGGCGCGAGCGGAGTGAATCGCGTGTTGTCCGCCGGGGCAGGGGCGGGCGACGCGACCCCGCCCACGGACGGGGTCGCGTCGGCCCGCCCCGCTGACTGAACCTCCCGGATGCCCTCACTCGCAGCCGCCGGCGGTGGCGGGTTTACGGGTCCCGGCTCGACCGCGGCGGCGGCCGCCGAGGGGGGTGACGGGGACTCCAGCGTTGCGCGGACGCAGTCGGCAAACTGACGAAACATCTGCCTGTTTACCGACTCGATCATCCCGCGGCCGAACTGCGCGATTCTCCCGACGATGTCGAGGTCGGCCGTGACCCGCACCTCCGTCACGCCACCTGGCAGCTCAACGACCGTACTTGTGATCGCAACCTTGGCGGACCCGCCACCCGCCCCTTCCTTCCCCTCGCCCACCATCCGTACGACCCGCGCGACGTCGTCGCGTTCGGTGATGACGACCTTGCCGCTGTACGCGGCCACGACCGGGCCGACTTTCACCTTGACCTTCCCGAGGAACGTCGATTCGTCCTGCACCGACGTGAGCTCGGCGCCCGGGAGACACGAGACCACGTGGCGCGGATCGATCAGGTATGACCACACACGGTCCGCCGGCGCCCGCAGCTGAAACGTCTCCTCGGTCTTGAGCGGCACGGGACACTCCCGGGTGAGTTCTAACGGCGTATTGACTCTCACGTCGCGCGACTCACTTTAGCTCCGTGGGCAGTCGAGTCAAGCCGCACTCACCGCGTGCCGGAGGTGTCGTGATGATTCCGTCCCCGTTTGACTACGTTGCCCCTTCCACGCTCGACGAAGCCATCGCGGTGCTCGGCGAGCACGATGGTGAGGCGAAGATTCTCTCTGGCGGGCAGAGCCTGATCCCGATGCTCAAGCTTCGCCTCGCCGCGCCCACGGTGCTCGTGGACATCAACCGCATCCCCGGCCTGAATTACGTCGAGGAGCGTGACGGCGGCCTGCACATCGGCGCGCTCGCACGCGAGCACGAGCTCGAGGTGTCCGCCGTCGTGCGAGAGAAGTATCCGATTCTCTACGACACGGCGCGCGTCATCGCGGACCCGCTGGTGCGCAACACGGCGACGGTCTGCGGCAACGTCGCGCACGGCGATCCTGGCAATGATCACCCGGCCACGATGATCGCGCTCGGCGCCAGCTTCGTCGTGCGCGGGCCTAACGGGACGCGCAGCATCCCGGCGCGTGACTTCTTTCAGGGGCTGTTCACGACGTCGCTCGCGTCCGACGAGATCGTGACCGAGATCGTCATCCCCGCGCCGCCACCGCGGTCCGGCGGCGCATATCTCAAGCTCGAGCGAAAGGTCGGCGACTTCGCGACGGCCGCTGTCGCGGTGCAGCTGACGCTCAATGCGCAGAACGTGTGCACGCGCGCGGGGGTCGCGCTGACGAACGTCGGCTCGACGCCAATCGAGGCCGTCGACGCCGGAGCGTTTCTCCTCAACAAGCCGCTCGACGACGGGACCATCGCGCAGGCGGCACAGCTCGCGGCCGCCGCCGCGGATCCGTTCGAGGACCGCCGCGGCACCGCCGACTACAAGCGCGACGTCGTTCGCGTCCTCACTGCACGGGCTCTTCGCCTCGCCGCTGGTCGCGCGCGCGGCGAGCTCGCCACCACCGCCGGGAGAGCCTGAGCATGTCGACTCACACGATCACGATCACCGTCAACGGCCAGCCGCACTCGGCGGACGTGGAGTCGCGGCTCCTCCTCGTCCATTTCATCAGAGAGAACCTGCGACTCACGGGCACGCACATCGGCTGCGACACGACGCACTGCGGCGCCTGTACGGTGCTGCTCGATGACAGGCCGGTGAAGTCGTGCACGCTGTTCACCGTCCAGGCGAATGGCCGCGCGGTCCGCACGGTCGAAGGGCTCGAGCAGAACGGGCAGCTTCATCCCGTGCAGGCGGGCTTCAAGGAGGAGCACGGGCTTCAGTGCGGCTTCTGCACGCCGGGCATGATGATGACGGCGACGGCGCTGCTCGAGGGCAACCTGAGCCCGAGCGAAGGCGAGATTCGCTCCGCGATCTCCGGGAATCTGTGCCGCTGCACCGGCTACGTGAACATCGTGAAGGCCATCCAGCATGCCGCGAAGGAGATGCGGGGTGCGGCCGCGGTGCCGTCGGAAGCGGCGAAGGAAGCGCAGGCCACCGTCAACGCCTAACGTGTCATTCCGAGCGAGCGAAGCGAGGCGAGGAATCGCAATCATCCCGATAGAGGGCCCCTCGGTCGGGACAATTGCGATTCCTCGCCTTCGCCGCTGACGCGGCTTCGCTCGGAATGACCTCAGGGGGATCCATGCAACAACAGCGCACGAGCCCCGAAGTTGGCGGGATGGGGCACTCGATCAAGCGGAAAGAGGACGGTCGCTTCCTACGCGGCAAGGGCAACTACGTGGACGACGTCGTCCTGCCCGACATGCTGTACATGGACATCGTGCGGAGCCCGTATCCGCACGCGAAGATCGTGAACATCGACTCCACACGGGCGCTCGCCACGCCGGGCGTGCTCGCCGTCATCACGGGCCGTGACCTCGAGAAGTACAACCTGCACATGATGCCGACGCTGATGAGCGACACGCAGATGGTGTTGCCCACCGATCGCGTCGTCTATCAGGCGCAGGAGGTGGCGGCCGTCATCGCGACTAGTCGGTACGCGGCGGCCGACGGTGTCGCCGCGGTGGATGTCGAGTACGACCCGCTCGATCCGGTCATCGATCCGTACAAGGCACTCGAGCCAGGCGCCACGCTCGTGCGGCCCGATCGTAAGGACACGAACCACATCTGGCACTGGGAAGCGGGTAACAAGGACGCCACCGACAAGGTGTTCGCCGACGCCGACCTCACCGTCGCGCAGCACCTCTACATCCCGCGCATTCACGTCGCGTCCATCGAGACGTGCGGATGCGTCGCCAGCTATGACAAGGCGAACGAAAAGCTCACGGTCTACATGACGACGCAGGCGCCGCATGCCGTCAGAACGGTCTTGGCGCTCGTGGCTGGGCACGTCGGGCTGTCGGAGGAGCGCATCCGCATCATCTCGCCGGACATCGGCGGTGGCTTCGGCGGTAAGGTGCCGGTGTATCCGGGCTATGTGGTCGCGATCGCGGTGTCGTTCCTGTTAGGCAAGCCGATCAAGTGGATCGAGGATCGGATGGAGAACCTCCAGGCCGACTCCTTTGCCCGCGACTACCACATCGACGCCGAGCTCGCGCTGAAGAAGGATGGGACGATTACCGGTCTTCGCGTGAAGACGCTCGCCGACCATGGCTGCGCGGACGCGGCGGCCAACCCGTCGAAGTTCCCGGCTGGGCTCTACAGCATCATCACCGGCTCGTACGACATGAAGGCCGCGCACGTGGCGGTCGACGCGGCCTACACGAACAAGCCGCCCGGCGGCGTCGCCTATCGCTGCTCGTTCCGCGTCACCGAAGCGGTGCACGCGGTCGAGCGCATGGCCGACATCGCGGCGCACGAGCTCGGGATCGACCCGGCTGACTTCCGTCTCAAGAATTTCATCAAGCCGGAGCAGTTCCCGTACAAGTCGGCCACCGGTTGGGAGTACGACAGCGGCAACTACCACGGCGCGCTTGAGCTGGCGATGGAGAAGATCGGGTACCGGGAGCTGCGCAAGGAGCAGGCGGAGAAGCGCGCGCGCGGTGAGCTCATGGGCATTGGCATCTCGAGCTTCACCGAAGCGGTCGGCGCCGGCCCCTCGCACACCTTCGACATCCTCGGCCTCAAGATGTTCGACTCGGCTGAGATCCGCATTCATCCGACGGGAAAGGCCATCGCGCGTTTCGGTACGAAGTCGCAGGGGCAGGGACACGAGACGACGTACGCGCAGATCGTGGCCGAGGAGCT
>Ga0068861_100001621_pt1 | contig 14354 bp, 9 predicted proteins | sample KBSSwiS42_FD_66593 | JGI IMG/M metagenome (GOLD analysis project Ga0068861, IMG submission 66593) | Switchgrass rhizosphere microbial communities from Kellogg Biological Station, Michigan, USA - KBS Switchgrass S4-2 | ecosystem: Host-associated > Plants > Roots > Rhizosphere > Soil ...
TCCATCGCGCCGCCACACCGCTCGCTTTACCGCAGCGGGAACGTAGCGGGAGTTCGCTTTGGGACGCCCATGATGAACCGGGGCGCTCTGTGGATCGGGACCCAGCGCGTCAGGACCCAGCGCGTCAGGACCAAGCGCGTCAGGAACAAGCGCATCAGGAACAAGCGTCGTTTGTACGCTCGTTTTTCGCGGCCGCTCCACCAAGCCAAACCGTTCCCGCTTGACCTGGTCGCGCTCCCGGAGCACTGCTCGCTTCAGAATCGTCGCCAACTCACCTTTCGGTACTTGATGCCGCCGCAGGTCCTGAAGCTCACGCAAAGCATGATAGGTTTCGGCATCGATCATGACGTGCAGGCTGTACCGTTCCGGAGAACGCGGTGTCATGACCGCCTTACGCGTCGGTGGGCGTAGCGGCGGCGCCTGCTCAACCGCTCCGCTTGCTACGGTCGCCATTGCCTCCGCGTCTACATCTGCCGCGGGTAGCGAACCATTCGGCTCCGCATCACCAACTGGAGCCTCATTACTCAACTCCGGGACAAACAAGCCATCAGCCGGTGCGGCGTCCTCAGAGTCCACCCCGGAACCCGGCACCTTCCGGAGGCTCGTCGGAACATCAGGCTCGGGGAACAGCGTGGCCTTCAGGAGCTCGAGCTGCTGCTTGCTCTTTCCCTTAGCCGCTTCCAACAGCTCCTTGTAGTTCTCATCCGTCAAATAGCTACCGATGATGCGGATCGTGGTGAGGTGGATCGACCCCTCAGCCAGCATGTCCAAGATGACGGGGTAGCGCTGCGCCAGAAGCGCGGCATCGCAACGCCGATAGGACGCATCCTCCGACAACCCCAAGGCTTCCATGCAATACACGGACAAGCGCTGGAAACCTTCGGCCAAGTACAGCCCCCGCGCATGGATCTCGGCCAGATGGGCAATTAAGTGCGCCGACGTCTGGCGCTCTTCACCGGCCAACACCTTGGCTCGGATCAACAGTTGTGCGTTCGACCGATCCGTCAAAACAAAGTCCGGATTGGTCGCGCAATTCTTCCGTTGCATGTGACACCTCCCAATGATGAAAGCCACTCCACTCAGAGTCGCTCAACACCTTTGGACGGGGGGTGTGCAGCAACACTAACATGCCCGTTTTCGCCTAACGCACGATGCTCACGCACGCACATCGCAACGCAGTTTGAAATTGGAAAGTCAATCAACAAGAACGACGCGCTGAAGGGCCCTAATGCGCTTTGAATCCGCTTTAAATCGCGACTTGCGACCAACGCGCCAATCGCTCTCCAAATCGCGTCAACAGGAATTATCAGAAATTATTGGGGACGGTTCCCGGAGTCAATGTGCGCGCTGATACCTGAATTTGATGCACGGAAGGACGGAAATGAACCAAAGAACAAAGACCCGATGAAGCTGGGGATGGTGCCAGGGCAAAGCCTTTCGCGCTCCGGCGCTGTCACTGGCGCTAGCGCCAGAAACTTTCTTTCCACTTACCCGAGTCAGCCCTGTTTCTTTGCCAGCATCGGACCGCGCGTGTTCAAGCAGCGCATGGCGTCCCGTTCGAATTCGAGGCGTGTGCTCGCCGGCAAGAATGGATGAAAGTTGACGAACACTCCGGGCGCGACCGGCTTGAAATAGGGCAAGGGGTACGGAGAAGGATCAGGCCTGCACGGACGAGACACATCGAACAATGCAGCATGTTGGAGGGGATCGTACTATGCTCATGACCGTACTGATCCCTAGGAGAACGCCATGACCGTAGCCACCCCGCAGATCCGCGCTCCGAGAGGCTCGGGCTTGTCTTGTAAAGGCTGGGGCCAAGAAGCCGCCATGCGCATGCTGATGAACAACCTCGATCCAGACGTGGCCGAGCGGCCCGATGATTTGGTCGTTTACGGAGGAACCGGCAAGGCGGCCCGCAACTGGGAATCGTTCCACGCCATCGTGCGCGCGCTGCAGACGCTCGGCAATGACGAGACGTTGCTCGTGCAGAGTGGAAAGCCGGTGGGCATCTTCACCACCCACGCCGATGCCCCGCGCGTGCTGATCGCCAATTCCAACCTGGTGGGGCGATGGGCAACCTGGGAACACTTTCGCGAACTGGAGAAGAAGGGCCTGATCATGTACGGGCAAATGACGGCTGGCTCCTGGATTTACATCGGCAGCCAAGGCATCGTGCAGGGGACGTTCGAGACCTTCGCGGAGGCGGCGCGTCAACGTGGCCTCAAAGATCTTGCCGGACAAGTTGTGCTCACCGCCGGGCTGGGTGGCATGGGCGGCGCGCAACCGCTCGCGGTGACGCTTTTGGGCGGCGTGTGCCTGGCTATCGAAGTGGATGCGGAGCGCATCCGCCGCCGGCTCGAGACCGGCTATTGCATGGAGTCTGCATCCAATCTTGACGAAGCAGTAAAGAAAATCGAGGCCGCCCGCCGAGCGCGAAGGCCGTATTCGCTCGCCTTGCTCGGCAATGCGGCCGATACCTTGCCGGAGCTTCTGGAAAATGGTTTCGAAGCCGACTTCGTCACGGACCAGACGAGCGCCCACGACGCGCTGAACGGGTATGTTCCCGGCGGCATGACCTACGCCGCCGCACTCGAAATGCGTGCGCGCGCGCCCGAGGACTACATCCGGCAATCCATGGATTCGATGGCGCGTCACGTCCAGGCGATGCTTGGATTTCAGAAGCAGGGTGCGGTGACGTTCGACTACGGTAACAACATTCGCGATCAAGCCGCCAAAGCAGGAGTAACACACGCCTTCGATTTTCCTGGGTTCGTGCCCGCCTTCGTGCGACCGCTTTTTTGCCGCGGCAAGGGACCCTTCCGGTGGGTGGCGCTTTCCGGAGATCCCAACGACATTGGGGCCACCGACGAAGCATTGCTCGAGTTATTTCCGGAAGACACCGTATTGCAACGCTGGTTGCCGCTCGCGGCCAAGCACGTCCACTTCCAGGGACTTCCCGCCCGAATCTGTTGGCTGGGACAAGGAGAACGCGCCAAAGCAGGTCTCTTGTTCAACACTCTGGTCGCCAAAGGCATCTTAAAAGCTCCGATTGTGATCGGGCGCGATCATCTCGACACGGGATCCGTGGCGAGCCCCTTCCGCGAAACCGAAGCCATGAAAGACGGCACGGATGCGGTGGCGGATTGGCCCATCTTGAATGCCTTGCTCAATACCGCTTCCGGCGCGACGTGGGTGTCCTTTCATCACGGTGGAGGCGTGGGCATTGGATTGTCGCTTCACGCGGGGATGGTGGTCGTGGCCGATGGCACTCCCGAAGCAGCGCGCCGTCTAGAACGCGTGCTGACCAACGATCCCGGTATTGGCGTGCTTCGTCACGCGGACGCAGGGTACGACGACGCGATCGCCACTGCGCGCGCCAACGGTCTCAAGCGCCCGCTCGAATAAATGAACGTTGATCTTCTGGTTACGAACATCGGCGACCTTTGCCGGATGGGGGAAGGCACGGGTCCGCAACGCGGTCCCGAACAGGGCGACGTGAGCTCCATTCAGGATGCCGCGCTGGCCATCCACGATGGAACGGTACGCTTCGCGGGGCCCCGCGCCGAAGGGTTGGCCGCCGCTGGCACACCCGCTCGGGTCATCGACGTCGGTGGCCGCACGGTGCTTCCGGGATGGGTGGACGCGCACACGCATTTGCTCTTCGCCGGAACGCGGGAAGACGAGTTTGCGCTACGGGTGGCCGGCGTAGGCTACGAAGAGATCGCCGCCCAAGGGGGCGGCATTCACTCCAGCGTGCGGCGCTTTCGCGAAACCGGCGACGATGCGCTCCTTGCGTCTGCAGGACGCAATCTCGACTTGGCGCTTTCCCTGGGCACGACCACGATCGAGGTGAAGAGCGGCTATGGTCTCTCCACGCCGGAAGAGCTTCGCGCGCTTCGCCTCATCAAGACTCTCCAGGCCACGCACGCCGTCGACATCGTTCCCACATTTCTGGGTGCGCACGAGATCCCTTCGGAATGGCGCGACAATCGTGCCGGATACGTGCGAGCGATCACTCATGACATGTTGCCGGTCATCGCCCGCGAGCATCTGGCCGAATATTGCGACGTGTTTTGCGAACGCGGCGTGTTCACTCCGGACGAGAGCCGGAACATCTTGGAAACCGCCCAATCGCTGGGGCTCAAGCTCAAGATTCACGCGGACGAGTTCGGCGACACGGGGGGAGGGCGACTGGCCGCCTCGCTGGGCGTGACCAGCGCCGATCATTTGCACGGGAGCGAGAAGGATCTCATTCCCGCGCTGGCGCAAGCCGGCGTCGTGGCCGTGCTCTTGCCGGGAACCGCGTTCTTCCTTGGACTCTCGCGTCAGGCTCCTGCGCGCGCGATGATCGATGCCGGTGTTCCGGTGGCGGTGGCGACGGACCTGAATCCCGGCTCCTCCATGTCGCAAAGCATGCCGCTCATGACCACGCTCGCCTGCGTGAACCTGCGCTTGTCGCCGGAAGAAGCGCTGGTGGCGGGAACGGTGAACGGAGCGGCCGCCCTCGATCGCGCCGAACGGGTGGGAAGGCTTCGCCCGGGGTTTCGGGCCGACTTCCAAGTCCTCGACCTCCCCAGTCATCGCCTTCTCCCATATCACTATGGGGTCTCCCATGTACGGGCGGTGTTCCGGGCGGGACGGCAGGTATGGGGCCCCGAATTCTCCTGAAGATAGATTAATTTTCAATGACTTAGCCGGGAGAACCGCCGCCGGAGCTACACCCCAAGAATGACCCTATTTCCCGATAACGTTCTCAGGCCAGAACGACGATAAACATCTGTGACGACGGCGAGTAAGCCGCCGTCCGCGTTCCATTTTCGGGGTCGTGGCTCCGTACGTTCGGGAAGGGATCTCCCCCGTTGCAAAACCAGCAGAGCTCAAGGCGCAAGGCACAAAAACTCGCCGAGAAGGGAGCTACCGCCGAGGCGCTCTCCGAATACGGCCGCCTCGCTCGCGAAGGTCATCTCGAACCTTACGATCTGGTCGTCTACGGCGACTTGCTGAGCCGCACCGGTAATCGCTCCGAAGCCGTCGATCGTTATCTCGAGGCCATGGATAGTTATTCGAAGGCGGGGCTCAATCGAAACGCAATTGCACTCGGAAAAAAGATTCGCCGCCTGGCTCCCCACGAAACGAACGTGCACCGCAAGCTCGGCGAGCTCTATACCTCCGAAGGACTGGCCAGCGAATCCTGCCTGCATTATCTGGAATTTCTCGAACACGTGGACGTGAAGGCGGACGGGGTAGCCGACGCGATTGAAGATGTGTGCCGTAAGTTGCTCGCCCTGTCCCTTCCGTCGTTTCAGGTCGTGCCGAAAATCGTGCAGGCCGCCAAGACGGTGGGCCGCGAAAAACGACTCGCCGAAGGCGTGCTTCATCAAATGCGGCGGGCCACCGCCACCGGCAACCGTGAGGCCGAGCAAACGCTCTACGGGTTGGTCAACACGCTCGATCCCGCGCTGGCTTCCGGAGCCCAGCGCGCGGAACACGACGTTCCGGTCAAGGAGACGTCCCCCTTCGAGCTTGACGCTACGTCGCTCACTGCGCGCGCTCGGGAGCAAGAACCCGTGCGTCAGAACCTGGACACGCCCGTTCTCTCGCTCAATGATTTCTCGTTCGAGGAGCCCGAGCCGCACCACGAAAACGGCTCATCTGAATTCAAAGCCGAGGACTCCACCCCCGATCACGAAACAACGGATTCCTCGGACGCGTTCGAAAGCGCGGAGGCACTGCGCGAGCAAGGCATGAGCTCTCTCGAGCGCAAGGACACCGTTCGCGCGCAACGGTTCTTCATGAAAGCAGCGTATCGCTTCTTCGAGGCCGGGCAAAGCCCCGAGGCGGCCGAGCTCTACGAACGCGTGGTCAAGATTGATCCCAATCATCTCGATGCGCTTCGGGGTCTGGTCGAGATCGCGCACATCAACGGTGAACGCGCCAAGATGGCGCACTGGGGGAGCGAGCTGGGCGACGTGCTCCTGGCCCGGGAAATGTTCGCCGAGGCGAAGGTACAGTTTCAGCGCGTGCTCGCGTTCGATCCTCAAAACCCGAAAGCAACCCAACGGCTCCGTCGTCTCAACACGATTGCCGAGGTGAAAGACGTCGGCTATGGCGGCCTGGCCCCGAACACCCGCGAAGTGGAAGGCGCGCAAGTCGTGGTGCGTGACGACGAGAAAGCGAACGCGAGTCAGTCCACGCTCAATTTATCCCAGATTTTGGATGAGTTCCGGGCGGCCGTGGTCCATCGGATCCCCGAAAATGATGCGCAGTCCCATTACGATCTCGGGATGACCTACAAGGAAATGGGTCTGTTGGACGAAGCGGTTCGCGAGTTCGAGATCGCGTCCCAGAACGAGGGCAACCGTCCCGCCTCCCTGGACATCATGGGGGAATGCTATCTTCTCCTGTCGCAATTCGATCGTGCGGCAGAGGTTCTGGAAAGCGTGCTGGCCGAAACGGGCGGGAATGCGCCCGTGCACATGCGACTCGGCAAAGCGTACGAAGCGCTCGGTGATTGGGACCGGGCGGAAGAGGAATACCATCGTGCCCTCGAGCTGGATGAAAACCTCGAAGAAGCCCTCGAGCTTCTCCAGAACCTCGAGTTCCGCCGCACCCAAGGAGCAGCCTAGCTCCCTTCCCGCGTCCCAGCGCGTCGATCTGCACGCCCATAGCACCTGGTCGGACGGCGAGTTCTGTCCCGAAGACGTGGCTCGTCTCGGCACCGAATCACAGGTTGCCGCGATGGCGCTTACCGATCACGACTGCATCGACGGGCTAGAGGCGTTTCAAAACGCGGCCCGTGACTTTACGCCCGTGTGCGGTGTAGAGATCAGCTCCCGCGACCGCGATTCGGACGTGCACATGCTCGGCCTCTTCATCGACCCCACGGATCCCAAGCTCAGAGAACGGCTGGGCAGCCTGGCCAACGCGCGTGAAGAGCGCCTGCTGGCGATGATGGCGAGACTCGAGCGCGTCGGTATCCCTCTCCAGCGCGACGAGATTCAAGTGCACTGCCGCCAAGGGACAGTGGGACGGCCGCATGTGGCCATGGCCTTGGTGGCACGCGGCTCTGCACGCACCATCGATGAAGCGTTTCGGCTCTACTTGCGCCGCCGCATGCCGGGCTACGTGCCGATGTCGGGTCCGTCGCCCGTAGACGTGATCGGCTGGATTCATGATGCCGGTGGTGTGGCCGTGCTCGCCCATCCCGGTCTGGCTCGCACGCTGGAACCGGTGACGGCGTACGCGAACGCGGGGCTGGACGGCATCGAGGTCTGGCATCCGAAACACGGGCCGGGTATCCAGAACACGTGTCTGGATCTCGCGAACCGCCTGGGACTGGTTCCCTCCGGTGGTTCGGACTATCATGGGCCGCGCGTGGGAGACTCGCAGGTTGGACAAGAACCCGTTCCGCTAGAGATTCTGGAACGCCTTCATGCACGTCGTCCCCGGCGTTGACCCGATCCGACTGGATCATTCCCGCCCCGCATTCCCGCCCTTGCATATTTCGAAACGAATGTCTCGAATCAGAAGTGCACTAGCGTGACCACACCGCTTCAACGCTCCGCGCTCGTCGCGGCATTTATTGCCGCGGTTGTCGCAGTGGGTCTCACCTTATCCCTGGTCACCCACGTGGAAGGGGTGACCCTGACCGTGTTCGCCGCCGGTATTGCATTGGGATCCGGATACGGTGCGTTGGTGGGTGCGTTGGGTATGACGGTGTACGTCTTTGCCAACACCGCGGTGCGCGGATTTCCGCCCTCTCCGTTGCCGTTACTCGCGGCCCAAGCCCTGGGAATGACGATGGCCGGGCTCGCGGGGGGTTGGTGGCGCCGGTGGTGGATGCGCTCGGGCCGGCCGCATCGCTCCGCGCTGTTCCTGCTCCCGGTTATCGGCGCCCTTTGTTCCGCTTTTTTTCAGGTGGTGACCAACGCCGTGTTCGCGTTCGTGATGAGCGATGCGCCGGGACCGAGGCTCGGGGTGTTTCTATCCGGAATGTCCTTTGGTCTGATCGATATTGCCACCAATGCCGCACTATTCACGCTGGCCGGTCCGGGAGTGGCGTCGGTCCTAAGACGCATGGCGCGAGATCGAGGGTGGTGGGCAACGGCGGCGGCGGTGCTCGCATGTATGCTTACGGCAGCAACTGTGTTCGGATCCCCCGCCGCGCCCCCCGATACGTCCACGCATCCGAATGCAACCCCGGTTCTCGATGCACCCACACCGGCCTCGCTTCCGCTTCGTCATCTGCATCTGTATCCGGAACCCCTCTGGTCGACCGTGTCCACGCGCAAGACGGTGGAGAATGGAGGTCTTGCGTTTTCGCTGAACGATTCGCTGGTGGGCATGGATGCCTCGCGCGTTCCCTCGCCCGGAGAAGCTCCGATTCTGGATCCCTGGGCATTGGGGTGGGGACGCACGCGATACAACTACGATGGATTTCCCCTCCGAGGGCCCGTGCACGGATTCGACGAGCCACCCGATTTGCCCCTCGCTTGGCGTGGGCAGTGGGCCGAACGGGTCACGGCCGCGGGAGCGGAGTTCGGGATCGACCCGTTTCCCAAGGAAGGTCCACCCGAAAGTCAGATTGCGATCTCTACCGGTGGTTACAGCCGCCGCACCACCGAGTTTGGGCTGTTTCGGTTGTTCGGGTCGGTGGGACTGGGAGTCGATTTCCTGGATCGCATCGAAAACGGGCAAGGCGCTCTCGGCGCGGTGGGACTCAACGATTTGAGCGAGCTCGATCACACGCGATTCTGGATGCGTTTGGCGCGCGCGCCTGGCCGACGCCCGGATTGGTCGGTGGACGTATCGACGGGCGGAGAGGATCGGCAGCTCCTGGATGGAAATAGTCTCAAGCGCAATTCGCGGCGGTTACAGGGATCGTTGCGTGGACCGTTCTGGGGGGGCGAAACACGGTTGGGGGCGCAAGTGCGACGCCAATCGTTGCGCCTCGAAGGAGGACCCAGCGCGTTCGGCGAGGTGATATTCGACGGATTCACGTTGCAAGCGGACTGGGCAGGACCGTTCGTGCGCGGATTCAGCACTCGCATTGCCTGGGATCGCGACCGTCGCCGGGGTCTCTTCGATCCCGAAACGTTCGACGGGGTGACCGGGACCGCACAATGGGCTCATGACGGTATGCATTGGGGACTCGGTGCGGACGCGACGGTTGGGTATCAGGAGCCGTTCGCGAAGACGTGGCGCGCGAATGCGAGCGCTCTCTGGCATGATAGCTGGATATCGTTGCGCGCTTCGGTGTCTCATGACGAGGACATACCAGGACTCATCGTGGGCGTCGATCGCCCCGCTCCGGAAGACGGGCTCGAAGAAGCGTTGCGTGACATCGAGAGCTCGGGCGAAGCCGAGGAGCGATCGAGCGCACTCCTTCAATCCGAAGTTCACGGAAGCCTGGGATCGTTGCTTGTACAAGGATGGGTGGCGCGCATCCGGAACTACCATCTCGAAAACAATCCTCTCTGGTCCGGGCTCAGTGTTTTCGCGCCCTTCCCATATCCCTCCTCGAGCGCGGACTTGGCCGGAGTAGGTGGCCATGCGCGCCTGAACTTGCCGCATGGGTTTTATGGAGAAGGGCAGGGACGCGTCCACTCCCGTGACGAGACCCAAGTCCCGTATCAATCGCGATGGACTGCAGAGGGGGCGCTGCATTGGCGCGGGCTCTTGTTTCATCGTAGCCTGGATCTCGATATGGCTCTGGGGGGCCTTGCTTTGGGGACACGCCGCACGCCGTTAGGCGATATCTATCCCACCGCGGGAACCGGGTATGTGCGACTTCGTGGCCGTGTGGATAATGGCATGGTCACGGCATCGCTCGAGAACGCCCTCGACGTGTACATGGAGTCCGACGTGCGTTCGGGCGCGCCGCCCGCCGGCGATTTCATCACTCCGTTTCCCGTGGCCGGTCGCACGTTTTATGTCGGCCTCACCTTTTATTTGAGTCAGTAACTCCCGATCGCTGCCCCGTCCGGAAAGGAATGCCGGACGTGAAAACTTGGGAGCTGTTCACCCCCGCGGAACGGCGTTTAGCTGTTCTTCTCTTCGCGCTCGCGGTGCTGGGGGAAATGGCGCATTTTGGCGGACATGCATCTCCGGAAGTGGCCCGGTGGCTGGAGGGGGATCCTTCCGGTGAGCCGGAATCCACCGCCTCAAACCCACCGGTGCTCGTGTCACTCCCAATGACAGCCGATACCGTAACCCGAGCGGTGGTTCCTGCGAAGCAATCTGCAGCTACGGATCCGGTGAATCCCAACACCGCCGATCTGGCCGCCCTCATGCGCCTGCCCGGCGTAGGCCCCGTTCTGGCGCGCCGCATCATCGATGACCGCAACGGTGGGGGGCCGTACCGTCGTCCCGAGGATCTCTTGCGCGTGCCGGGGATTGGGCCGGCCAAGCTCGCCAAGTTACGCGACCACCTCGTGTTCTGAAGCGGCTGAGATGAGCAATAGCCTGCAAGTGGGTCACTCGGCCCAGGAATGCGATCCGCAGTACATCGCCCGTTCGCGCCTTTCAAGGTCACGCCTCTCCGAACGATACCTAAGTTGCAATTGGCAGTTTTATGAGCGGCATTCTGCCCGGTGCGCTATTGCGCCGGTCGGGGAGGGATCTCGTGCAGGACACCGTGGTTCAACGTCTGCTCGAACTCAAGCTGGTGAACCCACAGCAGATCGCCGATGCAGAGCGGCTCCAGAAATCGGGCGGAGGATCGGTTTCCTCTAATCTGGTCAAGCTCGGGGCAATCGGTGAGAAAGACTTCAACGATTTCCTGAGCAAGCTCTACGGCGTTCCCTTCATCGACATCGCCGGCCAGGATGTCGACCCGGCCGTGGTCCGGCTCATTCCCGCCGACGTGGCCAACAAGTTTCAGGTTGTCCCCTTGAAGCGAAACGGCCGCCATCTCACCGTGGTTATGGCCAACCCGTCCAACATCTTCGCCATCGATGACATCAAGTTCATCACCGGGTGCGAAGTGGAAACCCGGGTCGCTTCGGAAGCCTCGATCAAGAAGGCGATCGATCGTTTCTATGACTCCGCCGGATCGCTGTCAGACCTGATGAAGGAATTCCACGAGGACGTTGAGCTGGTCGAAACCGCGGAGGACGAGGGTGGCGGCGTCAATCTCGGAGAAATCACCGGTGAAGAAGCCCCGGTAGTCAAGCTCGTGAATTCGCTCCTTGCCGATGCAATCCGCAAGGGCGCGAGCGACATTCACGTCGAACCGTTTGAGAAATCGGTGCGCGTGCGGTTCCGCATCGACGGCGAGCTCTACGAGATGATGAGCCCGCCCGTCCGCATGAAGCTGGCCATGATCTCGCGACTCAAAATAATGGCCGAGCTCGACATCGCCGAGCGCCGCGTGCCGCAGGACGGCCGCATTCGCCTGCGCATGTTCAATAAGAACATCGATCTTCGTGTGTCAAGCCTGCCCACGATCTTCGGGGAGAAGATCGTGATGCGTATTCTCGACAAATCGAACCTGAACATCGACTTGACCAAACTGGGGTTCGATGCGGTGGCGTTCAAGAAGTTGAACCGCGCCATCGAGCTGCCGTTCGGCATGGTCTTGGTCACCGGCCCCACCGGAAGCGGCAAGACGACCACGCTCTACTCCGCGCTCACGCGGGTCAACAAGACCGGCGTCAACATCATGACCGCAGAAGACCCGGTGGAGTACAACCTGGAAGGCATCAACCAGGTCAACGTGAACGACGAAGTGGGTCTTACCTTTGCCACCGCGCTCCGTGCGTTCTTGCGGCAGGATCCCAACATCATCATGGTCGGTGAAATTCGCGACATCGAGACGGCCTCGATTGGTGTGAAGGCCGCGCTCACCGGACACCTCGTTCTGTCTACGCTCCACACCAACGACGCGCCGAGCACCTTGAACCGTCTCGTCGACATGGGCGTGGAACCGTTCCTGGTTGGATCCTCGGTCAACCTCATCATGGCCCAGCGGTTAGTGCGGCGGATCTGCAGCGCCTGCAAGAAAACCGCCCCGATTCACCACGAGGTGGCGGAAGAGCTGGGATTTACTCCCGAAGAAGCCAAAGCGATTCAGGTCAGTGAGGGCCAGGGGTGCGTGGAGTGCAACAACACTGGTTACAAGGGGCGCCAGGGTGTCTACGAGGTCATGCCGATCTCGCCCGCAATCCGGGATCTCATTCTGGAACGGGCACCCACGTCGGAAATCAAGAAGGTGGCGGTTTCGGAAGGCATGTTGACCCTGCGGGCACATGCGCTCGTCAAACTCAAAGAGGGGTTGACCTCGCCGGAAGAGGTCTTGAAGGAGACGTCGAAGGATGACTAGCCGCCCCGGCCAGGACGGGACCAGAGAGCCGGAAATGCAGGCCATGCAGAAAAACGCGCCGAGCCAGAGCATCACCATGCACGAGTTGTTGCAGATGATGATCCAGAAGCGCGCCTCGGACATGCACATCACTACCGGCGTTCCCCCCATGTTTCGCGTGGACGGACAGCTGGTGGCCGGTCCACAGAAGTCCCTTGGTCCCGAGGACTGCCAGGCACTGGCGTACTCCGTGCTGAACGAGGAGCAACGCCGGCGTTTCGAGACCAGTCGTGAGCTGGATATCTCCTTCGGCATTCGCGGTTTGTCTCGGTTTCGCGCCAACGTCTACATGCAGCGCGGCGCGGTCACCATGGCGGTGCGTCAGATTCCGTATCAAGTGCAAACCGTGGAGCAGCTCGGGCTGTCCAAGACCATCGTCGAGTTCGCCCGCAAACCCAAGGGCCTCATCTTGTTCAGCGGTCCCACCGGCAGCGGCAAGTCGACCAGCCTCGCCGCTCTCATCGATCTCATCAACAAAGAGCGGCGCTGCCACATCATGACCATCGAGGACCCGATCGAATTCGTGCATCAGCACGGCAAATCGATCATCAACCAGCGGGAAGTGAACGCCGACACGGAGAGTTTTCCCAAGGCGCTCAAGTACGTGCTCCGCCAGGATCCGGACGTGATCATGCTGGGGGAAATGCGGGATCTGGAAACCATTTCCGCCGCGATCACCACCGCCGAAACGGGCCATTTGGTCTTCGCCACCCTGCACACGAACTCGGCGCCCGAAGCGGTGAACCGCATCATTGACGTCTTTCCGCCGAATCAGCAGTCGCAGGTGCTGGCCCAGCTTGCCTTCGTGCTCGAAGGCGTGGTGGCGCAGCAGCTCCTGCCCCGGTCGCGTGGAGAAGGCCGCGTATTGATCACCGAAACCCTGATCTGTACGCCGGCGGTGCGGGCGGTCATTCGTGAACAGAAGACACATCAAATCTACACGCTCATGCAGGTGGGCCAGAAGTTCGGTATGCAGACCATGAATCAAGCGTTGTTTGCCGCGGCCGCCAATCATGAGATCACGATGAACGAGGCAATGAGTCGCAGCTTCGACCCAGCGGAGCTCACGGCGATGTTCCAGAAGAACGGGCTCAAGGCCGCTTGAGCTAAGGAGGACGAATCGTGCCCATCTATCAATGGAAGGGTCGCACGGTGTCCGGGGACGTGCAGACCGGTGAGATGACGGTGGGGAGCCAGGACGAAGTCCTTGCTCAGTTGCGTAAGAAGCGCATCATCGTCACCTACGTTCGGGAGAAGAGCAAACCCGTATCCCTGAAGCTCAAGATTCGCGGGGCGAGCGGGGTCAAGATCAAGGAGCTGGCGGTGTTCACGCGACAGTTCGCGACCATGATCAACGCCGGGTTGCCCCTCGTGCAATGCTTGGACATCTTGTCTCAGCAAACCGAAAACGCCACCTTCAAGGGCATCATCGCCAACGTGATGAACGAGGTGGAGTCCGGCTCCACTCTGGCTGAGGCGTTGCGGAAGCACCCCAAGGTCTTCGACAAGCTGTTCACCAACATGGTGCAGGCCGGTGAAGCGGGCGGTGTGCTGGACGACATTTTGCTCCGGCTTGCCTCCTACATCGAAAAAGCGGAAGCGTTACGCCGCAAGGTGAAGAGTGCCATGACCTACCCGGTCGTGGTGGCCTGCGTGGCTATCGGCGCGACCACGTTCATGTTGCTCTTCATCATTCCGACCTTCGCCAAGATCTTCACCGAATTCGGCGGCGATTTGCCGCTCCCGACCAAAATCGTGATGGGGCTCTCGTCCTTCCTTCGCGGAGCGTGGTACATCCTGCTCGGGATGTTGATTGCGGCCGTGGTGCTCTACCGTCGCTACGTGGCCACCGAGAGCGGCCGGCGCACCGTGGACAAAGCCATGCTCAGCGTTCCCATCTTCGGCGATGTGCTGCGGAAGGGCTCCATTGCCCGGTTTACCCGCACCCTCGGCACCTTGATTTCCTCGGGCGTGCCGATTCTGGACGGTCTCG
>Ga0068861_100001629_pt1 | contig 14315 bp, 10 predicted proteins | sample KBSSwiS42_FD_66593 | JGI IMG/M metagenome (GOLD analysis project Ga0068861, IMG submission 66593) | Switchgrass rhizosphere microbial communities from Kellogg Biological Station, Michigan, USA - KBS Switchgrass S4-2 | ecosystem: Host-associated > Plants > Roots > Rhizosphere > Soil ...
ATGTCCTGCCCATGCACTTTCAACGATCCGGACAGTGCTCCCCCTTGCCCGGAAATCACCAAAGTGGACGGATAATCGGTGCCGTTCATCGCCGCCACCAGCTCCCACGTTCCCCGGGAATCACCCTGAGCCGGCTTCACCTCCTCGACTTCGTAACGATCACCATCCACCCACACCGCGCGCACCTTGGTCGAATCGGAAAACAAGGGGCCGTCGGTCACGACCAGATTCGCAATCTTTCCGGCTTCGATGGTGCCAAGGCGATCCGACAACCCCACCATGGATGCGGGCACGGTCGTGGTGGCGGCCAAAGCGGCGTCGGCCGGCAAACCGCGCGCAACTGCTTTCGCGATGTTCTTGCGGAACGACGCCACATCCTTCAATCCCATGGCCGTGATCGCGAACGGCATCTTGGCCGTGTTCATTTGGGCAAGATTCCCGGGCGCGTTCTGCCAGTGGCGCAGGGTTTCCGTGGACACCGTCAACGCCTGGCCCGGATCATCCACCGAGGGTGCCTCGGGAAAGTTCACCGGCACCACGATTCCGCGCGGGAGCTTCCCCACGTCGTACAGGCGCTTGTACTCCTCGCCGCTTCCCACGTACGCGAACTGCAACCCGAACTCTTTCTCGAGCTCCTTGGCGCGCAGCACGTCCAGCACGTCATCGGTGACGAAGATGATCGGCTCCTTGCCTTGCAAGGACGGCAAGAACGCCTCGAACGCAACGTTCGTTTTGGGGCGTTCGACACCCACCGGTTTCGCTGCGTACGCGGCGTTCGCATCCGCATACCAACGCGTATCCATGATCGTTTGCCGCAGCACGGCCACCGTGCCCATCGTCGACGCCGGATATGCATCACCGCCCGCAGTGCTGAATGACAACACCTGTCCCGCTTCACGGCGTAGCAAGTTGTTCGACAACGGGCCGTCGCCCAAATCGAGAATGGCCGCTTCGCCCCGAATCACGCCCTTCTCGGGAATGACCCGCACGGTGGTGATGCCTTGATTGCGCCGCCCGGTGCGGTCGCCGTCTTTCATGTCCAGGCGGTCCGCCAGCACGACTTCAGGCGTGACAACATCCAGCTCATGAAACGCGCCGGGTTTTGACTTGGGCGCATTCGCTTGCCGGCCGCCGCCACCAGCTTGGTCACCCCCACCCTGATCCGCCGGGGTTACCGAAACCGGCATCGCCAGGTCGATAAGACCGGGATAGATGGTGAGGCTGTCCACTTTCCAGACCCGCGCGTCGGCGGGGATGGCGACCGAAGCGCCAACGGCCTCGATCACCCCATCCCGCAACACCACCGTTCCCTTCTCGATGACCCGGCCAGGGGCCATCACGATACGGGCGCCGGTCAGCGCGTGGACGCGGGGCGTGTGGACCTCACCCTGGGCGCGAACCCCGGGTGCCACTGCCACCGAGAAGACAGACAATAGAAGGAGAGCTTTTCGAGAAAACGGCATGAAGACCTCTCTGAGCGGTCCTGGAGCAAGTGAGGGTGCCGCGAGGCCGCGGGTGGGCGGGGCAAAGTATACCCAGCGAGCCTGCCCTTCGCTACACTCCGCGCGAATTTGGAAGTTACCCAGGGCACACTCGCCTTCTGATTCCGTATACCCAATGGACCCTACGCGGGACGAGCCCGAACCGGGCACCCAAGAATCGATCCAGATCGAACGGACGGACGCTCCCATTCAAGGGGGCGCCCTCACCGTTGAGGCGCTGGAACGTGTTCGGGAACGGGATTCCCATGCCCTGGCCACGTTTTTCGAATTCTATTTCGACCGGGTGTACGGCCTCGCCTACCGGCTCCTGGGGGATCATGCCTCGGCGGAGGACGTGACCCAGGACGTGTTCCAGAAGGTGCACAAGGCGGCGCCCCAGCTCGACACGAGCCGCGATCCGGGACCGTGGCTCATGACGATCACGCACAACGCCTGCCGGGATCACTGGCGATCCAAGGCGTTCAAGCTCACGCGAAGGTCGCAGTCCCTGGAGGACACGGAAGGTCTGATCGAAACCCTGGCCGCTCCTGGAGAATCAGCGGACGAAGCGTTGGTGCGGGACGAACGCGCGCGAAAGGTCCAAGCAGCCATCCAGAAGCTGCCCGAAGATCTTCGGTCGGTGGTGATCCTTCACGACTATCAGGGGCTCGGACACGAGGAGATCGCGATGATGATCGGGGCCACTCATGTGGCCACACGCAAACGCTATTCGAGAGCACTCGGCCGATTGGCCGCGCTGCTCAAGGACCTGTGATGCACGGCCCAGAAGATCCACCGTTAACGCCGGTCGAACAGCGCGTGCAAGACGTCATCCGGACGTTGCCGCACCCACAGGCTGATCCCGCGTTTCGGAACCGGTTGCGCCGTGAGTTCTCGACCGGGCATTTCGAACGGCGGCGGGCGCGTGCTCCGGAATCTAAGATCGCGGGTTGGTTCACCTGGCGGTGGGCCACCGCCGCAACGGCCATCTTGCTCGTGATTGCATTTGCGTTCGTGAACCGCGGTCCGGATTGGAAGATCATGACCGCGAGCGGCCGCGGGAACATAGCTGTGAACGGGACATCCGTCCCGGCATCCGACCGCGCTGCGCTTACCCATGCGCTTCGCCGGGGCGGCGACGTCAACGTCCCGGCAGGCAGCGAACTCACGTTATTGTCCGAAGGCACACTTCTCGTGCAAGCCGCGCCCGGTACGGACATGCATTTGCCGGCACCGCCCGGCCGCTGGTTTGGTAAGGCCATGCGTGCGTCGGTGACCAAGGGCGAAGCGCGCATTCTCACTGGACCACGCTTTCCGGGACAAATCATGAACATCGATACCCCCGCCGGTAACACGGTGATCACGGGCACGCTCGTGTCTGTCGTGACCGACGGCGTGTTCACGTGTGTGTGCGTCGCCGAGGGGACAGCTAGCGTGGGCAAAACAGCGACGTCGATGGAGTTCGTGCCCGCCGGTATGCGGAAAGTCATGTTTAGCGACAAGCGTCCCGCGGTGATGCTGCCTATCGAACCCGAGCACGCGGCGGGGCTCACCGCCTTGTTGAACGATCACGGCAAGGACGTAAGCAAATAGCGCGCGCGTGGAGCCGCGCGCGCGAGCTTCTTCGCGCCTACGACCGCCGGCTCTGGGTGCTCTACCTGGGGTTCGTCGTATCTTCGATGGGCTTCGCGATGGTGCTGCCCTTCGTGAGCCTCTATTTCCACGAAGAGCTCGGCGTATCGATGTCCTTGGTCGGCGTTTACTTCCTGGTCACGGCGGTGCTTCGCTCGATCTTTCAGGTCTATGCGGGCGAGCTTTCGGACCGCATCGGCCGCCGCTGGATCATGATTCTGGGCCAGACCGGCCGCGGGCTTGTGTTCGGAGTCATGGCGCTGGCCGTTCACGCGCATGCGAACTTCTGGATCGCCTCGGGGATTCTCGTTTTGTCCCACGTGGCCGGCTCGTTCTATCAGCCCGTCACCGACGCCGCCGTTTCCGATCTCGTGCCGCGGGAGCGGCGTCAAGAGGCGTATGCCCTGCTTCGCGTCGCCAACAATTTCGGGTGGGGATTGGGACCCATGCTGGGCGGCCTCGTTTCGGAAGCGGGGTACGCGTGGCTATTCGTATTCGGGGCCGTGCTCAGCTTGATCTCCGCGTGGCTTCTCTGGCGATTCGTAAGCGAAACCCTCGTACACAAAGGCGCGACGCGCGATCCCGAGTTGCACGGATGGCACGATGTGTTTGCCATTCGACGGGATCGTAGATTTCTGTCGTTCTGTGTGTGGACGCTGCTTCTGTTCCTCACCATGGCGCAATGGCTATCCACGCTATCGGTGTACGCCTCCGGACGTCTTGGAGTGAGCCGAAGCCAGCTCGGATTCATGTTCGGGATGAACGGAGTCATGGTCGTTGCCCTTCAAATGCCGGTGGTGAAAGCGACCCGGCGATTGTCCTTGGCCGGAGCGTTGGCGATCGGCTCGTTCGTGTATGCGGTCTCGTTTTTCGCCATTGCGTTCGCCCGCGATTATCCCGCGGTGATCGCCTGCATGGCCGCGATCACGCTCGGTGAATTGATCGCCACCCCGGCCGGCACATCGCTGGCCTCCTTGCTCGCACAACCCGGAAGGATGGGGCGATACATGGGTTGGTACGGCCTCGCGACCTCGTTCGGCTGGTCGATGGGACCGTTTTTGGGCGGATTACTTCTAGATGCATGGATGCATCAGCCGGTGATCTTATGGGGCGTCGTCGCGTCCTTTGCCGGAATCGCCGCGATTGGCTTCCTCGTCAACCGTGGCGCATATCCAAAGAGCGCGCTCGCCACGACTTAAGGCCCGTCAAACCCGGGCACGAACCCGGTGGGAACGACGAGAACTCCGCCGGCCTCCGGGCGATCGCTTTCTTTTCGCGCCAATCTGACATGACGCTCGGGATACTTGAGCTCGAAGTACGCATCCAACGTCATGCCCGAAAAGAGCGCTGCGCCGCGAACCGCAACCGCGCTCGAGCTGACCTTGGCCCAGCGCGGAACCGGAGGGGATGGCACTGCGGTGCCGTTTTCAGCGTGCTCTACAACGTCGTCCAGCGCGCTCAAAAACGACCGGCTTTCCGCTGACGCTTCGTCCCATTCCCTATAACGATGAATGAATGGGGAATACAGCGCGGGAAACACGGTCAGAACCGCGATCAAGAAGAGAACGCTCGTTCCTAGCCATCGAGTAGCCGTTAGGCGCATGCGATGCGCGCGCCAAGCAGTCTCCGCGAGAGCTCCCATCACGAGCGCCCAGCCAGCAACCGGAAGGAAGACGTACCAGCTCGCGATGCGCCCGGCCAATGAGGCCGCCCAGCTCGTCATCAGAATCCACACCGCACCGATAAGGAATGTATTTGCTTCCTTACGAAATTTCACATTGGATGAGGCGTTTCGTAAAGGGAAGACGACACCCGCCAACGCGAGAAAAAGACAAAGGGGAATGACCGGCAATCCGGCGAGCTTCAGGTAGAGCGGGGGTTGCGGCATGAGCATGATGCCCAGCGTGTTCGGGATCAGGTGCGCGCCGTGGCTCAACATTGGGCCGATTTTGGTGTGGCCATAGCCGCCGAGGCCGTGAAGCGCCGCAAGTCGAAGCATCACGGCGCCCACAAACGCGATGGCATGTGGAATGGTGGCCCGGACAGAAGCTCGAGCATTACGTTCGGTGAGAAGCACGGCGATGAAGATCCAAGCCGGCAGCATGAGAGCGGTTTCCTTGCTCAGCATGGCCAAGAAGGAAAGGATGGCCGGAAGCCATTGGGGCCCGCCCCAGAGCTGGAGTGCCAAGGCACCCCCACCAAAGATCCACGCCATCATTTCCGGCCGGCGGGAGGGAACGGGAAACACTTCAATGTGAGTGGGGTGAAGCGCAAACACCAACACCGCAACTGACGCCCCAAACCATGCGTTTGAACCAAGGAGCCGTCGCGCGAGTATCCAGGTCACTCCGACCGAGGCGCCGAACAAGAGGGCATTCGTGAGCTGAAACCCAAACGCATTGAGCTTCCAGAACGCGGCGTCGAGCGCGAACGAAAGGTTCAGGAGCGGCCGGTAGAAATGTCCCTCGAAGCGTCCATCCATGAGCTCTTCGGTAAAGTTGCCCGCCAAGTCATGAAGGTTTTGAATGCGGCTGGTGAGGAGGATCGGGTAACTATCAAAGCCGAAAAATCCATACCCGCGGGTTTGGGCAAAGACGGCGGCCGCGGCCAGGATGCCGATCGCAATCGGTAGGATGTGGCGCCGCATGGCGCGGAATCATACTGGAACTGGTCTTGATGTGATCCTTGGTCAGTTCCGCGTTTGCGTGACGAATTGAAGACTCCAAACGTTTGGCGGAGTGCTACCCTATGCGACTCCAAGCGGGACCTAGATCCCGAAACGTCCCGGATTCGAAAGGATGGATCGAGCATGAGCACCGTGGCTCCGCCCCGGCGCGCTCGCACGTCGAGCGGCGCCGATCTGCCGACATTGATGCACCCCAAGACTCCTCTCAAACGCTCCGAGCTCGTCGCGCTTCGCCGCGACATCCACCGTCACCCCGAGCTGGGGTTCAAGGAAGAGCGCACATGCGCGCTAGTGGAAAAGCACCTTTCGGAGCTGGGACTCAAGACGCGGGTCATGGCCGGCACCGGCGTAACCGCGCTCGTAGAGAGCGGCACGGCCGGGAAGACGCTGATGGTGCGTTCCGATCTCGACGGACTACCGATCGTCGAAGAAACAGCGGCGGACTGGAAAAGCGCCAACGTCGGCGTCATGCACGCCTGCGGTCATGATTTACACACCGCCATTCTTCTGGGGACGGCCAAGTCGCTCGTGCAGGCGCCGCCTTCGAAGGGCCGGGTGAAGCTCAACTTTCAGCCGGCGGAAGAAGGTTTGAACGGCGCGGGAGCGATGATCAAAGCTGGCATCATGGATGCGCCCAAAGTAGACGCGGTGCTCGGCTATCACATCTGGCAGAGCTTGCCGGTGGGAAAGATCGGCGTGGTGACGGGTCCGGCCATGGCGGCGGTAGATCGCTTCAACGTCACGCTGCGCGGAAAAGGCGGACACGCCGCGTATCCCCATCGTTCCGTGGACACGGTTTTGGTCGCCGCCAACGTGATCACCGCGTTACAAAGCATCGTCGCCCGTAACGTGGATCCGCTCGATGCCGCGGTGGTGACGGTCGCGCGCATCCAGAGTGGAACGGCGTTCAACATCATTCCTCCCGAAGCACATCTGGAAGGAACGGTACGCACGTTCTCCAAGGAAGCGGGAAAGACGATCCCCCGACGGTTTCGCGAGATCGTGACCGGGGTAGCGAAAGCCATGGGAGCAACCGCCGAAATCGAATACATTCGCGAGCACTCCCCGCTCGTCAACGACGCCGCGATGTCCGAGTTCATGCGCGGGATCGTGAAGCAAGTGCTGGGGAAAAAGGCGCTCGCGGATGACGCGCATCCCTCGATGGGCGGCGAGGATCACTCTGCGTACCAGGAGATCGCGCCCGGGTGTTACATCTTCATCGGATCGGCGCCCAAGCAGGGAGAAACGTTCCCGCACCATCATCCCAAGTTCAATCCCGACGAGGATGCGCTCGAGATTGGGGTCTCGGTGATGGCCGAAGCGGCTCGAACCTGGCTGGCTCGTAACTAAGGCTCAGGAGAAGAGCGGCCTCATCACCTGACGCGCAAAGTCGGCCAACGTGGTGGGGGTGGTGGTTTCCGCGGTTCGCGGCTCAGCTATTTTGAATGTTCCATCATCCATGGCCTTGTACATGTCCACATAGGTTGTCGCGGCATTAGGGGTGGCCCCCATGCCCAGAAACGCGTCACGCGCTTGGTCCAGGGTAACCGTTACGTGCTGCACCGGACGTCCGAGCACCTCGCTCAACGTCCCCGCCGCCTCGTCAAAGCTCATGACCTTGGGCCCATGGATGCCGCGTACCCGCTTTCCGTTCCAGGTCCCGTCAAGAAAACAGTCACCGGCGACGGATGCGATATCTTGAGTCGCTACCATTGGAAGCTTGCAGCCTCCCCGCACGGGGAGAAAGATGCTTCCCATGGACCGGATCGTATCCAGCGAGAATAAGAAGTTTTCCATGAAATAGGCGGCGCGGAGGTGCGTTACCGAAGCGTTCGTTTCGTTCAGCATGTTCTCGACTTGATGTAATCCGGCCACCGGCCCCGTTCCGCTTTGTAATTGCGCACCGATGCTGGACAGATGCACCACACGTTTGATGCCGTTTTTCTTCACCGCCTCCGCTGCATTGCGTCCCAGTGCAGTTTGAAACGCCCGGACATCGGGTGCGGAGAAATCGGGCGGGGTCAGCCAGAAGAGCGCTTCGACATTCCGAGTGCTGCGACTCACGTAATCACCATCACTTAGATCGCCTACTTCCGCCGTGGCGCCCTTGTCGGTAAGCGCCGAGACTTTTTTGGCGTCCCGACAAAGGAGGATGAGCCCGGCTCCCGAATTCTGAAGTCGCGAAGCAAGCTTCGAGCCGATGTTGCCGGTGGGGGTGACGATGGCGACCTTCACTGACGGCCTCCTTTGTTCAGAAGAACAAACGAAAAAGCTGCAAATTAGGGGAAATGAAGAATACCATTCGTGTGCCGGGAGTAATCACATCATTGGATGCGCCACCCGGGACTCCCTCCCCTCCCGGCGTCGAGGAGGAACCCCATGATTCATGAGAAGACCGTTCGCTCGGTTGACGAGAAGAACGGGGGCACGGCAACGATTCAAAAAACCAAAGACACGTGGCGTAGCGAACTTACTCCCGAACAGTTCCACATCACTCGCGAGTCCGGAACCGAAGCGGCTTACAGCGGGTCATACTGGAACACGAAAACGCCGGGAGTATACGCGTGCGCGTGTTGTGGCCAGTCATTATTCCGTTCCGAGGAGAAGTTCGATTCAGGAACGGGATGGCCCTGCTTCTGGAAACCCATCTCCAAGAACAACGTGATCATGCGCGGAGATCGAAGCTGGGGCATGGATCGCACGGAAGTCATATGTAGCCGTTGCGAAGCGCACCTCGGTCACGTGTTTCCGGACGGCCCGAGACCCACGGGGCTTCGCTTCTGCATCAACTCGGTCGCGTTGCGACTCGAACCCAGGGTTTGAGCCGGCACGTTCCTGAACGCTTAAAAAACCCGCGGCCACCCTCGTTTCCGAGAGTGGCCGCGATTTTTTATGTCGTGTAAGCGGGCAGTCGTTCTAATGAATGAGCGCCGCCCTCGCGGTTACGCGGTGATCGCCCTGAATGAGCTGCACCACGTAGATACCCGCGGGAAGCGAACCATCGCCAAAGCGAGTGTTGTGCATTCCCGCCCCCATGTCACCCACCTCACGTGACGCGACACGGCGGCCAGCCACGTCGTACACCGAGAGGGACGCTTGCCGGGTTTCGGGCAAGCTGAACGTGACATCCAGCCCGTGCGAAGACGCCGCGGGAGAGGTGACACGAAGTGCCAGCTCGGCACGCGCCTGGTCTCCCAAACCGCTCGCCTCGCGGAGCGTAAACGTGCCGCTGGTACCCAGCACGCCGGTAACGTCATATCCGCCGTCGCCGGATTCGATCAACACCACGGCAACCTTGGCTTGCTCAGTCAGCACCGCCGGCGCTGCCCACGTGTAATGACCGGTGTTGGTCACGTTGTTTTCGGCGAGGTCCCAGTGCGCGCCATCATCCATGGACCATAGGATGGCTACCGTCGGCGCTTTCACACCGGTAGGTGTCGACCAATCGATAGAGGCCGGGCGTCCTGCGGCGAGGGAAGCGCCTGCCGCGGGATGCGATACCGGGGCACGAATGACCCGGATTTCGTCCTGGCCGATGAAGCAGTGACCACCGATCGTCCCCGTGACGGTGACCGGCACCGCATCGCCGGGACTCAAGAGCAGCTCGAGATCGGCGCGCGAGAACTTCACCATGAGATCGGGAATCCCGTTTCCGTTGTGGTCACCCACCGCGGTCGGGGCGTCCGGATCCACTGCTACTGATCCTTCGAGCAGGATCGAGCTCACGTCGATGTCGCTCACCGTGAAGGGCGAGGGGGGTTCAATGAACCCGCTCACCCAATGTCCCATGGAGCGGAGGTTGAACGTGTTGGGCTCGAGGTCAAGCGACACGAACACCGGACATGCGATTCCCGTTTCGCATGACTGGCCACCGTCGGCATCACCTACGGGCGTGGCCGTGAACGTGAGCGTATTCGTGGACGGATACGAGCAGTCGGCTGGAACCGTAACGGTGACGTTCACGTTGGCCGACGCACCGGCCACAAGGGGCCCCACCGTTCCACTCGATGGCGACAGTGTCATGGTTCCAGTTTGGGTCACGTTCCATGAATAACTGTCCGGTATGTTACCCGTGTTCGTGATGATGAACGTCCGCTGGAAGCTGCCGCCGAATGTGCAGACTTCAAGATCGGATGGACATTGCACGGTGAACCCGAACTGCAGGGCGGTCGTGTACGTGTCCGGACCACGCCCGGCGGTGTAGGTGGGCGGAGGAGTCGGATTCCGAACATCGCCGGTGGAGATCCGTTGATCCGACCACGCGGGATGGATCACGTCGCCGACCGCGGTCGCCATGTTGTAATCGCCGAGGTTTGGCACCGCGATCGTGTTGAACGAGAAGAACGAGAGCTCATCGGTCACTTGGTAGTTGGGTGTCCAGGTGAGCCCGCCGTCTCGCGACGTCGTGCCGAAGATCGAGGTGAGAGCGGCGTTCGACCCCAGCCCGGGATTTCTCGAATCGTGCCAAAACACGTGCACGTGACCCATCGAATCGACGCACAAGAACGGGCGGCGATTCTCGAGACCCGCGGGATCGTCGTTGATGAGCTGCTCGGGTGACCACGACGACCCGCCGTTGGTCGAGCGCACGATCACCACGTCGCGTGCGTCACGCGCGGGGTTCGGCGCGCCGAAGGTCAAGTCGCGCAGCTTGAGCGTGTAGGTATAGGGCACGGTGATTGAAGTGGAGGTCTGCAGGCGCACCAGATAGTCGCCGGTTTTCGGAGCGGTCCAAACGATGCGCTGCGCAAACGCGCCCAGGGCCGAAGCGGCCAGAAGTGAATCGGGAAACGCGGTGGCCACCGGATACGGACTCTGCGTGGCAAAAAGACGCATCCGCATCCCGCGGTTCGTCCCGCTTACGCCGCAGTTGAACCCGACCGGGTCCAAATTGAGGAGATAGCTCTGCCCCTGCACCGCGGAAAACCGCCAGTAGTCGAGATCGGCGTTGGAGCTGATGGTGCCGGTGGCGTTTTGACCCGAGCTGAATAACTGCGCGCCGCCCGGATTGTTGTCCGTTGCGTCGTTGGTTTCCGCGTTGGCAGGACCGTTGGACAAGTTTGCGGTCCAGGGCGCGGACTCGTGCCAGGTCACATAGATGTTCCCGTTATACGGACCCCCCGAGATGTCTACGCCGATGTCGGGGAACTCGTTGGCTCGCTCCCGAAGATCGCCGGGACCCGAGTACGTCCAGGAATGATCTACGGTTCCGATGATCTGGAAGGGCGAGAACGTAACCCCGAAGTCCGTCGACTTCGTGAACGCGATGAAACCGATCGAGTTGGCCACGGTGCCCGAGCCATCCGGGCAGTTGATCGTGTTGGCGCCTTTTTCCCACACCACGTACACCTCGTGGTTCGGACCCACGAAGGGACGAGCCGCCTGCTTGGAGGTGGTCGGCGTTGTGGTTCCATCGAGCAGGACCGCCGTACTCCACGAGGCGCCGCGGTTGGTCGAGCGCACGAGCTCGATGCGGGGGATCGCGGTGAACCGGGTGTAGGACACGTACAAGTTGCCGTTCTGGCGATCGCAGGCCATCAACGGCTTATCGAGAGCACCCGTCGCCGCGGTGCCAATGGACGCCTGAACCGGGTTGTCCCACACGAGCGCGCCCGCCACGAACTTGCCATGGTGCACGCCGATGTTCTGCTGACCGGTGCGCGTGTAGATCTGGCTGTAGTACCAGTTGCCTTGACCGTCGCTCTCCACGCCCGGATCGCCGAACGCATTATCGCTGGCCAGGCTGAGGGGTACGTTACCGCCGTCGGTAAACGTAGCGCCGCCGTCAAGCGAGTAGGCGAAGCTGGACGCGGTGAATCCGGGGGTGGTCAAGCCTTTGGAGTCGTTCCAGCCGATCAAGACCGTGTCGTCGTGGGCGGTCACCGATACTTCGGCTTGTGTTTCACCAATCGCGTCCCCAGCCGGATTGTTGGCGCGAACGTTGGTTGGCCCCAAGGGAATGCTGAGCACACCCGTGTGTACCTGTCCTCCCTGGATGTTGAACGGATTGGTTTGATGCACCCAATCGCGGACCGCATTGGCCATGAACTCGGGCAACACGGACTTGAGAATGGCCGCCGATGTGCTGTCCGTGGTGTCTGCACTGGCAGCAAGCGCGGCCAGGCCGTTGGGTGAAACGTCTCCCGGATAGGGTGGCGTTTGGTCGAATTCCTGCGCGGTTGCCATGCCGAAAACCGAGGCAACACAGAGCAGGAAAAAAAGCGCGGAAACGAACCGCATGAGTGCCTCCTAATGGCAGGAGGCCTGCGCCCACCCGCCAAAGCAAAGGTGTCGGAGCAGTCAGGCGTGATACGGGGGAGAAGAGCGGCGCTAGGGTGACCCTACCGCCTCCAGGCAGGTCCCATCCTCAGGGTCGCTGTGTGACGGCAATGTACGAAGTGAGCTGAGGTACGTCAATCACAAATCAATAATCTAATAACTATTAATTCAACGAACGGCGGGGCCAAGACCTAACTGTCGCAAGAGCTGTTCATCGCCCGATCCGTTTTCCTTCCAGTAAGCCGTACGCCGTGTTCCCGCCAGCTCTCCGGATTCGGAGGCTTCGCCTCTTCCAGGTTCGCTCCAACTCCATTTCAAAATGCGACGATCTCCGTCAGGTTCGATCCAGAAACGGCCCATGCGTCCATCTTCCGCTTTCACCTCGTAGTAAATGGCATTCTCCCAGTTGCCCGCCGGCACCCGTACCGAAACCGGCTGCGGGGCACGATCGATCGTCGCGGCAGACCACTCGAGTGGATGATGGCGCAAACGCGATTCCAGGATGCCGGAAAGTAAAGGAGTTGTGCGCCGTCCTCCGGCAGGTAAAAACTCGCCTCTCAGCCCTCGAAGCCATATGAACAACGCGTCCTGCGCCACACCGTCTCTAGGTCGCTCGAGTAACTTCGTCCCCGACTCATCCTCGAAATAGCTGAACCGTGTTTCATTGATCGCATCCTTGTCGAAGAGTACTTTCGCGTAAACGTTGCCGCACCACTCCGCGCTCGTGAACGTGATCTCGACCGGCGAGAAATCCCGCGACCCTACGAACAGCGACACCATCGTGTTGTAATCGTAAATACCCGTCTGAAAATCGCGAACGATATTGAGCTTCAACACGTCGAGCACATCGTCGGGATGTTTGGATGCGTCTTCGACTTTAACTCGTTTGGAACGGCTCCAGGGTTCGGTGACGAAAATCATCACTGCCTGGCCTCGACGTTCCTCACCGTAACGGGTGATCGTGTAGCGGTAGCCATCCAACTCGGCGCGGCCGTCATGCCATCGCGCATCGAAACCTAGACCGGCGGTTTTGGGTTCACGCGAGGGGGACGAGGCCAAAGCAACCAGGGCCAAGATGGCCAGGACTCCGAGCCGGGGACGTGTTTGAAACGCTTGCATGGGTAGGACAACGGAGCCTAGCACGGGTCGTTGTGCCTGATCCGTCGCTTTTGGTAGCGTTCTCGGGCACTGAATACCCTGGAGACTCGCTGATGCTGCTCGATCGCATGAACGACGATTTGAAGGACGCGATGAAGTCGCGGGACCAGCTCAAGATTTCCGTGCTTCGCATGACGCTTGCCGAGGTCAAGAACGCCCGCATCGAGAAGGGGAAGGAGGCCACTTTGAGCGAGGAGGAGGTGGTTCAGGTCTTGAGACGGGCGGTCAAGAAACGGGAAGAAGCAGTCGAGCAGTACCGGCCGGCTGGCCGGGCCGACCTGGCCGACAAGGAGGAGCAGGAGGCGGTCATCTTAAGGGTCTACCTGCCGCAGTCTCTGGAGGGCCCCGCACTGGCCCAGGCCGTCGAGGCAGCTATCCAGGAGACCCAAGCCCAATCGATCAAGGACTTGGGCAAGGTCATGAAGGCTCTCATGGCCGCCCATCCCGGACAGGTGGACGGCAAAGCCGCTCAAACCGCCATCCGTGAGCGATTGGGAGTCTGAGATTCAAACACTTCGGCCCTGAATTCCGTCTAAGTTCGTGCCGGGGATGCAACCCGGCTGAATATCCTCGCGTACGTGGGTGTATTCGGGGACCGGTTATTCGGGATTAGGGCCCGACACCCAACCGCTCGCCAGGAGACCCTTGCCATGATGCACAAACTGCTCGTTCCCGCCGCTCTCGTGCTCACGTTGCTCGCGCCCGCCACGGCGCCGGCGTCCGATCGTTCCGGCACGCCCACCTCCTCCTCCAAGAACTCTTCTTCCAAGAAGACCCCCTGGATCCACATCGAGGTGCTGGAAGCAGGCCAGAAGGATGCCAAGGTCAAAGTGAACTTGCCGATCAAGCTCGCGCGGACCGCGCTCCAGATGGCGCCCGACGACGTGATGGACGACGGGCACATCCGGATCGACAACAACGAAATAAGCGTGAGCGACCTGCGGGAGATGTGGAAAGAGGTCAGGAAGGCGGGAGACGCCGAGTTCGTGACCGTGCAGGAAAAGGACTCCACGGTGAAGGTCTCGCGCAAGGGCTCCAAGCTGTACGTCCATGTGGACGACGCAGTCAAGGGTGACCAG
>Ga0068861_100001631_pt1 | contig 14303 bp, 12 predicted proteins | sample KBSSwiS42_FD_66593 | JGI IMG/M metagenome (GOLD analysis project Ga0068861, IMG submission 66593) | Switchgrass rhizosphere microbial communities from Kellogg Biological Station, Michigan, USA - KBS Switchgrass S4-2 | ecosystem: Host-associated > Plants > Roots > Rhizosphere > Soil ...
ATAGACGCCCCTCGAGCCCTGCTTGCCAAACCCGATGTCGAAACACAGGTTCGTCTTCGAGCGTTTGTTGATCAAGAGGCGAAGGCCGCCGCCGCCGCCGGTGGCGAAGCTGTCGAAGAGCTGCTCGCCGCCGGCTTCATTGCTGACGGTGGTCGTATTCAGAAACGCGACCATCCCGAGCAGCCCGTTGCGCGTCAGCGTCCCGCGATATTCAATCTCGCCGTAGCCGAGCTTTTCCCCGCGAAACTGCCCTTCGCTATAGCCCCGGGCTGAACGACCGTAGGTATCGAGACCGGTCGCCGGCAGATCGAAGTACGGCGCCACGCCCCCGACGACAAGATCGGCGAAGAGCCAGAAGGCGAGCGTGTGCCGGCCGTCTCGCGCCACGGGAATGTAGGTGCGGGTGTCCAGATTCAGCTTCTGCCAGGTCGAATCGCCGCCGAGGAACCCGTCGAACAGCGTTCGGTAGCTGGCCTTGGCGAGCCAGCCGTGCGCAGCGCTGATGAAGCTGTCGCGCGAATCCCACAACAGGTCGAGGCTCGTGCCGGCAGCGGCCTGCGCGTCGAGCGGAAGGCCGTGGCGCTGACTGTAGTCAACGTAGGGTGACTGCGGCCACTCGGTCGCCGCGTCTTCGGTCGGTTCGACGTTCGTGTGGTTGTCGTAGTACAGGCCGGCGCCGGCAAACAAGCGTGGGCGAAGCCGGTAGTAGGCGGTGTGGTGCAGCCGGAAGAAGTCGAAGTTCGCGACCACGCCGGAGCGCGTGTCGGCGCTCGTGCCCAGGCCGTACGTATCGAGCGACGTCCACTGAAAGCGATGGTCGCCGTCCAGGCGCCACCGGTCGCCACTCCCGAACATGGTGAAGCGATCGGTCAACGAGGTCTGTCCTTTGGTCGAGAACGTCAGGCTGGCAACCACCGACGAGATATGCGTGGTCGCCGGATCGCCGCGATAGAAGGCGACGTTGCCGGCAACCCCAAGCAGGGCGCCGCTTGACGGTTTCGAGCCGATGACCGGCGAAAAGGCCTTCATGGGTTTGTGATAGTCCCAGACCTCCGCAGCGGGATCCGGCGGCTTGTGACGAAGGCTGCGCAGCAAGTCGAAGACATCGGTGGTGGGCGCGTTGGACGCGGGCGTACTGTCCTGCGGCGCGGCCGCCGCCGCCGGCGTCTGAGCGGCGCCGTGGGCCGGCAGCACGCACAGCAGCGTCACCAGAACGGCGATGGGTTTGAACACCGTTCGAACGTGCTCTTCAGATCCCCATCGGCGGCACGCCATATGCGCGCGCCAGATCGTTGATGCCATTGCGGAGGACGCCCCACAGCCTGGCAGCTTCTGCGCCGTAACTGCCCCGCGCGACCACCTGGTTGATCTTGCGCCCATCATCGACCACGCGCTCGACCAGGTTCTTGGTCTCCATCCAGGTGTCGGTCGCGTCGAACTTCCGCCGCAGCCGGTTGGTCGATTGATTCAGTTCGCCAAGCGCATCGTCCAGTTCGTCCTTCTTGCTGCTGGCTTTGGCCTTCTGACTCTCGGTCGCCTTTTTCCCCTGACGGCGGCCTGATGCCTGAGCCGTCGACGCGCCGTCCTTCGCGTTGTCGCCCCGCTTCTCCAGATAGTTCCTGAACTCGTCGACGCCGTTTTCGACCTTGGCGATGAGGTTGGCCACTTGAGCCTTCGCCATCAACTGGGCGGACGCGGGCCTTTCGGTCAGTCCGATCAACGAGAGCGCCAGCGCGACGGGTGTGAGAATCTTTCGGTACATCGTCATCTCCCCTTCATTCTCAAGGCTGGCGATAGCGCGAGAAGCCGTAAATGGCGCGGAGTGCCGCCGCGACGTGGCGGCAGCACTCCGCGTCCGACTACTGCCGCGCCATCGCGACGCGCAGCGCTTCTTCGGGCGAGACCATGTGGTCTGCGCTGTCGGCGGCTTCAGCGATCGCGATCTGCACTCCCTTGACGCGGCCCGAGAACTCGTTCCCCCGCGGTCCGTAGTCCGGAGAGATCGGCGATCCGGTGTCAGTGCCGACGTCGCAGCCGTCATCAGCGGAGAAGACCATCGCCGCCGTGGCCGGGATCTTCACGCCCGCGCCGGTCTTTTTTCCGTCGATGAACAGCATCGCCGTACCGCCCTTCCCGAGGCCGCCGCCGTCGTACGTGAACTCCATGCGCACCTGATGCTCGCCGGCCGGGATCTTCCCCTCCGACTCGGCAAAGAACTGCTGGATACCGAGCAGGTTGTAGCAGTACTTCAGCTTGCCCCCTTTCGCGTAGAGGGTCCAGCCGCCGATGTTGCCGCCCTGGGCGATGATCACGCCCTCGGCGCCTGCCGCGGGCACTTCGAGGTTGGCGGTCACGGAGTGCGACTTGTTCTTGATGCTCACGACCGAGTTCTCCGACAGACGGCCCATGCCGCCGAAAAGAATCTGCGTCTTGCCCTTGATCAGGACCGGGCGGCCGGCGAGGTCCGGGTTCATCCGCTCCGCGACGCGGTCGTCGAGCGGCAGGACGTTGTAGCGTGTCGCCTCGATCAGCCAGAGCCGCTGAAGCTCCTTCAACTTATCCGGCATCTGCTTGGCGAGATTATTGGCCTGGCTCCAGTCCTTGCTGGTGTCGTACAGCTCCCAGTTGTCATCGTCGAAGGCCGGTACCGTCTCGCCGACGAGCAGCCACGGCGTCTTGTGCCGCGTCACCGCGGTCCAGCCCTTGTGATAGATGCCGCGGTTGCCGAACATCTCGAAGTACTGCGTCTCGTGCCGATCCGCCGCCTTGGCGTCGTTGAACGAGTACAGCATGCTGACGCCTTCGATCGGCTTCTGCTGAATCCCGTCGACGGCGATCGGCTGCGGCAGGCCCGCAGCCTCGAGGATCGTCGGCGCGACGTCGATCACGTGGTGGAACTGCGAACGGAGTTCGCCCTTCCCGGTGATGCCCTTCGGCCAGTGCACGATGGTGCCGTTGCGCGTCCCGCCCCAGTGCGACGCGACCTGCTTGGTCCACTGGTACGGCGTGTTCATGGCGTGCGCCCAGCCGACCGCGAAGTGGTTGTAGGACTCGGGCCCGCCAAGCTTGTCGAGGCGGGCCATCAGGAATTCCGGCGTCTCGAGCGCGGCCGCGCCGTTGAAATTGATCATCTCGTTGTAGGTGCCGTTCAGCGTCCCCTCGGCCGACGCGCCGTTGTCGCCGATGATGTAGTAAACGAGGGTGTCGTCGAGGATCTGAAGGTCCTTCAACGAATCGAGCAGGCGGCCGACGTGGTGGTCGGCGTACTCGAGGAAACCCGCGTAGATTTCCATCTGGCGCCGCAGCACCGGCTTCAACGCCTCCGGCATCTTGTCCCACGCCGGGATCTGCTCGTGGCGCGCGGTCAGCTGGCAGTCGGCCGGGATCACACCGAGCTTCTTCTGGCGCGCGAAGGTCTCTTCGCGCAGCTTGTCCCACCCCTGATCGAACTTGCCTTTGTACTTGTCCGCCCATTCCTTCGGCACGTGATGCGGCGCGTGCGTCGCGCCGGGGGCGAAGTAGATGAAGAACGGCTTGTCGGGGATGAGCGCCTTCTGCTGGCCGATCCAGCCAATCGCCTTGTCGGTCATGTCTTCCATGAAGTGATAGCCCTCTTCGGGCGTCTTCTTCACTTCAATCGGCGCGGTGCCCTCGTAAAGCGACGGGTACCATTGGTGGGCTTCGCCGCCGATGAAGCCGTAGAAGAACTCGAAGCCGCCGCCGCCGGTCGGCCAGGCGTTGAACGGGCCGGCCGGGCTCGTTTCCCACACCGGCACCTCGTGGCACTTGCCGAACTGCGCCGTGGCATAGCCGTTCAGCTTCAGCGTCTTGGCGAGAGGAGCGCAGGTGTTCGGCAGGATCGAGCAGTAGCCCGGCGAGCCGCTCGCGATCTCGGTGATGCCGCCCATGCCGACCGAGTGGTGGTTGCGCCCGGTCAGGAGCGCCTGACGCGTCGGCGAGCACAGGGCGGTGGTATGGAACCGCAGGTACTTCAGGCCGCCCGCCGCCAGCTTCTCGGCAATCGGCGTCGCGCACGGACCGCCGAACGCGCTCGACGCCCCGAATCCCACATCGTCGATCAGGATGACCAGGACGTTCGGTGCGCCCTTCGGCGGCCGCAGTTGCTCGATTGGCGGGTACTTCGTGTCGGGGTCCTTCGCGTCATAGGTGATGAGACCCGTGCGGGCTCGATCGGGCATTGGAAGCGTCGTGCGTGGAAGGTCGTCTCGCTCTGCCATGAGTGTCCTTTTGCGCTTGTCGAGCCCGGCGGGCTGACGAAGAGGTGCTTACTTCGCGTCTGCGATCGAGATAATCGCCGCCTCGGTCCACGTGATGTCGACTTTGTCGCCGGCCTTGACCTTCGCGAGCGTGTCCTTGTCCTGGACGCGCGTGCTGTAGTTCCAGCCGTTCGGCCCGCTGAAGGCGATCGACGGCACCTTCATGTCGACGTTGGTAATCGTCGCGGTGATCGTCCGCTGTACGGCAGCCGTCGCAGCATTCCTGTTGGCGGATGGGGTGACCCCCCCGGTCTCCGAATCGACCGGCTTCTCGCCAGGCGCCTTGAGGCGGAGCGTGATGTTCTCGTAGTACGTGGCGGTGATCTTGTCACCGACCTTGAGCGTGTCGAACCGCTTGACGTCCGCCGGCACGCTGAACACGCCGTAGGTGCCGTCGGGCTTCCTGATCGTCACCACCCGGGTTGCCCTCTCGATTGAGTCGACCGTGACGGTCAGCGTTTCCCTGACGCCCGGCACCGTCTTCGACACCTGTGCGCTGGCGATCGACGCCACGGCCGCCAGCAGGACAGCGGCGCTGTAGGTCTTTACACTCTTCATGGTTCCTCCTCGGCGAAAATTGATCGGGATGGTCGGGGTGCAATACGGGGGCCCCCGCTGCCGCGCGAATCGCTCAATGATCTGTAAGGTTCCGGTTGTTGCCCTCCAATCCTCCGGCAAGGCGTCACGGCATGTGGTGATCCGGAGTAGCGCGAAGGCGTGAGCCAAGCGTTCAAGCGAGCGCCTGCCGCTCGGCTGACCCCTTCGCGCGGCCGGCCGTCGGCTGGCCGCGCTCGAGGAACGCCTGGACCCCGCTCCGCACCGTCGGAAACATGTGCTCCGCGCCGATGAGGTCGGCGAGACCCGAAACCTTCAGCCCCGCGTCGAAGCGGCCGCGCGAACGCGCGATTGCCAGGGTGATGCCCTGTGCGGCGAGCTCGTCTCGCATTTGGTCGATCGCTTCCACGCCGGTGAAGTCGAGCACGTTCGCGGACTCGGCACTGTAGAGGAACCAGCGCGGCGGCGGCGCCGCCGTCTTCACCACTTCGCGAATGCGCTGCTTGAAGCGATCGGCGTTGAGGAACAGCGGCGAGGCGTCGAAGCGATAGACGATCAGGCCCGGCACCGTTTTCGCGTCCGCCTGCCCGGCGATGTCGTTGTAGCCGTCCTGGCCGGGGACCTCGCCGAGGATCGCATCGCCCGGGCGCGTCGTCAGCGAGAGGAGCTTGATGATCGCGAGCGCCACGGCGATGAGGATGCCAGGCAGCACCCCCACGAGCAGCACGCCGATGGTCGTCGCGATCGACAGCCGGAACTCGAACCGCGACACGCGCCGCAGGGTGCGCAGCGTCGCGACGTCGATCAGGCCGATGCCGGCCATGATCAGGACGGCCGCGAGCGCGGCGCTGGGGATGTACCGAATCGGACCGGTCAGGAAGAGGACGACCCCGGCGGTCGCGACGGCGGCCACCAGCCCGGTGACGCGCGATTTGCCGCCGACCGCGTTGCTGACCGCGGTGCGCGAATCGGCGCCGCTGATGACGAAGCCCCGCGACAGGCCGGCCGCCAGGTTGGCGACGCCGAGCGCGACGAAGTCCTGGTTGGCGTCGATCTCGTAACGGTTCTTCGCCGCGAAGCTGCGCGCGGTGAGCATCGCGCTGCAGTAGCTCACCAGCGCGATGGCGAGCGCGCCGACCGCCAGCGCGCGGACATCGCTGGGATCAACCGACGGGATGCGGAGCGACGGCAGCCCTCCGGCCACCTCGCCAACCACGCGCACGCCGCGCGACGTGAGATCGAACGCGAAGACGGCCAGACCGCCCACGGCCACACCCACCAGCGGTCCCGGGATTTTCGGGGCCACGCGCTTCAACACGATCAGGAGGACGATCAGCGCCAGGCCGAGGGTGAGCGTCAGCCCGTGCGTGCCCGCGAGCTTCCGGCCGAGCTCCACCAGCTGCTCGAGGAACTCGCGCGACTCCAGCGGGATGCCGAAGAGCTTGCCGAGTTGACCGGCGATGATGCTGAGCCCGATGCCGTTCAGAAAGCCGGTCAGGATCGGCCGCGCCAGGAAATCGGCGATGAATCCAAGGCGCAGGATGCCGCCAACGACAGACAGCACGCCGACGAGCAGCGCCAGGACGACCGAATAGTCCACATACCGCGCCGGGTCCTGAGCGGCCAGCGGCAGCAGTGTCGCCGCCACCATCGCGCACGTCGCGGAGTCCGGTCCGACAATCAGCTGACGCGACGTCCCGAAGAGCGCGTAGGCGACCAGCGGCAGCACGCTCGCGTAGAGGCCGGTTTCGGGACGAAAGCCGGCGAGCGTGGCGTACGCGACCGCCGTCGGCACCTGGATCGCGGCGACCGAGAGGCCGGCGAGCAGGTCGCTCGGCAGCCACGCGCGCTGATACGCACGCAGCTCGGCCAGCCCCGGCATCCGGGCGCGATTCATTTCTTGACTTGCTGCGCGAGCCCGACCTTGTGCAGCTCCTTGACGGTTTCGGCGGCGAGCTCCTCGATGAATTTGGCCAGCCCTTTCGCGTCCTTCGTCTCGCTGGCGCCGGCCCAGAGCAGCGTGTCGCGCGGCACGCTGTAAATCAGCGTCTCGACCACGACCACCGTCTCCTGTCGTGCGGAGCCGACGACGTAGACGTTGCCCCAGCCGTAGCCGTAGTAGCCCCAGAGCGACGAGTAGTACGGATTCGCCCAGGTGTCGACCGTGTAGGCGGTCCGTTTCTCGGAGCTCACCGGCCGGAGCGCCACGACCCCTTCAACACCCGAACGCGCGAACCACGGCTTCGCTGTGTCCGCCGCGGCGAGCTCTTCGCGCGGCGCGATGCGATAGGTGGCGACGCCCTGCATGCCCCGGTTTGTCAATTCGCGGGCGAGCGCCTCTTCGCCGGCGACGCGCAGCGACTCGTCCTTCGAGATCACGAGCGCGGCGACCTTCTTGCCGGCGAAACTGACCTCGCGCGCCGCAGGCGTCTTCCACACCGACGTGAACTTGACATCGGCGGCGAGCGCCGCCGTCGCGACGAGCGCAGCGATGGCGCAACTGAGCAGACGTGTCATCTCGATACTCGTTTCATTTCAAGCGCCGCGGTGATGCGGCAAAAGCCTGCCGGCCTCGCGGGAGCAAGAACGCCGCCGCACCTGCCACCTTCGCGTCCAGGGCAACCCGCTGCAAACGCGCGAGATCAGGCCATTGCCAGCCAGACGATCACGGCGAGTGGTCACATCGGCACCGTATCTCGTCAGTCACCACCAAGCTTCAAGCGTTTCCTCTGCGTGCTCTCGGGCCTCTGCCCTTCACCGTTGTTTCAGAACCTGAACGTGCTGCCAATCTGCGTCTGGGCGGCGAACCCGGACTGGCCGTTCCTGTTCACCCTGCGGCCCCACAGGAACTCGGTGACGAGGTCCAGCCGCTCAATCGGCGACCACATGAAGTTGACCGTCGATCGCCGCGTCAGGTGCAGCGCGTCGTCGGGCTGGATGTCGAGGTTGCTGACGCCGACGATCCCGAAGCTGAAGGCCGAGCGCAGCTTGTCGGTCCACCAGTGCTCGAACCCGCCGTAGCCGGAGAACACGTCCAGCGCGCGCAGCGAGTTCGCCGTCGGATCGAACACGCCATCCTGCCCGCCGAGCGATCCGAGATCGGAGATGTAGCGGCCGATCCCGTGGCCGCTGTTGTGCTGAAAGAGCACCTGGTCGCGTTTCCCCGTGAATGGAAACGGCAGGCGGCCGCTGACGCTGATGCCGACCGCGCCCGTCGCCACGATCTCGCCGGCGGTGTCGCCGCCCTCAGCGCGGAGCTGCCGCGCGAGCGTGGAGAACTGGATGTGACCGCCGACCTTCGGCTCCCACCGCACTCTGGCGACAACGTCAGGGATCTGGTTGACGCCCGTCGCCCCCGTCACGTCCGGCTTGGGATCCTCCAGCGCGAACGCCACGCGAAAACGCTCGCCGGGCGCAAAGCTCCAGCGGATCTGCGGCTGCCGGAACAGGACGATTGCGTTCAGCCCCTCGAAGTCGATCCCGTCGGGCTCCGCCTCCGGATCGGAGAAGGTGGACCACGTCTGGCCAAAGATGGCCCTGCGCCATTGGCCATAGGCGTGGCGCAGCCGGAGTGCGTTGCCGCTGCCTGCGAAATCGCCTTCGATGAACGCGCGCATGTGGCCGACGCCGGTGGGCGTGCGCAGATCGAAGTTGAACCGGCTCGGGCTGGCGATGACGTTGACGCGCCCGCCGCGATTTGCGTCGGGAGTTCCCGGCATCGGGATGGCGGAGGCCTGGAAGCGGTCGTCCACGAGCATCGCGTCGTAGGTGGTCACCCAGTTGACGCGGACGAGGCCGCCGATCTTGAGCGCGGCGTCGCTGCCCGGGATGGCGAACGAGCCTGGAAATTCAGCCGCCGAGATCAGGTCGGGCGGCAGCTCGGGGTCGCGCTGCGCCCGCCGGTCATTGGCCGACGCTGCCTGTCCGGCGGCGGCGACTGGCGATGGAGCGGCTGGCTCAGACGTTCGCGCGACCGCAGCCGGGGCAGCGGCCGGCGCCGCCGCGCCGCGCATCGCGGCAATTTCGCTGCGCAGTTGCTCGATCTGACGCCCCTGTTCCTCGAGCAACTGCTGTTGCCGCTCGATGGTGCGGCCCATGGTCTGCAGCGCCGCCGCAACCGACGCCTCGGCGTCACTCGCCGGGGGCGCCTGCTGATCCTGCTGATCCCGAGCCGGGACGGGCGGGCTGGCGACGCCCGGAAATGCGAAGGCAGGGCTGCCGACGGCCAGGCTCAACAACGCCACGCAGACGCCGATGGGTCGCATCGAGCCTCAGGAAGAAAAGGATTTCCGTACGTGAATGGCCGGTTTTCCATCGGAAGAGCACGCCAAGCCGTGCATTTCCAGATAGATCCGTTGGATCGATGCTTGAATTGCCGTCAACCGAGGGAGGACCCTGTTATGCCCCGCGTCACGATCAAATCCGGGTTCTTTGCACCGGACGGTCGCGAAGAGGAGCTGATCGATTACCTCTGCGATTGGCCTGATTGTCCGAACATCGCGACACACGTGCTGGGATGTATCCGGGAATTCGGGCTGTCGGCCGTCGTCTGCGATCATCACGTGGCCGGTGGCGTCGGTCGTCCCGCGAAAGGCAGCGACGGGATGGCATGATCGCGCGTTCGCATCGGCCGTTCACACTTCGAAGTAGATCGCCAGGAGCGCGACGATGCCGATGATGGCCATCAGGGCGCCGATTGTCGCCGCCGCGGAGCGCGGCTGCGGGCCGTAGCTGGCCCTGAGCGCCTGCAGGCTCTGACGATGCTCGATGGTGGCCAGCAGCAGCGCGGCCAGACCCACGGCGATCAAAAGTCCGCCGAACCGGCCGGGACCGAGCAGGCGATCGGCCTGCACGGCGCCTTGCTCGCCGCGGAACTGAAAGAATTTGTGGATGGTGAAGCCGAAGGAGATCATCGACGCCGATGTCCTGAGCCAGGCCATCATCGTCCGCTCGTAGGCGAGGCGCGTGCGATCGACGGCGAGGCGGGTGCCGACGTCGGCAGGAGACGTGGCGACCGTCGTCATATCAATCGCTTCTCCGTCACTCGCGACCGCACCAGGCGGTTCACGGGCCCGCGGATCATCAGGTACGGCACGCACGCCAGGAAGAACGCCACGAACAGCATCCCGACCGGATGGATCCATCGGAACACCATCCACTGGTAGACGATGTCGACGACGATGGCCATCACGAACACCTTGGCGACGTCCTTCCACCCTTCCTGCAGGAGCGCCGCGCGATGCGCGGGATCGGTGAGGACCGATTTGGTGTAGAGCGGGCGGCCGGCCCGTGCGTCCCGCAGCCCCGCGCGCACCGCGAGCAACACTGCCACAGCCGGTTGGAGCACGAGCCGGAATGACATCGGCCCCCCCACCCTGCCCGACAAGTTCTCCCAGGCGCGCGCAAGAAAATCGTCCATGATGCTGACCGCTCGAAACAATTCTGATCGTTGAGCGAAGGGCAAAAAACCTGCCGCCGGAAAACGCACGTCAGGCAGCGGAATAGACCGGCCAGCCTCACAGTATTCCGGGCCGTCTGACCATATGCCGTCAGCAGCGCGCGTCTGCCCTTCGCTTTCTCGCCTGTGGTGCTGTGGCTCGCGACTTGCCTTTCATCTCGATGGACAAGCTACGAGGACAACATGATGAGCTTCACAGGATCGTTTCGAGGACTGTGCGTGTGCCTGACGCTGACCGCGCCGCTCGCCGTCCGGGCCGGCGCCGCGCCCGGGCAGGACGCTGCCGCGGCGCAGGAACGAATCGCGGCCCTCAAACAGTCGTTGCAGGACAGCCAGAAGCGGCTTCGCCAGTACGAGTGGACGGAGACGACCGTGGTCAGCCTGAAGGGCGAAGAAAAATCGCGCAAGCAGCAGCGCTGCTACTACAGCGCCGACGGCAAGCTCCAGAAGCAGCCGGTGGCGGCCCCGGCGGCGGCAGCGCCGGCGCAGAGTGGCGGGCGAGGACGTGGCCGGGTGAAAAAGGCGGTTGTCGAAAACAAGAAGGAAGAGCTGCAGGATTACATGGAGCGGGCGGTGGCCCTGGTGCATCGCTACGTGCCGCCGAATCCCGACGACATCGAAAACGCGAAGAAGGCCGGTCACGTCGCGGTTCGCCCGCTGCAGGCCGGACAGATCCGCGTGGAGCTCACCACCTACCTCAAGCCGGGCGACGCGATGGGCATCGACCTGGACGCTGCAGCCAATCGCCTGCTTGGCGTGAACGTCGCGTCGTACCTCGACGCGCCCGAGGACGCCGTTACCCTCGCCGTGCAGTTCGGCGCGCTGAACGACGGCACCAGCTACACCGCCCAGACCACGCTCGACGCCAAGGCCAAGAACGTCCGCGTTGTCGTCCAGAACTCGGACTACCGCCCGGCCGCACGCTAAAAAACCTACGTAGTGTCCGCCTTCAGGCGGACCGTCACGGTCCGGCTAAAGCCGGACACTACGTACGAGAGACGCCACGCCGAATCAGGGCGTCGACTCCGGCTCCGTGCTCTCGAGATCCTTTTCCAGGAAGTAGTTCAGAAACGTCCTGATGACGGCGATCGCGCCGAGCTGGCCGATGTCCAGCCACGACGGCGAGATCACGCTGCCGATGATGTCCGCGGCAAGCTCGAACTCGAGGCCGAGGAGCAGCCACATGCCGAAGCGGCGCCAGATCGCCTTGCGCTGACCGTGCGTCGCGCCAGGCGCGGCGGCGACGCCGAGCAGCCTGACGAACGCATCGAGCGAGCCGAAGGCGACCGTGAGCACGGCCATCCCCTCGACCAGATGGCCCGCAATGCGCGCGAATTGCACGAACAGCTCTTCGAAGATCATGTGCAGTCGCTCCGCAGCGCTGCCTTGCCGGCAAGAAGCCTACCGTCCGCACGACACTCGCAACCCTCTGTCTGGCTTGAGCTTCCACCAGAACGGCATCCGCGGCGCTCACGGCCTGCCGCGCCGGTTGACCAAATGCCGTCAATAGTCTTCAGCGAGTCTTCAGCGCACAAATCGGCGATTGTGGGTAGAATCCATCCCATCCGTTCGAGAGGTGAGGCGCTGGACGGACCCAGCGCCAATTGTCGTGAGGAGGCCGGACGAGATCCCGACTTCGAGCCGGAGCCGCATTTTTCGAAGGGTTCGACGTGCATTGCTGCCGTCGATCGCCAGCCAGGCTGGCGCTCGCGTGCGCGATTGCCGTCCTTTTCAGCCCCGCGGCGGGCGCGCAGGACAGCCAGAAGACCGTGCTCACGCTCTACCCGATCAGACTGAGCGCTCCGGCGGCCGTGGTGATCGACCGCACCCTCGAACGGGTGCTCGGGCACGGCCTGGGTGGGCGACTCGATTACTACGCCGAGGACATCGATTTCGCGCGTTTTCCCGAACCCGGTTACGGGTCGGCGTTGCGGACCTTCCTGCGGACGAAATACGAGCGGCACCATTTCGATCTGATCATCGCCACGACTGACGAGACCCTCGAGTTCTTGCGGGCCAACGGCGATGAGCTCTTCCCGGGTGTCCCGATTGTGTTCTATTCGACGGCCGGTGTGAACGCCGGACCGCTCGCGACAGGTGTGACGTCGACGACCAACTTCAGGGAAACGATGGCGATCGCGCTCCAGCTGCAACCGGACACTCAGCGGGTCGTCGTCGTCAGCGGCGCCTCGGCGTGGGACAAGGCCTACGAAACCACGGCTCGCGAACAGTTCAAGGAGTTCGGCAGCAGCCTGGCGATTACCTACCTGTCCGGGTTACCGATGCCGGAGCTCCTGCGACAGGTCGCCAGCCTGCCCGCCAGAACCTTCATTTATTACCTGAGCGTCACCGAGGACGGCGACGGCAACAGGGGACTTCCCGTCGATGCGCTGGAGCGGCTCGCGGCCGTCGCCAATGCGCCGATCTACAGCTGGCATACGGTCGCCATGAACCACGGCATCGTCGGCGGCAGCCTGCAAAGTGCCGAGCGCCATGCCGAAAAGCTCGGCGCGCACGCCTTGCGCGTGCTTCGCGGCGAACGGCCCGAGGCGATTCCGGTCGAGGCCATCAGTTTGAACGTGCGCCAGTTCGACGGGCGCCAGCTTCGCCGATGGCGGATCGACGAACGCCGGCTGCCGCCGGGCAGCGAGATCCTCAACCGGCAGCTCAGTGCCTGGGAGCTGTACAAGCCGTACATTCTCGCCGGCGTCCTGCTGCTGACGATCCAGGCCGTGCTCATCGTCGCGCTGCTCCTCCAACGGGCCCGACGCCTGCAGGAGATCCGGGAGCGCAAACAGGCCGAGGACGCGCTGCTCGAGAACCGGGCCGGCTTGCGGGCCAGCCATCAGGAAATCCAGCATCTGGCCGGCCGCCTGATCGCCGCGCAGGAAAGCGAGCGGGGGCGCATCGCGCGGGACTTGCACGACGACATCAGCCAACAGCTGGCAGGCCTCTCGATCGGCCTCAGCAGCCTGAAGAACCGGAAAGACGGCAGCCTCTGCGACATTCAGGGCGAGGTGACGTTGCTCCAGCAGCGGACGATTGCCCTGGCGGAGAACGTCCGGAACCTCTCGCACGACCTGCATCCGGGCGTGCTTCAGCACGCCGGCCTGGTGGCGGTCCTGTCGGCGCACTGCACCGACCTGCAACGCCACGTGAAGACCGCGGTGACCTTCAATGCGGTTGACGATTTCGCGTCAATCGATCCGGATGCCGCGCTCTGTCTGTTCCGGGTCGCCCAGGAGGCGCTGCGCAACATCATCAAGCACGCCGGCGCCCGCCACGCCGAGGTCCGTCTGTGCCGGGCCGGCAACGACGCCGAGCTCACCATTGCCGACGACGGCAGGGGCTTCGACGCGGCCCGGACGCGCAGCATGGCCACCGGCCTCGGATTGGTCAGCATCACGGAACGCGTCAGGCTGGCGGGAGGAATCCTCAGCATCGTGACGGAAATGAACAAAGGCACGCAGGTGCGGGTCCGGATTCCAGTCAACAGCTATGCCGCGTCCCCGATCGCGGGCCAGCAACACGTCGCGGTCTGAAAGCGAGTCTTCACATACCTATGCGCCGGAACACGGTCCTCATCGCCGACGACCATACGATCGTGGTCGAAGGTCTGGTCAGCCTGCTCAAGGAGGACTTCGACGTGGTTGGCACGGTCTGCGATGGCCAACTGCTCGTCGAGGCCGCCAGGCGGCTCCGGCCCGACGTCATCGTCACCGACATTTCGATGCCCGGCATGAGCGGTCTCGACGTGTTGCCGTTGCTGAAGGCCGCGCGCATCGACAGCCGCGTCGTCGTGTTGACGATGCACCAGGACGCGTCGCTGGCGACGCTGGCGATTCGCGCGGGAGCGTCCGGATTCCTGCTGAAACATTCGGCCGGCGAGGAGCTGGTCACCGCCATCCGCCAGGCACTGCAAGGCCGGGTGTACCTGACGCCGGCCCTCACGAGAGATGTCCTGACGCGCATGGCGCTGCCCGCCGGAGAATCGGAGCCGCAGCTCACGGCGC
>Ga0068861_100001632_pt1 | contig 14298 bp, 12 predicted proteins | sample KBSSwiS42_FD_66593 | JGI IMG/M metagenome (GOLD analysis project Ga0068861, IMG submission 66593) | Switchgrass rhizosphere microbial communities from Kellogg Biological Station, Michigan, USA - KBS Switchgrass S4-2 | ecosystem: Host-associated > Plants > Roots > Rhizosphere > Soil ...
AAGGAGCATCTGCCGCAGCTCGTGACGATCGCCGTCTCGCAGCACCGCGACGTGCTCGACATGGTGTGGCTCATCAATCACGGTCAGATCTTCCGCTTCTTGCGCAAGCCGCTGTCGGCCGGCCGGACGGCGATCAGCCTGCAAGCGGCGCTGCAGCATCACCGCCAGCTCCTGAAGAACCCGGAGCTCGCGAAGCGCCACGAGGTCGACGCAGCCGCTGCCGGCGACGCCGGGGTCGTGGACGGCGTGCTCTCGAAGCTGAAGGGCCTCAAGCGGCTCTGGAATAGCTGATGAAGTCAGAAAAACCCAGCTCGAATCAGGGGGACTTGCTGCTGTGGGTAGCCGGCGGCGCGATCGCCGTCTTCGGCGCAGCCTGGCTCGTCATCATGCAGCCTTGGAAAGGCGGCGGCGAGCAAGAGATCACGCTCGCAATGGCCACCACTACTTCGGCGGCGACGTCGCCGGCACTGACGGCTCCGGCCGAGGCAGTTGCCGACGACGCCGCCGCCGCCGCACCGGAGACCGAGCTCGACAATCCCCTGCGCATGGCGCAACTCGCGTACGACGCCGGCATGCTCGTCGAGCCCGACGAGTACAGCGCGTGGACGCTGTTCTCGCGCGCGCTGAAGAGCGAGCCCGACAACGCGGCTGCTCTCGAGGGCCTCACGAAGGTCGCCGACGACCTCGTGCGCCGCGGCGAGACCGCTCTCGATCAAGGCCGTTTCGACGACGCGCGCGCGACGGTCGAGCGGATTCGCGCTGCTCTGCCCAACCACGCGGGCGCGAAGTCCTTGGCGCAGAAGATCTTCCCCGTATCGACCGCGCGGCCCACGCAGCCGTCACTGCCGTTGCCCGAGCCCGACGCTGCGCGCATCGCACGCGTCGAGACGGCGCCGACGCCTGCGAAGCCGGCCGTCGACCCCGTCGTCGAGGCACGCCAAGCTTTCGAGAAAGCGCTGGCCGAAGGCCGGCTGCTGACGCCCCCGGAGCAAAGCGCCAAGCACTACGTCGGCGTCCTGAACCGCTTGAACGTCGACCATGAGCTCAGCAAGGGTGCGCGCTCGGCCCTGTCGCTCGAGTTTCTGTCGCGCGCGGCGCAGTCGATCGAAGCCCTCGACCCCGAGGCGGCCGGCATCTGGATCGACGAAGCCGAAGGGCTTCTCGGCGCGACGGACGAAGGCGTTCGCAAGGCGCGCTCCGCGCTGACCGAGCAGCTGATCGCGATGGAGTCGGCGAAACCGATTCCGGCGTCCGCGCTGAAGATCTCGACCTACGTCGCGCCGGAATTCCCGCAGCGCGCGAGCGAGCGGAACATCACGGGCTGGGTGGACGTCGAGTTCACGGTCGGCACCGACGGCAAGACACGCAATATCGTCGTGACCGATGCATCGCATGAGACCATGTTCCGCCGCGAAGCGATGGCGGCCGTCGAGAAGTGGCAGTTCGAGCCGCGCGTGTTCATGGGGCGCCCGATCGAGCAGACGTCGTATACGCGGATCCGCTTCGTCCTGTAGCCCGCCGCTCTCCGTCCACTAACCTACTTGCGCCACTCGACACCCAGCATGGCCTGGGTGCGCAGGTACGCCGCCCGCGCGTCGGTCGAGGTCACGTCGAGAGAGTCGATCTCGGCCCACAGCGCGAAGTGCCGCGTAAAGCGGTACTCGGCTTCGAGCGTCAACCCGGCTTCCTCGAGCTCGCGAGTGCCGCCCGCGGCCACGTGGTACGCGAACGCATTCGGGTAGTCGTAGCTGCGCGCGAGCGCCGACAGCTTGATGTCGAGGCTCTGCGCGGGATGGAAATCGAAGCCCACTCGCAGCACGTCTTGCGTGTAATCGTAGTAGCCGAGGAATCCGTCGGTGCGCTCGAGCCGCAAGTAATCGGCTTCGAGCTCGACGGCGCGGCCGAGCCGCCGCGCGAGCTCGAGCTGAACGCCGCCGTAGTCGTATTCCTGCGCCGGGTTCGTGTCGAGCAGCGCGCCCGTGAGGTCGCGTGCGGGCCGGTCGTCGTAGACCGTGCGGTACTTGCGCAGGCCGAAGCCCAGCGTCATCACGTCGCTGAAGTCGTAATCGACGTCGAAGCCGGCATAGAAGAAGTCATGATCGAAGTTCGCGACGGCCTCGGTGCGGTCGTACTCGTCGCGCTCGAACTTCAGGTTCAAGCGCCACATCACGCGGCCGAGCGTGTGCGTGAAATCGCCGTGAACTCCGGCGGCCTTGTACGAGAATCGCTCGCGCAAATCCTCGACTACGGGCTGGCCGTTGACTTGCACGACGATGTCGCGGGGGAAGCCGTCGTCGGGGTCGAAGTTCGTCTCGCTATGGGTGCCGACGAAGAACGCCGTGTCGACGGTGCGCCGGCGGCGATCGCGCTCGCCGAGCACGATGTCGGCGCCCATCGAAAGACTCTGATCGATCTCGTTCGCGTTCGAGAACTCCGTGTCGTAGAACGCGCCGTCCATGTCGTAACGAAAGAGGAACTGGGTGTCGCCCGATTCGTTGTCGAGCGCGTAGAGCGCGTGCAGCTCCGCCGGCATGAAGCTCGCCGAGTGCACGACGGGCGTCACGAGCGGCTGCGTCGGATCGGAGAGATCCACATAAGGATTCGCCGGCGTGCGGTAGACGTTGTCGTCCGTCCCCAAGCGCGCCGCGGCGGCGAGCTCGAGCTGCCCGATGCGGGTGGTCGGCTCGGGCCGGCTCGCGAGCTGCCGGCTGCCGCTCACCGGCGGCGCGCTCGAGACGACCGCTGCTTCCGCCGCGCCCTCGGCAACCCGGCGCATATGGCGGTCGTCGGCAGCGTCCGCCGACGCGCGAAACGCGTCGCTGGCCGCGGCGGCGTTCCCTGAAGCTTTGAGCGCCAAGCCGCGGTTGTAGCTCGCGAGCGCCGCCAGCTTAGGATCCGCGGCGGCGCGGCCGAACTCCTCCGCCGACGCGGCGAAATCATCGAGCTTGTAGTGAACGACGCCGAGGTTGTAGTGCAGGAGACCGCTGTCGAGGCCCGCGGCGCCCGCCTCGCGGTACCGCAGCAAGGCGGTGCGGTAGATTCCGGACCGGACGAGCTGATTGCCCTCACTCATGAGCTCGGCCGCGGTTTGGGCCGCAGCCTCGCTACCCAAGCAAGCCGCTAAAGCGAGAGCTATCAATGACTTGGAGTGGCGCACGACGCGTCCCTTCGAGGCAGCTTGCGCCACTCTAGGCGGGCCGCGGCACCCCGAAAAGGACGCCCGTCACAGGGGCTTTTACGGCTCGACGACGGTGACGTCGACGACGAACACCTTCTGCGCGTCGCGCACCGCGAGGCGCGCCGCCAGCTGACCGCCGCTGCCGCTGCGCGCGACGAGCGTCAGCGGCAACGCGTTGTCGCCGCCGGCCAGTGCCGCTCGACCCGTGACACGGCGCTGCCCTGGATGCGAGGCGAGCTCGATGCCCGGCGGCAGCTCGACGGTGAACTCGACGTCCTCGAGAGCGCCGCGCGAGCCGAACACGAGATTGATCGTGCGCGCCTCGCCGATCGTCAAGGTGACGGCCGGTGTCTCAGGCGCGCGCTTGGCGCTCGGGCTTCGCACGTACAGGCCCGTCAAGATGACCGTCAGCATCGTGAGCCCGAAAGCACCGATGAAAGTGAACCCGACGACGCGTTGCGCGAGCGTGGGCTTCGGGCGCTGCGTCGGTGCAGCCGGTGCGGGGGACTTCGGCTCGGTCGGGGGCGCGGTCACGGTCGTTCGGCTACCATTCTCGAGGGACCACGCATGGCGGGATCATACCCGAGCTCGCGCCGTCCTCGAGCGAGCACGTCGAAACCAACGGGCGGCGGCCGTGTCTGAAGTGGCGTAACGGAAGAGAACCATGCGCGTAGCAGCGACGATCGCACTGGCAACCTTGGCGTTCGGCGGAAACGCGGCGGCGCGCGACCTGCAAGAAGTGCTGAACACCGGCACGTTGCGTGTCGGCGTGACGTTGTTCGCGCCGTGGGCGGCACGCGGCGCAGACGGGGATCTGCTCGGGTTCGAGATCGACGTCGCTCGTCAGCTCGCCGCCGACATGGGCGTCAAAGCCCAGATCTCCTCGTATGACGTCGACCGTCTCGTGCCCGCGCTCGAGGCCGGTGATATCGACCTCATCGCCGCGGGGCTGACGATCACCCCCGAGCGCGCACTGCACGTGAACTTCAGCAATCCGTACGCCGAGAGCGGCGTCGGCCTCGCGACGCACGTCGAGCGCACGGCCAGCGTTACGGACATCAAGGCGCTCGACAGCGACAGCATCACGATTGCTGCAGTCGAAGGGTCGGTGGGTGTGCAGCTCGCGCGACGCTTGTGGCCGCGCGCGCGAGTACAAGTTTTCCAGTCTGTCGAAGCGGCGAGCCGTGCCCTCGTCGCCGGGGAGGTCCACGGCTACGTCGACGACGAGCCCGTGCCGACGTTCCTGGCGCTCGAGAATCCCGGAGTCGTCGACATGCCGACGGGGCGCCCGCTGCTCGTGAGCCCCGCTGGCTTCGCGATCAACAAAGGCGATCCCGACTTTCTCGCGTTCTTGAATGCGTGGATCACGGCGCGCAACGCCGACACGTGGTTGCCGACGACGGCGAGCTACTGGTTCGAGTCGTTGCGTTGGCGGGAGCGGCTCGGCAATGCGCGGCACTGACCGACGAATAGGTCTCCTGCTCGCGGCGCTCGGCGCGGCCGGGGCGTGGCCGGTCGCGGCCCAGAACGCCGAGCCGCCGCGCGCGCCACGCATCCTCGACGTGCCTGCACCGCCTGCGCCGCGCGCGCCGGCGTCAGCCGTGGAGCCCGCGGACTTGCGCGTGAGCTTGCCGACGATAGGGGTTGCGCAGCGGCCGCCGAACGCCGCGCGGCTCGCGCCGCTGCCCGAAGACCGCAAAGATGGCACCGAGGAGATCGTCGTCATCGGCCAAGGCTGGCGCTTGCCGGACTTGGGCAGCGAGTGGCGTGCGCGGCAGAAGGAAGCCGCGACGTCGGGGCGTTTCGTCGCGACGGCTATGCCGCTCTACGACCCCGCGGAGCCGCCGCTGCACTCCGATGCGTTCACGGCGAGCCCCGAAGAGCGGCGCCACGGCTACATCGAGCTCTTCCGGCTGCGTTTCGGTCGCCGCTCCTCGGACTGACGCACGCGCTACGCGACCGCGCTGACGGTCGCATTCCGTTTGGGTCTCGGCATCGGCTGCGCGGAGCAGTGCTCGATCCACGCGACGATAGCCGTCGTCGGGATCGCGCCGCCCGTCTGCGGCAACGGATGCACGAATGCGTGCGCGAACGCTTCGTGATAACGCGCCGCGAAAGCGGAGCAATGGCCGCGATGGCACTTGACGGCCGCCACCGGCCCGGTCGCGCCCTGCTCGGGCGGCACGAAGACGTTCAAAATGTTCAACGCGAGATCTTCGAGCTGCCGCTCATCGGCGTCGGGCGGCGGCGGCGCCGTCGGCCGATGGTCGATGACGGGCGGCTCCTTCACGACGGAGCGCGGAATGTTCGCATGGATCGCCTCGCCGACCCGCCACACGCGGATCTCGCCGACGTTGTGATTGACGATGTTCATTGTGGATCTCTCCCGTTCGGGGGTGAGTGAGCCCGCCCGCCGGCGAAACGCCGCCTCAACGGCGCGCCGGAGGTTGCTTGGGCGCAAGGGTTAAGGGCGCGCTCAGTGCGCGCGTAAGGCTCGTCCATTCGCGCGGTCGCTGCGCTTGGCCTCGCGTAAGACTCGTCCATTCGCGCGGTCACTGCGCTTGGCCTCGCGTCGACTGCCGTTCCGGGGCTCGTCGCCGCGATGCTCGCCGCCGCGGCTGGGCGACGACATCGCCTGCGTGGCAGCACTGTCCTGACGCAGAACCTCGTTCCACGACGAATAGATTTCGCGCAGCTGGCGCGCATAGTCTGCGCCGAACTGCTCAGTGAGCTTGTCGAGGCGCTGTACGAGCGGCTCGACGCGGCCGTCAAAGTCCGCGTACGCACGCATACGCTGCGTCATGAACCGCGACGCCAGGGCCGCGAGCTCGAGCTGACCGAAGGCAATTCGCGTGCTCGCGATCGCTGCCGAATTCATGTCGGACAACCCTTGCAGCCAAGGGCCATTGAATCGCGTGTAGTTCTCGAAGGCTTCTACGATCATTTCACACCTCCATGTGGTGTTATCTGTTGGCCGGTTATCGTCTCCGTTTCCGGTTCTCGTCGCTCCGGGTACGCGCCGGGTCACCGAGCGCACCGTGCGACGAAGCGGGGGCCGCTGCAAACGCCATGCCGTAGCGCGACCCCGCGCCACTCCTCGCGCGGCACGCACGACGACCTGCCCGCAGTTGAGGTTTTGGAAAACACGCTCGCAAGAACAGAAAGCGCTCGAGCCCTTCCATACCTCGCGCGCCTGAATGTCGTGGCGCTGCAACTCGACGCGGGATTACCGCTAAAGGGGCGCCGTGCGTCTTTGCCGCGTTTACGCCGCAACTGGGCGTTAGGAGCCTTCGCGATTCACGATTCTGCAAGGACCTTCGACGGGGTACGTGGACGCCGCTCGGGCGATCGCGGACGGCACTGTAAGAAAACCGTAACGATCGCGTAAAACTTCTGCAAACACGGCGTGCTTCCCTCCCGAGAGTACTCGGCACTTTCGGGAGCTCCGGGGAATGGACGGCGCAGTACTGGTGATCCATGACGAGCAGGCGCTGCGCGCGGCCGCTCGCCAGGCGTTGATGCAGGCGGGCCGTCAGGTCGCCGAGGCCGCCGAGATCGGGGCCGCGCTGACGGTCGCGGCCCGCGTGCGCCCCGCCGTCATCGTGCTGCCGTGGCTCGGCCGGCGCCCGGTCCGTGAAGCGCTCGCGCAGCTGCGCGAAGCCGATGCGACGCGCCGCAGCCGGCTCATCGTCTGGGCCGAGCACGGCGACATGCCGAGCGCCGTCGCCGCGCTCGAGTTCGGCGCCGACGATTGCCTGGCTTTACCCTTCGAGCCGTCCGAGCTCGTCGCGCGCGTGAACGCTTGCCTGCGGCGACCGCTGGCCACCGTGAAGCCCGATCAGCTGACCGCCGGCCCGCTCGTCCTCGACAAGGGCGTTCACCGCTTGCTCGTGCAAGGCCAAGACGTCTCGCTGTCGCCGGCCGAATTCCGTCTGCTCGCGTTCCTGCTCGAGAACCAAGGCCGCGTCTTCAGCCGCGACGAGCTGTTGCGCGGCGCGTGGCCAAAGCACATCACGGCCGGCGGCCGGACGGTCGACGTGCACGTCCGCCGGCTACGCCAGCTGCTCGAGCCGTTCGGCTGTGACGACATCATTCAGACCGTCCGCAGCTTTGGCTATCGCCTCGTGCCGCCGAGCCGTGAAATCGCGCTGGCCTCGCCCCCGAGCGGCCGCGCGTCGACGCGGCTGTAACACTCCCGCAACGTCAATTTCATCTTGCTTAAACATGGTGTCCCTAGTGTGGGGCCCATCCCAACACGCCGCGGCGACGCTGCGGCGCTGACGAAACGCCGCAAGGCGCCAACGCTTACCAATACGACCTAGGAGCAGAAGATGACCTTCTCGCGAGCTTTGATCTCGGTTTCGCTGACAGCCGCACTCGTGGCGTGCAGCTCCGGCGACATCACGCTGGCGCCGACCAACGTCGACAACTCGACGTCGACGGGCGGCGGCGGTGGCGGCGGTGGCGCCGCAAACCCGTGCGCGTCTTACACCGTTTCCGGTACCACCCGACAGGGCTCCTTCGACGGCACGAACTGCACCTACGACGCGACCTTCGTCTCGGACACGAATCCGTTGATGGTCGACGTCACGATCCCGTTCATCACCGGCGTCCACATCTTTCAGAGCGACCTGTTCGTCGGCTCCGACGTCAGCACGGGCGTAGCGCCCGCGGGCGGCACGGGCCCGAAGTTGACGATCGCAGCCGGCAACAAGATCGCGTTCACGGACGCGGGCGACTACTTGCTCATCAACCGCGGTTCGCGAATCCTCGCCGAGGGCACCGCGACGGCGCCGATCACGTTCACGGGCTTCACGGACGCCGTGACCCACACGGCCGGACCCTATGACGTGCAGCTCTGGGGCGGCATCGTCTTGAACGGCCACGGCATCACGAACAATTGCACGGACGCGCAACGAGCCTCGAATACCTGCCACGTCGAAGCCGAAGGCCGCCCCTCGTACTACGGCGGCAACGACAACGCCGACAACTCCGGCGTCCTGCGTTACGTCGTGGTCAAGCACGCGGGCTTCGAGGTCGCCCCCGCCGACGAGCTGAACGGCGTGACGTTCAACGCCGTGGGCTCGGGCACGACGATCGAGAACCTCGAGATCTATAGCGGCTACGACGACGGCGTCGAGCTCTTCGGCGGCGCGGTGAACATCACGAACCTCGTGGTGCTGTACGCAAAAGACGACTCGATCGACTTCTCGGACGGCTACATCGGAACGATCAACAATGCCCTGATCATCCATTCGCCGACCGACGGCAACCGCTGCATCGAGGGTGACAACATAGCGGTGACACGAATTCCCCCCGGCAATGTTCCGGGCAGCGCCAGCACAGCGCCCCTCACCGTGCCGACGATTCGCCACATGACGTGCATCACGTCGAACTGGGACGTCGGCACGCATGGCGACTCCGAAGGCCCCGTCATTCGCTTCGGCGCGCGCATGATCCTCTCCGACAGCATCATCGACGGAGGCCGCGCGACCGCGAAGCTGAGCCCGAGCTTGCCCTCGAACGAATGCTTCGAGATCGATCGCGACACGAACGATGACACTTCGGCCGCGGCTCGCGTCGGCGAGACCACGCTCAATCGCACGGTGATTTCTTGCCAAGAGCCGTATGTCAGCGGCACCGCCGATAACATCGTCGGCACCGGCGCACCGGGCGACACGGGCGTGCAGTGGATCACGAACACCGGGACCACTCCATACGCCTTCAACACGTTCAACATCGTGATCACGGATGCCGCGAACCCCGCGGTCCGCGTCCTGCAACCGAACACGTTCTTCTCCTACGACCAAAACGCCGCACCCGAGACCGTCACGATTCTCGACGCGGCCGGTGCCCCTGTGAATATCGGCGCCGTAGGCAATGCGGTCGCGGATGGCTACATCGGCGCCGTACGCAGCACCGCCAACTGGACGGCAAACTGGACGTACGGTATCGCCCCCGGCAATCGCGGCGTGGCTCCGTGGTGGGAGTGAGCTAGCTCATTCCGCGGATTCATCGATCACGAGCGAGAACTGGAACGAGGTACCGAAATGCCTGAGCCAAAACTGCCGCGCCGCACGCCGCTGGCGCTGCTCGTTGCAACCCTTGCCGGCACCGCTGCCGCACAGGACGCGGCCGATGTGGCCGGCGAGGCGGCCGCCGAGAGCGAGCAAGCCGCGTCGTCGGCCGAGAGCGCTGCGGCGCCGGGGGTCGAGACGATCGCGGTGATCGGCCGTCTTCAATCGACGGCGGTCGACGTCGTCTCCGCGCGTCTCGAGGAGGACGTCGTCAGCGACTTCCTCGCCGCGGAAGCCATCGCGCGCGTCGGCGATAGCACGGTGTCAGCGGCGCTGCGCCGCGTCCCGGGGCTCACGCTCGTCAACGACCAATTCATTTACGTGCGCGGCCTGGGCGAGCGCTACTCCAGCGCGCAGCTGAACGGCGCGCAAGTCCCGTCGCCCGATCTCACGCGCAACGTCATTCCGCTCGACATCTTTCCGACCGACATCATCCAGGCCATCCAGGTACAGAAAGGCTATTCGCCGGAAGTGCCCGCGGCGTTCGGCGGCGGCAACGTCGACATCATCACGCGCAGCATCCCCAACCGGGGGATCGCAAACGTGGAAATCGGGTCCGGACTGAACTCCGACGCGCACGGCGACGGCCTCGCGTATCCGGGCGGCGATGACGACGGCCTCGGCACGGACGACGGCACGCGCGCGTTTCCAGAGCCGTTACAGAGCGGCCTTCAGACCTACCTTGGAAACATAAGCCCGCCGAGCATCCTCACGGGCCTCCGCCGTGACGGCAACACTCACTCGATCGCCGAGGCTGAAGCTGTCAATCGCGACCTCGCGGTCTCGCTGTATCGGGACATCGACATCAAGAGCAAGCAACTGAGCCCCGACGGCAGCCTCGAAGTCGCTCTCGGCAACAAGTGGTTCTTGACGGACGACGACGCTTGGACGTTCGGCGTTCTCGGCCTGCTCTCGTACGACAATTCGTGGCGGAACCGCACGCGCGTCGAGCGCAACATCGCCGACCCGGTCAACCTCGTCGAGAACAAGGACCGCACGATCAATCAGGTGTCCGCAACCGGCGTCGTGAACTTGGGACTCAGCTATCTGAGCGACCATACGGTCTCGACGAGCAGTTTCTATCTCCGCAACACGGAGGACGAAGCCGCGATCTCGACGCGCACGACGAACAACTTCCAGATCCCCGAGGGAGAGCAGCTCCGCGACTACGATATTCGCTTCGAGCAACGCGAGCTCACCGCGAACCAAATCCGAGGCCATCACACGATCGGCCTCGACACGCGGCAGCAATTCAAGTTCCTCGACTACGACTGGCTCGACGGTCTGACGTTCGATTGGTACGCGTCGGACGCGGAAGCCAATTCCGACATCCCGAACGAGGTCAAGTTCTCGGCCGAGGATCAGGTCGATCCGGCGACGGGCGAGGTCCTGCGGACGGCAATCCGTCGCTCAGGCTCCGCGGCCGACTATCGCTTCACCTATCTCACCGACGAGGTCCGAAGCTCCGGCTGGGACCTCATGAAGCCGTACTCTTTCGAGCACGTCGACGTCGAGATCAGCGGCGGCCAAGACATCTCCGACAAGGCGCGCAGCTACACGCAGACTCAATTCAACCTCGGCACGACGGCAGCGGCGGCCCAGCCGATCCTGTTCGGCACGCCGGGCGACGTGTTCACGGACGAGAACATCCTCAATCCCGCCAACGGCTTCGTGCTGTCGGCCGGCGGCATCGGCACCGAGAGCTATCTCGCCGCAAACGCGACCGACGCGAGCTATTTGAAGGCCGACGCCTTGATCAATGACAAGTGGCGCTTCGCCGGCGGCGCCCGCTATGAGAAGTTTCGGCAGGTCTCGCTGCCGATCGACGTGCTGCAATACGACGTCGAGCTCGGCCAGTGCGCCCTCGTGCCGTGCGACAACGCGGCGCTCGAACGCATCATGTTCGAAGAGGACGATCTCTATCCCTCCTTGGCCGCCACGCGCATTTTCCACGACGTCTGGGCGCAGGACTTCCAAATCCGCCTCAACTTGAGCAAAACCGTCGCCCGGCCGGATCTGCGCGAGATCACGGGATCGGCCTACATCGATCCGTTGACCGAGACGCGCATCCGGGGCAACCCGGAGCTCGTGACCTCGGCGATCGACAACGTCGACTTGCGCGCCGAGTGGTTCTTCGAGAACGGTGACAACTTCACGGCGTCGCTGTTCTATAAGGACATCCGGAATCCGATCGAGACCGTCCAAGGCGCCGGAACCGACGACAACGTTTCGTTGACGTTCATCAACGCGCAGTCCGCGGACATCTCCGGCGTCGAGATCGAGTGGCTGAAGGACCTCTCGTCGTTCGGCTGGGACTTCCTCGCCCCGTTCTTCTTCTCGGGCAACATGACCTTCAGCGACTCCGAGCTCACGGTCGGAGACGTCGCGTTCAACCTGACGAACGACGTGCGCCCGATGTCGCAGCATTCCGACTCCGTAGCGAATCTCCAGCTGGGCTACGACTCCCCGAACGGCAAGCACACGTTCACGGTGGCGTACAACACGTTCAGCGAGCGGCTGTTCTTCGCGGGCCGCGACGGCGTGCCCGACGCCTACGAGCAACCATTCGACTCGCTCGACTTCGTGTACTCGCTGTTCCCGACGGATCACTTGAGCATGAAGTTCCGCGTGCAGAACGTGCTCGACGAGAAGCTGTCGATCGAGCAATCAGGCACTGAAGTCATCAGCCAGGACTTGGGCACGACCTTCAAGATCGACGTGAAGTGGAATCTCGGTACCTAGGGCGGCGCCGCGAAGTCCTGAGTCCAGTAGACGGGCGGGTTCTTGCCGGGCGCCAGCGCGAACGCGATGCCGGTCTCCGTGTAGCGCGCGTCCATGAGCGTCGCGCAATGGCCGGGGCTGTCCAGCCACGCGGCGACGACGGCCTCGGCGTCGCGCTGCCCCGCGGCCACGTTCTCGCCGGAGATTTGCCACGTGTAGCCCGCGCGCGTCATGCGCTCGCCGGAGTTGCTGCCATCGGAGCCGTCATGGGTGAGCTCGCCGCGCCCGGCCATGTCGAGCGAGTGAAGCGATGCGGCCGCGGTCAAACTCGTCGCGGCTGCAAGCGGCGGCGCAGGCTCGAATCGGTCGCGACCGCACCGGCGCGCCTCGGCGCGCGCTGCGTTGACGAGCTCGAGCACGCGTCGCGCCACGCCGGCCGGGTCTTGTAGCGCCGCGAACGGCATCTCGGTGCGCCCTGCCATCACGATCCACGTGTCGTCGCCGCTCTGGTGCACGCCGACTTCGACGAGCTTCGGATCGTTGATGCGCTCGCAATACCGGTCCTCGAGCATGGAGCGGATGGTCGCGTCGTCGCGCGGACCGCGGACGTGAAATGCCGACGAGCTCGCCGCGGGGTAGCCGACGCGGGCGAGCGCATCGGCGAGCTTCGCGTCGCGCGCGAGCTCGCGCGCGGCCGCATCGAGCGCGCTATGCCGCCGCGCCGGAGAAGCGACGGCCGGCACGCGGCCGCATCCTTGCGTTCGCAGCACGTTGACGACGCTCGTGGGATCGGCCCGCGCGGCAGCCGGCAGTGCTGCGAACGTCGCGACCGCTAGGCACGCTGCCGCGGCGTGTCGCAGGCGGCCGCAGTGCCTAGCCATCGTCTCGAGCTCTTATCGCCAGCCGGACGGCGTGTTCGGCGGCATTCCCTCGAACACGGCTTCGACTGCATGGACTTGCCCGCCGTAGACCTTGAATGCCTCGAAGGTCACGAGCGACCGCGGCGCCGCTCCCGGAGGTCCGGGCAGGGAGCCCGGCCCGAAATCCATCCACAGAAGCACCGTGCCGTTTTCCTCGTCGACGGCGACGACGTGCGCGACGATGCCGGCCAGCGTCGGGATCTGCTGCCCGCGCATGTTCTCGCAGCTCGGCGGCCGGAACGTGCAGCCGGGACCCGCCATGCGCACGCCGTTCTCGAGGCGGTACGCGCCCGGAGCGAACGGCACGTCCGACTTCTCGAAGCTGCCGACTTTGAGGCCGCCGGGATAACGAAGCGCGATCTCGGCGAGCTTATCGCGCGGCATGCGCGCCGAAGCCGGCGGCGCCGTGACCATCGCGGCCGACGGTTGCGCCAGCGCTTCAGGCGCGAACAGCGCGCCCTCCTCTCTGCTGCGCACGACGATCGTCTCGACTTCCGTGATGCGGCGGCCGTCGACCTTCAAGCGCGCCGCGAGCAACACCGGCATGCCGTTCTCCTCGACCACCGCGTGAGTCGCGGCCGTGCCGGTAGCCGCGTCGAGAAAGTCCGTGCGAAACGCCCGCAGCTTGCCGGCCGTTTTCCAGAGCCCGTCGCCGACGCGAAGCACCTTGGCGTCCTCGGTGAACCGCGCGTTCGCCGCCAGCGGCGCCTTGCTGGGGTCGTGCGCGACGAGCGAGTCGAGGTAGGTAGTCATGACTCCCGCAAGGCACGCACGGTCGCAGCTCGTCGAGCTTTGCGCGGCGAGCGGCACCGAGGCGACGGCGGCGAGCAATGAGGCGGTGAGAATCGAGCGCATCGAATGTGTCTCCCAGAAAACGTTAGCTAATCGCGCCGCGACAGGATCCACTTCGGGATCACGCCCGCGTGCGATAGCAGATAGTCGCGCGCACCGGACAGCCGGTCGAGCAGCCGCGGCAGGTCGAGACGGATCAGCTGGCCGTTGTGCTTCACGATGCGGCCGCCGACGATCACGGTGTCGATGTTCGAGTTGTCCGCGCAGATGACGACGGTCGCGACGGGATCGATGACGGGCGCGACGTTCACCTGGTCCGTGCGCACGAGGATGATGTCGGCTTGCTTGCCCGGCTTCAGCGTGCCGACCTTGTGGTCGAGCGCGCAGGCGCGCGCACCGACGATCGTCGCGAACTCGAGCACGTCGCGGTGCGTCAGCGTCGGCGCGAAGGCCACGTCGGGAGTTTCGGTGAACGCGAGAATGCGCTCTTGCACGAGCGCCGTGCGCATCTGCGTGAACATGTCGCCCGGCACGCTCGAGACGACGTCGATCGACAGAGACGGCCGCACGCCGCGCGCGACGAGCCGGCCCGTCGGCGGCACGCCGTGGC
>Ga0068861_100001634_pt1 | contig 14295 bp, 9 predicted proteins | sample KBSSwiS42_FD_66593 | JGI IMG/M metagenome (GOLD analysis project Ga0068861, IMG submission 66593) | Switchgrass rhizosphere microbial communities from Kellogg Biological Station, Michigan, USA - KBS Switchgrass S4-2 | ecosystem: Host-associated > Plants > Roots > Rhizosphere > Soil ...
GCCCAGATCAGGTCGCCGACGCGCTGGAAGCCGAACATCGAGTAGTAGATGTAGAACGGCAGCATCGCCAGGCCGTGCGTCGAGTACGACGTCGCCGCCGCGGTCCACGAGGAGAGCGCGCCCGCCTCCGTGATGCCTTCCTCGAGGATCTGGCCGCTCTTGTCCTCGCGGTACGAGAGGATCGATCCCGAGTCCTCGGGCTGGTAGAGCTGGCCGAGCGGCGCGTAGATGCCGACCTGGCGAAACAGGCTCGCCATGCCGAAGGTGCGCGCCTCGTCGGCGACGATCGGCACGACGCGCGGGCCGAGCGCCGGGTCCTTGAGCAGGTTGCCGAGGATGCGAACGAACGCCATCGTCGTGCTCATCTCCTTGCCGTCGGCCTGCAGCGCGAACGCCGACGTCGCGTCGAGCGAAGGCACCGGCACCGGCGCGCAGTCGCTGCGCCGCGCCGGCAGCGAGCCGCCGAGCGCCTGGCGCCGGCTCATGAGGTAGCGCATCTCGGCGCTGTCGTCGGCCGGCTTGTAGAAGGCGAGCGACTGCGTATCGGCGTCGCTCATCGGCAGCGCGAAGCGGTCGCGGAAGGCGAGCAGGCCGGCGCTGTCGAGCTTCTTCGCCTGGTGCGTCGTCATTCGGCCCTGTGCCGCCTCGCCCATGCCGTAGCCCTTCATCGTCTTGGCCAGCACGACCGTCGGCCGGCCGGCGTGCGCGACGGCGGCGGCGAAGGCGGCGTGGATCTTGACCGCGTCGTGACCGCCGCGGCGCAGGCGATCGATGTCCTCGTCGCGCAGGTCGGCGACGAGCGATCTCAGCTCGTCGTTCTGGCCGAAGAACACCTCGCGGTTGAAGGCGCCGTCCTTCGCCGAAAGCGTCTGGAACTGGCCGTCGACGGTGTGCGCGAACGCCCGCATCAGCGCGTGGCCGTGGTCGCGCGCGAAGAGCACGTCCCAATCCGAGGACCACAGGCACTTGATCACGTGCCAGCCCGCACCGGCGAACACCGACTCGAGCTCGTCGACGATGCGGCCGTTGCCGCGCACCGGACCGTCGAGCCGCTGCAGGTTGCAGTTGATGACGAAGGTGCAGTTGTCGAGCTGCTCGCGCGCGGCGAGCGAGAGCGCGGCGATCGACTCGGGCTCGTCCATCTCGCCGTCGCCGAAGAAGCCCCAGACACGGCGCTGGCCGGCGCCGCTGCCGGGTGCGAGGAGGCCCCGGTGCTGCAGGTAGCGCAGGAAGCGCGCCTGGTAGATGGCGTTGATCGGGCCGATCCCCATCGAACCGGTCGGGAACTGCCAGAAGTCCGGCATCAGCTGCGGATGCGGGTACGAGGTGAGGCCGCGCGCGCCGCGCGCCGGCGCAACTAGCTCCTGGCGGTAGTGGGCGAGGTTGTCGGCCGACAGTCGCCCTTCGAGGAACGCGCGCGCGTACACGCCGGGCGCCGAATGCGGCTGGAAGAACACCAGATCGCCGAGCGATCCAGGCTGCACCTGGCTTCCCGACCTCATGGCACCGGGCTGGCCACCCGGCGGGGGAACGTCGTCGTCGGTGCGAGCGCGGAAGAAATGGTTGAAGCCGACCTCGAACAGGTCGGCCGCCGACGCGTAGCTCGCGATGTGGCCGCCGAGCTCGGCCGAGCCGCCGCTCTCGGCGCGATTTGCGCGCATCACCATCGCCAGCGCGTTCCAGCGCATCAGCGCGGCGAGGCGCTGCTCCATCGCGAGGTCGCCCGGGAAGGGCGGCTGCTCCTCGAGCGCGATCGTGTTGACGTACGGCGTGATCAGCGAGGGCTGCCAGTGCACGCCGCGCCGGCGCGCGTGGGCGAGCAAGGCGTCGAGCAGGTAGCGCGCGCGGGCCGGCCCGTGCGCGGCGGTCAGCGCGTCGAGCGCTTCGCACCACTCTGCCGTCTCGGCCGGATCGGCATCGGCGCCGCTGCGGGCGAGAATCGCGCCGATGTGGTGGGCGAGCGAGAGGTCGGTCATGCCTCGATTCTGCGGGGTGCCACGGGCTTTGCCTCGGCGCCGTCGAAGCGGTGCCGCAAGCTCAGGGCAAGTCTGCCGAAATCGAGAACAGCAGGCCAGAGTTCCCGAGCAGATGGATCTGGGCGGCGAACGTCGAAGTGAATTGCCAACCGATCCCGGCCGTGATTCCCGGGGAGAAGCCGTTGACGTTGAGCGGGACCTTGTTCTTGTACTCGCCGACGTAGCCGTAGAGCAGCCCGGCCGACCACTGCGCGAAGAGCGGATCCCAGCGACTCCAGCCATAGAGACGCTGTCCGCCGAAGACGTAGGCGCTCGGCTGCCCGAACGAGTTGCTGAAGACGGCGCCGCCCCAGACGATGCCGTCCGGCCGTTCGCGCTCGAGACCGAGGAGGACGACCGCCTTGTGCGCGGAGTCGCCCGAGAAGTGCAGCGCGTAGGGCGACAACACCACGCGCCATCGGGCGTCCTCGGGCGATCCTGCAGGGACTCCCGGAACGACCGGGGTCGCCGCCGGTTCCACCGCCGTCTGCCCAGCCGCAGGAACGACACACCAGATCAACCCTGCGGCCGAGGCAGGGGCAAGAAATCTCATGACCGACATTGTCTCAGCACGCCGCCGTGAGCCCGCAGGCTGGCGCGGGCGCCGCCGCGCGGCGGCCTCGGCGCTGTGTCTGCTCGCCGGGCTCTCGACGCTGGCCGGATGCGCCTGGCTCGATGTCAAGCAGCGCACCGTCATGTACCGGCCCACTCCGGGGCGTCCCGATGCGTTCGCCGGATTGCGTGCGGGAGACGAGACCTACCTGATCTCGGTGCCCGGCGCGCAGCCCGGCACGATCGAAAAGGTCGCGATCTGGTGGCTGCCGCCATCGGACCCGGCAGCGCCGACACTCCTCTACCTGCACGGGACCTTCCGAAACCTCTATCGCAACCACCCGAAGATCGAAGCCGTGCGTGCAGCCGGCTTCGGCGTGCTCGCGGTCGACTACCGTGGCTGGGGCGACAGCACGCCGATCGTTCCGTCGCAGAAGACGATCGTCGCGGACGCCGACGTGGCCTGGACCGAGCTCGTTCGCCACCAGCCCGACGCGAAGAAGCGTGTCATCTACGGTCATTCGCTCGGCGGTGCCGTCGCGATCGATCTCGCCAGCCGCAAGCACGGCGGCAGCGACTACGCCGCGCTCATCGTCGAATCGACCTTCACGAACCTTGCCGATCTCGCAGGTTCCGCTGCCGGGCCCCTGGGGCCGATCGCCGTCTGGATCTCCGGCGAAAGCTTCGACTCACTCGCCAAGATCGGCACGATCGACGCGCCGATCCTCATGCTGCACGGCGACCACGACAACACCGTGCCAGTGGCGCTCGGCCGCAAGCTCCGCGATGCGGCGCCGGCCGGCGTGCAGTGGGTCGAGATTGCGGGAGGCAGCCACAGCAGGCTGCATGAGGACGCCCCGGAAAAGTATCGCCAGGCGCTTACCGCGCTGATCGCGGCGCTTCCTCCATCGCCCTGAAGGCTGCGGCGGTGGCTCGCGCGCGCCTCGAGGGTCGTCGCTTCAAGCGGCGAACGAGGTCAGCAGCTCGCCCGCGAGCGGCGCCTCGGCGACGAGGCCGTGGCCGTCGGCGACCTGTCGGCCGTTCACCCAGACGCCATGCACTCCCATGGCATCGGTCGTGAGGCGCGCCGCTCCTGCCGGCAGGTCGTGAACGCGTCGCTTCGGGCCGCGGCCGACCGTCCGAGGATCGAACAGGAGCAGGTCGGCGGCGTCGCCGGCGCGGATCCGGCCGCGTCCTTTTAGACCGAGCACGCTCGCCGGGTGCGACGTCAGCCGACGCACCGCTTCGGCGAGAGTCATCGCGCCGAGATCGCGAGACCAGTGGCCGAGCAGGTGCAGGCCGAACCCGGCGTCGTTGAAGAACGTCAGGTGGGCGCCGGCGTCGCTCAGGCTGACGATGCTGTGCGGGTGATTGAGCATCCGGCCGACCGCGTCCTCGTCGCTGTTCAGGAGCTGCGCCGTGAACACCGTCTTCAGGTGGTCGGCGAGGGCGATGTCGAGCATCGTGTCGAGCGGGTCGCGGCGCTCGTCGGCCGCGATCCCGGCGATGCTGCGCTGCTCGTGGCGGGCCAGATCCGGCCGCGTCGTCTCGACGACATGGACCTTGTCCCACTCGCTGTTGAAGAGGCGGAACGTGGTCGCCGTCTTCAGCTCGGCGCGGACGCCTGCGCGGAACGCGCGATCGGCGAGCACCGCCTCGAGCTCGGCGCCCGCCCGCCCGAGTGCCGGCTTCCAGCTCGCCAGGCCTTCGACCGGATACGGCGAGGCGAGGGTGAAATCCATCGTCAGTGCGCAGCACGAGACCTGGCCGATGAGACGGCGGCCGCGCGCGTTGGCAGCGGTGATGGCGTCGAGGTCGGCGAACACCGCACGCGGCGCGACGCTGTTGTGAAGGAGCGCCGCGACCATGACCGGCCGGCCGGTGGCGGCCGCGAGCGACTCGAGGAACGAGATCTCGGTGTGCGCGCCTTTGGTCAGCATGTAGACGCCGCGGCCGCCTTCGCCCATCGCACCGACGAGCGCCGCCATCTCGGCGTCGCTCGCCAGCCGCGACGGCATCGGCAGACCGCCTTCGCCGTTGTGCGCCGGGCTCGTGCTGCTGGCGAAGCCGACGGCGCCGTGGGCCATGGCGTCGCGAACGATCGCCTGCATCTGCGCGATCTCGGCGGCGGTCGCTTCGCGGTGCGCCGCATCGACGCCCATCACGTAAGTTCGCACCGAGGAATGGCCGACGTAGGCGGCGACGTTGGCGACGCTACCGCGCCTGCGCAATTGCGCCATGTACTCGCCGAAGCTCTCGAAGCCCCAGTCGATGCCGGCGCGCAGCGCGTCGATCGACATCCCTTCGACCTGGGTGAGGTTCTTCATCGTCAGCTCGCGGTCGGCGGGCCGGCACGGCGCGATGGTGAAGCCGCAGTTGCCGATCACTGCGGTCGTCACGCCGAGCGCGGGCGAGGGCGACAGCGTCGGATCCCAGGTGATCTGTGCATCGAAGTGGGTGTGGCTGTCGATGATCCCGGGCATCAGCGCGAGACCGTCGGCAGCGATCGTCCGGGCGGCGTCGACGTCGAGGCGCGCGCCGACGGCGACGACCCGCCCCCGGTCGACCGCGACGTCACCTCGGAACGGCTCGCCGCCGCCACCGTCGACGACGAGCGCGTCACGAAAGACGAGGTCGATCACGCTGTCTTCAGGCGCGGCGCGGCGAAGACCGACTCCATCTCGCGCCGCGTCTTGTACGCCGACGTCGACGTATCCATCGCCACATCGGACCACGACAGGCTCTGCCCTTTCTTCACTGCGCGAACGACCTTGACGTCGTGGGCCAGACCGAGCGGAAGGCCGCCGATGCGCGTCGACGTCTCGGCGGGCAGGAGCTTTCCCCACACCGTGTAGCCGCCTTCGCCGTCGAGCAGCTCGCCGGGCTTCAGGTCTCGCTTGGCGGTGGCGACGACGTCGGCGTTCCAGCAGGTGGCGACGCCGGTCGCCTCGCCGCGCAAGGCGACGCTCGCCACCGACACGCCGACCTCGAGGCCGATCAGGTGCCAGCGCTTGTAGAGCGTGAAGTAACGGCCGCTCGGGTCGGTGTGAGCGTTGTATTCCTCGAAGCAGTTGCGGATGTACTCGGTCTCGCCCTCGACCGTGACCCACACGCCCATGCGGATGTCGTACGGGATCTTGCGGCCGTTCGCCTCGAGCGACGAGATCACCTCGACCATGCCCTTTCTCTCGAGGACGCCGCCTTCCGAGATCGGCCGGGTCACGAACGGGATGTCCTCGACGCTCGCCGGCGGGTAGAGCAGGCCGTTGCTCGGCACCGTCAGGCCGGTGGCGTTGGCGACGGCGGTCGATTCGATCGAGGGCTTCGAGCCGTCGAGAAAGCTGTTGAACATCTTCGGGTTGAGGCCACCGCGCTCGGCCTGCTCGGGCGTGAGGCCGTAGTTCCCCCACACCGTGTCGGGCGTCGATTCGCTGAAGTGCGGCAGCCACTTGTGGCCGCGCCCGGCCGCGGTGACCGGAAAGCCGCACGTCCGCGCCCAGTCGACCAGGTCGCAGATCAGCGCCGGCTGGTCGCCGAAGGCGAGCGAATAGACGACGCCGGCCTCGGCCGCCTTCTTCGCCAGCAGCGGGCCGCAGAACGCGTCGGCCTCGACCGTGACGTTGACGACGTGCTTGCCGTTGGCGTAGGCGAACAGGCAGTGCTCGACGGCGGCGATCGGATGGCCGGTGCACTCGACGACGATGTCGATCGCCGGATGCGAGACCAACGCCTGCCAGTCCTCGCTCATGTGCGTCGCCCCCGTCGCCACGGCGGCGTCGAGGCTCGCGGCGCGCATCTCCGCGTCGCTCCAGCCGACTCGCGCAAGGTTGCGGCGCGCGCCGTCGGGCGACAGGTCGGCGATGCCGACGAGGTGAACTCCCGGCGTGCGCGGAATCTGCGCCAAATACATGGAGCCGAACTTGCCGGCGCCGATCAGGCCGATGCGGATGGGCTTGCCGTCGGTCTGGCGCCGCTGCAGTTGCGCGAACAGGCTCATCGGGAAACCTCCGCGCTTCTCGCCGCGGGATTCGCCTTGGGAACGGCCCGGCGGCTCATGCCGCGATCTTCAGTTCGTCGCTCGAAGTCTCGAGCGCGCTCGCCGGCATGCCGTTCTTCCAGGGCAGGTCGACCGAATAGTCTTTCAGCAGGCAGTCGTCGGGCAGGCAATCGATCGGTGTGAAGTCGCGGTGGGCGATGTACTCCGGCCTCTTGAAGCGACGGATGTGGTTGCTGACCGCGCAGAGGCTCAGATAGACGCTGACGCGATCCCAGGGCGAGAGGTTCGATCCCGACGCGTGCACCAGGCAGCCGTGGAACAGAATCATCGAGCCGGCCGGGCCCTTCGGCGAGACGATGCCGCCCTTCTTTCCGCCGGCGCGCTCGACGAGCTGCGCGATCAGCGCGTTGTCGATCGTCCAGAGCGGATAGCTCGTCGTCGTCAGGTCGTGCCGGGCGTCGACGACGCCGCGCTTGTGGCTGCCGGGGATGAACATCAGCGGCCCGTTGTAGTCGTTGACGTCGTCGAGGAAGATGGCGACGTTCATCGCCCGCTCGGCCGGCATCAGGTCGTCGTTCTTCCAGGTTCCGTAGTCCTGGTGCCACTGCCAGACGTCGCCGTCGAATGCCTGCTTGCCGTTGATCTTGAACTGGTGCATGTAGAGCGCCTCGCCGATCAGCTCCTGCACCGGCTCGACCATGCGCGGGTGGCGCGCGAGCCTGGCGAACGGCTCGCTGTACAGGTGCGCGGCGAAGTTCGTCCGCACCGCGTCCTTGCCCTTCTCGCGAACGTTGTACGCCTCGCGCCGGCTGTACAGCTCGGGCACGGCCGCCGTCAGCGTTCTCGTCTCCGCGCTGCTGAAGAGGCCGGGGAAGAAGAGGTAACCGTCGCGGTCGAACTGCGCGTGCTGCTCGGGAGTGAGTTTCATGAGTGGCCTTTGCGGGTCGGTGGGTCGAGGACGTCGGCGAGGCGCGCGAGCAGGTTCTCGCTGGCGCGCCGGCCGTGGTGATCGATGAGCCTCGCCGCGCCGTCGGCATCGCCGCGCGCGATCGCGTCGGCGATCGCGGCGTGCTCGTCCCACAGCGCTTCGCGCTGGCGCGACTGCTGCAGGACCGCGCCCATGACGCGGCGCAGATGCACCCAGTGCAGGCGGGCGCTCTGGCCGATGAGCGGGTTGCCCGAGGCGGCGTAGATCGCTTCGTGAAAGGCGATGTCGGCCTCGACCATCGCCGGGATGTCGCGGCCGCGCGCGGCGCGCCGGCCGGTCTCGACCAGCCGGGAATCGAGGACGGCGCGACGCTCTGCGGCGAGTCGGGCGGCGAGCGCGTCGAGCGCGCCGCGGACCTCGTAGACCTGGGCGATCCAGGCGGCGTCGAGCGGCGCGACGAGGACGCCGCGGCCGGGCGCGTCGACGACGAGGCCGTCTTTCTTGAGCAGGCGCAGCGCCTGCAGCACCGGCTGGCGCGATACCGCCAGCCGCGCGGCGATGTCTTCCTGCGTCAGCCGCGTGCCCGGCGCCACCCTGCCGTCGGTGATCGCGTCGAGGAGCGCGCGGTAGACGCGGTCGACGAGGTCGGGGGCCTGCTGCAGCTTGACGAGGTGGGCGGTCACGGCGGTCCGAGAGACTCTGTATACAGAATACCAACCTCGGCGCCCGCTGTCTAGCTCCCTCGCCCCGCGCCGAACAGCCACGCCGCGGTCGAGAAGGTCGCGAACGCGAGAACCGTCGAGGCCACGATGATTCTCGCGATGCGGCCGTTGTCGGCGCCGTACCGCTCGGCGAGCAGCGAGACGTTGCTCGCGCTCGGCAGCGCGGCGGTGAGGGTCAGCACCATGAGCGCGAACGGCGAGAGGGGCGCGCCGAGCGCCTGCGCGGCGAGCCCGATCGCGAACACCAGCGCCGGATGGACGAACAGCTTGATCAGCGCCACCGGAAGGTAGTGCGCCACCGGCGTCTTCGTGTGGGCGTGCTGCCCGGCCCGCCAGAGGACGCTGCCGATCGTGAAGAGCGCGACCGGCGCGGCCGAGTCGCCGAGCATGCGAACAACCTGTCCGAGCGGTGCCGGCAGCTCGCGGTCGGTCGCGGCGAAGACGGCGCCGAGCGCGATCGCCCACGGCAGCGGGTTGGTGAGCGCGCCGCGCAGCGAAAGCGCGGCGGCGGTCAGCATCGAGCGTTCGTCGGCGGCACGCGAGCGGTGGCTGTGCGATTGGGCGATCGCGACGCACAAGGTGCTCGTGACGACGAGGTCGACGACGATCGCGCCGATCACCGGCCCGGCGGCGTTCTCGCCGAGGAGCGCGACGAGCAGCGGCACGCCCATGAAGCCGGCGTTCGGGAACGCGGCGACGAGCGCGCCGAAGGCGGCGTCGCGCAGCGTCACGCCGTTGCTGCGGCCGGCGCGGCGCACCGTCACCGCGATCGTCAGGGCGATGATCGCGAGCGCGGAAACGACGTAGACCGCGAGCAGCACCGGATCGGCGAGACGGCCGATCGGCAGGCTCGAGCCGAAGCGAAACAGCATGCACGGCAAGGCGAAGAACAGCACGTAGGCGTTGAGCCCCGGGATCGCGCTTTCCGGCAGCCAGTAGGCGCGGGCGGCGAACCAACCGAGCAGCACCAAGGCGAAGAAAGGAATGGTGACGGCGAGGATGGCCTGCATGCGGCCGCAGTATTGCGCGTTGTTGCATGCCTTCGCCCGCGCGAGCCGCGCGGCCTTGCTGCAGTCGCTTAAGCTAGCCGTCTTTTCCTGCACCGCCCGTCCATGTCCTCTTCGAATCCCGGCCCCGTGCGCCGGTTCTTCCGCGGCGCCTGGCGCGTCGTCGACGTCAGTCGGCGCGTCGTCCTGAACCTGCTCTTCATGGTCATCCTGATCGCGGTGATCGTCGCCTTCGCCAAGAGCGGACCGCTGCCCTTGGCCGACAAGACCGCGCTCGTCCTGCGCATCGACGGCACGATCGGCGAGCAGAAGAGCGGCAACCTGCGCTCGACTGCGCTCGATCAGGTGCGCGGCGAGGCGGTGCAGAAGGTGCAGCTGCGCGACATCCTCAACGCGCTCGACGCCGCAGGCCAGGATCCGAAGATCTCGAGCCTCGTCGTCGTCCTCGACGAGATGCGGCCGACGGGCTTCGCGACGCTGCGCGAGATCGCCGCCGCGATCGACCGCTTCAAGGCGAGCGGCAAGAAGGTCGTCGCCTGGGGCTCGAGCTACGACCAGCGCCAGTACTACGTCGCCGCGCATGCCGACGAGGTGTACCTGCATCCGCTCGGCATGGTCTACATCGCCGGCTTCGGGAGCCTGCGCAACTACTACAAGGACGCGCTCGACAAGCTCGGCGTCACGGTCAACGTCGTCCGCGTCGGAACGTTCAAGAGCGCAGTCGAGCCGTTCATCGCCAACGAGCCGTCGGCGCCGGCGCTCGAGGCCGACAAGCTCCTCTTCGGCGGCCTCTGGAAGACCTACGTCGATGCGGTGGAGAAGGAGAGGAAGCTCGCCGCCGGATCGATCATGCGGGGCATCGACGAGGCGCCGCAGCGCCTGGCCGCGGCCGGCGGCGACGCCGCCAAGTTCGCGCTCGCCGAGAAGCTCGTCGACGCGCTCAAGACGCGCGACGAGCTGCGCACGCTGATGATCGCGCGCGGCACCAAGGACGACGACGAGAACACCTTCCGCCAGATCGTGTTCGACGACTACCTCGCGCACGTGCGGCCGCGCGTCACGGGCGACGCGGTCGGCGTCGTCGTCGCCGAGGGCGAGATCGTCGACGGCCAGGCACCGGCGGGAACGATCGGCGGGCTGTCGACGGCCAACCTGATCAAGAAGGCGCGCGACAACAAGGACGTCAAGGCGCTCGTGCTGCGTGTCGACTCGCCCGGCGGCAGCGTCTTCGGCTCCGAGCTGGTCCGGCGCGAGCTCGAGGTGACGCGCGCGGCCGGCAAGCCGGTGGTCGTCTCGATGGGCAACACGGCCGCGTCGGGCGGCTACTGGATCTCGACCGCTTCCGACGAGATCGTCGCCGACGCGGCGACGATCACCGGATCGATCGGCGTCTTCGCCCTGCTGCCGACGGCCGACCAGACGCTCGCCAAGCTGGGTGTTCACCCGGCCGGCGTCGCCACGACGTGGCTGCGCAACGCCGACGACCCGCGCCTGCCGCTCGACCCGCGCCTCGCCGACCTGGTCCAGAAGAGCGTCGACCACACCTATCGCGAGTTCACTACCAAGGTCGCTGCCGCGCGCAAGACCACCGCCGACAAGATCGACGCGGTCGCGCAGGGTCGGGTGTGGACCGGGGCGCAGGCCAAGGAGCGCGGCCTGGTCGACACGATCGGCCAGTTCGGCGACGCGGTCCGATCGGCGGCGACGCGCGCCAAGCTCGGCGACAAGCCGCGCATCGTCTACATCGAGCGCGATCCGGGCCGGTTCGCGCAGCTCGTGAGCATGCTCAACGGACAGGTCGCGAGCCTGATCGGCGCCGAGATCGACGCGCGCATCGGCGCCACCTTCGGCGTCGCGCCCCAGCTCGTCCGCGGCGCGGCGCGCGACCTCGGCTGGGTCGCCGAGATCGTCGAGCGCAGAAAGCCGTTCGCGGCGGTCGTCCACTGTCTCTGCGGCGAACCGAACTGAGCTCCGACCGGTCGCCGGCCGCGACCCTCAATCCAGCGCAGATCGAGGCCGTCCACCACCTGGGCGGCCCATGCCTCGTCCTCGCTGGCGCGGGGTCGGGCAAGACGCGCGTGATCGTCCACAAGATCGCGCGCCTGCTCGACGCCGGCTATGCGCCGAACGAGATCGCGGCGATCACCTTCACCAACAAGGCAGCGGCCGAGATGCGCGAGCGCGCGCGCGCGCTCGTGGGCGGGCGCGCGGCGGCCCGGCTCGCGGTCAGCACGTTTCATTCGCTCGGGGTTCGCATCCTGCGCGAGCACGGGCGAGCGCTCGGCCTGCCACCCAACTTCAGCATCCTCGACAGCGACGATGTCCTCGGCGTCCTGAAAGAAGCCGGCGGCACGACCGACAACGCGATCGCGCGCCGCTGGCAGTGGGCGATCGGCGCATGGAAGAACCGCGGGATCGCCTCGGCCGGCGCCGAGGCGGAGGTCCTGAGCGGTGAGCTCGATGGGACGAGCAGCGCCGATTCGATCGTCGCTGCGCGCGTCATGCAGCGCTACGAAGAGCGTCTCTCGGCGTACCGCGCCGTCGACTTCGACGACCTCATCGTCCTGCCGGCGCGCCTGCTCGGCAGCGACGCCGAAGTGCGCGACGCGTGGCGCGCTCGCCTGCGCTACGTCCTCGTCGACGAGTACCAGGACACGAACGGCGTCCAGTACGAGTTGATGAAACTGCTCGCCGGCGAGCGCGGTCTGTTCACCGCGGTCGGCGACGACGACCAGAGCATCTACGGCTGGCGCGGCGCGACGATCGAGAACCTGAAGCGCCTGCCCGCCGATTTTCCGAAGCTCAAGGTCATCGCGCTCGAACAGAACTATCGCTCGACCGCCAGCATCCTCGCCGCGGCGAACGCGGTGATCGGCCACAACGCCAAGCTCTACGAGAAGAAGCTGTGGAGCGAGCTGGGTGCCGGCGCGCCGGTCGCCGTCGTCGAGTGCGACGACGAGGTCCACGAGGCCGAGCGCGCGCTGGCACGGATCGAGTCGCTGCGCGAGGCCGGCGCGGCGTTCGCGGACTTCGCCGTTCTCTACCGCGCGAACCACCAGGCCCGCGTCTTCGAGCAGGCGCTGCGCAAGGCCGGCATCCCGTACAAGGTCTCGGGCGGCCAGAGCTTCTTCGACCGCGCCGAGATTCGCGACCTGTGCGCGTGGCTGCGCCTGATCGTCAACCTCGACGACGACCCGGCGTTCCTGCGCGCCGTCACGAGCCCCAAGCGCGGTATCGGCCACCAGACGCTTGCTGCGCTCGGCGCGTTCGCCGGCCGCTGGAAATCGAGCCTGTTCGAGGCGCTCTTCGCCGAGACGCTTGCCGACGCGCTGCCGCGACGCGCGATCGCCGGCCTGCAGGAGTTCGGCCGCACCGTCAACGCGCTTCAGGAGCAGGCTCAGGAGACGACCGGCGCCGAGGCGGCAAAGGCGATGCTGCTCGGCTGGTTGAAGGAGATCGGCTACGAGGAGCACTTGCACGAAGGCGAGGAGTCGCCCGCGCTCGCGGCCGCGCGCTGGGCCAACGTGCTCGACTTCGTCGACTGGATCGCGCGCCGTTGCGGCGGCAGCGGCTCGGCGGCGACCGGCGACGAGGAAGAAGCACAGAGCGTCCTCGCGGTGGCGCAGACGATCTCGGTGATCATCAGCCTCGCCGAGCGCGGCGACGACCAGAACGTCCTCACGCTGTCGACGCTGCACGCCGCCAAGGGCCTCGAGTGGCCGCACGTGGTCCTGGCCAGCGTCAACGAAGGCTTGCTTCCATTCGCCGGCGACGACGAAGAGGCGAGCGCGGCACGCCTCGAGGAAGAGCGCCGGCTGATGTACGTCGGCATCACGCGCGCCCGGGCGACGCTCGCCGTGAGCGTGCTCAGGCGCAGGAAGCGCGGCCGTCGGATGGAGGCAGCGCTGCCGAGCCGGTTCATCGCCGAGATGAATCTCGACGAGGTGAAGCGGGTCGAGGATCCGCGCGCGAAGCTGATGGCGTTGCGGGCTGCGGCGGCCGAGCGTGCGCGGTCCGCGCGACCCGTGAGCTGATGGTCTTCGTCGTCAGCGCTCGAGCGCTCTCGAAGACGATGCCAATGTGGGCGCCGTCGCGGGATGCGCCGGCTCAGGCAACCATGCGATCAGCTTCGACCGCAATTGCGCCGCCGTGTAAGGCTTCGCCAGATAGTCGTTCATTCCAGCGGCCAGACACTTCTCGCGATCTCCGGCCAGCGCGTTGGCGGTGACCGCGATGATCGGGACGGCTGCAGCCGACGTCGCGAGCTCGCTTTGCCGAATGAGACGAGTCGCCTCGTAGCCGTCGATGTTCGGCATCTGGCAATCCATCAGGATCACGTCGAAGCGGTGCTGCTCGGCTGCGCGGCACGCCTCCGCGCCATCCACCGCGACCGTGACGGTCAATCCCATGAGACCCAGCAACTCCTTCGCGAGGATGGCGTTGAATTCGTTGTCCTCGGAGAGCAGGACCGTCCCCTCGAGGGAAGACCGGGCGGCGAAAGTCGGCGTGGCGCGCGCCCCTGCACCCGTCGCCGCGGTAGTGCGAGTCGACCTGTAGACATCGACCGGGAGGCCGATGCGAAAGGTGCTTCCGACGCCGATCTCGCTCTTCAGCGTAATCGAACCCTTCATCACATCGACGAGGCGGCGGACGATTGCCAAGCCGAGACCGGTCCCGCCCACCTCACGATCATTCCCGTCGTCCACTTGGTAGAACGGCGTGAAGATGGCCTGGTGCTTGTCGGGAGCGATGCCGATTCCGGAATCTGCGATCGAGATTTGCACGACGGCTGCCGACGCGGACGAGCCTCGCCGACGCGTCAGTTCGACGCCGACGTCGATCCGTCCCGACGGTGTGAACCGGATCGCGTTGGCCAGCATTTGCCCCAGGACCTCTTCCACCATCGGCCGGTCGATCCCGACAACGTCCTCCTCGCTCAGGAGATCGAGGCGGAGCGCCACGGTCAGGTTCCGTTCGGTGGCAGCCGTCTCATGCCGCTGCACAAGCTGGCGGATGCAGTCCGACAGGCCGACCGGCGTTACCTTTGGGACCAAACCGGCCTGCGTCCATCGCG
>Ga0068861_100001638_pt1 | contig 14282 bp, 14 predicted proteins | sample KBSSwiS42_FD_66593 | JGI IMG/M metagenome (GOLD analysis project Ga0068861, IMG submission 66593) | Switchgrass rhizosphere microbial communities from Kellogg Biological Station, Michigan, USA - KBS Switchgrass S4-2 | ecosystem: Host-associated > Plants > Roots > Rhizosphere > Soil ...
GGAAATTAAGCGCCGGTTCAGCAGGCGTTATGAAATCAGCACACTATCCCGCGACCGATCGGAGAACCGCAGTGAATACAAAGCTTATCGCACTTGTTCTGGCAACTGCAGCTGGTCTTGCTCCGCCGCTGATGGCCCAATCCTACGCCGAACAAAAACGGTGGGACGCGGCCCAGGAGCGCTATCAGGCGGAGACTGAACTCTATCAGCGGGAGCGCGAACGCTATTATGATTCTCGGCAACGCGATCGTAGCGAGAGCGGTTACGCCCCCCGGCCGGGAGAGTATGATGAAGACCGCTACGCGACCGATTATGATGCTGCGCACTATTATCGAGATGATCCGCGTTACCAGGAGCGCCGCCTGGGCTCCGATGACGAGGTCTACCGCGGCTCTGACGGCCGCTACTATTGCAAGCGTAGCGATGGAACCACCGGTTTGATCGTCGGCGCGGCGGCAGGGGGCATCCTGGGCAATGTCATCGATGGCGGGCGGCATCGCACTGGCGGGACGTTGATTGGTGGTGCACTCGGCGCGCTGCTTGGTCGATCGGTGGAACAGAATAGCGATATCCGCTGCCGATAAAGCCGAGGCTTCCGGCTGGCATAGGGAAACGCGTCGCAGCTAAATCAAACGAGCCCTGCGGGTGCTTGCCCTACTATTCGACTACTATGCCCGCCGCCGCGCTTTTACGTCATTGTATTGAAATGGAATTCGCCGTGCCTAGCGCTAATGGCTGAGTAGCGGGCCGTCCCAGGCGACATGGACCCCTATCGGCGGGAAAGGGCCGCCGTCGAATACAATGAGGCCCGACCGACGCTTTGAAACCCCCTATCCAGGGAGTATGCTTTGCAGGCGGCGACTTCGAAGGATCCGCGATGGCTGTTGCCGCTGCGGCAATCTCACCAAATGTCAGCGACCAGCTGGCACAGCGCCTTGGCAAACCGCCATCGTTTGTTGCCAAGATCGAGACTGGGGAGCGGCGGTTAGATATTGTGGAGTTCATCGCCATTGCGCGCGCGCTGAATGTTCGACCAGCCGACCTTGCAGGGCAGGTTGATGGGGCGATACCCGAACAATTGGATTTCTGATGTTATCAGGGTTGGGTGGTGCGGGACCCAGCCTGATGCGAACTGGTCTCTGGTGCCCAAATTCCCAGAAAAGGCTGATTTGCTGGGAATTTTGCAGTGAAGCTGGGAAAGTCCAGTGCACCGTCCGGGATATCCCCCTGCAATCACAAGGATTTTTTCCCAATTCCCAGAGTGCCGGCTCTGGGAATATTTCCGACGATCTCTGGGAATGAGAGCACCTGTTCCACAGTGCTCGTGGGAATCCGCCATGCCAGAAAATCCAATGATACGAAGGATTTGCGCTTTGGTTACGCGCACAAAACATGGTTACTTCGTCTTCCGGGTGGAGGCACCTCCTGCTATATATGCCCGCGATCGTCGGATGACGAACAGGAGGAAGCACCGATGACGAGCGCCTTCATGGCACTCCGAGGGGCATTCTGCGGCCAGCCGCAGACGCGACTGGCCTTGCATTATGCCGCAAGGAGATCAGTCAATGAAGGAAGTCAGACAACGCCGTCGTCCAACCGGCGCGCTCACCAGTACCACGACCATCAGCAGCGGCAGCGCTGTCACCAACTGGCCGGTCGAAGGCCCCGACATTCGTGTGACCTATCACGCAATCGGGGACCTGAAGCCGCCCAGACGCCAGCTGCGCATGCACAAGCCCAAACAGCTTGCCCAGATCCAGGCACAGATCGAACGGCACGGCTTTATCAATCCGGTCATTGTTGATGCCGAGCTTCGCATCGTTGCCGGTGTTGGCCGTTACATTGCCGCGCGTGAGATCGGTTTGCAGCGGGTACCGGTTATCAAGATCGACCATCTGAGCGAGGCCGAACTCAGGGCCTATGCGATCGCCGACAACAAGCTGGTTTTGAACGATAGCTGGAACGAGGAGCTGCTCACGATCGAGCTGTCCGAACTGATGGTACTCGATATCGACCTGCCGATCGAGCTCACCGCCTTCGATCTCGTGGAGATCGACAATCTCCTGATGGCGGATGATTCCGGCGAGGACGGGCCCCTCGAGCCTGACGAAGAGGAGCCCGTAAGCCGGACCGGCGACCTGTTCGTGCTCGGCGCGCACCGGCTTTATTGCGGCGATTCCCGTGAAGAGGAAAGCTATGAGCGGCTGCTCGGCAGCGAGCGGGCGCGCGCCGTATTTTCTGATAATCCGTACAATATCAAGATACCAGGCAATGTTAGCGGCCTCGGGCGGGTAAAGCACAAAGACTTCGTCATGGCCTCGGGCGAGATGACCCAGACGGAGTACACGGCCTTCCTCACCGGCGTTTTTGTCCCCCTGGTCAAATACAGCATCGATGGCGCAATACATTTCCAGTGCATCGACCACCGGCATCTGCGCGAGATGCTGGATGCCGGCGAGGCGGCCTATGGCGGGCCAAAGACTCTCGTCGTCTGGGATAAGCAAGTGCCGGGCATGGGATCATTTTACCGTAACCAGTTCGAGCTCATTTTCGTTTTTAAGGTCGGCACAGCACCGCATCGCAACACCTTCGGGCTCGGCGCATCCGGCCGGAACCGCAGCTCGATATGGTCATATCCCGGCGCCAATGCCATGCGCCGCGGCCGGCTGGAGGATCTTGCGCTTCATCCGACGGTGAAGAATCTGCAGATGGTGATGGATGCGATCCGCGATGTGACCCATCGCGGCGAGATCGTGCTTGATCCCTTCTGCGGCGCGTCCACCACGATCATAGCGGCGGAGCGGACTGGCCGCAAGGCCCGCGGCATCGAGCTTGACCCCAAATATGTCGATGTCGGGATCAAGCGCTGGGAAAAGCTGACCGGCAGGGAAGCTGTGCACGAGGCGACTGGCAAGACATTCAACGAGCTTGCCGCGTGGCGGGCCGGCGAGCCCGATGAGGACGACGACGACGCGGAGGAGCATGACGCCGCGATCGACGAAGACCAGGGCTGATCCAGCGCGGCGCTCCCGCGCGGGAGCGCCGCACGCCCCCCACCTTCACGCGGGCAGGCCGCTGCCTCCCCCAATCGAAAGATATTTGCATGAGAAACGACACCACAGACCCCACTGATCCGCCAAAGGCGGCCGTGCGCACGCGCATCCGCAGCACACCCCCGCCTGCAGGCGCCGAGCCCGGCTACCTCGTCGGCTATCGCAAGCCGCCGGTGCACAGCCGTTTCCAGCCGGGGCCTGACGCGCGGCGCCACAAGGGGCGCAAGAAGGGCGCAAAGAACGCCAACACCTCGATCATCGCGATGATGCACAGCCCGACCGGCGTGCGCACGCCTGATGGCACGGTTGCCACGATTTCCACGGCAGACGCGATGCTACGCAAGCTTCGCGAAATGAGCCTGACCGGCGACCTGAAGGCGCTCGCAAAAGCGCTCGACCTCTATTGCAAGGCATTGCCCGGATCGGACGAGGAAAAGGACGGCAAGGATTCAAAGGGAGAGATAGCCGTCGATCCCAGCGAGACAGATGAGGCCATTCTGGCCTGGTACGCACAGGAGGTGCTCGAAAAAGGCAGCAGTTCCTCTGGAAAGGAGTCGTCCGATGAAAATGCAGACTGATGTCGTCAGGGCGCTCGCACGCCAGCGAATATTGCCGATGCTGATGTTGGCTTTTGCCATGCATCATCCGGATTCCCCGCCGCTGGAGCCCAGCTGGTATATCCGGGCCATGTGTCACTGGCTGGAGCGCATGGCCAAAGGCGAGCTCCGGCGCTCGATGATCTGGATCCAGCCGCGCACCCTCAAGTCGTTCACGGTCGCGGTGGTCTTTCCCTGCTGGCTGCTCGGCCGCAATCCGTCCGCGAAAATCATGGTCGGCACCTATGGCGGCACATTGGCACGCGATCATGCCATCAAGCGGCGCCAGATTATGGACAGCGACTGGTACCAGAAGCTGTTTCCCCGCACGCGTCTGGCCGCCGTCGGCAACCGCGATGGTGATCTGGCCACAACCGCAGGCGGTTATTGCATCTGCGCGACCGTGGGCGGCCCCGTGACCGGCCGCGGCGCCGATTTCATTCTCCTCGATGATTGCATGAAGGCCGAAGACGAGACCAGCGAGGCGATGCGCGAGGCCGTGAAACGCTGGTTCTCGAGCACGCTCTCCACCCGCCGCAATGACAAGCGCACCAGTTCCATCCTCTCGATCCAGCAGCGGATCGGCGAGGATGACCTGCCCTCGCATCTGCTGACCAAGGGCTATGCCTGTCTCAACCTGCCGGCCATTGCCGAGCGGGAGGAGGATATCGAACTGGCTGAAGGCATCGTACATCACCGTAGCCGAGGGGACCTGCTAGATCCGATCCGGTTTCCCATGGAGGTGCTCGAAGAGGAGCGGCTGAACCTCGGACCACAGGCCTTTGCCGCACAATATATGCAGAACCCGGTCGCCCCGGAAGGCAATCTGCTCCGGATGGAGCAGTTCAGGAGGTTCGAGATACCGATCTCGCGCGAGCGCTTCGACCGCGTGATCCAGAGCTGGGATCCGGCCGCGACTGACCTGCCGACCAGCGACTGGTCGGTCGGCACCACTTGGGGGCTGCTTGCCGGGCGCTTCTTCCTCCTCGATATTCACCGTGCAAGGCTTGACTATCCCGGCCTCAAGCGCGCGGTCATCGCCCAGCGCGCCAAATGGCGTGCCGACCAGGTCGTGATCGAAAAGTCGAGCAACGGTCTGGCGCTTGTCCAGCAGCTTCAGCAGGAAGGGCCGTTCCGTCCCTTTGCCTGGCCACCTGCTGGAATACGCCAGATCGACAAGGCCGAGCGACTCCTGGCCCAGACCGGGCAGATTGAAGAGGGGCGGGTCTGGCTGCCCGCCTCGCTTGATGGACTGGACGCCTTTCTCTCGGAGCTGCGCGCCTTTCCCAACGGCCGATTTGACGACCAGGTCGACAGCCTCACCCAGATGCTTGAATACACCTTCTGGAACTGGCGCCAGCTTAGGGAAGAACACAATGCATCCGGCCGACTGATTGCGCCAGTCCGGGGAAAGCGTCCGCCGCTCCCTGCCCTACCTGACTGGATCAGATGAGGTGCATTCCGTGGTTCAGCCCGCTTGATAGCCTGCCCTGAGGGTCGCAACGATCGCCGGCGGCGTGAGGAGACGGACGTCGCTGGCGGGTGGGCTCTGGGCCGGTTCATAGCCGGCAAAGGACTAGAGCCACCATTGTCCCTGACGGCGAAGCCAGGCCTTTTCTGTGCCCGGGGCTGTGACCATGACTCCATCGGGCAGGGCCTGAGGATGGGGACAAGGTGCAAATGCCGCTTGAAGGTCTTCACGTGCTTCGTGGACAGTGCCATGGGGAAAAGAGTTTGGCACGAAAACTCCGTGCAATGCCGCCTGACAGTCGATTTCATCAACGCCGCATAGAACGGCGGCTTCTGAGTTTTAACGCTGGATAACAGAATGTCCACAATTGGTCGCCTCCTGTTATTGCGATCCATATCGAGCAAACGGCGGTTTCCCATGTTGCGCGGCCCGAAACCTGCCGGTCTGCCCCGCTCAAGCCCTCTCCTATGTCTGACACACGAACCCAAACGGGCGTTTGGGTTGGCATGTCTGCCATAACCAACCCCGAAGAGGTTTATTGCGCGCCTGCTATGTTGGAATAGGTAGCGATCCCGACAAGAAACGCCAGGTGTGTAAGCTCTCAGCCTGCTCCAAGGACGACGGTGCAAGCCGGTTCACACGTTGACTGCCCACAACTAGCTGATTTTGCAAAAGTAAGAACGGACATCATCCTCGGTTGTATACGTAATTCATTCCGAAAAATTCCGACATTACGAAAAATATAAGATACGATTCATTCGTCGTTGAAATGAGATGAACTCTCTATAATGTAGCCGGATTCCGTCACTGCAGTTGCGATTTTGGGGCTACCCAACGTGCGTAGCAAAATGACATTGTGCTAATTGTCTAAGCACAGGCGTTTGGTGTCAATGTAGTGCGGTAATTGTGGCATTCGGGGCGGGGGCATGTTGGAACAAACGAATGAACAGGAAGCTGATTCGCAGGATGATGTTCACCTAAAGTCTCAAGACCGATATAAGTGGGCGCTTTCTAGAAGCAACGCGCATTTTGCAACCCCAAAGGGCGCCGATCTCTTCGACCGACTTGAGCTATACAGTGAATGGATCGCGGCGCGCACCGAACTGGGATTTTGGCCCTACGCGCGCACGCTCGAAACGGCGCCTCAGCCAATTGCCTCCATTGGCTATGCTGGCAAGCAGGGACGATCGAGCATAAACTTAGCTGTCCAGGATTATCTGGGCTTGGCAACGCACCCCATGATCACCGAGGCGGCAGAACGGGCAATCCGAGATTTTGGCGTTCATAGTGCCGGTTCGGCCATGCTGGTCGGCAATAATCCGCTCTCGCAAAAGCTAGAGTTATCCATTTCAGAATTTGTGCATGCCGAGCACGTTTTGCTTTTCCCCACCGGCTGGGCAGCCGGCTTTGGTGCAGTTACCGGTCTCGTACGCGATACCGATCACATTGTCTTGGACGCATTGGCTCATGCCTGCTTACAAACCGGCAGCTCGGCAGCAACAAAAAAATTACACCGCTATCGGCATTTGGACGTCGATCATGCGGAAGAACTTCTACGGAAAATTAGGGCAGACGATAGGACAAATGCGATCCTGGTGATTGCCGAAGGCCTCTATTCGATGGACTCCGACACACCTGACTTAGTGCGATTGCAGTCCATCTGCAGTGAGTATAACGCTAAATTGCTGGTGGACGTCGCCCACGATTTGGGCGCGCTTGGAGAAGGTGGACGAGGGTTTCTCGCAGACAAACAAATCCTAGGCAACGTCGACATTGTTATGGGTGCCTTCTCAAAGAGCTTTGCATCCAATGGCGGATTTATCGCGACCAAGGACTTTCGTGTGAAGAAATACCTCCAGTGGTTTGCCAATCCGCACACATTTTCCAATGCGTTGTCACCAATTCAGTGTGCCATTGTTGAAACCGCAATTGGGATAATCCGCTCTGCGGAGGGCGACCAGCTTCGCAGTCAACTGATGTCCAAGTCCCAATATTTTCGAGCGCGGCTTCAAGAACATGGACTTGATGTTTTAGGGATCCCGTCGGCTATCGTCCCTGTTCTTATTGGTCGGGAGGCGGTTGCCAGAATGGCCAGCCGTTTTGTAGATAGATCGGGAACAAGCACAAACCTGGTGGAATTTCCTGCCGTCGGACTCGGGGCTGCTCGCTTCCGTTGTCAGCTTATGGCGACACACACAGACTCGCAGCTTGCCACGGCAGCCGATGATATCGCCAAAGGGATCAGCGAAGCTCGCGGAGAATACAGTAAGATGCCGCAATAAGACTCCACTGAAAAGCGTGAAATCAATCTTACGGCATCGCCCAAATCCCATGCCAAATATGCCAAAGTGCATAGAACCCGATCAGGTTCAGCCACACCCGCCCCCTCACGCCGCCACCTCCATCCGCCTGATCACCTGGGGATACCAAACGCCACCGCTGGGTGAGGGCACACCGCGCCTATTCAGTTCGCGCGCGATTGCCCCGGCCTCGCTCAACCCTGAAGCCCGTAGCTCAGCCAATAATGGCGCCACCGCAGCCCGCCCCGCCGCAGCCCTGGCCTGCCGTGCCACCGCGCTGGCCATTGCAGCGGACACAGAATGGGGGCGCAGCGCCTCGCTTCCGCGCGGATTGCCCAGCTTTACGCCCCGCGCCTTCGCGGCTGCCAGCGCCGCCTTGGTCCGCTGGCTGATCATTTCCCTCTCATGCTCAGCGATCGCCGCCAGCAGATGCAGCGTCAGCCGATTGGCATGCGGCATGTCGCAGGCGAGGAACTCAACCCCGCCCTCCATAAGATTGGCAATGAACGCCACGTTGCGCGACAGCCGATCCAACTTGGCGATGACGAGCGTAGCCCGATGAAGCCGGCATGACGCCAGGGCAGCGACGAGCTGAGGGCGATCCGCCTTGCGGCCGGACTCCACCTCGACATATTCGGCGACGATGACGTGACCGCCCGATGCGGCAAAGCCCTGCACCGCCGCGCGCTGCGCCTCCAGCCCCAAGCCGGAAGCGCCCTGCCGTGCAGTGGACACACGCAAATAGGATATGATCTGCATGTCAGGCGGCCTCGGCCTGATCAGCCGTAGACTCCAGTGCGAGAAAGCCATTGCGGATAGCCCCCGCAACATAGCCCTGACACCATCCCCGATCGCTGGGCTGGGCCTTGGGATGCGGAAACGTAGCGGATGCCATCGCCGTGATCAGCTCGTCACGGGACACGCTGGTGCCGCGCTCGCTGATCAAGCCAACGATGATGGCGACAATGGTGTTGGGATTGGGTTTGATGCTGCCAAGGCAAATCCGCTGATCGCTGACATCGCGCCCGCGCCGATGGCCGGCAGCCTTGCGCCGTACCAGCAAGGTCTGGAACAGGCTCTCGTCCTCGCTCGACCATGGCGCTGCGGCGGGTGGCTGGGGTGCGGGCGGGGCTGGCATGGCCTCGGGCGCGGCGCTGGTTGGCTCCTGAGTGGCATTGGCGGGCGCTGGCAGCGCAAAGTGGCCGTGGCTTGCCGCCGCGCTGCTGGCGTCCTCTGGCTGGTCGACGATGGCAACAGACTGGCCTGCAATTTGTTCAGCATCGAGCATCTCATCGTGCCCAACGGCATTGGTCGCACCTTCGTCCGCCACCGGGAAACTCTCTTCCAGCGCCGGCTCCGCTCCGGTCTCCGCCTCAGCCTTCTCCAGTGCCTTCCGCTCCAGCAGCTTGCGGCTGGCCCCCGTCCGCATGCCAAGCTTCGGGCGGGATGTTTTTGCAGTTTCCGTCATAACGAACCTCCATGTTGATGTTCATGGTTCGTTCGATTGCATGAATGTAGAGAAGCGCAAGTGATCGGACGGATAAAGGCAGGGGGACCCTAGGAGGGCATTCCCCCTGGGGTCCGTTTTTGCGTCAGTGAGCGCGGTCGAGAAAATTTTCGAAAATTTCGAAACTCGACGCCTACTCTTCGTAGTCATTTTGCCCCTCCGATAGGCGCGCCATGGTCTCGCTGGCTTCCGAGGTGAAAAGCACGTCAGATCGATTGTACCGCCCATCCGTGTCGATAGCATCAAAGCGGCAGCTTACAAATTTGCGCAGCATCGCGCCAAAATTGTTCTGGGCATCATATTCGATTGTGACGCGGGCTGTGCGATCCTGCGGAGCGTTTCGCTTCGCCTTGGCATCGGTTTCCTTGCGCCACTTAACACCATCGGCAAGTATCCGATCTACAGTCGCCCTCATTTCGGGAGGGTATTTATTTCTGTCCATCAAAGAGCCGTAGAACGCGTTTACCTCCGGGGCGCAATCCGGACATGCTTGGTCGCTTTGTATTTTTCGGGCAGCTTCCAAATCCTTCGCGTTCATGGCTGGCGTCGAGGAATAACCGGCCCAGATCCGTTTATAGCTCGATGGCGACACCATCTGTTCTTTCACCGCTTCCTCGCAGGCCGCGATCGCACCATGTGATCCATCAAGCGTCACAATCCTGCTATTCTTGCACGCGGACAGCATTGTGCACGCGGCGATAACGCTGAACCCCGTTACAATGAATGATTTTCGTATTCCCAACATCGCGTTGCCCCCAAAAATTAGCGGCCGAGCTGACCCAGCCCGCGCCGCCAAGATTCTGACCTGCCACGGGTAATTTCCTCCAGTTGGGATTAGAGTCCGGCCTTCAGAAGGACGGACGAGAATGAAGCGTAAGAGGTTTTCAGAGGAGCAGATCATCGGGGTGCTGAAGGAGGCCGAGGCGGGTATGAAGACCGCCGATCTGGCCCGGCGGCACGGCATATCCGAGGCGACGATCTATAACTGGAAGGCGAAGTATGGCGGGCTGGAAGTCTCTGAGGCTCGTCGGCTTCGGCAGCTTGAGGAAGAGAATGCCCGGCTGAAGAAGCTGCTGGCCGACCAGATGTTGGACGCAGCCGCCCTTCGCGAGCTTTTGTCAAAAAAGTGGTAGGGCCCGCCGCTCAGCGCAAAGCCGTCGCGCATTTGCAGTCCGTAATGGGACTGTCGGAGCGTCGGGCCTGCTCGATCGTCAATGCCGATCGCAAGATGATCCGCTACCAATCGCGGCGTCCGCCGGAGGCGGAGTTGCGCGGCCGTCTGCGCGAGCTTGCCAATGAGCGGCGCCGGTTCGGCTATCGCCGGCTGCATATCCTGCTGCGGCGCGAGGGTGAGCCATCGGGCGTCAACCGGATCTACAGGCTGTATCGGGAAGAGGGTCTGGCTGTTCGCAAGCGTCGGACACGGCGCAGGGCGGTCGGCACGCGGGCACCGATCCTCGTGGCAGCCCGGCCCAATGCCCGCTGGAGCCTGGACTTTGTCCATGACCAGTTCGCCTGTGGCCGGAGGTTTCGGGTATTGAACATCGTCGATGACGTGACGCGCGAGTGCCTGGCGGCGATCCCGGATACGTCGATCTCCGGTCGCCGTGTCGCACGGGCGTTGACCGACCTCATCGCTTGGCGGGGCAAGCCGGGGATGATCGTCAGCGATAACGGCACCGAGTTCACTGCCAATGCGATCCTGGCTTGGTCAAAGGATCACGACATCGAATGGCATTACATCGCACCGGGCAAGCCGATGCAGAACGGCTATGTCGAGAGCTTCAACGGCAGAATGCGGGACGAGCTATTGAACGAGACGTTGTTCCACGGCCTCGACCATGCCCGCGTCGTGATCAGGGAATGGGCGGAGGACTACAACACCTGTCGGCCCCACTCGTCGATCGGCTACCAGACCCCGGCAGCCTACGCCGAAACGATTTTTGCAATGGGGTCAGGCATGCCTGACCCCATTGCAAGCACCACGCCCACAAGCGTAACCACAAACGCCGTGGCTCTAATCAGGGCTGGATGAAAATCCCGTGGCAGGTCAATTCTAACCATCTAAAAACGATAGGACATATATGTCCTAGAGCTACGGCGAGCAATGCCCATTGCTTGCAGCATGCAATGGGCGAAGATCGTCGGCGAAAATATCAGGCGTCAGCGCCTTGCCAGGTATGTCCCAAGAAGAATTGGCCGGCGAAGCAGGCATTGCCATGCGTCATTTGGGAAGAATTGAGCGCGGTGAGGGTAACCCCACGGTTGAGGTCTTAGGGAAACTTGCAGCGGTGCTAGGAACTCGGCCGCAGGAGTTTTTCGGGGAGTAAGGTCAAACGCGCCGGGTGCCCATTGTCACCCCTTGACCGACTCGGGTCTAATGTTCCTATTATGTTCCAATGGAACGGATGCCCCGCCAGCGCCTTGAAGATACACTCTATGTGACGCTCAAGCGCGTACCCAAATCGACGGCCGCACAGCTCCGCTCAGCATTACCACAGGAAAGCGACAAGGCTTGCGCGCAGATTGCGGCACTCCTCGCCGCTGCGCTGGACGGTCCGAGCATCTGCGTCGTCCGCGCCGATGTGCCGGCTGGCGCCTACAGTCCCGGCAGGTTCGGTATCGACGAGCCATGGCCTGGAAAGATCGATGACCCCGCCACGACGCGGGAAAAGCCAGACAAGCAAATTTGAGCCGCTATCAGGATGGTCTGCGTCTCGCGATGAACATATTCGAGGCCGCGCTGTTTCACCAAAGCGTCAAGGTGGGATGCCGCTGCGGCTACACTGCCTATTTTCAACCACACGGCCTGTGGTGGTTGTTTGAGTGCCGACACTGGAGCGACGAGTTCAGAGATGCGCCGGGTCGATTTTACTGCTCAGTTTGCTGGACGCGCAATAAACAGCGTATGAGGCCCGTGTCTGTTGAACCCAGCGACCAGGCCCAAACGATCACATTGCCTATGCCAGACGAACGGGCATGGAAACGCGCATTATGCCGCCATAGGTAAAAGTAACATCCTGATCTCGTTGTCTGCATTCGATCAGACCCGGTCGTTCGCGCATAAAATTCCGGACGGCCGCTTGCGACAGAAGCAGCCGTTTGGACCGCACCGAGTGGAATTCACTATGTCACCTTGACCCTGAAGACGAGCGGGCGGAGTCTGAGAGGGAGCAGGCACGATCTTGCGGGCGAAGCGTTCAAAGCCCAACACTTTGCCTGTCAGGAGCGCCCTTTTGCGATCAGCGCCTCGCTTGCGGTCCAATGCCGTTCTGCAAGGTCAGCATCGTCGGCAAGCGGGTTAACCGCACGCGGCGCACGCTCATACCAGTAGGTGCCGCTGTGCTTTGCTCCTTCCGGATCGGTAGCAAGCCATAGCAGCGTGTCTGCGCCTGCTTCTTCGGAGATTTTGGGAATGTCACGGGTGTTCGCCTCCATCTCTTCGGTCAGATCCGTGTAGAAATTGGAGTCGACCACCCCCGGATGAACGGCGTGGACCGTGATGCCGTCGTCTGCGAGCCGTCGTGAAAGGGAGCGCGTGAACAAGATGTTGGCGAGCTTCCCGGCGCAGTAGGTGCGGCCCGGATCGAAGTCATTCAAGCCTTGCAGGTCGTCGATGTCGATGGCGGGAAGCATCTCACTGGCGGCGGAGGAGGTGTTGATGATGCGGACGGTTCCGTGCGGCTGGTCGGCAGCCGTCGCGCGCAGCAATGGCAGAAGCCTTTGCGTCAGCAGCATGGGACCGAGGTGGTTGCCTGCAAAATTCTGCTCCAGGCCCTCGTCCGTCATGACCAGTCGATTGGCTACGCCGCCAGCATTGTTGATGAGCACGTCGATCCGGTCCGTCCGCGCGGCGATCTCATTCGCCAGCGCCCCGACCTCGGCCATCCGCGAGAGATCCGCACGCAGCAATTCGATGCTCTCGCCGCCCTTCGCTGCAGCCAATTCCTTCGCCGCCTCGGCAGTGCGCCCCGGATCGCGTCCGACCGCAATCACACGCCAGCCATCGCCCGCCAATCGCCTAGCCACAACCTTGCCAATTCCGGAGCTGGCGCCCGTGACTACAACTACCTTTTCCGCCATTTTTTCACCTGCTCCCGATCAGGATGTGAGCGTCTTGCCGACAAATCCGTCCATCCGGCTTTATCTCGAATCCAACCAGTGCATGCAACCGTTCCGAGTGAAACTAGGCCTGATCGGCCAAGGCGGCGGGCACTTCCTTCTGCTTTGTGATCTCACATTAGCCGCTACGCTCCCAGACGATCGGGAGCGAGAACCACCCATCACGGACATTCCCGCCAAAATAGATCGACCGGCAGAAAACGACCAATAGCGGACGTTGCTTCTATAGAGCCGCTGGAACCACATTGAGATAGAGATAGGCCGGATCAAAGTCACCTGCCGCCGCGAGCCGATCCCAGTCGCGGATCACAACCCGCCGCTTTGTTCGATCAATCAAACCCTCCTTGTGAAGCCTGCCGAGGATGCGGTTGACGTGGACCGGTGTCAGGCTGAGTGCATCTGCAATCCACTCCTGGCTCATAGGCAGCTCATAGCTGATTTTGCTGCTCAATCCCGCAGCTTCGAGCCTCAAAGCCAGTTCACAGAGCAGATGCGCGATCCGCGCATGAGCATCGCGACGGCCATTATTCGTGATCCACTCCCGGAATAGCGAATACTCTACGAGCGTGTGGTACCACATCGCTCTGGCGATTGCGGGACGGGCAGCTGCGATATTGTGGATGGCCTCACTAGGGATCAGCGCTACCTCGCCGTCAGAAAGCATTTGAACATTGTGATCGGCCCGACCCAGCGAGTTCTGGAGGTGGATGAGGTCCCCAACCAAATATAATGCGAAAATCTGTTTGCCGCCGTCGCCGACAATCTTCTGCCGATAGGCAATTCCTTGGATCAAAAGGCAGCTATGTTTCGGCCGATCGCCATCCCGGACCAAATAATGATCCGCCTTCACGCTGCGCAGCGTAAACGGCAATGCGCGTAGTGCAGACTGGTCCGCCTCGGACAGCGGTGCCCAGCGCTGAAGATTTCTTATCAGAGTCTGCAAAGGAAATATGTCGCTGAAACCGTCCATTCATCGTGCTCCGTTCTGGCGGGAGCGCAGGAAACTCTCTCAGCCACCGATGCGTCTGGTAGATAGTCGGTGATGGGCCAACCTTAACCTATTTTGTAAAAAATAGCCAGTTTCGTCGATGGTGAGGGCCAATGTCCGCTCCCCACCCTTAGCGGGCGTATCGGAACCGGGCCTTCAACCTATCCCGCCAGGGCGTCGATCGCCCGCGCCAGTTTGGCGTCCCGGTCCGTCAGGCCGCCGGCGTCGTGCGAGGTCAGGGTGAT
>Ga0068861_100001639_pt1 | contig 14276 bp, 16 predicted proteins | sample KBSSwiS42_FD_66593 | JGI IMG/M metagenome (GOLD analysis project Ga0068861, IMG submission 66593) | Switchgrass rhizosphere microbial communities from Kellogg Biological Station, Michigan, USA - KBS Switchgrass S4-2 | ecosystem: Host-associated > Plants > Roots > Rhizosphere > Soil ...
CACTTGCTACCACTCGTGGTCATGGCAATCGGCACCGGCATGAGACGAGGCGATTTGTTTAAGCTGACGTGGGAGAGAATCGACTTCCAACGGGGTTTGATCTTTGTGCCGAATTCAAAAACGGGAAGAGACTACTCGGTGCCGATGAACGAAGACGTGCGAAGCACGTTGCAGCAGATAAGAAGAACCACTCGCGGCGGAGGACCCGTCTTTATCAATCCCGACACGGCCAAGCCTTACACCGACGTCAAGACTGCGTTCGGAACAGCTTGTCAGTTAGCGGAGATTGAAAATCTGCATTGGCACGACTTGCGGCACACGTTTGGGACCAGGCTCGCAGAGGCGGGTTGCAGTGAAGCGACGATTGCCGATCTGATGGGACATTCTGATCCGCAAACGACCCGACGCTACACGCATGCGACGGATCGAGCGAAACGAGCAGCGGTCGAAGCGGTAAGATTACGCGTCTGCCACAATCCTGCCACAAAACAAGAACGGCCACCTTTGCAGGTAGCCGTAAATGCTTGAATTGATTGGTCGGGGCGAGAGGATTCGAACCTCCGACCTCACGGTCCCGAACCGTGCGCTCTACCAGGCTGAGCCACGCCCCGATGCTCGGTGGATGATAGGGAAGCGAGCCATGAGTGTCAAACGAGATATTAATAACCCACGGATGAACACAGAATTCACGGATTGAGAACTCTAGCTTCTTTGAGTAGCGTGTTGTGCGCATCGAGATCAATGTTTGACGGTTTGTCGCGGAGTTGAATCGTTTCAACTGTTGTCTTGCCGGTTGGTTTGACGACGAGATCTTTCGTGCCGGACGCGGTGCGGATCGTTAGAGGGACCGGATCGGAAAACAAATTGCCTGACTGGATTTGGCGCAGCACGAGGCGGAGTTCGCGTTGGTTTATCCACTGCCATGACAGTTCATACTGGGGATGGCCGCTGTCGTAAACCCAGCGCGCGAAGAAAGGGCGGAGATCATGACCAGATGATTTCTCGAGCGCGGCGCGGAGGTCTTCGGTGCTGGCGGTCGCCTTTGCGTGTGCGTGGTAGTAGTTTCTGATGCCGCGGAAGAAGACTTCGTCGCCGAGACGCGAGCGCAACATGTGCAGCACCCACGCGCCCTTTTGGTAGTTGTTGGCGTTGAGAAGTTTGAACAGATCTTCAGTGTCGCGATCGAAGATCGGTGTGCGAGTCTTCTTCTCATACTCAAACGCAGCTTCAGCCGCACCGGTCATGTAACGTTGAAACGCTTCCTCACCTTCATACTTCTGCACAAACAGACCAGCAAAGTAGGTGGCGAAGCCTTCGCTTAACCACAGATCGGACCACGTCGATTCCGTAACGGAGTCGCCAAACCACTGGTGCGCGATCTCGTGCGCGATCAGACTCACCGAGCCACTGGGAATGCCAAATGTGTTACTAATGCGCGCTGACGGCTTGGGGTTGAATAGCGTGCTCGTGAAAACGATCGCGCTCGAGTTTTCCATGCCGCCGAAGCGTGTGGCGCCGACAATCAGGGCCAACTTCTCGTATGGATACGGTGCGACCGTCTCGCTAAAGAAAGCCACAGATGACACGGATGGATAGAAGCCTTTCACAGCAAACGGCGCGTCGCTTTGCGGTACGTAATACGAGAGCGGTGTCAGCGCGCGTTCGACGGGTTCGAAACGCTTAAACTGGCCCACGCCGATAATCATGCAGTAGGGCGGAATGGGAACGGCTTCGGAGTAGGTCCAGATGCGAGTGCCCGTTGATGTTGTTTCTACGTGGTCCAACCGTCCATTTGCGACTACTTCATTCGTCGCCGGCGCGATGATGTTGAAGGTGACGGTTGCTTTGGCCGAAGGATGATCGAGTGTGGGGATCCAGTGATGGACGCGGTTGGGCCAGTTGTCGCCGATGGCGGAGGGTTTGCCGTCTTTGTCGTTCGTCAGGATCAAGCCGTCTTTTGGTTTGCCGTGGTACTGGACTGAGATTTGTAAATGCGACCGAGGCGCGGCGGGTTCAAAGAGACTGATTTTTAGTTTGCCGTCTTTGTGGGTGAAGGAAACTGGTTTCGAGTTTAAGGTTACGGCGTCGACCGTTAGTTCGCCGAAGTCGAGATCGATGAGGGAGGTTGGTTTGAGGATCAGAATGTCGATGAGCGTCGTTGCGGATGTGATCGTTGTTAGTTGATCGTCGAGGGTGATGTTGACGAGGTAGTGTTGTGGTTGCCATGTATCGATCAGTCGTTCGACCCGCGCGGCGAACGACACGGAACACGGATAAGAGAGTAGTAGAAGGAGCGGCAGAAGGCGCTGGCGAGAGAACAAGGGGTTTTTCATTTAGCGAATAGCGAACCAGATTTAGCGAATCGCATCAGTTTAACGGATGCCGAGCATTAATAGGGCGGAGCGATCGGAGACGGCCCGATCGCCATTGAGCCAGTTGCGATACTCGCTCAATTCCTCCTCAGCAACCGGACGATTCCCGAGACGCGCGGCGGGCGTGCGTTCGAAGGCGCGATTCGTGAGCGCCATGTGGGCTTTGAGTACCGGCAACCGCGTTGGTCCAGCAAGCGCTGCTTCCGCGGATTCGACGTCCGGGAAGAAGTCATCATAGGCGAGCAGATGCCAGACGGTCTGTGCGCCTTCGCCCTCAACCGCCAATACGCGCAGCAGTCCGAAGCCGCTTTCAAGCTGGAAGATTAAGTCGTCGCCGGGTTCAAATTCGGGCATACATCAGACACGAAAAAACACAGATTGCCAAACGAAAATTACGCCTCTAGAATCAGGCAATTCGCGATGAACCAGTTCGATTCGACTAAAGACTACTATGGCGTTTTAGGCGTCGACAAGCATGCCTCTCAGCGCGAGGTCGACCGCGGGTACAAACGCGAGGCAGCCAAACATCATCCGGATCGAGGTGGGAGCGAAGAACAGATGAAGTTCGTGAATGAAGCGTACGCCGTGTTGAAAGACGCTGATTCGCGACGCTTGTACGATGAGTCGAGACGAACAACCGCAACCATCGCCGACTTCGTTTCCGCTTCAACGCCGACTGCGCGCGACATCGGCGCCTTAGGTCAGTGTCTCAGCGCGTTGCTGTGTTTGTTTGCCGGGTTGTTCTTGTTGATGCTGGTGCGTTTTCAGTGGATGTGGTTTTTGTGGCCGCTCGGGATTCTTGCGATATGCGTGGTCGGGTTTGGTGTGTTGCTGGCGCGCAGCGCGATGGTCGCAGTGAACGACTCGCTTCCGGTGACGAATCGGTTGAAGCAACACACAGGACTTCAGGAAGTCGCTTTTTGGGCGGTGATTGTTACGAGTGGTTATGGTCTTTACTATTTGCTGTCGTACTGAGGACGCGTGATGATTAAAGGTCTCGACCTCGTTTTTCTCGAGGTCAATAGCCTGGAAGAGTCCGTCGCGTTCTATCGGAACGTTCTCGGCTTCGAAGTTGAATCGTTCAGCGTCAACGCAGATCCGCCGATGGCGAGACTTCGCGGCGGAGAATTGCGAATCACACTGGCCCAACATCTCGAGACGATGTTGCGACGTGGACGCGGCGTTCATTTCTTCATCGGTGTTGAAGACGTCGATCGTTTTTACGAGGAACTGATCGACAGAGGCGCGGACGTTCAACCGCCCGTTGACGAAGGTTGGGGCGGACGCTTTGTTACTTTGGAAGACCCGGACAAGTACCGCTTCTTCTTCGTGAGCTGGTCTAACACCGAACACGAAGAACCATTGGCGGCAGCGACTGAAACGAGGTGAGTCATGGCCGGACAACACGTCGAAAATCTTTTCCGCAGGTTCAAGGGCGAGAAGGTCAGCGTCAAGACGATCTCCGGTGGCATCTACGAAGGTCGCGTCGTCGAAATCACAAACGATTACGTTTGTTTGAGCGAGACGTCGGGAACCGAGAGTCAACCAGTTTTCATCTTCTTCATTGCAATCGAATCAGTGACCGCAACCGTGCCAGGCGATTAACTTCCAGGGGTTCTCATCATGCAGTACGTTGCCAACCCGCCAAATCCGTGGCTAACACATTCTGTCGAATGGATCGGCGAACCTCCCGAAACCAAACTCGAAGTTTTTGAAGAGACGGAAACTCGCCACATCATCACGCATAACGACAGTCCCGACGTCGGTTTCGACTACACCGTCAACTGTTATCGCGGCTGCATACACGGTTGCACTTATTGTTTCAGCAGGCCGACGCACGAATATCTGGGTTATGGGGCAGGCACTGATTTCGATCGGAAGATTATCGCGAAGGTGAATGCGCCAGAGTTGTTGCGCAAGGAGTTGATGAAGCCTTCATGGAAAGGCGACGAGATCGTTTTCTCGTTTACTTCCGATCCTTACATACCGTTGGAAGCGAACTACAAACTCACGCGACGTTGTCTTGAAGTGTGCGCTGAGTTTCACCAGCCGATAGGGATCATCACGAAGTCGGCGATGATACGTCGCGATATCGACTTGTTGCAGGAGTTGTCGCGCAATGCGCATCTTGGTGTGTTTCTGACGATTCCGTTTACGGATGTCGAGGTTGCGCGCGCGGTTGAGCCTTATGCTCCGTTACCGGAAGCCAGGTTTCATGCGATGGAAGCGCTTGCTGCGGCCGGCATTCGCGTGGGTATCGGGATCGCGCCCGTGATTCCGGGTCTCACGACGGACATTCCGGTCCTCTTGAAACGCGCAAAAGATGCGGGTGCGCAGTACGCGTTTATCAACATGTTGCGGTTGCCGGGGAGTGTGGCGCCGTACTTTGAAGAGCGTTTGCGTGAGAAGTTGCCTACGAAAGCGGATCGAGTGCTGAACAGAATTCGTGAGGCGCGCGGTGGGAAGTTGAATTCCAGTGTGTTTGGTGAGCGAATGCGCGGAGAAGGCGAGTACTGGGCGGCGACCGAAAGGCTCTTCAAGATTCATTGTGAGCGGCTTGGGTTTAATAAGAAACGCAGTCATGAAACGGCTGCGACGACGACGTTTCGACGGCCATCCGCGCAAGCGAGTCTGTTTTAAAGCTTCGATCTTAAGAACAAAAAACCTATAATAGCCTCACCCGCAGCCAATAAATCAGGAGGCGAAGGCGATGCTGATCCGCGACGTGATACGCAACCGCGAGCCTTATTCGACGAAATCTTCTGCCACCGTGCAGGAGGCCGCGGAATTTATGGCTGCTCGAAACATAGGCGCTGTCTGTGTTGTTGATGAGGAAGGTAGACTCATCGGCGTCTTTTCCGAGCGCGATGTCTTGAATCGCGTCGTCGTGCCACACCGCAATCCCGAAAGCGTCAAAGTTGGAGAAGTAACGAGCGAGTTGCGAGCCGTGATCCAATGTGACGAAACACCCCACCAGGCCCTCGAACGCATGGAGTTGATCGGTACTCGGCACCTGCCCGTCGTTGACGGCGACCGTTGGGTCGGAATGCTCTCGATGCGCGATCTGCTGCGCGTTGAAGTCGGCGAGCAGGGAGACGAGATCAAACTACTCCACGAGTACATCCAACATTAGGGCCCGATTCGTGTCATCACAATCCTGGTATTCCATCGTCGCACTGATAATCGTTCTCTGCGTCGCCTGTGACCGTGCTCCCGCAGGTCGTGGCGCAGGTGAAGTTGTAACTTCTGCACAAAGCAACACTCGGTTCAAAGTCGAAAAGGTTGCCGGCGGACTTGAAGTGCCATGGTCCATCGTGTGGACGCCTGACGGCCGGATGATCGTGACTGAACGTCCTGGGCGAGTGCGCGTGATCGAGAATGGAACTTTGCAATCGAAGCCCTTGTTCGTCGTGCCTGATGTTGAGTCGTCAGGCGAGAGTGGGTTGATGAGCGTCGCGTTGCACCCGCAGTTCAGCAGTAATCATTTTATTTATCTCTCATATGCCCATGCGCGCGATAAAGTTCGTGTGGCGCGTTATCGCGAAACTCCCGAAGGCCTCGTCGATCGCAAGGTGATCATCGAGAACATTCCCGCCGCGCAGTTTCACGCCGGCTGTCGCATCCGTTTTGGACCAGACGGCAAGCTCTACATTACTACCGGCGACGCCACGAAACGCGACCTCGCACAGAAACTCGATTCACTCGCCGGCAAAACACTACGTCTCAACGACGACGGCGCCGTGCCGCAGGACAATCCGTTCGTCGGACAGAAAAACGCGCGCCCGGAGATCTGGTCCTATGGACATCGCAACGCGCAGGGAATGGATTGGCAGCCCGGCAGCGATCTGATGTTTCAAACCGAGCATGGGCCAAGTGGGTTTGATGGTCCCGAAGGCGGAGACGAAGTGAACATCGTCGAGCGTGGCAAGAATTACGGATGGCCGTTAATTCATCATCAGGAAACACGTGCGGGTCTCGAGTCGCCGCTGCTCGAGTACACGCCTGCATGTGCGCCTGCGAGCGGCATGTTCTATCGCGGCTCCGCGTTTCCGAAGTTCAAAGGAAATTTCTTCTTTGGATGTTTGCGTGGCGAGATGTTGATTCGCGTCGTGCTCGACGGACGTCGTGTGTTGGGCCAGGAAGGAATAATAAAGGACTACGGCCGCATTCGTGACGTTGCTGAAGGACCGGATGGGTATTTGTATTTTTCCACGTCGAATCGCGATGGACGCGGTAAGCCCGCGACGGATGACGATCGGATTATTCGATTGGTGCCGGTGCAGTAACGACTAGAGCTTTTGCGCGAGAATTGCGGTCTTGCTCCAGCCGATCGCTTCCTTTCGTGGGAACCGGTACTGGTGAATGATGCGGAAGTGTTCTTCGGTTTGCTCTTTCACTTCCTGCGGGTGATGACTCTTAAAGCGGAAGAGGATTTCGAGCAGGACGCCGATAAGGCTCGGATGCACGGGCAAGTGAAGCAGGTGACCACCGGGCGCGATCACGCGCGAGAGTTCAGTTAACCCGTCAGAGAGTTTCACGTATTCCAGCGCTCCCGAAGTCACAACCAGATCCAGGGAACTATCGGCAAACGGCAAACAAAGCAGATTGCCCTGGGCAAACGTCACATCGTGTTTTCGTCCGGAGCTGTAGTAAAGCGACTTGCGTGCGGCTGCGACGGAGGTTGACGACAGATCAAGCGCAGTGATCGAGACTGGAAAACGGACCGCACGCAGCAAAGCGAGCGTGAGTAGGCCCGTTCCGCAGCCGGCATCCAGAATCCGCGCGCCACGGGAAACGGGCAGCGGGTGGTTCGCGAAGTACTGATCCAGCGAGCGACCGTAACCGTTCAACTTAAAAGTCAGGTCGTAAAACCGGGCGATGCGATCGTAATAAGAGCCCGCGCGAGCCTCGGTTTTGGTTGCAGTTAGAACATACTCCATGAGCTTTTGGGCCTCACTTAGTCGCGGATCAGACTGTCGTAATTTATTTCATCCCGGATTGGTGGCGGCAATTGTAGCCTCCCTGCCGCCATTACTCAACCGAAAATCCAAAGCACTGACAAATAGTTACGGGCGCCGGGGCGGAGCGTCGCAAGAAGCCGGTGGCTGGACCGTTCTTCGGGTGATTGCATTTCCGGAGGGACAAATCCATGAGTCGATTTCTCTTAACCATTAGCGCCGCAGCCTTTCTTTTGACCGCCGTTCTGGGAACCGGGGCCGCTTTCCTCTTGCATGGTACGACCGCCAACGCCGCCGCCCAGAGTTCGTCATCCGAGCGAGTGGTCACTACCAAGCGAATGCCGTACCCAAGCTTTGAAATGGACGTGCTGGTTAATGGCAGGCCGCTGACTGAATACTACGCTCGCGGGAAGACCTACGTTGAAGCTATGCAAAGTGCGGAATATGAGGTTCGCTTGCGAAATCCTTCGCCGGATCGCGTGGCGGTGGCGCTTTCGGTGGATGGGCTCAACTCGATTGACGCGCAACACACGTCGGCATGGAATGCCAGTAAATGGGTCATCGAACCATACCAGACGATTACAATTGGCGGTTGGCAGATGAGTTCCGAACGAGCTCGGCGTTTCTATTTTACGAACGAGCGCGACTCGTACGCCGCAAAACTCGGTCAGACGGCGAATCTTGGTGTCATTTCAGCGGTGTTTTTCAGAGAACGAAGGAGCGTGATTTCGGTAACGCCTCGTCCGATTTATCGCGACGACAGCCGGGGCAACGAGCCGCTCCAGCGTGACGAGCCGTCGCGTGAACAATCGCCGCCAAATAAATCGCGCGGGGAGTCGTCTCGTGCTGACGCGCAGGCGTCGCGTGATGGACGTTCGATGGCTATCGTGCCGGATGACGATTACGCCGCCACGGGAATCGGACGCTCGGTGAGAAATGATGTTCGTTGGGTGAACATGGATCTCGAGTCGCGACCGGCCGGCGAAGTGACGTTGAGGTACGAGTACTACTCGGCGTTGTTGCGCCTTGGAGTAATGCCTCGCGAGACCCGCGATCGCGATCCTTTGCGGCGTCGCGAAGACTCACGCGGCTTCAGTCCCGAGCCATGAACGACAAGAGTTGCTCGCTCAGAAGTTTCAGAGCCGAAGAGTGGGGCGGAAGAGCCGTAGCGCGCCGTTTGAGTGAAGCGGAGCCTTACCGGCGGATCAGATCGGCGGTGTAGAGTTGGCGGTAGACGCGGTAGTTGGACATCACCTTTTGAACGTAGCCCTTGGTTTCGTCAAAACCGATCTCGGCGGTGAACACTCCGCGGTCTTTTTGCTTCGCGCGATCGAGCCAACGCGCGACGTTGTCTTCGCCGCCGTTGTAAGAAGCAGCCACCGGCTCGAGCATCTGCGGAAACATTTGACTCAAGTGTTCGAGATACTCCGCGCCGAGCATGATCGAAGTTTCGGGCTGGTAGAGTTGACTCTCGCGCAGTGAATTCAATCCCGCGCCTGCCGCATACTTCTGCGCAGCATCCATCGTGAGTTGCAACAAACCACGCGCGCCTGCGGGCGACTTTGCGAACGGCTTGAACACACTCTCCTGACGTATCAGCGCAAGAATGAATCGTGGATCGAGTTTTCGTGCTTTCGCCGCTGTGAGAAGCGCCTGTCGATAAGGCGCCGGATACGAATCAGCTACACTCGCGATTGCCGTGTTCACGCGCGCTTCACGCTCCGCCACGATCGCAGCACGCGCCTTTCCTGCCAACGCAGCAAGGCGTTGACTCGCAAGCCAACCGTAATACGACTCAATCCCGTCAGGCACGGCAAGGTAAGCCGCGAACGCTTCATCCTTGCGACCCGCTTGTTCGAGACTGTACGCCTTCAGATAAGCAACTTCCGAAGGACTGGTGTTCACTGCTTTCGCGAATGATCGCTCGGACAACTGTTCGGCCATCGAGACAGCCTTGGGCCATTCGCGTTCAGCGACATACAGGCGCAACGCGGCAAAGATCGCGTTTGTCTCAGTCGCACTGCCCGCGAACCGTTGTCTGGTCCGTGTAACCCACACGAGCGCCTCAGCCGGACGATTCGCTTCGCGCAACGTGTCGATCATGTTGAGGTGCGCGGTATCGATCCGTTCGCCATTCGGAAAACGATTAATGTATTCCTCATAACGCGCCGCTGATTCCGAGAACTGCCCCATCCGCAACAGCGACGCAGCGCTAAAGTTCAGAGCTTCACGTCCTTCCTTCGTTGCGGGATACTTCTGGACCAGATCGTTGAAGACCGTATATCCGTCCTGATAGACCTTGCTGAGAAAGTACGATCGACCGATGCCGAGCAACGCTTCCGGAACGCGTGCGTCCTGCGGGTAGTTTTCGATCAACGCCTGCCAATGTGCGCGTGCTTCGCCAAACGCGCGATTCGCAAGGTAAACGGCTGCGCGACGCATGTGCTCTGCCGGCGTAAGCTTCGCGACACTGCCGTTAGTATCGCGAGCAGCGGCATCGCTACGCCTCACGGACGCGAGCGCAGTTTCGCTTGCCGGCTGCGCCGCTGTTTGAGCTGTTATCAGGAGAGAAAGACTAAAAGCGACGGCGATCTTCTTTAACACTTGCTAGTCACCCCAATGTCGGGCCCGTTTCTTCGATGATCTCAAACGTGGTTTGGATTTCTACTTTCGGTTTCAGTGTAGCTCCAACGCTACAGTACTTGGTTTCTGAAAGTTCTATTGCCTGTGCGACTGCTTTCGCGGAGATCCCATGGCCTTTCACGACGTGGTGGACAGTCATCGACGTGTAACTCCGCGGATATTCAGCGCGGCGCTCGCCGGAAACTTCAACGGTGTAACTCGTAACGTGCTGGCGTTTCTTTTCCAGGATCATCGCCACGTCTGCGGCGGTGCACGAACCGAGAGCAACGAGCAACAATTCGACAGGCGAGGGCGCTGACGAACGTTGCGAATCTGAATCGAGCACCAGTGCATGTCCACTCGGCGTAGTACCGGCAAAGAGATCCTTATCAACAAATCTTATTGTGGCTTTTGCTGCGGCAGCCATCGACTCACCTCGGGCGAAGGATAGCATAGTGGAAACATCCGTGGCGTTTTCGTGTTATGATTCGGGGCAGCGGCATTTCGAATTCAACCTCACGTTGAAAACAATTCAAAAGTGCGGTCTCGACGGCACTCGTCGTTTGCTCAGAAGACGCCTTTGGTGAGTAAAGTGGGAGGACCATCATGGCTGAGATACTGGTTGTGGATGACGATGACATAATCCGCGACACCCTTTGCGAGTTGTTCGCTCTGGACCATCAATGTCAACAGGCGAGCACAGCCGAAGAAGCCCTCAGAAAACTGGAATCGGAACCGTTCGATGTGGTGTTGACTGATATTTCGATGCCCGGGTTGAGCGGCGATGAACTGCTTACACGGGTGCTGGAACTCCATCCGGACACACCTGTGATTATCATTTCCGGACTGACCGATGAGGAACGGGCGCAGAGCCTGATTTCTCGCGGCGCGTTTGACTACTTACTGAAACCGTTTCGGCTGGAAGTGGTAGAGGCGAGTGTTAAGCGCGCGGTCGGGTTGCGGCAGACGACTCAATAGTTACGCGGCTGCGGTCGTGACGGTCTCGTTGCGAATGGCGCAGCTACGGCTCGTGATTTCACACACGAGTTCTGCAATTCGATCGGCCGTGAACGGTTTAGCCACCACCCAATCGACTCCGGCGGCTCGTTGTTCATTTGATCCGACCACCTCGCCCCAACCGGTGATAATGGCAATCGGAATGTTCGGGTTGAGCTGACGAATCTCTCGCGCCAACTCCCAACCGCTCATTCCAGGCATGCCGACGTCGGTAAAAACGCCGTCAAATTCTCGCTCGCGAAACAGCGCGAGTGCCTCGGTGCCGTCCTCAGCCAATTCAACATCGCAGTTCTCACCTTCAAGAATCTCTCGCAACAGATCGCGCACGAAGTCTTCGTCATCCACAACGAGCAATCGCGTCGGTGTAAGAGTCGCGGCGGCGGTCAGCGCCAGCGCCGGTTCAAAGGTTTCTTCAACCGACTCACGTTTGATGAGTTGCGTCTCAGCGATCTTCGCCACGGGCAGCATGATGCGAAATTCGGTGCCGTGACCGTACTGCGATTCAACGTCGATATTGCCGCCATGACGGCGGATGATGCCGAAACTGACTGCGAGTCCGAGACCGAGTCCGGCCGTTCCCTTGGTAGTGAAGAACGGATCGAAAATACGTGAACGCACTTCCGGATACATACCCACGCCTGTGTCGATGACTTTGATGACGGCTTGCTCACCTTCCGTTCGTGTGGACAGCGTCAGCGTACCGCCTTCGGGCATCGCGTCGATCGCGTTGAAGACCATGTTCACCAGCACTTCGCGCAACTCCGAATCATCGCCCATCACCATCGCGCTCGAACCGATTTGCAGATCGACTGTGATGTGGATGTTTGAGGCTTCAGCGCAATTCTTCCAGCGCGGGCGTGTGATTTCGCTTGCGTCGAGCAGGATCTGATCTATCGAGACGAGTTCGAAATTGTGATCGCGGCGTTGGCGAGCGAAGTCCTGAATTCGTTTGACTGTCTTCGCGCCGTCTTCGGCGGTCTTGACGATGATGTCGAGACCACGACGAATCTTTTCCGGATCGTTTGTCCGTTGCAGTAGTTGGGCACGGCCAAGGATACCGGCGAGAGTGTTATTGAAATCGTGCGCAACTCCGGACGCCAGCTCGCCAAGCGCGGAGAGTTTTTCCATCTGCGAAAACTGTTCGCGGATGCGTTCCTGTTCGGTGATGTAGTGCGAGAGTTCCTTGACGTGCTTCTCAGCTTGTGCGGCATGTGCGTCAGAGGTTTCGACGTTTTTGAGGTATGTGCGGTAAGTCAGAAATACGATGGCGATAATGGGCAGCGTGATTACGAACGCGTACGCGCCAATGAAGTAGACCAGGGCAGCGATAACGCCGGCTGCGAACGCGCCTGAAAAATAGGTTATCGAAGTCCAGAGATAGTGTTTGCGCCAGGTTTGCCAGATGGGCTGATCAGTTTTGAGTGCGGCGCCGATCGCGACGATTCCCGAATTCGCGGCGTAGTATGTCAGCGCCATCGTGCAAATCGCGGCGACAAAACGCCCGGTGAGTGGTTGCGCCCGCAGCGCCACCACGTTTCCAAACACCGCCTGCGTCACACTGCTGGTGATGAAGATCGATGTGGCCGCGCTGGCCCAGTTGAAAGCGACAATTCGCGGCTTGCGGCTGAAACGAAGCGACGACAGAAGAGCTTCCATCGCGCCAACGGTTATTGCCGCAGGTCCGCCGTAAAGCAGCAGAACGAGGAAGACAAACGTATCGGATACTGAAATCTTTGAACTGAGGCGCGGAATGGGAACGGTGACGCGTGAAGTGAGCAGCAACGCCATCGCAACGAGCACGGCGAAGCGTGAGTCGATGATGGCGGTGTTGATTCGCGAGAAGGAATAGAGAAACGCGAGGCAACCAGTTCCAGTTACGACCCAGAGGAATGGCCCGAAGAATTTGTTTCTTGTGGCGGCCAGGTCTGACATCGACGTTTGTAATCAAGGTGAGGCAACATGCTACCTAAATCAGGCAAGATCGGGGGAAGAAGTGTTTCAGTTATGCGCCTGCTCCAAGCTGGGGAGAAAGATGGTTTCGTAAGTGGCACGGAAGTGGAAGCCACACTTACGGTAGAATCTTTGCGCGAGTTTGTTCGCTTCGTTGACGAGAAGACAGACTGACTTCGTTTCTTCGAGCAGACGGCGCATCAGGTCCGACATGAAGTGTAGTCCGTTGCCGTTAGCGCGGCGGTCTTCACAAATCCAGATGCCTTCAAGGTAACTGACTTCCGGTGTTCGCGAAATCACATCCGCTTTGAAGATCAGTTTTCCGTTTTCGATGATTACCCAGGTTCGACCTTGTTCGATTCGCCGCAGGCATCGCTTACGAAAACCCTGTAGATCAACTTGCATTGGGTTGATTCCACTTTCCGCAAAAGCGAGTTCTGCCTGAACCGGCATTACCAATTCCAGTTCCGCGACTGTTGCACGCCGCAGACCTTCAACGCGTCCACGGGCTTCGATGGGCCAGCTCAACTCGAACAGCCACGCACGACAAGCGCGTCGTTGCTCGCGTCCAGATGCTGCGTAGTGGCCCCAGAAATCAGCCATACGTTCTTTTTCACCCATGATCATGTGGGTGTTCGAGCACTGCTGGGCCACTTGGGCCAACGCTGCGAGCGCGCGATCAGAGACTGTTTCAATCAACGTAGCGTGACCGACGAGTGCCACACCTTCGAGCCGGCCATTGAGATCCCGACAACCGTAGAACGTGCCGCGATTCATCGGGCTCTCGATGCCGTTGTCATGAATCAGGCTCATCATGGCTACCGTATGAATGGGGCGCTGGGCCAGAAACTCGACCACTTCAGCTTCGTCACCACTCGACAGTTGGCCGACTGAAATGGTGTCAACCTTTGCCGCCAGTTTGTGGTTGAGCTTGTTGGCTCCTAATCCTTTGCGTACCTGTAACATCCGTCTGCGTCTCCGACAGTGGTTTCCGAGTGTCTGCTTATGCTTGAGTTACTGGTTAGTAGCCCAGATAGTTCAAATAGTCGTCGGGGACGATTGCCATCGAGGTCGTAGCATCGCCATTGACGAGGGAGCTATAGGCTTGAAGTATTGCGTCTCCGATCAGCACGCCGTCACCAATCAGCACGCCATCGCCGATGAGAACGCCATCGCCGATGAGAACGCCGTCGCCGATGAGCACACCATCACCAATCAGCACGCCGATAGCCAGGAAGTTCGTGCCGGCGCCGAGCTTCGTGCCGTTGCTGGTGTAAATCGCATCGCCGAGCAGCACGCCGTCGGAGATCATCCTGGCATCGCCGAGGAGCACACCTACGCCGTCGCCGAGTAACAC
>Ga0068861_100001649_pt1 | contig 14258 bp, 10 predicted proteins | sample KBSSwiS42_FD_66593 | JGI IMG/M metagenome (GOLD analysis project Ga0068861, IMG submission 66593) | Switchgrass rhizosphere microbial communities from Kellogg Biological Station, Michigan, USA - KBS Switchgrass S4-2 | ecosystem: Host-associated > Plants > Roots > Rhizosphere > Soil ...
GAGCGCCACATTGCGGAGGTGATACGCGACTATGGGGAAGAACGGTTTGCTCTACAGGTTGCAAAGGCGCTTGTTGCTCGGCGCGAAAGCGGGCGCCCTGTTCGAACCACAGGCGAGCTTGCCGACCTCGTGGCTGGTGCGGTCCGGACCCGAGAAGCGGGCCAGAACCCTGCAACGCGCACGTTTCAGGCTCTTCGGATTTTCGTCAACGCCGAGCTTGAGGAGCTCGAGCAGGCCCTGAACGCGGCGCTCGCACTGCTCGCGCCCGGCGGCAGGCTCGTCGTCATCAGCTTCCACTCGCTCGAGGACAGGATCGTCAAGACCTTCATCGCCCGGGAGAGCAAGAGCGAGTTCGACCGGCGCGCGCCGTTCGCCGCGCCGCGGCCGCACCGGTTGCGCGCCCTCGGCCGCGTCAAGCCGGGGCCCACCGAGGCGGCGACCAACCCGCGCGCGCGCTCGGCGGTGATGCGCGTCGCCGAACGCACCGACGTGCCGCTCGGCGCAGGAGCCGCGGCGTGACCCGGCTCAACGTCTTCCTCCTGCTGATCCTGCTCGTGAGCAGTCTCTACCTGGTGCGCGTCTCGTACGAATCGCGACGCCTCTTCGCCGAGCTCGACAAGGCGCAGAACGAGGAGCGCGCGCTCGACACCGACAGCGAGCGGCTGAAGACCGAGCTGCGCTCGCAGGCGACGCCGCTGCGCGTCGAACGGACTGCGCGCGAGCGGCTGGCGATGCGGGCGGCGACGCCGGCGGTGACGCAGTACGTGGCGTTGCCGATGGCGGCGTCGGCGCCGGCGCCGGGAGCGAACCGATGAGCATGAACGGCAAGAAGAGCGCCGCCAAGGGGCGCGCGAACGCCAGCGCGAGGAGCGTCAACTACTCGACCAGCCCGCTGCTCGCGACGCCGACGCCGCCGTGGCGCTCGAAGCTGCTGGTCGCGCTCGTCGGCCTCGGCTTCGCGGTCCTGCTCGGCCGCGCGATCTACGTCCAGATCGTCGCTGCGCCGTTCTTCCTCAAGCAGGGCGAGATCCGCTACGGCCACACCATCGAGTTGCCGGCGAGCCGCGGCCGCATCGTCGACCGCAACGGCCTGATCCTCGCCGCGAGCGTGCCGGCGCCGTCGATCTGGGCGATCCCGAAGGATCTGGAGGGAGACGCCCGCTCGCGCGCCCGGCTCGCGACCCTGCTCGACATGACGAGCGCCGCCCTCGAGGCGCGCCTCGCCGACAACCCGAACTTCGTGTGGCTGCGCCGCCAGGTCGACGAGAACGTCGCCAAGGCGGTGAAGAACCTCAACGTCAAGGGCATTCACGAAGTGCGCGAGTACAAGCGCAAGTACCCCGAGGGCGAGGCGGCGGCGCACGTCGTCGGCTTCACCAACGTCGAGGACCGCGGCCAGGAAGGCGTCGAGCTCGCCTTCCAGAAAGAGCTCGCCGGCCGCGACGGGACGCGCCGCGTCATCAAGGACCGGCTCGGCCGCGTCATCGAGGACGTCGGCGACAGCGTGGCGCCGGTCGAGGGCCAGGACATCGGCCTCGCAGTCGACTCGAAAGTGCAGTTCTTCGCCTACCAGCGGATCCGCGACGCCGTCGCGGCCAACAAGGCAAAGGCGGGCAGCGTCGTCGTCCTCGACGCGCAGAGCGGCGAGGTGCTGGCGCTGGCGAACTTTCCGAGCTATTCGCCGTCCGACCGCAAGAACCTGACCGGCGCGCAGCTGAGAAACCGCGCCCTCACCGACACCTTCGAGCCCGGCTCGACCATGAAGCCGTTCGTTGCCGCCTGGGCCCTCGAGACGGGTCGCGTCACGCCGACGACGGTGATCCAGACGGCGCCCGGCAGGATGACGCTGACCGGATCGACGATCACCGACTCGCACCCGCACGGCAACCTCACGGTGACCGAGGTGATCCAGAAGTCGAGCAACGTCGGCGCGGTGCGGATGGCGATGACCTTCACGCCGCGCGAGATGTGGGAACTCTACAGCTCGGTCGGCTTCGGCCAGAAGCCGCAGCTCGGCTTTCCCGGCGCCGTCACCGGCCGCTTGCGTCCGTACAAGAGCTGGCGGCCGATCGAGCAGGCGACGATGAGCTACGGCTATGGCTTGTCGGCATCGCTGTTCCAGATCGCCCACGCCTACTCCGTGTTCGCGCACGACGGCGAGCTCATCCCGGTGACGCTGACGCGGCCGATCGGCAGCGGCCCGGCGCCGCTTGCCTCCGGAATCCGCGTCCTCTCGCCGAAGACGGCGGCGGCGGTGCGCGACATGCTTCATCTCGTCACGCTGCCGGGCGGCACGGCGCCGAAGGCCCAGGTGATCGGTTACTCGGTCGGCGGCAAGAGCGGCACCGCGTACAAGCAGGAAGGGGCGAGCTACGCGACCAAGAAGTACCGCGCCTGGTTCGTCGGCATGGCGCCGATCCAGCACCCGCGCATCATCGTGGCGGTCATGGTCGACGAGCCGTCGGCCGGGAAGTACTTCGGCGGCGACGTCGCCGCGCCGGTCTTCAGCGAGGTGGTCCAGCAGACGCTGCGAATGATGGGCGTCCAGCCCGACCTCGACGTCAAGGCGCAGATCATCTCGCGCGACATCCCGGCCGAAGAGGAAAGCTTCTAGGTGGCGAAGGCGAAACCCGACGCCGGCATGGCACGCCTCGAGACGCGCGAGGCGGCGCATGCGTGGCTGCTGCAGAAGAAGGCGCGCGCGCTCGCCGCCGACAGCCGGCGCGTCGGCCACGGCGACGCCTTCGTCGCCTGGCCGGGTTACGCCAGCGACGGTCGCCAGTACGTCGCTGCGGCGCTTGGCGCCGGCGCGAGCGCCTGCCTGGTCGAGGCCGATGGCGTCGAGGCGTTCGGCTTCGCTGCCGATTCGCGCGTCGGCGCCTTGCGCGGGTTGAAGGCTGCCGCCGGCGACGTCGCCAGCCGCTTCCTCGCCACGCCGAGCAGCAAGCTCGACGTCGTCGCCGTCACCGGCACCAACGGCAAGACCTCGACCGCGTGGTGGGTCGCGCAGGCGCTGACGACGCTGGGCCGGCGCTGCGGCGTCGTCGGCACGCTCGGGATCGGCGAACCGTCGCGTGGCGTTGCGGGGGCAGGCGAGCCGCCGCACGGCGATGCGGCCGGCGCGCCGGCACCCCCGCTCGCGGCGATGCGCTCGACCGGCCTGACCACGCCCGACCCGATAACGCTGCAGAACGCGCTCGCCGATTTCGTCGAGCGCGGCTTCGCGGCGTGCGCGCTCGAGGCGTCGTCGATCGGCATCGCCGAGCATCGGCTCGCCGGCACCCAGGTCGAAGTCGCGGTGTTCACGAACTTCACCCAGGACCACCTCGACTACCACGGCGACATGCGTGCGTACTGGCAGGCGAAGGCGCAGCTGTTCGCCTGGCCGGGGCTGCGCTCGGCGGTCGTCAACGTCGACGATGCGCAAGGGCTCGAGCTCGCCGACTTGCTGGCCGGCTCGGCCGTCGACTGCTGGACCGTCTCGATGCACGGCGAGTCGGCGCGCCTCGGCGCCGAAGCGCTGCGCCACGACCGCGACGGCCTCGCCTTCGACGTCGTCGAGGGCGACATGCGGGTCGCGATCGCGACGCCGCTGATCGGCGACTACAACGCCGCCAACCTGCTGTGCGTCATCGGCGTGCTGCGCGCCCTCGGCGTTCCGCTCGCCGACGCGGCGCGCGCGTGCGCGGCGCTGACGCCGGTGCCTGGCCGCATGGAGCGCGTCGGCGCGGCCATCGCTGCGAGCGCGGCGGCCGCTCCGAATGCTGCGTCCCGGGTCGCGAAGGGCGCCGGGCCCGAGGTGGTGATCGACTACGCCCACACGCCGGATGCGCTCGAGAAGGCGCTCGCCGCGTTGGCGCCGCTCGCCAAGGCGCGCGGCGGGAGGCTCTGGTGCGTGTTCGGCTGCGGCGGCAACCGCGACGCCGCCAAGCGGCCGCTGATGGGGGCGATCGCGTGCCGCCTCGCCGGCCGCGTCGTCGTCACCAGCGACAACCCCCGCCTCGAGTCGCCCGACCTGATCCTCGCCCAGATCCTCGCCGGCGCGATCGGCCACGACGAGATCGACGTGATCGAGAAGCGCGCCGAGGCGATCGCCCACGCGGTCGGCGGCGCCGCCGACGAAGACGTCGTCCTCATCGCCGGCAAGGGCCACGAGGACTACCAGGACATCGGCGGCGCCAAGTTCCCGTTCTCGGATGCGGCGCATGCCGCCAAGGCGCTCGCCGCGCGCTCGTCCGCCGCATCGAAGACCACGACGAGCACAGCGAGCACATCGACTACGGCGACCGGCACGACGATGATGACGCTCGACGACGCGGCGCGAATGCTGCCCGACGCGCGCGTCGTCGGCAGCGTGACGACGGCGATCACGCGCGTTCACAGCGACACCCGCAGCGTCGCGCCGGGGGACTTCTTCGTCGCCCTGCGCGGCGAGCGCTTCGACGCGCACGCCTATCTGGCCGATGCCAAAGCCGCCGGCGCCGTCGCCGCGCTCGCCGAGCGTGGCCTGGAAGAGGCGGCGCTGCCCGGGCTCGTCGTCGCCGACAGCCGGCGCGCGCTGGGCGAGCTCGCGGCCGCGTGGCGGCGCCGCTTCGCGATGCCGCTCGTCGCGGTCACGGGCAGCAACGGCAAGACGACGGTGACGCAGATGATCGCGTCGATCTTCCGCGCGTGGGTCGGCGATGCGGCGTTCGCCACCGAAGGCAACTTCAACAACGACATCGGCCTGCCGCTGACGCTGCTGCGCCTGCGCGAAGGCTGCCGGGCGGCGGTCGTCGAGCTGGGCATGAACCACGCGGGCGAGATCGCCCGCCTCGCGCAGATCGCCGCGCCGACGATCGCGCTCGTCAACAACGCGCAGCGCGAGCACCTCGAGTTCATGGCGACCGTCGACGCGGTCGCGCGCGAGAACGGCAGCGCGATCGCCGCCCTCGGCGACGACGGCGTCGCCGTCTTTCCGGCCGATGATGCCCATGCCGCCATCTGGCGCGAGATCGCCGGCGCGCGCCGGACGACCAACTTCGCGCTCCACGTGCCGGCCGACGTCTCGGGCAGCGCCGTCTGGCACGGCGACCACTGGGTCGTGTCGATGCAGACGCCGGCGGGCGCGGCGAGCTTCTCGTTGCGCCTGGGCGGCACGCACAACGTCCGCAACGCGCTGGCGGCGAGCGCGGCCGCGCTCGCGGCGGGCAGCTCGCTCGAAGCGATCGTGCGCGGCCTGGAAAGCTTCGTCGCGGTGCGCGGGCGCTCGCAGGCCAAGCGCTACGCGCGCGCCGGCAGCGACGTCATGCTGATCGACGACAGCTACAACGCCAATCCCGACTCGGTGCGCGCCGCGATCGACGTCCTCGCCGCGTTGCCGGCGCCGCGCTGGCTCGTCCTCGGCGACATGGGCGAAGTCGGCGATCAGGGCCCGGCGTTCCATCGCGAGGTGGGTGCCTACGCCAGCGAGAAAGGCATCGAGTCGCTGTGGGCGGCGGGCGCGGAAAGCGCGAACACGACCGCGCCGTTCGTCGGCGCGCGCGCGTTCGCCGACGTCGACGCGCTGATCGGCGCGCTCGGCGAGGCGCCGGCGGCCGCGTCGGTGCTCGTCAAGGGCTCGCGCTTCATGCGCATGGAGCGCGTCGTCGCCGCGCTCACCGGTGAGTCGGCGGAGGCCGCGCATGCTGCTTAGCCTGTCGAGAAATCGGAGGCGACATGCTGCTTAGCCTGTCGCAGTGGCTCCAGGCGTACTCGCCCGAGTTCGGCTTCATGCGCGTGTTCCAGTACATCACCTTCCGCGCGGTCATGGCGGCGATGACCTCGCTCATCATCGGCCTGGTGTTCGGGCCGTGGGTGATCCGCCGCCTCGCGGCGCTCAAGATCGGCCAGCCGATCCGCTCGTACGGCATGGAGTCGCATCATTCGAAGAGCGGCACGCCGACCATGGGCGGGGTGCTCATCCTGCTCGGCATCGGCGTCTCGACGCTGCTCTGGTTCGACTGGTCGAACCGGTTCGTGTGGATCGTCATGGTGGTGACGGTCGGCTTCGGCGCGATCGGCTGGGTCGACGACTGGAGGAAGGTCGTGCAGAAGAACCCCGAAGGCATGTCCTCGGGAGAGAAGTACTTCTGGCAGTCGGTGATCGGCATCGTCGCCGCGATCTACCTCGCGTTCTCGGTCAGCGAGACCTCGAACCTGCGTGTCCTCGAGCTCTTCCTGCGCTGGGTCCAGAGCGGCTTCTCGAACGACCTGCCGCCCAAGGCGGACCTGATCGTTCCGTTCTTCAAGACCGTGAGCTATCCGCTCGGCGTGTTCGGCTTCATGGCGCTGACGTACTTCGTCATCGTCGGCGCGAGCAACGCCGTCAACCTCACCGACGGCCTCGACGGCTTGGCGATCATGCCGGTGGTGATGGTCGGCTCGGCCCTCGGCGTCTTCGCGTACATCACCGGCAGCTCGGTCTACTCGCGCTACCTGCTCTTTCCGTACATCCCGGGCGCCGGCGAGCTGCTCATCTTCTGCGCGGCGATGGCGGGCGCGGGGCTGGCGTTCCTCTGGTTCAACACCCATCCGGCGCAGGTCTTCATGGGCGACGTCGGCGCGCTCGCGCTCGGCGGCGCGCTCGGCACGATCGCCGTCATCACGCGCCAGGAGATCGTCCTCGGGATCATGGGCGGCGTCTTCGTCGCCGAGGCGCTGTCGGTGATGGCGCAGGTCGCGTGGTTCAAGTACACGCGCAAGAAGTACGGGGAGGGCAGAAGGTTCTTCAGGATGGCGCCGCTGCACCACCACTTCGAGAAGACCGGCTGGAAGGAGACGCAGGTCGTCGTCCGCTTCTGGATCATCACCATGCTGCTCTGCCTGATCGGGCTCGCCAGCCTGAAGCTGAGATGAGCGAACGCAAGACAGCGCTCGTTCTGGGACTCGGCGAGTCCGGCCTGGCGATGGCGCGCTGGCTCGCGCGCGACGGCGCTGCCGTTCGCGTCTGGGATTCGCGCGTCGAGCCGCCGCAGGGCCCGGGCCTGCGCCAGCACGTGCCGCAGGCCGAGCTGATCGGCGGTCCGCTCGACGCCGACGCGCTCGCCGGCGTCGATCGCGTCTTCAAGAGCCCCGGCCTGGCGCCCGGCGACGAGCGCATCGCGGCCGTGCTGGCCGCCGCGCGCGCCGCCAAGCTGCCCGTGCAGGGCGAGCTCGAGCTGTTCGCGGCCGCGCTCGAAATGCTCCGCACTTCGGCCGACTATTCGCCCAAGGTGATCGCCGTCACCGGCACCAACGGCAAGACGACGACCACGGCGCTCACCGCGCTCCTTGTCGAGCGCAGCGGCAAGCGCGTCGCCGCGGCCGGCAACATCGGCCCGACGATGCTGCAGACGCTCGCCGACGCGATCGACGCCGGCCCGCCCACGTCGTTGCGCGATCGCCTGCCGGAGGTCTGGGTGCTCGAGCTGTCGAGCTTCCAGCTCGCCGGCAGCGACGCCAGCGGCTTCGAGCCCGACGCAGCGGCGCTGCTCAACGTCAGCGAAGACCACCTCGACTGGCACGGCTCGATGGCCGAGTACGCGGCGGCCAAGGCGCGTGTCTTCGGCACGCGTGCGACGATCGTCGTCAACCGCGACGATGACGCCGTGATGCGCCTCGTGCCGGCGCCGAAGACCTTGCCGGCGAGGAAGGGCCGCGTCGCCAAGGTCGTCGCGCGCCGCGTCGTCACCTTCGGTGCCGGTGTGCCGACGCGCGCCGACGACTGGGGCCTGGCGATCGAGAACGACATGGCGTGGCTGGTCCGCGCCCAGGGCGACGAGGCGGCCAACGTGGGCGGCGAGATCGTCGTCCAGCACCTGATGCCGGTCGACGCGCTGCGCATCCGCGGCCGCCACAACGCCATGAACGCGCTCGCCGCGCTGGCGCTGGCGAGCGCGATCGGCTGCCCGCTCGCGCCGATGCTGCACGGGCTGCGCGAGTACCGCGGCGAGCCGCATCGCGTCGAGCATGTCGCTTCGGTGGACGGCGTCGACGCCTTCGACGACAGCAAGGGCACCAACGTCGGCGCGACCGAGGCGGCGCTGGTGGGTCTCGGCAGCGAACGCGCGCCGGCCAAGCTGGTCGTCATCCTCGGCGGCGACGGCAAGGGCCAGGACTTCGCGCCGCTCGCCACGCCGCTGACGCGTTTCGCGCGCGCCGCCGTGACGATCGGCCGCGATGCGGCGGCGATCGAGCGCATCGTCGAGCAGGCCGGGGTTCCGTTCGAGCGTTGCGCGACGCTGGAGGCCGCGGTGCGCGCCGCGTTCGCGCGCGCTCAGCGCGGCGATGCGGTGCTGCTCAGCCCGGCGTGCGCCAGCCTCGACATGTTCCGCAACTACGCGCACCGCGCCGAGGTGTTCGTGAAGACGGTCGGCGAGCTGGCCGACGCGGCCCTGGAAGGGAGCTCCGCATGAGCCGCATCGCAGCCAATGTCGCGCTCGGCGCGGGAAGCCGGGAGGCGGTTCGATGAGCGCCGTCCTCGCCGACGTCTGGCAGTCGTGGCGCGAGCGCATCCGCGCGCCCTCCACCGGCAAGCCGACGAAAGTCGCCGGCCGGGGCGGCCGCGTCGTCGCCGAAGCGATTCCCGTGCGCGAATGGATCAGCGTCGAGCACGGCCAGCCGGCGCGCCTGCTCGGCTTCGACCGCGCGCTGGTCTGCGTCGTCGTCGCCTTGCTCGCGCTCGGCCTCGTCATGGTCTACAGCGCCTCGGTCGCGCTGCCCGACAACCCGAAGTTCGCGCGCTACACCCCGGGCTACTTCCTGTCGCGCCACATCATGTTCATGGCGATCGCCGTCGTCGCCGCGCTGGTGGCGGTGCAGGTGCCGGTCGCGATCTGGGAAAAGCTCTCGCCCTGGATCTTCGTCGTCGCGCTGCTGCTGCTGGTCGTCGTCCTCGTTCCCTTCATCGGCAAGGGCGTCAACGGCGCGCGCCGCTGGATCCCGCTCGGCATCATGAGCTTCCAGCCTTCCGAGCTGACCAAGCTGGCGATCGCCATGTACGCCGCGGGCTACATGGTGCGGCGCATGGACGTGAAGGAGAACTTCGTCCGCGCCGTCGTGCCGATGGCGATCTCGATCGCCGTCGTCGGCCTGCTGCTGCTCGCCGAGCCCGACATGGGCGCCTTCCTCGTCATCGCGACGATCGCGATGGGAATCCTCTTCCTCGGCGGCGTCAACGGCAGGATGTTCCTGCTCATCACGGCGATCCTGATCGGCGCCTTCGTGCTGATGATCACCTTCAGCGAGTGGCGGCGCGAGCGGATCTTCGCGTACCTCAATCCGTGGGACGAGCGGTACACGCTCGGCAAGGCGTATCAGCTCTCGCACTCGCTGATCGCCTTCGGCCGCGGCGAGATCTTCGGGCAGGGCCTCGGCTCGAGCGTCGAGAAGCTCCACTACCTGCCCGAGGCGCACACCGACTTCCTGCTCGCGGTGATCGGCGAGGAGCTCGGCTTCGTCGGCGTCGCCTGCGTCATCGTCGCGTTCTTCTGGCTGGCGCGGCGCCTGTTCCATATCGGCCGCCAGGCGATCGCGCTCGACCGCGTCTTCGCCGGTCTGTTCGCGCAGGGCATCGGCATCTGGGTCGGCGGCCAGGCGTTCATCAACATGGGCGTCAACCTCGGCGTCCTGCCGACCAAGGGCCTGACGCTGCCGCTGATGAGCTACGGCGGGTCGGCGATCGTGATGAACCTGGTCGCCCTCGCCATCGTGCTGCGCGTCGACATCGAAAACAGGCAACTCATGCGCGGGGGACGCGCATGAGCCGCGGCGTGGCGAAGCCACGTCCCGCCGCGAGCGCGGCAGCGCTCGCAAAGCCTGTTTGGGCCAGGCTCATGTCGCAAGGCGACGTGAAGCGCACGGAGTGCGCGTGCCGAGACCAGAACCGGCAGCTCATGCGCGGAGGCCGCGCATGAGGCACCTGCTCGTCATGGCGGCGGGTACCGGCGGGCACGTCATCCCGGGCCTCGCCGTCGCGACCGAGATGCAGCGGCGCGGCTGGCAGGTGAGCTGGCTCGGCACCCAGACGGGCATGGAGAACCGGCTCGTTCCGCAGGCCGGGATCGCGCTCGACCGGGTCGCCTTCAACGGCATGCGCGGCAAGGGCCTGCTCGGCAACGTGCGCGGCGCGCTGCGCTTGCTCGGCGCCTTCTTCGCATCGTCCGGCCTGATGTCGAGGCGCCGACCCGATGCGGTCCTCGGCATGGGCGGCTACGTGTGCTTTCCCGGCGGCTGGATGGCGTGGCTGCACCGCAAGCCGCTCCTCCTCGTCAACGCCGACGCGACCTTGCTGCTCAGCAACCGGGCGTTGCGATGGGCGGCGCGGCGCATCGCCTTCGGCTTCGCCGGCCGATCGGCGCAGGACCTGGGCAGCAAGGCGATCGTCACCGGCAACCCGGTGCGCGAGCAGATCGAGGCGCTGCCCGAGCCGGGCGTGCGCTTCGCCGGTCGCGCCGGCGCGCTGCGCCTGCTCGTCGTCGGCGGCAGCCTCGGCGCGCGCGTCCTCAACGAGTGCGTGCCGCAGGCGATCGCGCTCATGACCTCTGCGCAGCGTCCGCGTGTCACGCATCAGACCGGCGAAGCGAGCCACCAAGCCGTCCGCGCGGCCTACGCCGCGGCCGGCGCCGACGCCGAAGTGCTGCCGTTCATCGACGACATGGCGAATCGGCTCGGCGAGTGCGACGTGATCGTCTGCCGCGCGGGTGCGATCACGGTGAGCGAGCTGTGCGCGGCCGGCGTCGCCGCCGTTCTGGTGCCCTTCGTGGCGAGCACGACCTCGCACCAGCGCGACAACGCCGCCTGGATGGCGGCGCGCGAGGCGGCCGTCCACCTGCCGCAGGGCGAGCTGTCGCCCGGTCGCCTCGCCGACCTGCTGAGCGGCCTGACGCGGGACGCGCTGCAGGCGATGGCGACCAAGGCGCGCGCGCTCGCCCGGCCGCATGCGGCGGCGCGGGTCGCCGACGAGATCGAAGCGATGGTGGCCGCATGAACGGTGCCGGTCCGCTTCCAAGCCGTTCCCGCCCCCACGGGGGGCCGGCGCGCAGCGCCGTGGGGGCGTCATGAAGCACGCCGTCGAGAACATCCACTTCGTCGGCACGCCTCCGGCGCAGCCGGTGGCGTTCGTCATGTCAGCGGCCTGGGCCGCCGATGCCGACGAAGGCGCTCGGTCATGAAGCACGCCGTTAAGAACATCCACTTCGTCGGCATCGGTGGTGCGGGCATGAGCGGCATCGCCGAGATCCTGCACAACCTCGGCTACGCGATCTCGGGATCCGACCAGAGCGAGAGCGCGACCACCAAGGCGCTCGCCGCGCGCGGTGTCCGCGTCTCGATCGGCCACGCGGCCGAACACATCGCCGGCGCCGATGCGGTCGTCACGTCGAGCGCGGTGCGCTCGGACAACCCCGAGGTCACCGCCGCCCGCGCGCGCCGGGTCCCGGTCGTTCCGCGCGCGGTCATGCTCGCCGAGCTGATGCGCCTGAAGCAGGGCATCGCGATCGCCGGGACGCACGGCAAGACGACGACGACGAGCCTCGTCACCAGCGTCCTCGCCGAGGCCGGGCTCGACCCGACCTTCGTCATCGGCGGCCGCCTCAACGCGGCGGGCGCCAACTCGCGCCTCGGCGCGGGCGACTACATCGTCGTCGAGGCCGACGAGTCGGACGCGTCGTTCCTCAACCTGTTCCCGGTGATGGCCGTCGTCACGAACATCGACGCCGACCACATGGACACCTACGGGCACGACTTCGCCCGGCTGAAGCAGGCGTTCGTCGAGTTCATCCACAAGATGCCGTTCTACGGTGCGGCGATCCTGTGCGTCGACGATCCCGGCGTTCGCTCGATCATGGCGATGATCTCGCGCCCGGTCGTGACCTACGGCTTCGGCCCCGACGCGATGGTGCGCGCCGTCAACATCGAGGCGCACGCGGGAACGATGCGCTTCACGGTGCAGCGCAGGAACGGCACCCGCATGCCCGACCTGCAGGTGACGCTCAACCTCCCTGGCGATCACAACGTGCTCAACGCGATGGCGGCGATCGCCGTCGCGACAGAGCTCGAGCTCGCCGACGCGGCCGTCGTCAAGGGCCTCGCCGAGTTCAACGGCGTCGGCCGCCGCTTCCAGCACTACGGCGACCAGCCGGCGGCGGCGGGCGGCGGCACCTTCACGCTGATCGACGACTACGGCCACCACCCGGTCGAGATGGCGGCGACGCTGGCGGCAGCGCGCGGCGCATACCCGGGCCGGCGCATCCTGCTCGCCTTTCAGCCTCATCGCTACACGCGAACGCGCGACTGCTTCGAGGATTTCGTCAAGGTGATGGGCAGCGCCGACGCGGTGCTGCTCGCCGAGGTCTACGCCGCCGGCGAGGCGCCGATCGTCGCCGCCGACGGCCGGTCGCTGGCGCGGGCGCTGCGCGTCGCCGGCCACGTCGATCCGGTCTTCGTCGACGAGATCGGCGCGATGGCGCAGGCGATCGTCGAGCACGCGCAGCCGGGCGATGTGGTCATCTCGATGGGCGCCGGGCCGATCGGCAACGTCCCGGCGCAGGTCGTGGAGCTGCTGGGGAGACCCGCATGAACACTAGATCCTCGACGGCAGCGCTGGGCAAGGTCGCGGTCCTGATGGGCGGCACGTCGGCCGAGCGCGAGATCTCGATCCTCTCGGGGACGGGTGTGCTCGCCGCCCTCAAGTCGCAAGGCGTCGACGCGCACTCGTTCGACCCTGCCGAGCGCGATCTCGGCGATCTCAGGAGGGAAGGCTTCGGGCGCTGCTTCGTCGCCCTGCACGGCCGCCACGGCGAGGACGGCAGCGTCCAGGGCGCGCTCGAGCTGCTCGGCATTCCGTACACCGGCTCGGGCGTGATGGCGTCGGCGATCGCGATCGACAAGGTGATGACCAAGCGCATCTGGCTCGCCGAGGGCCTGCCGACGCCGAAGTTCGTTCGCCTCGCCGCCGACCAGCAGCAGCGCGAGAACGTGCGCGCCGTGCCCGACGTCCTCGGCCTCCCGCTCGTCGTCAAGCCGCCGCGCGAAGGCTCTTCGATCGGCATCACCAAGGTGGCCGGCTACTCGCAGATGCAGGACGCGGTCGCGCTGGCGGCAAGGTACGACGCCGACGTGCTGTGCGAGGAGTTCATCGACGGCGACGAGGTGACCTGCCCCGTGCTCGGCGAGGGCGAGAGTGCGAGCGCGCTGCCGGTCGTTCGGATCGTCGCGCCCGAGGGCGAGTACGACTACCAGAACAAGTACTTCACCGACGTCGTCCGCTACGAGTGCCCGAGCGGACTGCCGCCGGCAGAGGAAGCGGAGATCCAGCGCATCGTCCTCGCCGCCTACCGCCTGCTCGGCTGCCGCGGCTGGGGCCGCGCCGACCTGATGCTGCGCCGCGCCGACCGCAAGCCCTTCCTGCTCGAGATGAACACCTCGCCGGGGATGACCTCGCATTCGCTCGTGCCGATGTCGGCGCGCGCCGCCGGCATCAGCTACGAGGCGCTCTGCGTGCGCTTGCTCGCCAGCGCAACGCTCGATTCGGCGCGCGCGCCGCAGCCGGGAGCCTGAGCGATGGCCGCCGCGACCCTGGCCGGAACGACGATGGCACCGCTGCCGACCGACGTTCGCCTGATGAACGCGACCACCATCGCGCTCGCCGCCATCGCCGCGATCCTGGTCGCGGCGATGGCGGTGATGTGGCTCGCGCGCCAGCCGTTCTTCGCGATCCGCTCGATCAGTGTCGACGGCGACGTCACGCGCAACAGCGTCTCGACGATCCGCGCCAACGCCGCTCCCAAGCTCGTCGGCAACTTCATCACCATGGACTTGCGCTCGGTGCGGCGCGCCTTCGAGTCGGTGCCGTGGGTGCGCCTGGCGGTCGTGCGACGCGTCTGGCCGAATCGCCTGCGCGTCCAGCTCGAGGAGCACCGGCCGGTCGCGATCTGGGGCAGCGAGAGCGGCGCCGAGAAGCTGGTCAACAGCTTCGGCGAGGTGTTCGAGGCGAACGTCGGCGACGTCGAGGACGACGGGCTGCCGACGCTCGCCGGCCCCGACGGCAGCTCGGCGCACGTGCTGGCGATGCTGGGCCGCGTCGAGGCCGGGCTGGCGCCGCTCGGTGGCCGGGTCGAGGCGCTGGCGCTCTCCGGCCGCGGCTCGTGGCAGGCGACGCTCGACACCGGCGCGGTCGTCGAGCTCGGTCGCGGCAGTGACGACGACGTCCTCGCCCGCGCGGCGCGCTTCGTTGCCAGCGTCGACCAGGTCACCTCGCG
>Ga0068861_100001657_pt1 | contig 14243 bp, 6 predicted proteins | sample KBSSwiS42_FD_66593 | JGI IMG/M metagenome (GOLD analysis project Ga0068861, IMG submission 66593) | Switchgrass rhizosphere microbial communities from Kellogg Biological Station, Michigan, USA - KBS Switchgrass S4-2 | ecosystem: Host-associated > Plants > Roots > Rhizosphere > Soil ...
CAGGGCACGCGCGTTTTTCTGGCTGATGACACGAAAGGGCTCGCAGTGATCGATGTCACCAACCCAAACTCGCCGACCCTGCTGGCTGAAAAAGCCACGCCCAACACTGGACGAGCCATTGGAATTTCGAACAGTACCGGATGCGTTCTCGATCCAGTGTTTGGATTAAGGACGTTCGATCTTTCTGTGGTGGACCCGCTGTTTATCTTCGGGAGTTTCAGTCAAGGACCGCCCCCGAATGTGTTTCCAATGCCTCTGATTGGGGCAACGGGCGGGTTGGCTTGCGTGCCGTACTATTCGAGTCTGGTCGTCGTCGACACATCCAATCCTCTTTATCCCCACGCCGTTGGCAGCGTACTACTACCCGGCACGGCTGCGGACGTGGTTTGTTCCGGAACGACGGCATTTGTAATGTCTAAGGAGTCTCTTTCCGGGGGCCTTCTTTCTATAGATTTGACTACCCCCTCCAATCCACAGGTTTTGGGCCGCGTTGATCTTCCTTCTTCTGGCCAACTCGCCGTCTCCGGAACCAAGGCATTCGTTGTTGCCTATGGCCATTTTCCGGATGACCCGGGTGGCAATAGCTCACGAAGGCTGGTCGTCATTGATATCTCTGACCCTTATAACCCATCCATTCTCGGGACGGTGATTGTGACGGGCAGATTTCCGGAGGTCTCCGGCACGTTGGTCTACATTTCCGGCAATCCATCCCAATTCCTGGGGCGGGTCGAGGTCGTGGACGTGTCGAATCCCGCCCTTCCGGTGGTGATCGGAGGGCTGGACATACCGGATTGGGAATACGTGGGTCGTATGGCCTTCTTCGGGAACTACGGTTTTGTCCCGGTTTGGAAGCAAAACCCCGGGGCAGACCACAGCGGCGTGGCGAAGCTTGAACTTGTGCCGTCGCCACAAGCCCCCAGATTGCTCGGGATCACGTTTACTCCCGGGGGTGGATTAGGCGCAGTAGGCGTGTCAGGCACAACGTTGTTTGCTGCCGTTGGTTTCGACCCTTATGGCGTTGGACGAGGAGGCATATACGTTTTCGATGCCGCCACCATGGGAACAATTGGGGCGTCGGACATTCTGGCCCAGAACGTCATCATCTCGGGAGGGCTGGTCTACGCTGAGCAAAGTCAGTCAAGCTTTGTGATTCTTCCGGATCATTGTTATGGAGCCCCAACTTCGGTGGACCCGGATACCGGAATCCAGGGATTCGGTAGGCTCGGTGCAGCCATTCCGAACCCGAGCCGCGCCGGCGCCACATTCATTCAGTTCACGGTTTCCAGGCTAGGCATAGTGAAGCTGCGAATCGTGGACGTGAGCGGCCGTGAAGTGCGAATGCTTGTTAACGATCCGATGGAACCCGGAGAACGTCGCGTGGAGTGGGACGGCCGAGATTCTAGGGGCGAGCGTGTTCCCGCCGGCATTTACCTGTATGAGCTCGATGCTCCCGGTATCAAGGCAGCGCGCAAGCTCGTTCGGCTCAACCGTTAGTGCATTGGAGGATGCCATGCGCAACATAGCATTCAGAGTTCTGATTGGGGTCCTGGGCGCACTCCTTGTCTCGTCCTCTGCTAGTGCCGTTTGCACCGATTACATCCAGCACATCCATTGGATTGGAAGTAACACAACCATCGGGTTCGGCCCGTACGAAAACGACATCACGATTTCCGGAACCAAGGCCTACGTCGGTAGACATCCCGGAAATGCTCCTACGCTTCAAGTCGTGGACATTTCCACCCCCGCTTCTCCTGCACTCTTGGGCAGCGTGTCCTTGAACTACGCTGCAACTGGAGGACTCGCGCATATCACGGGAATCACGGTGGTGGGATCTACCGCATACGTCGCCGACGCGTACGCGGGAATGGTAATCGTCAATATCTCCAACCCTGCATCGCCGACAGTCTTGGGTCGCGTGGATACTCCGGGAGTGGCGGAGGATGTCGCCGTTGCCGGTACGCTGGCTTATGTGGCCGATTACTCCGCGGGGCTTCAGGTCGTCAACATCTCGAACCCGGCCGCGCCGAGCATCATCGGAACCGTCGATACTCCAGGTAATGCATTTGGAGTTGCGTTGAATGGAAGCATCGCCTATGTGGCTGATGAATTCGCCGGTTTGCAAGTAGTCAACGTTTCCAACCCCAACGCTCCAGCAATCGTTGGCACGATTGGAAACCCCAGCACGCCGGACGGTCCCGGAAATGCCCAGGACCTCGTAGCTGTGGGAAGCACTCTTTACGTTGCCGATGGAAAGAGCGGGCTCGTGGTGATCGACGCCTCGACGCCTCAGTCGCCGGTCATTCTTGGAAGCGCGAACACGCCTGGTTACGCCTGGGATGTCCGGATTCAAGGCACCCACGCCTTCATCGCCGATGACACCAAAGGATTCGCAGTGGTCGACATCACAAATTCGAGCTCGCCGAATTTTTTAGGGACAAAGGAAAGCCCCAGCTCGACGAGCGCAATCGGAATTTCCGGCAGTGCGGGATTCGTTATTGATCGAACGTTCGGTCTGTACACGTTCGATGCTTCCGCCATAGCGCCCCTGTTAACTCTTGGGAGTCTAGAGGCGATCTCCGACTATGGAGCCTCCACCATGATCGGCGCGACGGGTTCGCTCGTATGCGTGCCGAACCGGCAGACCATAATAATTATCGATTCATCTAAACCCCTCGCTCCGAAAATCGTGAATGCCGGATCACTGCTCCTTCCCGGAACCTGTGGCGGGGTCGCTCTGTCAGGAACGACGGCTTATGTTGCTTGCGGTTCGCTTCTCGTTTTCGATCTGTCGAACCCATCCAATCCCCAGGAATTGGGCAGAATCGATGGTATCGAGGCCGACGACATTGTCATATCCGGAACCCGGGCGTTCGTGGTGGACAATGTCGGAAGCATTTCTCAGCGGCTACTGGTGATCGACATTGTAGATCCTCAACACCCCTCGATTCTGGGCACCTTGAACACAATAGGTAGGCATCCGACTGTCTCCGGAACATTGGTGTATCTCGGGCACGGTAGCGACATCGATGTGGTGGATGTCTCCAACCCTGCTCAACCTGTCCTGATTGGGGGGATCCAGCTCTCTGGCTGGCGCACGGGCTCCTCGTCTTTAACGCCAAGGAACTGGATGGCAATTTCTGGAAATTACGGGTTTGTTCCAGTTTTCCAGACTGATTCAAATGGTTATCTCCTCGCCAGCGGAGTCGCGAAACTCGAGCTCAATCCGTCTCCAGAGTCACCTCGACTGATCGGGATCACCAGCACGCCTGGAGGCACTGGGGGTGTCGCAGCATCCGGATCAACTATTTTTGTCGGTGCTGGCGACGTTCAAAACGGCCCCTTAATTCAAAACGGTCCAGTGAGGGGCGGAGGCATCTATGTGTTCGATGCCACAGACATGAGCATTATTGGGTCCGCGGATGTCCAAGCCGCGAATATCGTGGCGGCCGGAGGCCTTGTCTACGCAGTGGCATGGAAGGGCTTTGGCAATAGCAGCCTCTACATTCTTCCCGATCATTGTGAGGGCACTCCCATTGCTGTAGCACCAGATCCCGGACTTCAGGGGGATGCCGGGCTCGGTGCCGCGTTCCCGAACCCTGGGCGTTCCGGCTCGAGTTTCATTCCATTCACGGTTTCAAAGGTCGGTATGGTGAGGCTCCGCATCATCGATACATCCGGCCGTGAAGTACGAACGCTCGTCAACGGCACGATGGATGCCGGAGAGCGGCGAGTCGAGTGGGACGGCCGCAATGCAGTAGGCGACCTTGCCCCTGCAGGCATTTATTTCTACGAGCTCGATGCTCCGGGAATTAAGGCGGCACGTAAGCTCGTACGGCTTCGCTGAGCCCAGCTGGGGACGTCACATGAAGAACACATTGCTTTGGTTTTCAGTTGGCACCCTTTTATTTCTTTTGTCGCCAATAGCCTCGGCCGACTGCGTTGATTACGGTAATTACATGCATTGGCTAGGGGGACACCCCACCGTTGGACTGGGGCAGTATGAAAAAGATATTGTCGTGGTTGGCACTACGGCTTACGTCGTTTCCGGGTCTGGTTTGCAAATCGTCGATGTTTCGACCCCTGCTTCCCCCGTCATTCTGAGCAGAGTCATCTTGACCGGCGGCGGTTCGGGAGCCCACCAACCCACCGGAATCACGGTAGTGGGGTCCATGGCCTATATCACAGTGGCCTATGCTGGACTCTTCATCGTGAACGTTTCGAATCTCAGCACTCCTACAGTCGTGGGAATTCTGGATACCCCAGGCGTGGCCGAAGACGTTGCGATTGCCGGAAACCGGGCCTATGTTGCGGATTACGGATCCGGCCTTCAAGTCGTTGACATTTCCAACCCCGCCAATCCGGCCATCATTGGACACGTTGACACTCCGGGTAACGCTTTCGGCGTCGCGCTGTCCGGAAACATTGCTTACGTTGCGGACGAGTTCGTAGGGCTGCAAGTGATCAATATTTCAAATCCCACGTCTCCCACCATTCTTGCCACCGTACCCAACCCGGGTACCGTACAGGCACCCGGGAACGCCCAGGACGTCGAGGCGGTAGGCACCACGGTCTACGTAGCGGACGGGAAAAGCGGTCTCGTGGTGATCGATGCCTCGAGCCCGGTCGCGCCGGTGATGATTGGCAACCTCGATACTCCTGGATATGGCTGGGACCTTCGGGTGCAAGGAACGAACGTGTTTTTAGCGGACGACACAAACGGGCTCACGATTATCGATGTAAGCAACCCGACTCTGCCCGTCATTGTGAGTAGCACGCACGCTCCTGGTCCGGTAAGGGCTCTTGCTGTCTCGGGTGCGACAGGTTTCCTCCTCGGCCAAATTCCTAGCCAGTATGCGAGTGCGTTATTGGATGGATTGTGGACGATCGCCCTACCCACGATCGCGACGGTTCCCGTACTGGGAAGGTTGGCGGTTACGCCTCCGTTTGCCGAAGTTGACGCAATCGCCGCCTCCGGTCCGCTCGTATGTGCGTCGCATGGCACGGTCTACGTCTCTGTTTTCGATGTCTCGAACCCGGCATCGCCGGCCCACGTGTCCTTCTTTGCCGTAGGACCCGCGCCAGGTGCGAACGGCATCATCCGGGATGTGGCTTTATCGGGGTCGATGGCCTATGTGACGTACTTGTACTCCACCTACGGTGGACTTCTGATCGTCGATCTATCAACCCCCGCGTCTCCACAGATCATGGGACATCTGGATCTCCCCCAGACAGGCGGCGTGGTGGTATCGGGGACGACCGCGTTCGTCGGCGCTTCGGGTAGTTTTCCCAACGGATTCACTTCCCAAAATCATTTATGGATCGTTGATACGTCCGATCCTCGGAATCCCACTCTCATGGGGGGAATGAATCCCCCTTATGTCCTTCCCGGCGTCAACGCCGTGAAAGACTCATTGGCATTTAGCAGCACGGGCAGTGGAATCGAAGTGCTCGATATCTCAAATCTGACCTCCCCCGCCGTGATCGGGCAGATAGATCTTTCCGATCTGGGCTCCATCGGAGATATTTCTATCTCTGGAAACTTGGGGTTTGTCTCGGTCTGGACGCCCATCGGAGGAACATATCGCCCCGGAATCGCTGCGCTTCAAATAACCCCGTTCCCGAATGACGTGCGCCGACTTGGGGTCGACTACGCACCACTTGGGGAATATACGAGTGGGCAATCCGTGTCGGGCTTGAAGCTTTATGTCCAGGTAAGGATGGCGGACAGATGGATCCCTTATTTTGTGGATGCCACAAACCCCAGCGCGCCGAGCTTTGTGGGGAACGCAAATGTGGATGCCTACAAAGTTGTGATGTCTGGAAACAACCTGTGCGCCATCGGTCCAGAGGGATTCTTTGTGCTTCCTCCCCAGTGTCCCAGCTCCACCGCCGTCTCCGATCCTTCGGTTTCACTTCATCCGGTGCTGGGCACTGCGTTCCCGAACCCGACCCTGGCCGGTTCCACTACGATTCCCTTCACGCTCTCGCAACCGGGACACGTAACGCTCCGGATCCTCGACGTAGAAGGTCGCAAAGTGCGGACGATTCTGGACACGATCGTGGAACCCGGACAAACTCGGGCCCAATGGGATGGGCATGACGCTCGAGGTGAACCGGTGCCGGCCGGCATCTATTTCTACGAGCTGCTTGCGCCCGGCGTCCGGGCGACTCGAAAGATGGTTCGGCTCCGTTAAGAGGTCACTGCCGCGCGGCGCGATCGCGCAGTGCCTGCGCCCTTGGTTTTCTTGTAAATGCGCGGCCTCTTATCCGTGAAACAAAGGAAGGATTCCGCAATGGCCTGCAAACTCTTTTGGCTTCTATCGCTTGTCCTCTGCCTTTCTGCCCCCAGGATTCTTTGGGCGGATTGCACCGACTATGGGTTGCACATGCACTGGTTGGGCGGAAACCCATCTGTGGGAACTGGGGGCGCCGAAGAAGACATCACTATTTCCGGCAACATGGCATATCTCGCCGCAGCATCCAATCGCCTCCAATTGGTTAACATCGCAAATCCGGCCACGCCGGTCCTGCTCAGCAGCATCGCCCTTAATAACGGCGCAAACGGCGTCGCCCACACGACCGGTGTCGTCGTGGTCGGATCCAGGGCTTACGTCACCAATGCCTACAAGGGACTCTTCATCGTTGACGTATCCAACCCTGCATCACCTGTCGTTCTCGGCAGCATAGACACGCCGGGGGTCGCGGAGGACGTCGCCTTCTCGGGAAATATTGCCTATGTGGCCGATTATTCCTCGGGGCTACAAGTGATCGATATCGCGAATCCTGCCGCGCCGGTCATCATCGGCAGCGTGGATACACCCGGAAATGCCTTTGGCGTCGCCTTGTTTGGATCCATTGCTTATGTAGCCGATGAATTCGTCGGCGTGCATGTGATCGATATTTCCAATCCGCACTCTCCAATCATCCTGGGAACGGTCGGAAATCCCGGAACGCCGCAGGTGCCGGGCAATGCCCAGGACCTCGTGGCAGTGGGTACGAATGTTTATGCTGCCGATGGAAAGCAGGGTTTTTTGGTGATTGATGCGTCGAATCCCACCGCGCCGGTGCTGGTTGGAAGCGTGGACACTCCCGGTTACGCATGGGATCTCACCGTTCAAGGCACCCAGGCCTACCTAGCGGATGACACTGGAGGCCTCTCCGTCGTCGACTTCACGAACCCAGCGTCCCCCACCATCGTGGGAAAAAAGTTGACCCCTCAGAACCTGCGAGCGGTAGCGGTGTCGGGAACGACAGGGTTCTGCTTAGATCCTGCCTACGGGCTGGAAACCATAGATCTTACCCGAATGATCCCGGTGCCCGTGGTGGGAAGTTTGGATCTAAACCCCACCTCTTATCCACCCGAGCCGCTCGCTGTATCCGGATCATTGGCATGCGTTCTGGATGATTCCGATCTCGTGACGATCGATGTGTCGAATCCTGCTTTGCCGCAAATCCGAGGAAGGATCCGCACCCCAGCTCGAGCTCAGGACGTCGCACTTTCTGGAACTTTGGCGTTTGTGACCTACGCAGGAACGGTGCCCCCCATCGGCCCTGATTTTGGGGGGTTGTTGGTGATCGACGTATCGGCACCGAATTCCCCCCAAGTTCTTGGACACTGGGATCTTCTCGCTTCCGGAACCATCGCCGTATTTTCCCCAACAAGGCTGTTTCTCGCGGGGACCGGAAAATTTCCGGATGGATCGACTTCCACGAATCACTTTTGGGTCATTGATGTTTCAGACCCTCACCATCCGACACTCGTGGGAGGGCAGACGCCTCCATACCCCCCTATCCCATTGGGCCTGCTCACGGCGTCGGGCACATTGGCGTACGTTTCCCACTCGAATGACGTCAGCGGACGCATTGAAGTCGTGGATGTATCGAATCCGGATCAGCCGGCGCTCATCGGCGGCATTGATTTCCCGGATTGGAGTCCGGGCAGAGTCAGGGTGTCTGGTATTTACGGATACGCGCCCGTTTCCAAGCAAGGTATCGGCGGCCTGCAAAATGGGGCGGCGATCATGCAGACCTCGCCTTTCCCGGAGTCACCTCGCCTGCTTTCGATCGTGTACACCCCGGGGGGTACAGGCGGGTTAGGTGTTTCTGGAACCAGCGTGTACGCGGCAGCAGGGTGGAATGGGTATTCCGCACAGCTGGGCGGAGGTCTATACGTGATCGATGCCTCCACCCCGACCGCTCCCAAGATCGTGGGCAATTCCGAGGTCAAGGCTCAGAATATCGTTGTGTCGGGCGGACTGGTGTACGCGACTCGATTTCCCAGGGGTCTCACCATTGTTCCCACCCAATGTGAGGCGTCGACCTCGGTGCCGGACGGGCCCGCGATCACGGATGCGATGCTGGGCTCGGCCTTTCCCAATCCGACCCGTGCCGAGGCGACCACGATTCCATTCACGGTTTCAAGACGAGGAGCGGTGAAGCTACGGATTCTGGATGTGAACGGCCGCGAGGTACGGAGGTTTGTGAACGAGATGATGGATGCGGGTGAGCAACGTGTGCAGTGGGATGGACGAAACGAGCGGGGTGAACCTGTGCCGCCGGGCATCTACGTTTATGAACTGCGTGCTTCAGGCCTCAAAGCCGCGCGCAAGCTGGTTCGCCTCCGTTAACGCTACTGCCTGGCCGCGCGATCGCGCAGTGCTTGCGCGCGCGGATGATCCGGGTCGTACTTCAACGCCAGGTTCGCGAAGTAAAGCGCTTCTTCGTTATCGCCTTGATCCAGGTAATAGGCCGCCATCCCGACCATCGTTTCGACGTTGCGAACATCGAGCTTGCGGGCCCGATCGAGAAGAGTAAATCCTTCCTTGGCACGATGGAGCAGAATGTATGATTGGGCGCGTAAGGCGAGGACGTTCGCATCCATGGGCAGCACTTGCATCGCGTAATCCAGCGCGTCTCCGGCGTTCTTGCCGTCCCCCTGGTCGAGCTCGAGCCTCGCTAATGCAATGGCGGCGGCACCTGCGGTCCCGTCCTCCTTGATCAGCGTCCCATACTCCTGACGTGCCGCGTTCTTATCCCCTCGCGCACTCAGAAGCTCTGCGCGAGCCTGCCGTGCGGGCGTGTACTCGGGATACAACTCGAGCGCGCGTTGATACCGGTTGAGTGCCGAAGCCGTGTCGCCGAGAGACACTTCCTGCTCGGCCAAGGCAACTAATACGGGAATGTCCTTCGTCCCCGCTTTGGCGGCCAGAAGCAGTTCGGCCCGCCCATGCTCGCTCGATCTTTCATCCGCAACCTGCGTCAATCCCAAGATCCCGTGCCCCTTGGCATTATTGGGGCTCACGTCAAGCAGCGTCTTAAGTACGTCAGGCAAGTGGTCCTTGTCGCCCATCTGGTACATCGCCAACGCTAGTTTTTCCAGCACCGCCGGATCGTCGGGGCGCGATTTCGCGGCTTGTTTGAGCTCCGCCAAGCGCGATGGATCGGGGCGCGGCCAGATGGGAACGCGCGCTCCCTTCTCCCGAACGAGCTGGAGCGCATGCGTCCGAAAGAACGCATACGACTCCCCCGTCGCCTTGTTCAGCGCCTCGGCGAACGTCTTTCCCTCACCGATCGCGCGCAGGATTGCCGGAATGGAATCCCAGCCGTGTCGCGCGATGAGATCGTTCACGATCAAGTAAGACTCGTGATAGGCGAGAAGTCGTTGCGTGAACTTTTTAGGTCGCGTGAACCCGATGGTGAGCGAATCGACACCCAGTAACTCACCATCCTGATACGCCGCGGCCAGGTTCTGATCCCAGATGGGCCCGCGAGGGTAGCTTTCCAGGCACACACTCAGCCCTTCGGTGAACCAGTGCGGCACCCGCTTTTTCGTCATGCCCAGAGCCAGCACGTGACCGAACTCGTGACGCAGGATCTCCTGCCAGTTCGCGGTGCCAGCCAGCGTGCGCGGGGAATCCATGGCGATCACGTCCCCGAAACACACCGCGGGAATACCGTCGATCCACGCCATCCCCGCCACGCGAGCGCTGAATAAATCGTGAGAGGGTGCAATTTCGACCACGGTCGGTTCTGCGGGCTTCCAGCCGTGCTTATCGGTTTCTTCGCGATAGATGGCCTCGAGGCTTTGCTGGAGCACGGGAATGAGGAGGCTGTCCGAGGCGGCGCGATAACGGAACACGAAATGCTCCGAGCGCTTGGTGGCGTAGGTATCGAGCGAATCCAGAAACGTGAGCTGGTTGAAGGCCCGCATGTTGAAGGGATCACCCTTGAATCCTCGTTCCAGCCAGTCGCGCGCGCTCTTCTCGTCGCCTTCGCGCATGGCAAGCAGCCCCTTACCGAGCAACGCGGCCGCATTGTTGGGATCGCGGGCCAGCACCGCGTCGTAAAGCGCGAATGCTTCCTCGGTTCGCTTGCTCATTTCCAGGATGTTGGCGAGCCCCAGATAGACGTCGTAATACTGCGGATCTTCCTTCAGCACGCGGTCGCGCTCCCGCGCCCAACCCGTGCTGTCGCCTTCCAGGTAGTACGCGGCGGCGAGAAGCGACCGCGCCTGATGATCGCCCGGTGTCTTGGCGAGCGGAGCCTTCACCCAGTCCTCGGCCGCTTTGGGTGCATCGGCGATCAAGGACAGCGTGGCCAGAATCGCGCTTGCCCCGGCATCGTGCGCGCGCACCGAGAGCACGTTCTTGGCTTCCACTTCCGCCTGACTCAACCGTCCCGCTTCCAGAGCAATTTGCGACGAGGCGAGCGCGACGTCGGGATGGCGAGGCGACAGCTTGCGCGCTTGCGTCAGCTCTTCCTGCGCCAGGATCTCCTGGTACTTCTCCTGAAACAGCCGCGCGAGATCGAGGCGTGCGTCCATGTAGTCGAGGCTCTCGCGATAGGCCTGTTCGAACCACTGCGACGCCTGCTCGAACTTTCCCGTCCCCCACGCCGCGTGGGCCTGAGCCCAGATGTCCTCGGCGGTGTTGCTCCGGCTGGACTTCGCAATGTCCTGATAAATCTTGAGCGATTCGTTACGCCGGCCCGCTTCAAAGAGAATGCGAGCGCGCTCCGCCTGTGCGGACAGCGAACCGGTCACGGCAGCTAAGCGCTCAGCTCCCTCGCTGGGGCGGCCGAGTCGCACGGAGGAGCGGGCGGAAAGGATGGCGGGGAGTGACCAGCCTGGAAACTGCGCCGAGATGCGGGCCGCTTCGGAAATGACCTGCTCATCCTGACCAGCGGCGCTCAACGCTCCCAGGTATTCGGCCGCGTTCCGGCGGGTGGCCTGGCCGGCAAAGGCTTCCTTCCGCAATTTGACCGCCTCGGTCCAGCGGCCTTCCAGCTCTGCTTTCTCCGCCGGCGACGCGCCCTGGGTCGACACACTGTCGGGTGGCGCAACCTGCGCGGTCGCCACCATGGGTCCGGCCGCCATCCATAAGGCGATTATCCAAGCGAAACGCTTCAAGCTAGAGCCTCCTCAGGGAACATATTGCCTCGCCCCAGAATACCTTCCGGATCCCAGGCTCGTTTCACGTTTTGCATTCTGGAAAGGGTTTCGGCCGGCCACTGGATGGGCAAGAGATCTCGTTTGAGCTTGCCGAGCCCATGTTCGCCGGCCACCCCACCGCCTTCCGCCACAGCATCGCGGCACATGTCCACAATGATCGCCCGAGCGCGGGACGTTTCGTCACCGTTGCAACACAGAAAATTCACGTGAGGGTGGCCATTACCGACGTGGCCGAAGGCAAACGTCCGAAGGCCCAGCTTCGTAATTGCCGCATCCCATCGGTCCATGAAGTTGGGCAATTTGCGGTAGGGCACCCACCAATCGGTGCCCATCTTTACCCCGCCCTGGGACCGATAGGGCCGCAACGCTTCATTGATCGCGCTTGGAATGCGATGGCGCAGGGCTCGCAAGCGCTCGATATCCTTGTCGCTATCGAGCAATACCGTTTGGTCACTCAGGTTTGGATTCTGCTCTCCGATCAACGAAGACCATGCTTCGAGTCGCCGGTCGCGATCGTGTTCGTCAGTGAACTCCTGCTTGAACACGATGGCGGCCAGAGCCGAAGACGGCCACGCGATGCCTTCGGTTTTCCCCGACAGCAACTCCACTGAAGCCCAGTCGATCAATTCCAAAGCGCGCGGCGTAACCACGTTGCTTTCCCGGGCCGTCACCACGAACTCGAGCGCGCTTCGCCGCGAATCGAAAAAAGCCACTCCGGCAAGCACTCCCGCCGGACGCGCAATGAGATCCAGCGTCACCTGCGAGATCACGCCCAGGGTGCCTTCGCTCCCGATCACGAGATCGATGTCTTCTCCATCCAAGTAATATCCGGCGGTTGCTTTTTCCTCGGCGGGCTTGCTACTTGGAGACCGCCGAAGGGTGCGAACGGTGGCATCGGCCATCACCACCCGCAGCTCTCGCACCCAACCGCGCGTCGGGCCATAACGCAATGTGTCCTCCCCCGTGGCATTGGTGGCCACCGTTGCGCCCACGCAGGCCTCGTTTCGACTCGTGGGATCGGGGGGATAGAACCAGCCCTGACTCTCCACTTTGCGCTGGAGATCCCCCAGGAACACTCCCGGCTCGGCGACCAGAACCATGTGTCCGGTGGCGGCATCGCGATGCAGGTCCAGGAAGCGATTCATTCCCTCGGTGGCGAGAAGCCATCCGGAATGCGCTACGCTGCTTCCGGTGAGACTCGTTCGACCACCGGCAGGCGTAACCGGAATGCGATGCCGGTGCGCTTCGCGAAGGCAGCGAACGATTTCGGCTTCGTTTCGCGGTCGAAGAACGGCGTCGGGATGCCCCTCGAGAACGACATCCGCGGTGTACGCGCCATAACCCGCGTCATCGGGGCGCAGTACGGAAAGGCTCTCCCCTAAACCCTCGAGAGCCGTCGCGGACATTATTCCAACCCGTGCCGCGTCTCGAAGTCCTTGACCAGAGCATCGATTTTGCCGTGCCCGCGCTGTTCCTGCTTGAGCTCCCAAGTGCGCAATGTGCGATCGGCCAGCGTTCCATCGAGCGTAAAGTCCGCGGTGAGCTGGACGACGTTTCGGCCCTTCCGTTCCGGGACGAGGATTGGCAAGCGTCCTATTTCGGTCATCGCCGGCCCGTCTTCCATCACATGTCCGCGTACTGCGACATCGATCGACGGAAATTGCGCAAGAACGCTTTGCAGCTCCATATCCGATCCGTGACCCAGCAGGATGACGATCGTTGAATCGCGCGCCTCCGCGGGGAGCACGCGCTTAAGGCTTTCCACGGGATCGGCCAGAACGCCGGTCGTCATCACCAACGAGGGATCGACGTATCCAGTAATGAGAATGTGAAACCCGCCGCGCTCTAGGCGTCGAACCGCCGGGATCCCCCATCCCGTCGTGTCGGAGAGGTTCGCGCACACGAAGGGGAGCTTGGCCGCCGCGGAACGCACCGCCTCTTTGCCCAAGTCGAACTCGGCGTCACCCAAACCGATGGCGTCGTAGCTCATGAACTCCATGCTCTTCACGAAGAGATCGAACAGCTCGGAGCGAAGCGAATCGTCCGGGGATGCGGCGAAGTCGCCGCCGTCCACAATCACCGACGGGTACGTGCCGGTGCGGGCACGTTTCAAGACCGTAGCGCGGAGCGCGAGGCTGGAGGAATTGAGGCCCGGACACCGGCAGGGATGCAGATCACCATCGCCCGCAGCATTGGCGAGCACGGCAACACGCTGCACAGCGGTGTCTGCCGTGACTCGCTCATGAGCCAAGGAAGAAAACAGAAAGCAGCACAACAGAACGACAGGAAGGTCGCGGGAGCGCACGAATGTCACCTCGGCCACCTCGCCGGGTCAATGTCCTAAGACATCGGCGAGGGTCGTTGCATCATCTAACGATAGACGATGCGTTCAATCTCTTCGCGGACTTCATCGGCTTCGCGTCCGCGGGCCAAGGCGACCTCCCGGCTTAGTATGCGTAGCGCCGTTCCGAGAATACGCCGCTCTTCGTAGCTGAGCGGCTTTTTCATGGAGAGCCGGCCAAGATCCCGAACCGCTTCGGCCAGCGAGGTGGGATCTCCCAGACTGAGCCGCCGGCGATAGTCCAGCACGCGCTTGGCGGACCGGGCCTCGGTGCGGAGAGACGCGCGTCCCTTCAGCACCTTGAACACCTCGTCTAGATCGCGGCGGGCAATCGGGCGACGCATGCCGGAGCTTTCGATCTGGTCGACCGGAATGGCCAGCTTCATCTCCTGCTGAGGAAACACGATCTCCAGGCAGGGTGCGGTGCGGGTGCTGAGCGCCACGTCATGGATC
>Ga0068861_100001669_pt1 | contig 14208 bp, 12 predicted proteins | sample KBSSwiS42_FD_66593 | JGI IMG/M metagenome (GOLD analysis project Ga0068861, IMG submission 66593) | Switchgrass rhizosphere microbial communities from Kellogg Biological Station, Michigan, USA - KBS Switchgrass S4-2 | ecosystem: Host-associated > Plants > Roots > Rhizosphere > Soil ...
CAGTTGATCGTTGGCGTCGATGCTCCAGGAACGCGTCGGGCCGTCGAAGCTGCCTTTCGCGCCGTTGACGTTCGCGCTTGCGATCGCAGTACGCAGCGAATCGAGTGACAGCCCGCGAGCGGCAAGCGCCTGCACGTTGGCTTGAATGCGCACAGCGGGCCGTTGGCCGCCAGAAAGATTGACCAGGCCGACGCCGGAAATCTGCGCGATCTTGTTCGCGATGCGCTGGTCGACCAGGTTCTGCACTTCCGCAAGCGAACGGGTATCGGAGGTGACGCCGAAGCTGATGATGGGTGCATCGGCCGGATTGATCTTTGCGTAGATGGGCGGCGACGGCAGGTCCGACGGCAACAGCGTGCTGGCCGCATTGATCGCCGCCTGCACTTCCTGTTCGGCGACATCGAGTGCGAGATCCAGATTGAACTGCAACGTGATGACCGACGCACCGGCGGAAGATGCCGACGACATCCGATTCAACGCAGCCATCTGGCCGAACTGCCGTTCGAGCGGACCTGTCACCGTCACCGACATCACATCGGGACTGGCGCCGGGATAGAGCGTACGCACCTGGATGGTCGGATAGTCGACTTCGGGCAGCGCCGACAAAGGCAGCATTTTGAATGCAACCAGGCCCGCCAACGCAATGGCGAGCATCAACAGCGTCGTTGCTACCGGCCGCAGGATGAATAGTCGCGACGGACTCGGACCCGAGAGATCGGCCGCGTCGTCAGCCGGTGCGCTCATGGGCTGGGACTGCGGCTTCCGGCTTCGCCCTTGCCCTGCTCGCGGCGCTTGCCTTGGCCCTGGCCGTTCTGCCCGGGCGGCCGCTGCCGCTCGCCGTTGTTCGCACCGGCGCCGGTTCCGGCCAGGGTGACGCGAGAACCGTCATTGAGATTGTCTGCACCTTCGGTGATCACGGTGTGTCCGGCTTCGAGCCCCTTGGCGATCACCACCACCTGGCCCGCGATCTGGCCCATCTGCACGGTCTGCAATTTCACGGTCTGGTCGGGCTGCAGCACGAACACGAAATCGCCTTGCGCACCGTGGCGCACACTGGCGATCGGCACGGTCACTGCCTGCTGCAACGTTTCCACCACCAGCGCGATGTTCACGAACTGATTGGGGAACAGCCGGCCGTCGTCATTGGGAAATCTAGCTTTCGCACGCACCGTGCCGCTGGTCGCGTCGATCTGATTGTCGAAAGTAAGGAACTCGCCGTACGCCAGCACATGCTGGCCCGATTGATCCGTTGCGGTCACGCTCAATTTGCTGCCCTTGGAGAGCTGCTCCTGCACCTGCGGCAGCTGCGTCTGCGAAATGGTGAAGCTCACGTCGATGGGCGTCGTCTGCGTGATGACGACGATGCCGCTGGTATCGCCCGGCGTCAGGTAGTTGCCCAGGTCGACCTGGCGCAGGCCGGCTTTTCCCGAGACGGGCGCAGTGATGGCCGTGTAATTCAGGTTCAGCGTGGCCGTGCCGATCGCAGCGCGATCTGCGGCGACTGTGCCTTCGAGTTGCTTGACGCTTGCCGCTTGCGTGTCGACCTGCTGGCGTGCAATCGAGTCCTGCGACAACAAAGTGCGATAGCGTTCCAGGTCGGCGCGCGCCTGGTCCAGAGTCGATTCATCGCGTGTCAGGTTCGCTTGTGCCTGCGCCAAGGCTAATTGATACGGCCGAGGATCTATCTGTGCCAGCAACTGACCCTTGGTCACCTGCTGCCCTTCCTGGAAATTCAGGCTGAACAGGGTTCCGGCGAGCTGTGTCCGAACGGTGGCGGTCACGATGGGCTGCACCGTCCCGATGGCGCTCAGCGTGACGGGAACATCGGCGAGCGTTGCCGGTGCAGTTCCTACCGCCGCCGATGGCCGGCCACGTGCAGCAGGTTTGGCTACGTTGTGTGTGAAATGCCAGATCGCCCAGGCGACGACGGCGAGCAGCAGCAGCACTATGATCCTGTTACGCCACTGTCCTGCTCCTTGCTGGACAACGGTGGATGGCATGGAAACATGCTCTTTGCCTGCGGAATCTGCGCTCGAATTCATGTGGCAACCATAACAGGTGGCCTGCAATGCAGTCACCCTTGGACAGGCCGCATCTACGTTAAGAACCATTGACCGCCAGCACTGCAACACGATTGGTTACAGTTCGTCATCCCTCCTTGAAACAGCACTCTTGCATACCGCTCTTGCATAGCGCTCATGCATAGCACTGTGGGCAAGCGCCGTGCCGGCTCAACTCAACCGCTCTTCCAGCAGGTCCAGCTCTCGAACCAGCTTGCGAGAGCACTCATCGGACAGCTCCTGGCCGCGAGCGAGAGCAAAAATGGTTTCGCGTTCCGCTCGCACGCCGGCCAGGCGAATGCGCCGGTCGATATCGTCGAATTGCCGCAGGCGCGCGGCATTCTCGCCTGTCTCGCTATGTCCCTGGATACGCCGCCGATATAGATCCATCGCCAGCGACGCAGCTTCCGCATATAGATCGGCGTCGTGCTGGCCCCGCGCCAGGTCGTGCGTGGTCTGCTCGATGGCGCGAATCGCTGCTGCGGCCGCTGCGACCCTGGCGCGATCCTCTTCGATTGCATGATGCGACTCTTCGGGCATGTTCAGGCCTTTGAGCAGCCGCGGCAGGCCCACACTCGCCGCGATCAGCGACAGCACCACGACACCTGCCGCCAGCACGATAGCTAGATCGCGGGCAGGAAATGGCAAGCCGCTATTCAACGTCAATGGCAGCGTCAAGACACCTGCGAGCGTGATCGCGCCACGCACACCTGCAACGGATACCGCAGCCACCAGCCGTACATTCGGCCTGCCGGGCTGCGGCGTCCCTTTGATCGTCGCCACCAGGGCGGCGAAGCGCAGCGATACCCAGACCCAGAGAAAACGCAGCGCCGCGAGTGCGAGGTTGATCGCGAGCACATAGACAGCGAGCCACCAGGGATTCACGTGATTGGATTCCTGGACGGCGTTGGCTGCGTTCAGCAGCAATTCGGGCAACTGCTCGCCGAGCAGCACGAACATGATGCCGTTCAGGGCGAACTGTACCGTGTTCCACACGGCCGCCCGTTGCATACGGGTCTGGCCGAGCGCCGCGACGGACATTTCCATGTAGCTCATCATGATGCCTGCCGAGACCGCGGCGAGGATGCCCGAGCCGCCCGCATGCTCGGCGGTCTGGTAGGCAGCGAATGGAATGAGCAGGCTGACGAGGACCTGTGCTCCCGATTCTTCACCGAAGCGAGTACTGATCGCGTTCTTTCCCAGCATCACCAGGAACGTCAGGCCGACGCCGATCGCGACACCGCCGATCACGAGCTGCAGGAATGTCACGGCCGCAAGCGGCGGTGAGAACGTACCGGTCACTGCCGCCGCCACCGCGAACCGGAAGCACACCAGGCCCGATGCATCGTTCAGCAGCGATTCGCCTTCGATCACGTGCATCGCGCGCCTCGGCATCGGCACACGGGAGGTGATGGAAGACACCGCCACCGGATCGGTCGGCGAAATGATAGCGGCGAGCGCGAAAGCCACCGGCAACGGCATCACCGGAATCATCCAATGAATGAACAGGCCCACGCCGATGACCGTGAAAATCACGAGGCCGAGCGCGAGTTCCAGGATGGTTCCCTTGTCCCGCAACAGGCCTTCCTTGGGAATGCGCCAGCCGTCGAGGAACAGCAGCGGTGGCAGGAACAGGAGAAAGAAGATATCGGGATCGAGGCGCACGCCATGCTGGGAGAATGCAGCGATGGCCGCACCCAGCCCGATCTGCACTAGGGGTGTGGGCAGGGCGAATGGCAATACGCGCACCAACACACCGCTGACTACGACGGCGGCCAGCATGGCGAGCGAGATTTCTATGGGGCCCATGGCCGCCGATTGTACAGGCGGCGACTCGCCAGTCCGCTTGGCGTCCCAACGACGTAGCATGGAAACCGCAACTGGTGCCGCCGTATTGCACGACACCCGCCGCAGGGATATTTCCGTTACACAGTTCAACGAACTGTCAGTATCGTTATAGTACCTTCCACGGCTGGCCCGCAGCCCCTGCGAGATCGCACCTCATGGACCGTACCGAAATGGACACGCCCTGCATCGACCGGAATGCGAAGGACCCGGCCGCCTCGCGCTCCCGCCAGGCCCTGCTGTGCGTGGCATTCATTGCGATGGGCCTGTTGCTGGCTGGGTGCAAAGCCAAGGTCACCACGGACTTCGCCACCGATCCGGCCGCCGACACCGGCATCAAGCAGGTGGTCGCCAAGATCCAGGGCCTGGAATTCCTCAAGAGCGATGCAACCACCGCCACCATGGAATTCAGCACCGAGGAACAGGTGAACCTGACCAGTTATCTCAATGGCAACACGGTCCGGCTGTTCACGGACGAGGAATTGCCCGACGGTACTTATGTAGGAGTGCGCCTGCTGCTGGATACAGAAGACGACACTGCCTATGTGCTCGACTCCACCAGCACGAAGCGGCAACTCACGCTCGTCGAAGGCGACTACGCCACGGTCGATTTCTCGATCGACACCGGCAGCAGCACCACCAGCGACTCGAAGCATGCGCTGACGCTGACCCTGGACCTGCGCCAGTCGCTGAGTTCGAACGACAGCAACGAATACGAATTGAAACCGGTGTTGCGGGCTGTCGATACCGACAGTGCCGGCACCTTGCAAGGAACGGTCACGGCGAGCTGTGCGGCGAATGGCGGAGCCGCCGTCTATCTATTCCAGGGTGAAGACGACACACCCGACGATATCGACAGCGCCAATGCCGAACCTTACGCCACCATGCCAGTCACGACTACGACCACCTTGAATAGCAGCACGTCCACCTACACGGTGCGATTCCTGCCCGCTGCGAAGTACACAGCGGCGGTCGCCTGCAAGGGCAATCTAGACCGTCCCACCGCCGACGACGACGTCGATTTCCAGACTGCGGTGAACGTCGAAATCACTGAAGGCAAGACGACGACGCGGGCGTTGGATTGAGAGAGCGGCATGTGTGCTCAGCGTCGTCTCCATCCCGCACGAGTTGCGCTTTCGCGAGATGACATCCTGATCGCTATCGTCCATCTGCAGGCCGCAGATGACGAGAAAGATCCATTGCGTCGTGTAACACCCTCAGGACGTCGATCCGACGCCGCAGGCTGCTGCTGGAGGCTTGAAAGATCAGAAAATGCCGGCCGTGCCGTCCATTGCGGGCGACGTGCAGCACATGAATTCCCTTAGCAATATCGTCGCGAGGCCTGGCACCAACGAGTTGGGGTCCCTCGACTAGCGCCTCGATCGCCGCAGATAGAGTTTCCGAATAAGCCCGTACCTGCGCCTCGCCAAACTGCTCCATCGTCCATTGAAGGATCGCTTGGAAGTCCGCTTCGGCCGACTCGGTCAGGATGACATCCCAAGGGCCGTCCGATGCGATGTCCGAGGATTTCACCGGGCGGCTTTTCTGGTCCGCGCGCGCGCAATCACCTTGTCGGTCACGTCCGCCAAGTGCCGGGAGAGTTGCTCTCTGGTCTCAAACGTGCGGTACCTTCCCTCTTCAACATCGGCGATGCCGATGCGCGCCGCTTCCCTCAGTGCTTTGAGGCGTGCCTTGGCCTCCTTTTCCTCCATCTCGACCCTGCGCAACCCCTCGCGCAAGACTTCACTGGCGTTTTGATAACGTCCAGACGCCACGAGTTGCTCAATGAATTCCGCTTGATAGTCGGTGAGAACCACATTGCGTGTAGGCATCGTCGCGCTCCGGGCCTCGCAGGTTGATTGGCATATTATGCCATACGCTGTTTCTGTCCCGCTAGGAGCCTGTCCGGGTAATGGCCGTCGGCTGCGGACAATTCGGATCGGCAGCTTGCCACGATCCTTTCGCTTACATAGCTACGGCTATGTGCGCCACAGTGATGACGTGGGATCGTGTCAATCTGCTCGATCGGAATTGCCCGCAGCTCGACGGCCATTACCCGGACAGGCTCCTAGTGACTATGTTAGCGGCCTTACGGGGAATTGAGTCCCGTATGACGTCGATGCGCGCTGAGCAGTTCGCCCGCTACGCGACGCACGCCGTAATCGTCACATCCCGGGGCCCGAGCACAGGGCCCAGCGTCCACTCGGGCGGCGAGTCGCTTTCCACGCGAGTCGAATCGACCGTCGCGGCCTTCGCGGGCCGGCCGAAGGCATTCTGGAACCAGTCGCGGAAGCTTGGGCGATCCTGGCGGGAATCCTGGCGAGATGGGGCGCGACCTTTGACCTGTGCCGCAGTCGCTGTCTCGACCGGTGCTTTTACAACCAACGTCTTCTCTTCGACTGCCGCACGAACCGGTTCGCCCTGAACTGGCGCTGCTGCACGTGCCGCCGCCGGCGCGGCCTGCGTTGCACACTCCTTGTTGGCGCGAGCCAGGAAGCGCTGCAATTGCTGCCTGGCGTGGAAGAGCCGGGTGCGGACGGTGTTTTCGGGGCAGCCGACGATCTGTGCGATCTCGGCGGAGTTGTGGCCGGTGGCGGTCAGTTCGACGACGGCGCGGTGGTCCTTCGACAGCGCCGCCATGGCGAGTTCGAGCAACTGGTTCTCGCTGTCGGCGATAGCGACGGCTTCGGGATTGGAATGCGGATGGGCATCGGGCGTGCCGGCGAGGAACTCGTCGTCGGAGTAGGCGGCGGAATGTTTACGATTGCGTTCGAGCGAACGCAGCATCTGGCGATGAGCGACGCCGTAGAGCCAGGTGACGACGCTGGATGCGCCGGCGAAGGATGCAGCGCTTTGCCAGAGAACCAGCATCACGTCGCTGACGATTTCCTGGGCCAGTGCTTCCGAGCGGATCTTGCGCCGGATGAAGCTGAGCAGGCGGCCGTGGTGGCGGCGATAGAGCACATCGAATGCCTGGCGATCCTGCTGGGCGACGCGGGCGATCAGTTCGCCGTCGGTTGCATCCTTCAGGCTCTGCCTGCCGTCGATCCGGGCCGCGGATTTTTCTCTTTTTGTCGTGAGGCTCCGTTCGACAATCTCAGCGGCGACGATGTGGTCAGCGGCGGCGGCCATGTCTGCTCCTGCACTGGGCGGTGGATTCGGTCGGCGTCTGCGTTGGAAGGAAGCCTACCGGGGCGGCGCGACCCACCAAATGGACGGGCACTGACTGTTGTCTGACATGTTCCTGACATGACGAAAGGCAGCGGCGCGCCGGGGGAATTGGCCAAAAGTACCAGCCGTGAACGCTCACGCCGGCCAGCCGTACCCATTCGCCAATTCGGGCAGGGCGAGTCCACACGGCATGAATCGCGGGCACATCTACCTCATCGACAACGACTCCCGCAGGCGTGATGGCCTGGCCCGGGATCTCGAGGAGCATGCCTATACCGTCGCCGCATTCGAGGACGCTCCCACTTTTCTGAATCGCATCGACTACGCGCACGTTCCTCCTTCGACCTGCGTACTGACGTATCTCAGCCTCGAGCCGCTGAGCGGCGTCGAATTGCTGGATATCTTTCGCTCCGATCGCGTTTCGCTGCCCACCGTGTTGATCGGTGCGACCTCCGAGCTGCAGCTGGCGGTGAAGACCATGCGCTACGGCGCCGGCTACATCCTGTGGCGGCCCTTCACCACTGCGCTTCTGGTCGATGTAGTGAAGAACGTGCTGCAGGAATGGGGCGATGTCGTTGCGACTTCGCCGGCAGCAGTCAATGTCGATCGCGACACCATCGAATCGCTCGAAGCGCGGTTCTCTTCGCTGTCGCGCCGGCAGCGCGAAGTGCTGCGCTATGTCTTCGAAGGCAACGGCAATCGCGAGATCGCGAATCGCCTGGGGATCAGCGTCAAGACGGTCGAACTGCATCGCGCCTGCGTGATGAAGAAGATGCAGGCGGATTCGCTCATCGCACTGGTGCGAATGATGGCGGACTTCCGCCACGCGCTGGAGGTGGGCGCGTGAATGCCATCCGCGATAAATCGCTGTTCCAGGTCGTAAAGCGGCCCGCCATCCGCCCCCTGCTTGCTTCGGACCTGCTTTCGCCCGAAGCGCACGAGTTGACGAATCAGCTCTACAGCACCAGCGGGGTTCACGCGGCGGGATTGATCTGGTACTGGGAAGCAGTCACGCCGGCGCGGCGTCCTGAATGGATTCGCCTCGCCGCCGACGATGCTCGCATGCTGATCGGCCTGGATGGCGATGCCGTCGGCCTGGACTTGGACACTTGGCAGCCCTTCGATTGGCGTGCCTACATGGGCGACACGCGCCTGCTGGGTTGGACCGCACACCACGAACCCATCATCGAATTGCTGCGTGCCGTCTTCACTCGCGACTGGATGCCCGATGACTTCGGCGACGACGACGCAGTCCGTCGTAAATCCAATGTCCGCGCTGGCTTCAGCATTCATCGCATGGATGGACTGAGAGTCGCCTCCGGCATCGCCAGCTTCGACGCGAGCTTCCTTCCGAAGCTGACCGCAAGCCGCGGAACCACTGTCCAGCGTGTGGACTCATCGGCACATCGCGCTTCGGCACAGATGCATGTCGTGATCGATGAATTCGACATGCTCACCGCTGAATTGAACGAGCTGGAACCTGGCTGTGTCGTCCGCCTGGACAACAGCACGCTCGGTTCACGCACCCCACGAGTCACGCTGCGTGCCGGCAACACCCGCCTGCTCGCCGATGTTTGCGGCGAACAGGCAGTCTTCGTCGGCCACGCGGCGGCCGGCTTCGATCTTCACGAGAAACCACGAGGGAATCCCATGAGTGACGCACATCGTCCGGCACAGGAACTCACTGCCGGCGCACCGAATGCAGTAGTCGCAGGCGACCAGGGAGTAGACATCGGCGCCATCCCGGTCCGCGTCAACTTCAGCGCCGGCCGAGTGATGCTCGCTTTCGAGACATTGCGCAAGATCGGCCCCGGCTACGTATTCGAGCTCAACAAGCGGCTCGACGATTCCATCATTGCCATCCACGCGAACGACGCGCCGATCGCATACGGCGAACTAGTCGTGATCGGCGACCTGGTCGGCGTGCGTGTCACACGCATGTTGTCGGCTGGTTGACTGGTTTACCCCGGAGCGGGAGCACTTCGTGGACCTAGGCAACCTGTCACCGGCCCTGATCCTCACGCTGATCGTAGCGCTCGCGCTCGGTCCTTACGTCGCCGTGATGATCACCGCTTTCACGAAACTGGTGGTCGTATTCAGCCTGCTGCGCAACGCTCTCGGGCTGCAGCAGACACCGCCGAATATCGTGCTGAACGGTCTCGCCATCATTCTCTCGTTCTACGTGATGTATCCGGTGGCGCTGGAAATGCAGACCGCGGTTGGACCGCAGCTGCTCGAGCAACCGGCACAGCCGAACGCGAAGAAACAACCGTCGCTGAACGAATTGCTGGCGATGGCGGATCGAGCCAAGGAGCCGCTGAAAACCTTCCTGGTGAAACACACCTCGGTCGAAGAACGCGAGTTTTTTCTTTCGACGCTGCGCAAGACGTTGCCCGAAGACAAGCGCGCTGCGGCAACTAGCGAAGACCTGATCGTCGTCGTGCCTGCGTTCACGGTGAGCGAACTGGCGCGTGCGTTCCAGATCGGCTTCATCATCTTCCTGCCCTTCCTGGTCATCGACCTGATCGTCGCCAACATCCTGCAGGCCATGGGCATGATGATGCTGTCGCCGACCACGATTTCGCTGCCGTTCAAGCTGCTGCTGTTCGTGCTGCTGGATGGCTGGTCGAAACTGATCCATGGCTTGGTTCTAACGTATTGAACTGCGGATCTATCGAACTCCACCTACCGAGACAGTCATGCAAGGCGAAGCCATTCAATTCACCAAAGAAGCCCTGTGGCTGGTGCTGATGCTGTCGGGTCCGCCGATTGCAGCTGCCGCCATCGTCGCGCTGATCGTAGCTATCGTGCAGGCGGTCACGCAGATCCAGGAACAGACCACGCAGCACCTGATGAAGCTGATTGCGATCGTGGTCGCCCTGTTCATCACTGCGCCGTTGCTCGGAGGATCGTTGTATCAGTTCGCCGATCGGCTGCTGCTTGGCTTTCCGAACTGGGTTCACTGATGCCCCTGCTCCTGCCCCCACCCCTGCTACCACCCCTGCCCCTGCCCTCCCCCGCAGTGCGGGGGAGGGAGTAGACACCCGATGCAATTCGAAACCGCCAGCCAGCTCATCATGTCGATCGGCGTGATCCTGCCTCGCATCGGTGGTGCGTTCCTGCTGTTGCCTTATTTCAACGGCGACACGATTCCGCCCATGCTTCGCAACGTGTTTCTCGTCAGCCTCGCGCTGGTGCTGGTTCCCTACTCGCTGCAACAGCCCGTACCGCCGATGGCAGGCACGCAGCTGATTCCCTTGCTGGTGAAAGAAGTCTTCATCGGCGTGGCGATCGGCTTCACGTTCGGCATCGTGTTCTGGGCCATCGAAGGCGTGGGACAGGTCATCGATACCAAAGTAGGCTCGACGACCGCGCAGCTGTCGGATCCGCTCATCGGCCACCAGACGACGTTGATCGGCACCTTCCTGGCGCGGCTCGCCGGCTATCTGTTCGCGGCATTCGGCGGCCTGCGCCTGTTCATCGACCTGGTGCTCTCGAGCTTCCAGGTCTGGCCCGTGATGGAACCGCTGCCCAACTTGCCGGCGCTGGGTTCGGTCTTTTTCGTGCACCGGTTCGACGATCTCATGCGCATCACGCTGCTGCTGTCGGCGCCGGTGTTGATCGCGTTGACGCTGCTCGAAGTCGGCATGGGATTCATCAATCGCTATGCACCGCAGCTCAATGTCTTCACGTTGTCGATGTCGCTCAAAGCGTGGCTGGCGATTTTCATCGTGCTGTTGAGCCTGGGAAACGTGAGTTCGTTCCTGCTGGACTGGGTCGGCGGCCAGCACGACCTGCTCAGCACCCTGCCGCTGGCTCACCGCTGACGCGAGTGCCACGATGAGTTCCAACGACGAATCGGGCGAGAAGACAGAGGATCCGACAGATAAGCGACTGCGCGACGCACGCCGCGATGGCGACGTTCCGAAGAGCAAGGACCTGAGCCAGACCGTTTCCATCCTGCTATGGATCGGCGTGCTCACCGGCCTCAGCAGCTTCTTCGCCGGACGCGTCGGCGCCCTGTTCCAATACGCCTGGACCGAAGTCGACCTGACCTCGCCGCACGCCATGGCCAGTATCGGATCGGCTGCGGCGAAGACCTTCCTGATGCTGACGATCGTGCCGCTCGCCATCGTGAGTCTCGGCGGTGTGCTGGTCGAGTTCCTGCAGGCCGGTCCCGTGTTCGCTCCTAAGCGCATCAGCCCCGACGCGTCGAAACTCAGCCCCAGCGCAGGCATCAAGCGCATTTTCTCCATCGACAATGTGTTCGAGCTGGCGAAGTCGCTGCTGAAGACCGCCTTGCTGGCGACGCTGACTTACCTGGTTCTCAAGCACTATCTCACCGACATCATCGCCGTCTGCGCCTCCGGCATCGAATCCTATGTCGGCCTCGACCGGCGCATTCTGTTGATGTTCTGCGGCAGCATGATCGTGCTGTTCCTGTTCGTGTCGGTCGGCGACTTCGTGTACCAGAAATACAGCTATCGCAAACGCCTGCGGATGAGCAAATCCGACGTGAAGCGCGAACACAAGCAGGACCAGGGCGATCCGCACCTGCGCGGCCAGCGCCAGAGATTGCAACGTCAATGGGCGAAGCAGAATCCAAAACAGGCAGCGCGTGAAGCGACTGCCCTGCTGGTGAACCCGACTCACATCGCAGTGGCGATACTCTATGAGCCCGAACAGACTGCCGTGCCGGTGATCACGGCGAAAGGTGAAGGCAATCTCGCCCTGTTGATGCGCCGTGAAGCGGAAGATGCCGGCGTGCCTATCATTCGCGATATCCCCCTCGCTCGCGCCCTGCACTATCGCACCGACGAAGACGACTTCATCCCGGAAGAATACTTCGACGCCATCGCCGAGATCATCGCCTGGGCGGAGCGCGTCCGCGGGACCGATGCGGCTCAGTCGCGGAATTGAGTTGCCTTGTCTCGCACACGGAGAACGTGAAAGTTAGTTGATCGGAGTCCAACCTTCCTAAACTCCGGCCCTATCTTCTCTGCCCCGTGTTCTCCGTGTTCTCCGTGCGATATATCTTGAGAACGCTTCAGTTGCATCCGCCGGTGCGGCAACGGCTCGACGTCAACAAGATATATCGCACGGAGAACACGGGGCAGAAAATGAAAAGGCGCAGGAATCTAGCTTCTTTCACTATTCGTTCCGGTGCGCTCCGTGAGAAAAACAACCCCAAGATGCCTAGGCAAAAAGTCCAATAGGGCCCACCCCAGTACGCATCAGCCCGGTCGAGAACAGTCACCTCCACTCGCCGTACTCAATGAGCGATCGATTTGATCGCAACGGTATGAAACAACTTTGGAGGGTCTGATCATGAGTCTTCTCGGCGGTATTGGTGATGCAATCGGTGGTGCCATAGGCGACGCGGCCGACCTGGCTGGCGATGTCCTCACGGGCGATCTGAAGGGTGCGGCGGGCGATGTGCTCGACCTGACCGGCGATGCCGCTCGACTCGCGGGAATCGCGGCGCCGGTGGTGAGCATGTTCAACCCGATCGCGGGCATGGCGCTGGGTGCCGGTTCGTCGGTGATCGGCGATCTGATCGGCGACATCACCAAGCAGGATGCGCAGCAGAACAAGCAGAACAACTTCGGCAAGCTGACCGCGAATGCCGGCGTGATTGGCGGTGCGCAGAACGCTGTGAGCGAAGCCACCGGCGGCGGCGACATCTTCGCCCAGCTCGCGGCCCTCGTCGGCGAGAAGCTGCAGCAGAACGTCGACAGCCTGATCCAGAAAGGCAAGGACATCGACGCCAAGGGCGACAAGACCTTCCAGGGCTCCTCCGAATTCATCGGCGAGCAGGAAAAGATGAAGTTCGTGTCGCAGGCTCTCGGCCAGCTGCTCCCGGCCGTCGGCCAGTCGCTGCAGAACGTGTCCAAGGCGTGAGGAAAGGGACGAAGCCGGCTCCTGCGGAGCCGGCTTCTGAGGCTCGGGGCGCGGGGCTCGGGCCAGAATCGGAAAGGGTGCGCGGCCACTCATTACTCTGGCCCGAGCCCCGCGCCCCGAGCCCTAAAAACCCGTCGTCGTCCGTCCGTCCCGCATCTCTCCCTGACCTTTCTCTGACATGAATCTGAATCGAGCCACGGGCCGTGAACACCGCCCGGGGCGCCCCGTACCTATAGGGCAATTCAAAACCAGGGAGTGACGATGGCCAGCGCAACCCCCAAGAATCCGCTCAGCCTGCGACGCTACGGCGATGTGGTGCTGGCCTTTGGGGTGATGGCCATCATGTGCCTGATGGTGCTCAGGATGCCGACCAGCGTCATCGACGGCCTGGTGGCGATGAACATCGCTTGCGGCGTGGCCCTGCTGCTGATCGCCTTGTGTGTCCCGCATCCGGTGGCATTCAACAGCTTCCCGAGCGTGCTGCTGATTACGACGCTGTTCCGCTTGTCGCTCTCGGTTGCGACCACCCGCTTGATCCTTCTCGATGCGCATGCCGGCCACATCATCGACGCCTTCGGCAACTTCGTCGCCGGCGGCAACCTGGTGGTGGGCATCGTGGTCTTCATCATCATCACCATCGTGCAGTTCATGGTGATCGCGAAAGGCGCCGAGCGCGTCGCCGAAGTCGCAGCACGCTTCACGCTCGATGCCATGCCCGGCAAGCAGTTGAGCATCGACTCCGACCTGCGCTCGGGACTGATCGACAAGGACGAAGCCAAGCGCCGCCGCAGCCTGCTGGAGCGCGAAAGCCAGTTGAACGGTTCGCTCGACGGCGCGATGAAATTCGTCAAGGGCGACTCCATCGCCAGCATCATCATCGTGATCGTCAACCTGCTCGGCGGCCTGACCGTGGGCGTGCTGCAGAAAGGCATGGGCGCCGGCGACGCGATGCAGCTGTATTCGATCCTGACCATCGGCGACGGCATGGTCGCACAGATTCCTGCACTGCTCAGCGCGATGGCTGCGGGCCTCATCGTTACCCGGAGCGCGGGTGATGACGACAAGGACGGCCATCTCGGCGATACCATCGCTCGCCAGATCACTGCACATCCGCGAGCGTTGATGATGACTGGTTTCATCTCACTGATGCTCGCGCTGGTGCCGGGCTTTCCTTCGCTGATCTTCATCGCGTTGGCCGCTGGCGCGTTCGTCCTGGCTAAGTTCGCACGCG
>Ga0068861_100001677_pt1 | contig 14191 bp, 14 predicted proteins | sample KBSSwiS42_FD_66593 | JGI IMG/M metagenome (GOLD analysis project Ga0068861, IMG submission 66593) | Switchgrass rhizosphere microbial communities from Kellogg Biological Station, Michigan, USA - KBS Switchgrass S4-2 | ecosystem: Host-associated > Plants > Roots > Rhizosphere > Soil ...
GAGATGATCGTCGAACGCGTGTTCTTGCCGAGGTGGATCATCTTGGTGCCTGTGTCGGCCTGTTGCGCATGATTCGTCAGCGCGACTGAGTAGAACTCGCCAATCGAGTTGTCGCCTTGCAGAATGCACGAGGGATACTTCCACGTAATCGCCGATCCCGTTTCCACCTGCGTCCAGGAAATCTTCGAGTTTCGCCCGGCGCACTTACCTCGCTTAGTGACGAAGTTGTAAATACCGCCGCGTCCTTCCTCGTCGCCGGCGTACCAGTTCTGTACCGTCGAGTACTTGATCTGCGCGTCGTCGAGAGCTACCAACTCAACCACTGCTGCGTGCAGTTGGTTTCGATCGAACTTCGGCGCGGTACAGCCTTCGAGATACGAAACGTGCGAACCTTCCTCCGCAATAATCAGCGTTCGTTCAAACTGTCCTGACTCAGCATTATTGATGCGGAAGTAAGTTGAGAGTTCCATCGGACAGCGCACGCCCTTCGGAATAAAGCAGAAACTGCCATCCGAAAAGACCGCACTGTTCAGTGCCGCGAAGAAGTTGTCGTTGGTTGGCACAACGGAGCCGAGATACTTCTTGACGAGTTCCGGATAGTCTCTAATCGCTTCAGTAAACGAACAGAAGATCACGCCGTGCTTCTTGAGTTTTTCTTTGTACGTCGTGGCCACCGAAACCGAATCGAAGACGGCATCGACTGCGACGCCTGCCAACTGTTTCTGTTCCTGAAGTGGAATGCCGAGCTTTTCAAACGTTCTCAACAGCTCGGGATCAACTTCGTCGAGACTCGCCTTGGTCACTTTCTGTTTCGGCGCGCTGTAGTAAATGATGTTTTGGTAATCGATCTCCGGATACTTGATGTTGGGCCAGTGCCTGGGTTCCGTCATCGTCAGCCAATGGCGGTAAGCCTTCAGACGAAACTCGAGCATCCACTCGGGTTCGTTCTTCTTTTCAACGATCAGACGAATAGTGTCTTCCGTCAGGCCGCGCGGAATCACGTCCGACTCGATGTCTGTGACGAAGCCGTATTTGTATTCCTGTTTACTTAAGAGCTCTGCTGTACTCATCGTGATCTCTAAACCCGGTTGTCCCTCGGTTTCACTCCCTGAATCTGATGCAACAGCGCATCGACGTTTGCTTCCGTGCCCAACAACTGCGAGAGCGTGATGTCGGCAAGCGCGTTATCGACAATCTGGTGCAACTCGACAATCACCGGCCGAATGCCGCAGTCGCCGGTATGCACACACGCGTCCAACACGCCGGCGTAACTCTTACAATGCGATTCCGCCGGTTCTCCTTCGAGCACCCTGATTACCTGGTTAAGTCGAATCTGCGAAGCTGGTTTCGCGAGCGAGTAGCCGCCTTTGATGCCGCGTGTCGATTGAACCAGCCCGGCCTTGCTCAGGATCCACATCAGCTTCCCGGCATTGGCGGAAGAGATCCCTTCGAGTTGGGCGAGCTGCGAGAGGGTCAACGATTCACCTATCGTCTCCGCGCGCGCCAACTGCAAAAGGCACCGTAATCCGTATTCTTCTTGAGCCGAGATCTTCATCTAAATTATTAACCGTGAGCATCTTAAGCTAAACCTTACTTTTAAGTCAAGATTAGCCGCAAAGAGGCGCAAACCAAGCTCCTTAACTCTCTTGTGCCTCTTTGTGGCTTAGAGTTTGTACCTCTTTGTGACTACATTTTGAATTCGAAGTCGATGTAGCCGGCGAGCCTGACGGGCTTGCCGTTCGCTGCCGAAGGTGGAAATGTCCAGCCGCGCGCGGCTTCTTCGGCCGCCTGCCGTAACAGCATCGGGCCTTCCGAGTTGGTGACCCAAATCTTGCCGTTTTCGTCGATGATTGCGAAGACGCGGACCGTGCCGATCACGTTGTGGGTTCGTGCGGACTGTGGATAGTTAGGCGTTACGCGCTTCGTTTCGCGCCCACTTAGCGAGCCCGTGCTGATCAGTTGCGGTTCGGCGGTGGTGGGTTGAGTTGCCGGCGTCGCTGTTGGCGGCGCGGTGGTTTGCGTTTCGGACTTCGGGGCCGCTGCTGCCGTTGCAAATGGGTTCGGAATGCGGGAAGTAAGTGCGTCCAGGGCCGGCGAGCGGCCGAGTGACGCAACCTGAATCTGCGCAGAGGCCATTTTCTCCCTCGCCATCAGGAATTCTGTCTGCCACTTCGCGCGATCGTCATCGTTGCGGGCGAGACTCAGACGCAGACCCAACACGTCTTCCAGGAGCGCGAGTGCGTCGTACGTGCGGCCTGCTTCTTTGGAGATTTCGCTTGCCTGCGCAATTACGCGTTCAAGCAGGTTGCGCGCGCGTTCAAGATCTGTGTTCGCTTCAAGTGGAAGGTCTGTTTCGCTCGGATTCAGGCCAAAACTACGATACCGCGCGAGGTGTGCGCGGATGCCGTTGAGCGTCTGACCGGCCGCAGCGAAGTAGGTGCGGATGGACTCGTCCTTTTGCGCGGCGCGCGTCTGAAAAGCCTCTTCAAGGAGTGATTGGGAACGGCCATAGTTGCCGTCTTCGAGATAGACGCTAAGCAGCATCAAGGTGGCGACGTTTCGAAGCGTCACGTCTTTCACAGAAGCGCGCACGTTCTCGAGTTCGGTTGCTGCCGCTTGCAGTTGATGGACTGCGGCGAGTGCACGGGCGCGTTCGAAGCGTGTCAGGGTTGAATTTGAGGCAGCCGCCGTGTCTTCGCCGGCGCCAGTCGACTGCGCCGCCGCGAAGACGGGTGTAATCAGGAGGAGGATTGTCGGGAGGATTCCATGGATGTAGGGGCGATAACGGTAAAAAGAACTCAAATTGTTTTGACTCCCTGAAACACAAAAGCGAGCCTAATGCTCGCTTACGTCATAATCATCTTCTCGACCCTATTATGGCCGGGATACGGCGATGAGGCAAGAGGTGCGATTACGGTGTTAGAATGAGGCCGTGGACGCGTTACCAGCCAACGATCTGGTCAGTGCAGGCATTCTCGACTTACAAAATGAGCGCGAGACCATCCCTGCGTTGCTGGTAGCTATCGGCGCTCCGAAATTGCGGAGCTTGGGCCTGCCCCTGCCTTCGATATTGCCGGCTAACCCCGAGCACCGGCTGTACGACCTTCTATCCGTTACCGGATCCGATACAGCCCACTCAAGATACAACGCGCTGATCAGAAAGCTTGTCAGTTTTCAGAGAGCCATGGAATGCGTCAAAAGGTAAGCGTTGACCGACTTGCCCAGTTCATGAAGTCAATCGGGCGTGGTGAGAAAAAAGCGGCGCGGTTGTACTTTGTCGGGGGAGCCACCGCCGTGCTTCTAGGGTGGAGAGACACGACGATTGATATTGACCTAAAGATGGTTCCAGAGCTTGACGCCATTCTTAGAAAACTGCCGCAACTCAAAGAAGACCTTGAAATCAATATCGAACTAGCTTCTCCCGATGACTTTGTTCCCGCACTGCCAGTCGAACAGATAGCGCAGGAACAGTGAAAACGCGTTACGGCGCAGTGGAAGTGCCGACGGTCTTAATGATCTTTTCGCGGAAGGCGCGGGCGTCGTTTTTGACGGCGGTCTCGTTGAGCGTGAGGAGGCGGCGGTCGCGCATGACGATGCGACCGTTGATGATTACGGTCTCCACATCCGCCGCTTTCGTCGCATAAACGAGGTCAGAATAGATGTTGTAGAGCGGTATCTGATTGAGCGTGTCGCGGTTGATGACCAGCAGGTCGGCGCGCTTGCCGACTTCAAGCGAACCAATCTCCTTTTCTAAATGAAGCGCCTGTGCGCCGCGGATCGTCGCAAGTTCAAACGCTTGTTGCGCTGAGATCACCTTCGGATCTCCCGTAAAAACCTTGTGCAGCTTCGCAACGGTATCCATCTCTTCCCACATGTTCAGGTCGTTATTCGACGCCGCGCCATCAGTTCCAAGACCCAGCAGCACGCCGTCGTTCAACATGCGCGGCACAGGCGCCACACCCGCCGCGAGCTTCATATTTGATTGCGGATTGTGCACAACTCCGACACCACGTTTCTGCAAGATAGAGATGTCACTCCCCTGCGGCCACACCATGTGCGCGGCAATCACCCGGTTGTTCAAAAACCCAATCCGATCGAGATAAGCGACCGGACTCGCGCCCTTCGCTTTCACCATGTCGTCGACTTCCCGCTTCGTCTCCGCGATGTGCGTAACGATCGGCGCGCCGGTGCGATCGGAAAACGCGCGTGCAGCCTTCAAATGCTCTTCCGAAACCGTGTAAGGCGCATGCGGCGCGATCGCCGCGATAATCAGATCGTGTCCCTTCCAATGCGCGACAAATCGCTCGACGTACGCCATCCCTTCAGCGTTTGTCTTATTGTCCGCAACCGGAAAGTCGATGATCGTTTCTCCAAGCACTCCACGAACGCCCGCTTTCGCAGTTTCATCCGCGATCGCGTCCTCGAAGTAGTACATGTCGCAGTAGGTCGTCGTACCACCACGAATCATCTCCGCCAAACCGAGCCGCGCACCGACGCGAACAAACTCTTCAGTGACGTTATTTGCTTCCGCCGGAAAAATGTACTTCGTCAGCCACTCCTGCAAATCCAGGTCGTCCGCCAACCCACGAAACAGGACCATAGGAATGTGCGTGTGACCATTGATCAATCCGGGAGTCAGAACTTTGCCGGCACTACTCACTCGCTGACGCGAAGTGTAGCTGCGCTCAATCTCAGCTCGGGGCCCACTCGCCACAATGCGTCCGCTTGCGATTGCGATTCCGCCGTCCTCAATCACCCGGCGCGTTTGATCCATCGTTACGATGGTGCCGCCGAGGACAAGTAGATCGACCGGCTCAGCGCGCCGGGTTCGATTCTGAGCAGCTACGTCTGAGATGGGACTGGAAAGTGTGGCCATTAGAATAACCAGGGTCAGCAGGCACTTAGGCATATTTAGCTTTTCTTCAAAAAGCGCGCATCAAAAGCGCGCGGCAGTAAGTCGGCGATATGGAACACTTCACTTTTCCCTTCGAGGTTTGCGAACACGATCGTCGCGCCACGCGCAAACTCCCAAATGATTTGCCGGCAAGTGCCACACGGCGGCGTCAGTGTTTCCGTATCGGCAACAACGGCGAGCTCGGTAAACTGTCTTTCACCTTCGGACAACGCTTTCCAGATGGCAACGCGTTCAGCGCACACCGTTAGACCATAACTCGCACTCTCGACGTTGCAGCCAGTGTAAACTTTCCCACTCGCTGTTCTTACCGCTGCCCCTACAAAAAAGTTTGAAAACGGCGCAACTGAATGCAGACGCGCCTGCTGCGCCGCTTCGATCAGCGGCTGTAAGTCTTCGCTCAAAGTTGACCTCCAACAGAAGTTAAAGCGCCAGCCAGCCTCTCGCGAATTTTTCCGCTCAGCAAATCAATGCTCACCAGGTTATGGCCGCCCTCGGGAATGATCACGTCCGCGTGCCGTTTCGACGGCTCGACAAACTGCATATGCATCGGTCTCACGGTCGCAATGTACTGCTCAATCACAGACTCTACCGTACGACCACGTTCCGCCAAATCACGTCGCAAACGCCTTATGAAACGAATGTCGTCAGGCGTGTCAACGAACACTTTGATATCCATCTGCTCGAGCAAACGCGGATCGACGAAGATGAGTATGCCTTCCACGATGACGATCGGCTTCGGCTCTACGTGCCGCGTATCATTCAGCCGCGTACTCGTCTTGAAGTCATAAAGCGGCAACTCCACCGCTTCACCCGCCTTCAAACGGCGCACGTGGTTCACGAGCAGATCGTTATCCAGCGCGTCCGGATGATCGAAGTTCGCGATGTTACGGTAGTCGAGCGGGAGATCGTTGATGTTTCGGTAGTAAGAATCCTGCTGAATGAAAACAACTTCGCTAGCGCTGACTGACTCAAGAATCCGGTTCGCAACTGTTGTCTTGCCTGAACCCGTACCGCCGGAAATTCCGATTATTAAACTCACGATTCACCTACACGCGACTATGAACTCGATTCACTACTCTTCTCAGCAACTCCGCAAACGTGTCGCGCACGCGGTCGCCTGTTGCCATCACCTCTTCATGATTGATCGGCTCGTCGCTGATCCCGGCCGCCATGTTCGTAATGCACGAGATGCCGAGCACTTCCATCCCCATGTGACGCGCCACGATCGCTTCCGGCACTGTGCTCATGCCGACTGCATCGGCGCCCAGGTTTCGCAACAGGTGAATCTCCGCCGGTGTTTCATAATTCGGACCGGACAAGGCGCCATAGATTCCACGCCGTAGTTCGGTGCCGATTGCTCTCGCCTCTTCAATCGCCAGTTCCTGAAGGTCGGGCGCGTAAACCGCCGACATGTCGGGAAAACGCGGACCAAAACGTTCGTCGTTTGGACCACGCAGCGGATTGTCGCCCATAAGGTTCACGTGATCGCTGATAACCATCAGCGCACCCTGACTCAATTCGACATTGATGCCGCCCGATGCATTCGTCAGGATCAGCGTCTTGACGCCCAGCAATTTGAACGTGCGAACAGGAAACGTGACTTCTTCGAGCGAGTAGCCTTCGTAGTAATGAACCCGACCTTGCATCGCGAGGACAGGAACTTCATCGACGTTGCCAATCACCAGACGACCGGCATGACCCTGCGCCGTCGAACGCTTGAACCCGGGTATCTCGTCGTAAGGAATGCCGATCGGCTCCTGGAACTCGTCGGCAAAACCTCCCAATCCGCTACCGAGCACAAGCGCAATGCGCGGCTCCAGTTTTGTTCGCGCACGAATTACGCGTGCGGCATGTTCAGCTCGTTCGTAAAGACTCGTGCCTGCCACTCCCTCGGTCATGATCCAGTGCTACTTCTCTTTCTGATAAGGTATTCCCAAAGCGCGTGGGGGACGCGACGATCCAATAAAACCCGCCAGCACCACGATGGTCAAGACGTACGGCACCATCTGAATGAACTGCACCGGAATATCTTCGCCTGACGGTAACTTGAACACGCCCTGCATCTGAATCGAAACTGCTTCGGTGAACCCGAATAACAGACACGCAAGAACTGTTTGCACCGGACGCCACTTGCCAAAGATCAGCGCCGCAAGCGCGATGAAGCCACGCCCGGCAGTCATGTTTCGCGTAAAGAGTGACGATTGTCCAATCGAGAGATAGGCGCCGCCAAGGCCGGCGAGAATGCCCGCGAGTAACACTCCGGAGTAACGGATTTTGCTGACGCTCACACCCGCCGCATCAGCAGCTTCGGGTTTTTCACCGACGGATCTCAGTCGCAAACCAAAAGGCGTTTTATATAACACGTACCAGATAAGAGCGACGAGAACCAGGATCGCGATCGCAATCACGACCGGCGACTGTGGCAGCAGATGATCCTTGGGAAGCTGCGGAGTCGAACCCGACGATAGAAAAACCGCGCCACTCAAGAAACCGGGAATGCCGATCATCAGGATATTGATCGCTGCGCCACTTACCACCTGATCCGCTTTGAACTTGATACAACTAACCGCATAAATCACAGCGATGAATAGTCCGGCAAGAAGTCCGGCTAACAGACCTACCCACGGGCTCGCGTTTCCCATTCCCAGCTTCTTATCAGCGGCGTAGGTCACGGCAGCGGCGGTGAAAGCGCCCGCCAGCATCTTGCCTTCGAGAGCGATGTTGATGACGCCGGAGCGCTCGGAGAACAATCCGCCAAGCGCCGCCAACACGAGCGGCGTTGCCAGTCTGATCGTCGATGCAATCAAAGAAAACGTGAATACGTCTCTCATTGACTCAAGCCTTCAAACGTACCAACGGTCCTCTGCCCAGCAGCCATTTAAAGAAAGACTCTGCGGCGACGAAAAGAATGATGATTCCCTGCAATACCTGCACGATATCCTTCGTCACGTGCTCCGAGAACCCATCGACATAAATACCGCCGTGCTGCAACACCGCAAACAGCAGCGCCGCGAGAATCACGCCAACCGGATGATTACGACCAAGCAACGCGACGGCAATTCCGGTGAAGCCGTAGTTATCCGAGAAACCGTCGTAATAACGGTAGCGATAACCAAGCACCTCGTTGATCCCGACCATGCCCGCGAGCGCGCCCGACACGGCCATCGCCAACACGATCTGTTTGCGTATTGAAATACCGCCATACTCCGCGGCCGCTGGATTACTTCCCGTCGCGCGTATCTCGTAGCCCCACTTTGTGCGCCACAGAAAGACGTAAACCAGGAAACAACAAAGCAGCGCGAGTAAGAATGCAACATTCAACGGGATCCGTTCAGGAAAACCAGGAATGAAGCGCCCGAGCCGTGGAATGTGCGCACTTGGTCCAATCACAGTCGTTTGCATGATCGGATCGCCGGGGACTTTATAGTGATACTGAGTGAAATAACTGACGAGCGCGACAGCAATGAAGTTCAACATGATCGTGTTGATGACTTCATGCGAGCCGAAGCGCGCCTTCAGCACCCCGGGAATCGCGGCCCACAGCGCGCCGCTGAGAATCGCTGCGGCGAAACAGAGCGGCACGAGGAACCACGACGACAGATTCGCGAGCGTGATTCCAACCCACGCAGTCGCGAACGCAGCGATGTAGAGTTGGCCCTCGGCGCCGATGTTGAATAGACCACAACGAAAACCGACGAGCACGGCGAGTCCCGTAAATATCAAAGGAGTGGCGTGGAAAAGCGTGTAACCGATTCCGTCCGGCCACGACAGCGCACTACCGAGCAACAGTCGATAAGCCTCGAAAGGATTGTCGCCTACAAGCAGGATGAGAATGCCGCCGACGATGAATGCTGCCACTACTGCAATCAGCGGGAAAAGAAGTTCACGCGCGAGTTTGGTCATGAGATCGGGGTTAATGGCCTCTCGTCATTAGCAAGCCAATCTCCTCCAGCGTTGCAACCTTGGGATCCACCTCGCCTGCAATACGTCCCTGGTGAATGATCAGTAAGCGATCGGAAAGACTCGTCACCTCTTCCAATTCAGCCGAGACAAGCAGAATCGCGCAGCCCTGATCGCGTAGTTTCACGAGTTGTCGATAAATGAATTCAATCGCGCCGATATCGACGCCACGCGTCGGCTGCGAAACGAGCAGTACTCTTGGATTGACGTGATACTCGCGTCCGATGATCAGTTTCTGTTGATTACCGCCAGACAACGCACGAGCCGGCAAAGCCGCGTTGCGCGGGCGCACATCAAAACCTTCGATGATCTCGTTCGCACGCTGCTGGATTGCGTTGTCGTCAAGAATTACGCCACCCGCGAGCGCTGCGATTGGCGGTCTGTAATGAACGCCGAGGATTGAGTTTTCTGCGAGACTGAATTCCAACAACAAGCCGCGTCGATGGCGATCCTCAGGGATGTGCGCAATACCGAGTTCGCGCCGCACACGCGCGCCCGCCGCGGTGATGTTCTTTCCGTCAGCAATGATCTCGCCTGTAACCTGCGCAGGCTCGACAAGCCCGGCCAGCGCCTCAATCAGCTCAGTTTGGCCGTTTCCCTCAACACCCGCGATGCCAACGATCTCGCCGCTGCGGACCTCAAACGACACATCGTCAACTCGCTTTGCGCCCCCGGTTCCCGTCACCGAAAGCTTGTGCACTTCCAACGCCAAGCGCCCGACCACGGGATCCGGCTTCTCAACACGCAACAGAACCTCACGGCCAACCATCATGCGCGCGAGCTCCGCGGCGTTCGTGTCTTTCGTCTGGACGCGACCGACAACTTTGCCGTCGCGCATTACTGTGACTTCGTCCGAGATCGCCAGCACTTCTGAAAGCTTGTGCGTGATGATGATCACAGTCTTGCCCTGTTCGCGCATGCGACGAAGGATGGCGAAGAACTCTTCGACTTCCAGCGGCGTCAAGACCGCGGTTGGTTCGTCGAGAATCAAGAGCCGCGCGTGCCTGTAGAGAGCTTTCAACAGTTCGACACGCTGCTGCTGACCTACGGAAAGATGTTCGACTGGTTCATGTGGATTGACTGCGAGTTTGAATTCTTCGGAGAGCTGTCTGATTTGTGAAGCGGCGCTCTTCAGATCGAGCGCGAAAGCCGTGCCCGGCTCAGCGCCCAGGACGATGTTTTCCGCGACCGTCATCGTTTCCACCAGCATGAAATGCTGATGGACCATGCCGATGCCGAGCGCGATTGCGTCATGCGGTGAACGGATGTCGCGCACCTGGCCATCGACGAGGATCTCACCGCTGTCAGGAGTGTAGAATCCGTAAGCGATGCGCATCGCCGTGGATTTGCCGGCGCCGTTTTCGCCTACGATTGCATGGATTGTTCCCGGCTTAACGACGATGTTGACATGATCGTTAGCAAGCACATCGCCGAACCGTTTTGTTATGTTTCGGAGCTCTAGCATCCTAAGAGTCAAGCCACAAAGAGGCACAAGAAGCACAAGGCAGAAGAGGTATTCAGTTGGTTAGTTCAATGGTTTGTGCCTCTTGTGCTTCTTTGTGGCTTAAGTGCCCATTGCGTCTGTCACTTTGATCTCTCCGTCGATAATCTTCTTCTTCGCCGTTTCAGCTTCCTGAATCGCTTCGGGAGGGACGAGATCTTTGTTGTAATCGTCCATCGCGTAGCCCACGCCGTCCTTGTCCAGGCCGAAGACGTGCAGGCCCGGTGAGAAGCGATGGTTCACTACATCCTTCACGATGTCGTAGACGGCGTTATCCACTCGTTTGACCATGCTGGTGAGAACAAAGCCAGGCTTCACCATGTTCTGATTTGAATCCACGCCGATGACGAAATGCGTAGCACGTCCGTTCTGTTTTCCCTGTTGCTCGACGGCATCGAACGCGCCCAGGCCGGAGTTGCCGGCCGCAGTGAAAATCACATCAACGCCCTTGCCGATCTGCGCGAGCGACAATTCTTTGCCCTTGCCGGGATTGTTCCAGGCGCCGTCAGTGACGCCGACGTAGTTCTCGATCACGCGGATGTTCGGATTAACCGACTTCGCTCCCTCTTCGTAGCCCTTCGCAAACCGGTGAATCAGACCAATGTCCATGCCGCCCAGGAAACCGATCGTTCCCGTCTTTGACGCTTTCGCCGCGAGAATACCGACGAGGTACGAACCTTCATGCTCCTTGAAAACCAGCGAAGCAACATTCGGCAACTGGCTAACACCATCGATAATCGCAAACTGAATGTGCGGATAGTCCTTCGCGACCTGTTCCATGATAGGCGCCTGCGCAAAACCCACACCGATGATCAGATCGAAGTTTCGTTCGGCAAAAGCACGCATCGCAGGCTCGATGGCGTTTGGCGTTCCCGGTTCGATATCACGCAGCACAATGGGCAGATCTCTCGCCGCGCGTTGAACGCCTTCCCACGCCGCCGCGTTGAAAGATCGATCGTCCTTCCCGCCGATGTCGAAAACGATACCAACGTGGATCTTCGATTTGTCGTCGGCAGCAGACGAATTGCCACAACCCGAGATCGCCAGTGCCAGCACACCAATTAATGCAAACAGAACCAGAACTTTGTACTTCATTCGTTGATTATTTCCTTCACGAGCTTCTGAGTTTCCGCAAGCGGTTCATCCGAGATGTGATACGCAGCTTGGATGCGCTGACTTGCTTCTCGAGCCGCTGCTTCGTCGGCGCAATAAACGGCGCCAAGTGCTTCCCCGCTCTTCACCTGCTCGCCTAACTTCAACTCAGAGATAAAACCAACAGTGGGATCTATCGTGTCTTCGATGCGTACGCGGCCACCCCCGATTGCTGCAATAGCGTGACCGATCTCCGTGGTATCGATACTTGTAATGTAGCCAGAGCGCGGGGATTCTACCTTAACGCTTTCGCGTACCAAAGGCAGAAACTGGGCCGGCTTATCGCAAACTCGCGGCTCACCACCCTGCGCCTCGATGTTGCGACGCAAACTCTCGAGCGCTTCACCGGAATCCAACACCCCACGAAGGCGTGCGCGTGCATCCTCGACGGTCTTATCGACGTTCGCCAGTATCAGCATGTGCGCGCAGAGTTCCAGCGACAGATCGAGTACGGGTCCAGCGCCTTCGCTCGCTTCGCCACGCAGGATCTCAATGCATTCTTTTACCTCCAGTGAATTCCCGACCGCTGAACCGAGCGGCTGATTCATGTCGGTCAACAAAGCTCTCGTTTTTATCCCGCAGGAGTTTCCGGTGCTAACGAGCGCATGGGCCAGGTCCTTTGCTCTCGACTCCTGACGCATGAACGCACCATTGCCGACTTTCACGTCGATGATCATCGCATCGAGACCTGCAGCGGCTTTTTTAGAAATAATCGAAGCGACAATCAGCGGAATCGCTTCCACTGTGGCCGTTGCATCTCGTAGTGCGTACATCTTCTTGTCTGCGGGCGCGAGTTCCGCAGTCTGTCCGGCCATCGCGTAACCGACCTGCTGCAATACCTGCTTGAATTCCGTCGCACTCAGGTTCACGCGATAACCAGGAATGGACTCGAGTTTGTCGAGCGTGCCGCCGGTGTGGCCGAGGCCGCGGCCCGAGATCATCGGCACGTACACGCCACACGCGGCAACGAGCGGCGCGATGATGATCGACGTCTTATCGCCAACGCCGCCCGTGGAATGTTTGTCAGCTTTTGCTTTGGGAATATCGGAGAAGTCGAGAATGCTGCCGGAGTTGAGCATCGCCTCTGTGAGGCTCTGCTGCTCGTTCTGGTCCATGCCGTTAAGGTAGATCGCCATTAACAGCGCGCTGACCTGGTAATCGGCGATGCGGCCGCTTGTGATGCCGCCGATGAAGAACTCGATCTCTTCACGCGATAGACTCAGCCCGTCTCGCTTTTTTCTTATGACGTCCTGTGGTCTCAAGCCTTAGTTGCTCTCCATAAGCACAGCGGCCTGAGCAGTTACTGCGAGCCCTTGGCCCACCGCGTCGAGTCCTTCACCCGTCTTCGCTTTTACACTGACACAACCAGCATCAACTCCCAAAACATCCGCGATGTTCTCGCGCATCGCATCGACGTACTGCCTGAGTTTCGGCGCTTCCAGGAAGATCGTCGAATCGACGTTCACAACGTGCAGATCGCGTTCGCGCGCAAGCCACATCACGCGCGAGAGTAGTTCAAGACTATCAGCACCCATCCAGTGCGGATCCTTATCGGGAAAATGAACGCCGAGATCACCTTCACACAACGCGCCGAGAATCGCATCGGCGATCGCGTGGGACAACGCGTCGGCGTCCGAATGGCCGTCCGCGCCGAGTTCCGAAGCGATCTGAACACCAGCCAACACAAGCGGCCGCCCTTCAACCAACCGGTGTGTATCGCTGCCGATTCCTATCCGTAGCATTACTCGTTCAAAAAAGCCTCAGCAATCAGAAGGTCGCGCGGTGTTGTTATCTTAATATTTCCTGGGCTTCCATCCACAATCGTCACCTTCTGGCCAAGCCGTTCCACGAGCGAACTCTCATCGGTCAACGACGGATCGCTTACGTCCGCTTCGTCGTAGGCCCGCCGCAGCAAATCGTAACGAAAACACTGCGGCGTCAACGCCTGACGCAGGTTCCGGCGCTCCAACGTCTGGACCACCGAATTGCCTTCGACCAGCTTAATCGTATCGGTCGCCGGCGTCGTCAGGATCGCCGCGCCATCACGGCGCGCGGCCTCAACGGTGTTGTCGATCTCCTCGACCGTCACAAAGGGACGAACGCCATCATGGACAGCGACGATCTCCGCCGTCGCCGGCCTGATGGCTGATAGACCTCGCTTGACCGAGTCGGCGCGTGTCGCTCCGCCGGGAACAACACGCGCGAGTTTCCGCAAACCGTATTTCCCCGCCGCAGCAAGAAATGCCGCCGACTCCTCTGCCGGTAAAACTACTATTACTTCCTGGATGCTCTCACACAGCTCGAAGGGCTTGAGAGTGTGAAAGATTATCGGAGTTCCTGCAAGTTGCAGAAACTGCTTTGGCCGATCGCTCGCCATCCGGGAACCTGTTCCGGCTGCGGCGATGATCGCAATGTTCATGAAGAGAAATCAGGCGCACTAAATGAAGTGCGAAGATGTCAGATCTCTGTGATGGGCTCACTATCGGTTATGCGAACCGGGTGCGGACCGCTACGCGAGTCTCGCATTTGTCGTCGCGAACTGCCGTTCGTGCGGTGAATATCGCTGTGACCGTTCTCCGCTTCTTCCCAGAGCCGGCCGAAGATCATTTTGCCGGCGGTTGTTTGCAACACGCTCGTCACGGCGATGTCGGCGTTCTTGCCGA
>Ga0068861_100001678_pt1 | contig 14190 bp, 10 predicted proteins | sample KBSSwiS42_FD_66593 | JGI IMG/M metagenome (GOLD analysis project Ga0068861, IMG submission 66593) | Switchgrass rhizosphere microbial communities from Kellogg Biological Station, Michigan, USA - KBS Switchgrass S4-2 | ecosystem: Host-associated > Plants > Roots > Rhizosphere > Soil ...
ATCTGGGAGATGGGCGAGAAACATCCCATCGTGAACCTGCGCGTGTTCCGGCATCGCGGCTACACCACGGCGGTCATCGTGATCGCCGCCGGGTTCGGTGCGATGTTCGCCGCGAATGTGCTGACACCGCTGTGGCTGCAGAGTTACATGGGTTACACCTCGACCTGGGCGGGACTGGCGACCGCCTGGACCGGTGTGCTCGCCGTCTTCTGTGCGCCCGCCGCGGGGTTGCTGTCCACCCGGGTGGACCCGCGCAAGCTGGTGTTCTTCGGACTCACCTGGCTGGGCGGCGTGCTGGCCATCCGCACCTTCGCCACCACCGACATGTCGTTCTGGCAGATTTCCGGGCCATTGCTCGCGATGGGGCTGGGCCTGCCATTCTTCTTCGTGCCGGTGACCACGCTGGCGCTGGCCAGTGTCGAGGAGCACGAAACCGCGGGCGCCGCGGGCCTCATGAATTTCCTGCGCACGCTCTCGGGTGCGGTTGCGACCTCGGTGGTCACGACCGGCTGGGAGAACAAGACCCAGCACATGCACGCGGAGCTCTCGGGCGTGGTGGATAGGACCGGGGAGGTGGCGCACACCCTGGCTGCGGGCGGCATGAATGCCGACCAGACCCGCCAGGCGCTCGACAACCTGGCACAGAGCCAGAGCGTCATGCTCGCGACCAATGAAATCATGGCCGTCGTGTCGCTGGCGTTCTTCCTGTCGGCACTGCTGATCTGGGCGGCGCCGCGCCCGACCCGCAAGGTGGAAATGGGTGCCGCGCACTGACGGGTAGTTTGAGAGCGAGTAGCATGGCCCTGTTCCACACGAGGAAACGCTCATGTCCATCAGGATCCCGGCCGGATTGCTCGGCCTCGCCGCACTGATCGCGGGCGGTGTCGCCCGGGGCGACGAACCGCCGCCCCTGCGTACCGAGTTCGCGTTCGAAGCGCGAGTGAAGGTAGACAGGCCCATGGTCATCGGCCAGAGCTCGCACGGCCTGCGGCGCATCGTGCCGATCCTCGGCGGCCCGGTCAGCGGTCCTGCGCTGCAGGGCCAGGTGATCGCCGGCGGCGCAGATTGGCAGACGGTGCGTCCGGACGGCGCCTGGGAACTGCAGGCACGCTACACCATCCGGACCGATGATGGCGTATTGATCATGATCGAAAACCGCGGTGTGCGTTACGGCAAGCCGGAGGTCATGGAGAAGCTCGCGAAGGGCGAGAAGGTGGATCCCGCGCTGGTCTATTGCCGCACCGTCGCGACCTTCGAAGCGCCGCGCGACAGCCGCTACGAGTGGCTGAATCACACTCTCATCGTGGGCAATGTCGAACGCACGCCCGACGCGGCCATCATTCGCTTCTACAAGGTCAACTGACATGGTCGAGAGCGTCATCAGTTATCGCGGCCTGGTCCACCAGTGGCACTGCGATCACATGGGCCACATGAACGTCATGTGGTACGTGGGCAAGTTCGACGAGGCCACCTGGAACCTGGCGGCGACCATTGGCATGACATCGCAGTACATGCGCGATTCGAAACGCGGCATGGCGGCGGTCGACCAGCGCATCAGCTACCGCAGGGAGGCACTGGTCGGCGACGTGATCATCGTGAAGTCCGCGATCCTGGAGCTGAAACCCAAGTCCATCCGTTTCGTGCACGAGATGTTTCGCGGCGATGGCGATGACCACCTCTCCACGATGATGGTCACGGGTGTGCACATCGACATCGTCGGTCGCAAGTCGACGCAGTTCGAACCGCACATCTTCGCGCGCATCCAGGCGAAGCTGGCTGCCAACCCGGAGCGCTGGGACGCCTGGCCGCCGCGCGAGGCGTACCTCGTCACATGACGGCCGGCTGAGCTAATAAGTCCAGCACGCCCGCGACCTTGTTCCGGGTGGGCCCCCGGCGCAAGATTCCCGCATGGAATCAGGGAGCCCAACAGTGCGCGGTGCCGCGACCTGGTCGCCGTGGAGCGGCGTACAGCCTGCGTCGCTGCGCAATGTGCTGGGCTACTGCATATTCCTCGCGGCGTTTTATGGCGCCTACCGCCTCGGCATGTCGTTCAGCCCGTTGCTGTCGGCGCCGTTCTGGCTGCCCGATTCCGTATTGCTGTGCGCACTGCTGTGCACGCGGCGCTCCTGGTGGTGGCTGCTGCTGCTCAGCACGTTGCCGATCCGCCTGCTCACGAATGTACCGCCGGACACCAGCACCGGATTCCTGGTCGCGGTGTTCGCGAACGACTGCGCCAAGGCGGCGTTGTCCGCATGGCTGCTGCAGCGATTCATGCCGGATCCTTTCCGTTTCCCGACCATGCGGGATTTCGGCGTGTTCTGCGGTGTCGCCGTGCTGCTGTCGCCCGCACTGAGCGCACTGGCTGGCGCGGCGTCGCGCGCCGGCATCGGCCATGCATTCTGGCCGGCGTGGGAGCAGTGGTTTCTCGGCGATGCACTGGCGGGAATCATCCTCACGCCCATTCTCTTCTATTGGGTGGTGCGCCCGCCGAACCCGGCCACGTTCACTCCATCGCGCGTCATCGAGGCGACGGCCATCGCCATCGGTCTGCTGGTCTCGCTGGCTCTGGCCTTTGAGCCCGGTGCGGTTCCGCAAAGTTTTACAGAGTCGCGCTACTACGCGCCCATGCCGTTCATCGTCTGGGCGGCGGTGCGGTTCAGATTCCACGGCGCCACCGGCGCGGTGGCGTTGCTGACGATTTTCGCGCTGGCCTCGGCCATCCAGAAGAGCGGCTCCTTTGCCGGCGATTCCGCAATACACACGGCGACTGCGCTCCAGCACTTCCTGTTGCTGCGCGCCGCGCCGCTGTACCTGGTCGCCGTGGTCATCGAACAGTCGTTTCGCGCCGCCGGTTCCCTGCGTGAAAGCGAGCAGCGTTTCCGCATGATCGCGGACCAGGCGCCGGTGATGATGTGGACCTCCGGGACTGACGGCGGTTGCGAGTTCGCCAACCGTCGCTGGCTGGACTTCACGGGTCTCACGCTCGAGCAGAACCTCGGCACCGGCTGGTCGCAGACCCTGCATCCGGACGACAAGGAACACACCTTCGCGCGCTACTTCAGGTATTTCCAGGAACGCAAGCCGGTGGAGCTGGAGTACCGGGCGCGCCGGCACGACGGGGAGTATCGCTGGATACGCGTGCACGGCACGCCGCGATTCGGCGCCAACGGCGAGTTCCTGGGATACATCGGCTCGGCAATCGACGAGACCGACCGCCGCCAGCAGGAAGCCGCACTCAGGCGCAGCGAGGCGCGTTATCGCGACGTGGTCGAGAACCAGGCCAATTACGTCTGCCGGTTCCTGGCGGATGCCTCGCTGACTTTCATCAACTCCACCTGGTGTGCGTTCCTCGGCCAGGGTCGGCTCGAGTTGTTAGGCAGCAGCTTCTACAAGTTGCTGCCGCCCGCGGCGCGCGGCGTGGCACGTGACGCAGTGGCGCACGCGCTCGCGAGTTCGGCGGCCGTCGAATGGGAATGCGAGGTGGCCCGCGCCGACGGCACGCGCGGCTGGCAACACTGGATGTGCCATGCCATCGAAGGCGGCGACGAACCGCGCGAGCTGCAGGCCATCGGTTATGACATCACCGACCGCAAGCGCGCCGAGGAGTCCGGCCGCCAGCTGGCGCACGCGGCGCGTTTCGCCGCACTCGGCGAGCTCACCGCCATGGTGGCCCACGAGATCAATCAGCCGCTGTGCGCCATTCTCAGCAACGCGGAAGCCGGCGAGATCATGTTGCGTTCCGCGAATCCGCCGCTCGACGAGCTGAAGAACATCTTCGCCGACATTCGCCAGGACGACCTGCGCGCCGACGCCGCGATCCGCAGCATCCGTTCGCTGCTGCAGCGGCGCGAATTCGTGGCGCGGCAGGTCGACATGGCGGCCACCGTCGACCAGGTGTTCAAGCTGGTGGCGGGCGACGCGCTGCATCGCCGCGTCCCGATGCGCAATGAAGTCGCCGCGGACCTTCCGGCCGTGTATGGCGATCGCTCGCACCTCGAGCAGGTGCTCGTGATCCTCATCGTGAACGGCATGGACGCGATGAAGGACACCCCGGAAGGCTCGCGCGAACTGCTGGTGTCGGCCCAACGGGTCAACGAGCGGCAAATCCAGATCTCGGTGCGGGATCACGGCCATGGCATCTCGCCGGGCACCATGCCGCAGCTGTTCGACTCCCTGTTCACCACCAAGCCCGACGGCATGGGCCTCGGCCTGTCGATCGCCCGTTCCATGATCGCGGCCCACGGCGGACGCATTTGGGCGGAAAACGTTCCAGGCGGAGGCGCGATTTTCAATTTCACCGTCAACATCGCCCAGCTGCAGCTCGACGCCTGACGCCACGCCACGACGTCCGTGGGTCCAAGGTCTGATGGGCGCATCCGCGTGCATGCAGTAGAAGGCCGGGATACGTCCATATTGTGGCGGGAGGTTGCGATGAACTTCAGGAACGCGATTGCGAACGGCATCTGCCTGGCGATGGCCGCGCAGGCCTTCGGTCAAACTACTCCGCCGCCCGCGCAGGCGCCCGCGCTCGCCGCCTCGGTGGGATTGCAGGCCTATCCCTCGAAGGGACAGGACGCCAGGCAGCAGAACATCGACGAGGGCGAGTGTTACAACTGGGCCAAGCAGAACTCCGGCTACGATCCGTCATCGCCGCCGCCGGCCGCCGTGGCGCAAAAGGTGGAACCGCCCCCGGCACAGCCAACCGGCGCACGCGCGCGTGGCGCGGTGCGAGGTGCCGCGGCGGGTGCGGTGGTGGGTGAGGTCGCCAACAACGATGCAGACCAGGGCGCCAGGACCGGCGCGGCGGTCGGTGTGGTGGCGGGCGGCGCACGTAACCGCCAGGCCAAGAAGCAACAGGCAGCGCAGGCCGATGCCGCCAACCAGCAAGCCCAGGCGCAGGCCGATCAGCACAATGCGCAGAACGCCCAGCTCCAGCAGAACTTCAAGAACGGGATGAAGGCCTGCCTCGAGGGCAAGGGTTACACCGTCAAGTAGGCGCCTTCGTCTTCGCGGCTTCGCGCTGCTGCGCGCGTTCGAGCGTGAGCTTGTACGCGATGTAGTACTTGTAGATGTTGCTCACGTACTGCACGGTCTCGCGGCCGACGTCCTCCGCGACCACGACCTCGACGTTGTTGAACCACTTGTTCGGGTCGAGCCCCCTGGCGGCCGCTTCCTTGCGCAGCCGCGCGATGCGATTGGGCCCGGCGTTATAGGCCGCGAAGGCGAACAGGTGGCGGTTGGGCCGGTCGATCCCGGGTTCGTCGAAATATTCGTTGACCAGGAACCGCATGTACTTCACGCCCGCGTGGATGTTGGGCTCGACCTTGTGGATGTCCGGGATGCCGACGTTCTTGTCCTTCGCGGTGGTTGGCATCACCTGCATCACGCCGATCGCGCCCACCGGGCTGCGAGTTTTCTGGTCGAGCTGTGACTCCTGGTAACCCTGTGCCATCAGCAGCAGCCAGTCGAAATCGTAGCGGGTGGCGTACTTCTGGAAGTATCCCGTCAGCTCCTTGAAGCGGCGCATGTCCTCGGCCTTGGTGGCGCCGCGCGCCCACTTGGTGTTCTGCAGGTAGCGCTTGAAGAGCATGTTGCCCGTCATGGTGCCGATCTTGTTCTTCTCGACGAAGGCGTCGAGCACCTTCTTGAGTTCCGGGCTGCCCTTGCGGATGGCCCAGGCGATCTGCGCATGCGTGCGCAACGCGATGCCGGGCTGCGGGCGGATATCGGTGAAGATTTCTTTCCAGAAATTGACCACGTAGCTGTGGACCACGGTGGCGTCGACCAGGCCGGCGTTGACCATTTCGAGGATGTCCTCGTCGTCGAGATTTTCCTCGGCGAGCACGATCTCGACCGGCTGCTTGCCGGCCGCTGCCAGTCGCGTATTGAGCTCGGTGAGGCTTTCGTAACTGGAGCTCGACTTGCGCACGAATACGCTGCGGCCTGATAACTCATCCACGGTTGCCGGTGGCGCGACGTCGGGCGCCGTTACCAGGATCTCGCTGACGTTGTCCGCGGCGGGTGTGGTGAAGTCGACCTGTTTTTGGCGTGCGGGCGTAATGGCGAGTCCGCCGGTGGCGATGTCGCCGGCCCCCGCGGCCACGCCGTCCAGCAACTGGTCGCGTGACACCGGGATGAACACCACGCGAATCGGCCGCGTCTTGTCCTTGTTGTCCGCGTTCAGGAACTTCTCGAGCTCCATCCCCATGTCGTAGGTGATGCCGCGCTGCTGGGCCTTGTCGACGAAATAAAACGTCTTGCTGTACACGACCAGCATGCGCACCACGCGCCGTTCCTTGAGAGCGGCATAGTCGCCCGTCCAGGTCGGCAGTCCCGCGGGCACGTTGGCGGGCGGAGGCGGAGTCTCGGCGACCGGCGCCGCGACGGGCGGCGGCTTTTCCTTCGCGGAGTCACAGCCGACACCCGCCAGGGTGACGAGCGCGGCCAGGAACAGGCGAACGCGGACGCTGTTTCGCATTCCGCCTGTCTAACAACGGAGATGCACTGCGGAAAATGGGACCTTGAACCTACCGGATCACGCCGGGCGCCTCGCTGCCGACGATTGACCGTAATCAGTTCTGACAGTGGCGAAGTGCCAGCCGCGATTCCACGCGGCCGCGCTGGACTCGACAATCCCCGAGCCCCCTGTGCGGAGGTGGATCTTGGAAGACCGGCCTTATCGCGTATTGTTTCTGTCGCAACGAAACGCCGCCCGCAGCGTGATGGCCGAGGCCATCGCCAATTCCATCGGGCGCGGGCAGTTCGAGGCCTTCAGCGCCGGCGTACGCCCGGCGAACCGGGTCGACCCGATGGCCGCGGAGCTGTTGGAGCACGCGGGCTTGCCGGTTCCCGATCACTCCCCGCAACACGTGCGCCAGTTCAGCGACCCCGGCTCGCCGCCGCTCGATTTCGTGTTCACGCTGAGCGACACGGCCGCCGGCGAGGCGCCGCCCGTCTGGCCGGGCCAGCCGATCACCGCGCATTGGCGCTGCACGGATCCGGATCAATTCGACGATGACTCGGATCGGCGCCTGGCCTTGATCCGGGCGCGCACCGAGCTCGAGCGGCGGCTGCGCGTGTTCGCCAACCTTCCGGTGGCGTCGCTGGATCGCATCAGCCTGCAGGCGCAGGTCGATGCGCTCGGCGAATCGATGGATTGAGTTGACCAGGAGATAGAATGGCCCGCATGCCGGGCCAGCTCCTCGAAGCCGCACGTGACCTCCTGCCGCTGATCGCGCGGCTGCGCGACACCACGGAATCGGAACGCCGCATCGCCGCGCCGGTGGTCGAGGCGATTCGCGCGGCGAAGTTGTGCCGCGGCGCGGTGGCGGCGGCGCTCGGGGGACTGGAATTGCGCGGCGTCGAGCTGCTGCGCCTGTACGAGTTGCTCGCGGGAACCGAAGCCTCCGTCTCCTGGATCGTCTGGAACAATTCCCTGCCGTGTTTTTTCAGCCGCTTCCTGCGGCCCGCGGCCCGTGCCGAGATCTTCGCCAACCCCGCATGGCTGTACGCGTGTTCGACACGGCAGAGCGGACGCGCGGCCATCGAGGGCGATACCTATCGCGTCAACGGCCGCTGGGCGCTGGTGTCGGGCTGCGAGATCGCCGACTGGCTGGCGGTGCGATGCGTCATCGAGGAGGGCGGCGCACCGCGAATGCTGCAGCCCAACGTGCCCGACGTGCGGATGGTGTGGCTGAGGCGTTCCGAGGTCGAGATCCTCGACACCTGGCACACCGGTGGGTTGCGCGGCACGGGCAGTCATGACGTCGTGGTGAGCGATCGCGTCGTGCCGCGGGCGCACACGCTCGCGCCGCAGGACGGCAGCACGCTGGACGGAACGCTGGGGCGCGTGCCCATCGTGTGCAACCTCGCGTCCGGCTACGCGGCACAGTTGTTAGGCATGGGCGAGATGGCGGTCGCCGTCCTGGTGGGACTCACGGCCAGCAAACCCGCGGTAGATCCAGGCCCGGCGCTCGGCGAACGCGCGGCGGTATTCGCGGCCATCACCCAGCATCGCGCGGCGCTTGCGGCGGCGCGCGAACATCTGCACTCGGCCGTGACGCATCTGTGGAGCGAGGCGGACTCGGGTCCGGCCGCCCACACCTCCGTCGCCGCGGTATTTGCCGCTGCCCACCACGCGATGGCGCAGGGGCGGGCCGCGCTGAACGCCGCCTTCCTGCTGGCAGGTGCAACCGCGATCTACAGCAGCTCGCCGCTGGAGCGCGCGCATCGCGATCTGCACGCCATGGCGGCGCACGTGATTGCCCAGCCCTACTGGCTGGAAGACACCGGCCGCGTGCTGCTCGGGTTCAAGCCCCTGAGTCCGCAGTACCTGGTTTGAGGCGGGCACGCATGCCGCGTCACCTCGCCGGGTTGTTCGCGGCCTGCGGCCTGTTCGTCGCGCGCGCCGGCGCGCAGGCGCCACCCGCCGAGGAGCCCGTCGAAGAGGTGGTGGTGACCGGCGAATTTCCCGGTCCCGGCATGTGGCGGGTGACGCGGCCCGGCGATGTCGCCGGCCACGAAATGTGGATCGTCGGCGATCCGCCGCCGCTGCCGAAGCGCATGAAATGGAAAGCGCGCGAGGTGGAGTCGGTGGCGCTGCGCGCGCAGGAGATCCTGCAGGATGCCTCGGTGCGCATGGATCCCGACGAGAAGATAGGCCTGTTCCGCGGCCTGTCGCTGCTGCCGGCGGCGATGAAGGCGCGCAAGAATCCGGACGAGAGCCTGCTCAGGGATCAGCTGCCCCCGGAGCTGTATGCGCGCTGGCTGGTGCAGAAAAAACGCTATCTCGGTTCGGACTCCGGCATCGAGAAATGGCGGCCCATCTTCGCCGCCGACAAACTGCGGCGCGAGGCGTTCGACGAGCTGGACCTGCGCGAGAGCGGCATGGTGTGGGAGGTGGTCGGCAAGCTCGCGAAGAAATACCACATCCCGACGACCACGCCGAACCTGCATTTCAAGTTCCACACCGACGATCTCAAGGAGAAAATCCGGGAATTCTCGCGCGAGCCGCTCGCCGACACGGAGTGCTTCGCGACCACGCTCGATCTCACCGAGGCGCTGGCCGACAGCGCCACCGAGGCGCGCCGCGCGCGGGCCTGGGCCACCGCGGACCTGGCGACCCTCGACAGCCTGCCGCCGCTGCCGAATCCCTACATACCCTGCGCCATGGCCGTGATGGGCTCGCAGGTGGCGAAGGAGATCATCCCTGCCGACCTGCGCGAGCGCTTGTACGTATCGTGGATGGACGCGGCCGAGAAGTCGCTGGCGGCGAATCAAACTACCCTGGCGATCGTGCCGCTGACGAAGCTCACGCGCGGGGGCGGATACCTCGAACGGCTGCGCGCCAGGGGCTACACCATCGAGGCCCCGAAGTAATGGGGTCTGACCCCATCAATTCTCGGTTTTGATCTGCGACTGCTCTTCGCGCTTCTCGGCCCTCGCCACGCTGAGCGCCTCGTGCGTGTAGCGCGCCGAGGTCTCGAAGCCGAGCCGGAAGTCGGCGAGCGTGTTGATATTGGTCGCCGGCGGCGGCCAATAGGGGCGAGTCAGGCTCGGTCGCACGTCACCGTGGTCCGGGGCCATCTCGTAGTTGATGAGGCGGCCGATGAGCACGCCGCTCGCGGCGTCGTGCAGCTCGACGACCACCTTCATGGAGCCCGCGCTGCTGACGAACGTGCGCTTGTCCATGGCCTGGCTCGCGTTCGGCGCGGTGACATCAGTCTCGAGAATCGACGCGGTGACCTTCAGCGTCTCCGGCGAGGGCTCCTTCGTGAGCCTGTAGCCACCGCGATCCACCAGCTCCTTGACCAGTTCGGCGCGCAGCAGGCTGGCGAGTTGCCAGCGCAGCGTGTCGCGATCCTTCTTGGTGAGCTCCTTGTGATTTCGCTCCCAGCCCTTCTTGAAGACCACTTCGATGGGTCCGAACATCACGCTCTGGTACTGGGTGAACGTCGCGACTGGCAGCCGATACACGCCCACCTTGGAACCCGACGGCACGCGCACCAGGCCTTCTTCGGTGACGTCGGGTCCATCATCGTTCTGCCGCGGCACCGCGCCCTGCGCCGCGGCAGCCAACAGCAACCCCGTCAAAGCCAGCGTCGAGATTTTCATGGTTACCCCGCTTGCAGCATGGACAGTGTAGTCCGACAAGGGTTCATGTCAGCCGTGGTCCGCACTTACGTTGGGCACATTTCGGCGCGGCAGCCAATCGTTTCAACCGTTTCTACCTCTTTGGTGAGATAGAATCCCGCGACCCAGCCGGCGCACACTCCAATCCCGCCGGCCCCAAGAAAAACATGATTTTACGTGTACAGCTGATAGCAGCGGCTGTCGCCGCCCTGTTTGTCGCCGCTTGCGGCAAACAGCAGGGAATGCCCGAAATGCCACCTCCCGAGGTTGGCGTGGTCGTGGTGCGCGCCAAGCCCGTGGCCCTCATCCGGGAAGCTTCGGCACGCCTGGCACCCACACGCGCCTCGGATGTCCGCGCCCGCGTTCCGGGCGTTCTCCAGAAGCGCCTATATAAGGAGGGCAGCATGGTCAAGGAAGGCCAGCTGCTCATGCAGATCGATCCGGCGCCGTATCGCGCCGCGCTTGCGGTGGCCAACGCCAGTCTCGAGCAGGCCGAGGCGACCGCGACCAACGCCAGGGTTACCGCGGCGCGCAATCGCGAGCTGGTCAAGCAGAATCTGGTCTCGCGCAAGGATCTCGACGATGCGGAGTCGCTGGAACGCTCCAGCGCGGCGGCGGTGTCGGCCGCGCGCGCCCAGGTCGAAACCGCGCGCATCAATCTGAGTTACGCCAACGTCACGGCGCCGATCTCGGGCCGTGCCGGCCAGCTGCGCGTGCTCGAAGGCGCGCTGGTCGGGCAGGGCGACGCCACGCTGCTAACTACCATCGAGCAGGTGGATCCGATCTACGTATTCTTCGACCAGCCGGCGTCCGATTTCGAGCGCCTGCGGCGCGCGCAGGCAGCGGGGCAGGTGATCATCGCCGAAGGCCACAAGGCCGAGGTGCGCATCATCCGGGCAGACGGTTCCGAGTATCCGCTGCCGGGCACGCTCGACTTCTCGGATTTCAGCGTGAACGCGTCCACGGGAGCCGTGGCCTTCCGCGGCATCGTCCCGAATCCGGACCGCATGCTGGTGCCGGGAAGTTACGTCACGGTGCGCGTCATCGCCGGCACGCTCAACAATGGTTTCGAGGTTCCGCAGCTGGCCGTGCAGCGCGACAACCAGGGTTCCTTCGTGGTGGTGGCCGGTGCGGACGGCACGGTCGCGGCCAAGCGCGTCGACGTGGTCAGTACCGTCGGTGCGAACTGGGTGGTCGGCAGCGGCCTGGCGGACGGCGACCAGGTGATCGTCTCCGGCCTGATGATGGCGCGGCCGGGCATGAAGGTGAAGGCCGTGCCTGAAACCGCACCGGCGGGCGCGCCGGCATCGGTTGCCTCGGGTAGCTAGGCTGCCGATGCTGCCGCACTATTTCATCGATCGGCCGGTGCTGGCGTGGGTCATCGCCATCCTCATCATGGTGGGTGGCAGCCTGGCGATCTCGCGCCTGCCGTCGGCCGCATACCCCGACATCGCGCCGCCCCAGGTGTCCATCAACGCGTTCTATCCGGGCGCGAACGCCGACACGATCGAGCGCACCGTCACGCAGATCATCGAGCAGCAGCTCACCGGGCTCGACAAGCTGCTGTACTTCACGTCCTCGTCCAACTCCAACGGCAGCGCCGGCATCACGCTGGTGTTCGAGAACGGCACCGATCCCGACGTCGCGGTGCTGCAGACGCAGAATCGCGTCAAGCTGGCCGAAGCGCGGCTTCCCAGCGAAGTGGTGGTGCAGGGCCTGTCCGTCTCCAAGGTGAACGAGGGATTCATCATCGCGCTGGGTGTGCGCTCGCCCAACGGCAGCGCAACGTCCGCCGAGCTCAACAACATCATCTCCTCGCAGGTGCTCGATCCGGTGCAGCGCATCCCCGGCGTGAGCGCGGCGAACCAGTTCGGATCCGCGTACTCGATGCGCATCTGGCTCGACCCCGACAAGCTGCGCAGTTTCCGCATGAGTGCGGCCGAAGTCCTGCAAAAGGTGCGCGGCCAGAACGTGCAGTTTGCCACCGGCGCCATCGGCGCCGCACCGTCGGCGCCCGAACAGCAGGTCACCGCGCCCGTGAGTGCCGAGGGACGTTTCGGCTCCATCGAGGAGTTCGAGGACGTCATCCTGCGTACCGAGCCGAATGGCACCAGCGTCCGGCTCAAGGACGTTGCGCGCGTCGAGCTCGGCCTGCAGGACTACGGCTTCGACGTGCGGCTCGACAACCAGCCGGTCAGCGGTTTCGGCGTGACACTGCTGCCCGGCGCGAACGCGCTGAAAGTCGCCGACGCCGTCAAGGCGCGAATGAACGAGCTGCAGAAGGAGTTTCCGCCAGGCGTGGAGTGGTTCGTCGCCCTGGACGCCACCACGTTCATCACGCATGCGATCCACGAGGTCATTTTCACGCTGATCGCGGCCGTGGTGCTGGTGTTCATCGTGATGCTGGTGTTCCTGCAGAGCTTCCGCGCGACGCTGATCCCGACGCTGGTGGTGCCGGTCGCGCTCATGGGCGCTTTCATCGGCATGGAGATCTTCGGATTCTCGATCAACCAGCTCACGTTGTTCGGCATGGTGCTCGCCATCGGTATCGTGGTCGACGACGCGATCGTGGTCATCGAGTCCGTCGAACGCCTGATGCGCGAAGAGCATCTGTCGCCGCGCGACGCGACACGCAAGGCCATGGACCAGATCACCAGCCCGATCATCGCCATCTCGCTGGTACTCGCGGCCGTGTTCGTGCCGGCCGCGATGCAGACCGGCTCGGTGGGCGTGATCTACCAGCAGTTCGCGCTGACGATCGCGATTTCGATGTTGTTCTCGGCGTTCCTGGCGCTGTCGCTCACCCCGGCGCTGTGCGCCACGCTGCTGCGGCCCGAGCACCTCAAGGAAAACCGCTTCTTCCACCTGTTCAACGTCAGCTATGAATGGGCCCAGTCTCACTACCTCACCAGCGTCGGTTTCAGCCTGCGCCACAAGTGGTTGTGGGGCAGCGGTTACCTGGTGCTGCTGGTCATCGGCCTGGTGTTTTTCCTGGGAATCCCCGGCCTTTACGGCGGTGTGCCCGGAAGCTTCGTGCCCGACGAAGACCAGGGTTATGCCATCGGCATCGTGGTGATGCCGCCTGGCTCGACCATCCAGCGCACGCGCGAGGTCATGCGTCGCGTGGGCGCGAAGATCCGCAAGTCGCCGGCGGTGGATTCGGTGTTCGAGGTCGCGGGCTTCGGCTTCAGCGGCAGCGATGAAAGCGCCGGTATCTTCTTCGTCCGCCTGAAGGAACTCGAGGATCGCAAGGAAACCGCCGCGGACTTCATCAACTGGACCTTCGCCAACATCTCCGGCTCGGAGCGCGACGGCGGCGTGTTCTTCGTCAACATGCCCGTGATCCAGGGCCTGTCCAATTTCGGCGGCTTCGACATGCGGCTCGAAGACCGCACCAACAAGGGCACGGACGCGCTGTTCGCGGCGCAGAACACGCTGCTGCAGAAGGCGGCGCAGAGCAAGGTGGTGCAGGGCGTGCGTTACGACGGTTTCGCGCCGGCGCCGCGGCTCGAGCTCAAGCTGGATCGCGCGCAGGCGCAGTCGATGGGGCTCGATGTCGGCGAGGTCTACAACGCGATCCAGCTCATGTTCGCGCCCGTGTACGTGAACGACTTCTACTACCAGGGCCGCGTGCTGCGCGTGCAGATGCAGGCGGACGCGAAATTCCGCATGAACGAGGACGCGCTCAGCCGCTTCTATCTACCGGCCGCGACCGCCGGCAACAATGCCTACGTGCTCAGCGGCGAGACGACCAGTGACAACATGGTGCCGCTGGCCTCGGTGGTGTCGTCGAAGTGGGTGGTCGCGCCGCCGACCATCCAGCGCTTCAACGGCTTCGCCGCCATGAACATCACCGGTGGGCATGCGCAGGGTTACAGCTCCGGCGAGGCCATGGCGGAGATGGAACGCATCGTGAACCAGGATCTGCCGCCGGGATTCGGCATCGACTGGGCGGGCCAGTCATTGCAGGAAATCCGCGCCGGCGCGGAAGCGCCCCTGCTCTTCGGACTGTCGATCTTCGTGGTGTTCCTGTGCCTCGCCGCGCTCTACGAAAGCTGG
>Ga0068861_100001679_pt1 | contig 14189 bp, 16 predicted proteins | sample KBSSwiS42_FD_66593 | JGI IMG/M metagenome (GOLD analysis project Ga0068861, IMG submission 66593) | Switchgrass rhizosphere microbial communities from Kellogg Biological Station, Michigan, USA - KBS Switchgrass S4-2 | ecosystem: Host-associated > Plants > Roots > Rhizosphere > Soil ...
TTCGAGAACAATCGGATCCGAAGGCAAGCTCACCGTAAGTTCGTGGCCGGCGGCCTCGATCAACGGGCGGGTGGTCTCCAGAGCGGTTTCCACGATCGATACGAGTTCGACGCGTTCCTTACGAATCTCTAACTTTCCGCGGCTGAGTCGCGAGATTTCGAGCAGATCGTCCACCAACCGAACGATGTGCTGAATCTGCCGGTCGAGAGTATCGAGCACTCGCTCCTGGGCAGCGCCTTGGGCTCCCGTCATGCGCAAGATCTGCAAGCCGTTGCGAATGGGGGTGAGCGGATTGCGGAGCTCATGGGCCAACGTGGCCAGAAATTCGTCTTTGTTGCGTTCGGCGTCCCGCAGCACTTCTTCCGCTTGCTTTTGCTGGCTAATATCGACCATCACATTGACGGCCCCCGTCAAGGTACCGTCTTCATTGTGGATCGGGTTGGCATGGGCAAGAGTTATCACACGGGTTCCGTCGGGACGCTCGATCACGATCTCGTAACCGTTGTATTCGCGATCCTTCTGAAGCGCGAGGGCCATCCAGCATTGGTTGTGCTGGATGGGAACGCCCTCCGGAGTGAACAGCCGGTAGGAGCCGCAGTAACGATCCGAGGGATCGTTCAGCTTGGGCTCGCGGCCCCACGTCTTGGCCGCTTGCGCATTGAAATACGTAATCAAGCCCTCGGCGTCGCAGGTATAGGCGGCGCTGGGAAGCTTGTCGAGGAGACGGTGAAACTGCGTCTCACTCGCGCTCTGCACGGGATAGCCGCGCCCGAGCTCCTGGAGTGACTGATCAACCATGATGAATCCCCTATTTGGGCTCTGGGCAACACAGAGCCTTTGCATCCGATTCGGGGTGAATCAGCGTGATTCTAGCACCGGCAAAATCCAGCGCGTCAATTGACTGGAGAGAAATGCGCAATTCCTGGCCTCACCCATGCAGGCATAAGGTGGGGAAAACCCCTACTGCCTCCGCTGCCGCACGCGTCCGTCGATCAACGCGGCGACTACCCCTAGATCCTGAGTGAGTGTACGCAGTTCTCGTTCGCGATCTTCCGCGGTGCGTTGTCGCAGCACTGCCGAGGGATGAATTGTGGCAATGGCGTGCGAGGCGAGCCGAGTGTCGAGAATCTTCCCGTGATCCACCGTCACGCGGAAGTCGCGTCCTAGAAGCGCCTGTGCCGCGGTGGCGCCCAAACAAACCAGCACTTCGGGTTTGATGAGCTCGATTTCTTTTTCGAGCCACGGTATGCAAGCGGCAATTTCCCGCGCATTCGGTTTTTTATGCATCCGCCGTTTGCCCTTTGGTTCCCACTTGAAATGCTTGACCACGTTGGTGACATAGGTGTCGCCCCGATCGATGCCTGCCGCTTCCAACGCTTGATCCAGCACGCGACCGGCGGGCCCCACGAATGGTTCGCCTTTCAAATCCTCATCATTCCCCGGCTGCTCACCGATCAAAATGATGCGAGACGACCGGCTGCCTTGTCCGAACACGGTCTGGGTGGCATTCTGAAACAAGGGACAGCCCTGGCAGCCCCGCGAGGCCTCGCGCAGGCTCTTAAGCGAGAGGCGCTCAGGCAGAAATTGCAGCGCGCTCAGCTCCACAGTTCCCTTCACCATGATTTGAATACAACGGACATGTTCGTTCCGCTCCACACCAAAAGCGATTATTCCCCGGGGTATGGGACCGCCACGATTGAGGAGCTGGTCCGCCGGGCGGCCGCGGAAGGATATGCGGCTCTCGCTCTCACCGATATCGAGAACCTCTATGGCCAACCGCGCTTTCACGCCGCCGCAACGAGGCACGGTGTGCGTCCTATAACTGGCGTGGAGCTCCGATCCGGTTACCGTGCGGGAACTCTCGGAGAACGTGCCGGACGATTGGTGCTTTTAGCCAAGGACCGGGCCGGTTACGAGAGCCTATGTCGCATTCTCACCGCGCGTCACGCTTCGCGCGCACGCATGTCCGACGACCCGGCGGATATTCTCACGCTGGAGCCACGCGGCCTCTTTTACTTGAGCGACGACGTGTCGTTGCTGAGAGCGCTTGTTCAAGGCGGGGTCCCTCGCGACGATGTGCGTTGTCTTCTCGTTCGGCCCGGCTCGACGGTGTCGCACGAATTCAAGAACGTAGCGGACACCGACATGGTGATGCTCCACCCGGAGGATCATTCCCTTCATACGCTCCTGGTAGCGATCCGGCGCGGCCAAACCGTGTTCACCGCCACGGGAGTGGAACCTTCCGAACGAAGCCTGCCCTCTCCCGCTGCTTTCCGCGCGCTCTTTGCCGATGTGCCCGACGCGTTGGAGGAAGCCGGGCGCGTCGCCGACGCCTGCCGCTTCGCTTTGGGCGATTGGCCACGCCCGCCGTTATTGACATCTGAATCCGAAGAGACTTTGGAAGATCGTTTGGAGCGACGCTCTCGCGAGCGTTTCGAGGCCGGACGACATGAAGGCCGATGGATGGGGCCTGGTTATCGAGAGCGGCTCGAACGTGAGCTGGCCGTGCTCCGCAATCTTCAACTTAGTGACTACGTTCTGGCGGTGAGCGAGATCACGGATCACGTCCATGCGCTGGGTATACGCATAGGCGGTCGCGGCTCCGCCGGCGGATCACTGGTCGCGCACGTGCTCGGCATTACCCCGCTCGACCCGATCGCGTACGGACTTTTTTTCGAGCGGTTCGTGCACGCCGGACGCGGGAACCTCCCGGACATCGATCTCGATCTCCCCTCCGACCGGCGCGATGCGGTACTCGATTGGGTGTTGCATCGTTTCGGCAGCGATCGCGCGGCCATGGTTTCGACCCATCAAACGTTTCGCCGGCGCGGTGCATTTCGAGAGGGCTTGAAAGCCCTCGGGATGAGCACGCTCGACGTGGACCGATTTGCCGAGCGCATGCCCCCCGAGGAGCTGGAGGATGTTCTACCTTTCCCAGATCACTTGTTGACCGGCAGGTATCGCGACGCGCTTCCGTTGATCGAGCGACTGATTGGAAAATTTCAGCACCTTTCGGTGCATCCGGGTGGCGTGGTGCTGGCCAGTCCGCGCATGGATCAGGTTGCTCCGCTGGAACGCGCCCCCAAAGGCGTTCAAGTGACGCAATATGATCTGCGTGGTTTGGCCGCGATCGGGTTGTTGAAAATCGACTTATTAGGTAATCGCGCGCTGTCGGCCATTGAACATGTTGAGCGGATCACCGGACGGTTGGACGCGCCCGACGGTGATGCAGCGACACTCGGCACGTTGCGGCGTGCGGACACAATCGGATGCTTTCAAATCGAGACGCCGCCCATGCGGTCGTTGTTGCGGAAGATTCCCGTATCTGGAATTCGCGATCTAATGGCCACGCTCGCCATCGTACGTCCCGGACCCGCTTCGGGAGAGGCAAAAGCCACCTACGTGAGGCGTGCCCGCGGCGAAGCTGCAATCGCGCCGCTCCCCTCGCGTTTAGAGGAACGATTCAGGGCGAGTCAAGGAATGCTGCTTTACGAGGAGGATCTGATGCTGGCGATCGCCTCTTTGACCGGGCGCACGCTGGAAGAAGCGGACGCATTCCGGTCCGCCCTGCTCGCCGCCGAGAACGATGCCGCCCAAATGGACGAGCTACGGGCTCAATTTCTTGAGGAAAGCGCGCGGCAGGGGGTTCAAAACGACCAGGCGCTCGAAGTGTGGAGCACGTTGTCCGGGTTCGTCGCGTACTCGTTCAACAAGGCCCACGCGGCCGGGTACGCGCACATCGCCTGGCAAACGGCCTTCTTGAAGACGCACCAGGCTTCGGCCTTTGCCGCCGCCGTGCTCAATCACTACGGCGGGATTTATCCGTTGCGTACGCTTGCCGCGGATCTTTCACGGCACCAAGTCACCATCCTTCCTCCACACGTGAACGCTTCCGATCGGATGACGAGCGTGCAGGCCGGCGAGGTGAGGATTGGACTTTCGGCCATCAAACGGATGACGCAAACGCACCAGAGCGCCATACTGAAACAGCGTCCATTTCAAAGCGTTCGTGAGCTCGTTACCCGCGTGCCGCTGGGGATACGCGAGCTCGAAGCGCTCGTGCTCTGCGGGGCGTGCGATGACCTTTCTCCGCTTCCCAAGTCCGCGTACCCGATCGCGCACGAAGCATTGCTCGAGCGCTATAAAATGAGACGCGACGCTCGCGCATTGGATCTGGAGCCCGGTTATCCCGGGGGACCACGGGGAGCCCTATACGCGGCATTGGTGCGGGTGCGAAACGAGCTCACCTACTTGGACATGCACGTGAGTGATCACCCCATGCGGCTCTTGCGTGACGAAGCGGAGACTGCGGGCTGCATCACCATTTCGGAAGCGGGAGTGCTCCGCCACGGCTATGTTCGCCTGGCCGGCATCGTAGCGACGGCGCGCCGGCTCGAGTCGCGGAGTGGCCGTCTCATGCAGTTCGTCACCTTTGAAGATGAAACGGGACTGCTCGAAGCGGTGCTCTTCCCAGGTACCTTCGCGTTCTTGGGCGACCCGATCCGCGCCCCCGGCCCCTTTTTGGTGAGCGGACGCTTAGTCGATGAGCAGGGGGATGTGCATCTACTTCTTTCGGAAGTGACACCCTTCCACGAACGTCCACGACCCCGAGGGACATGAAACGTTAGTCGAGGCGTTCGATGGTGATGATGTCCACGGGGTGGCCCCACATGCGCGTCGTCACCTTGTCCGTCACCGTAGCTTGATAATGCACGCGCAAGCTGTCGACCTTGAAGTCTTCGGGAAGGTTCGATGGATCGTACCGCTCACCAAGATCGTCGACGATCCCGTAGAAGCCCCCTTCGATATCAACATGAAGAACGAGCCCGGTGCCGGTGACAATTCGAACCGTGTCCGGTGTGCTGGACGTGTTGTTCACCGACGCTGTCGTATCGGAATGGGTTTGCCCGGTCGTTTGCGACGTTTGGTGTTGCTCCCGGCGCTGGCATCCAAAAATAAATACCGAAATGACGACCAGAACAAACATCCGGGTCATAGCGTCCTCTTTAGCGCAAGATCGGTCACCTGCAGCACGATGGTCAGCGCTCCGGTATCGCTCCCTTTTGAATGATGCTCCCCGCGCGCGAAGAAGGCGCCTTGGCCGGGATCCAACTCCTTGCGGCCTCCTTCTCCCACTGCCCACGCCCGTCCCGAAAGCACGAAAAAGATTTGATCGAACCCCGCCGGGTGTGTCCCCACCTCACCCCCGGGCTCGAAGCGAAGCGTATGCACATGAACATCACCCTGGCCCTTCCCTAAGTCCAAGCTGGAAGCCCCGTGGCTCTGAAAGTTGCGCACGGGAAGAGTGGGCAAGGAACCGAAGTCCAAGACGATCACACGTCCCTCATACCGGGGGAAGAATCGGCAAGGCAGAATGGTCTGTCAAATGTCCCGTCCCGATCAGCCGTGGAGGGCCCGTTTAACCTGGGCCGCCGCGCGCTCACCGCTTTGAATGGCCCCTTCCACGGTGCCCGAAGACCCGGCATGGGTGGCTTCTCCAGAGAAAAACAATGTGGACTCGATGGGCTTGGCAAGCGCGTCGGCCGATCCCGTTCCGTTAACGCGCACGTAGCTGTACGCGCCTCGGGTATAAGGATCCGTGGTCCAGTCGTGCCGCCAGGTGTCGCGAACGCGTGACGTTATGTAGCGACGCGAAACGCCCAGGTGCGCGGCGAGCGAAGAAAACGCCACTCTTTCGACTTCCGAAGCCGAGCGGCCGGCGTGTTCTGCCGCGGGAGGTCCGCCGGACCAGGCTACGGCAAGAGAAACGTCCATCGGAAACGCAGTCCACCACACATTCATGGGGCCCTCGGGGAGGTGAAGGAAACCCAGGCCGCTTGGATCCGCCTTCTTCGGGAAGTGTGACGGAGAACTCCATGGAAACTCGGTAAACCAAATCACGATTCGGGTCACCAATCCCATCGCCAGCCCATCGAGCGCCTTGGCCGTTGTAGCGGGGAACGGTTCAATGCGAATGCCGGGCTCACCGCGACGTGCGGCGTCCAGAACTCCTATCGGAACAGTCACCACGGCCGCGCGCGCCTGGATACGGTCCAGCGTGGTGTCAGAATTACGGACCGTGAGCTTGACCCGGCCTTTCTCCCACTCAAGGTCCAGGACTTCTGCAGAGAGACGAATCATGTCATCCAGATCGCGGGCCAGCCAATTGATGATCGTGTCATAGCCGGAAACCACCCGAGCCAAACGCAGCACGGATTCCAGTTCGTTTGGAGCCACTGATTGCGTGCTCACTACATCGAGATCGGCGGCATGAAACCCTTGCACGAACCTCGCTGCAGCCCGGCGGTCGGCGATCATGCCGTTGCCACTCACGCGCCGTTTCAAAAACTCGGAGAACGGCATGTCCTTCTGCTTGCGGTGGATGCGTTTCAGCACGCGCCTAATGCGTTCCCACTCGTCGGCCGGTCGCAGCTTGCCGCGTTCGGCGTGCCAGTGTTCTCCCCGAAGGTCCACCATGGCTTGCGTCGCCTCGCGGAGCAGCTCTCGAGTGCGTTTGGCCTCGCCATGCAGGAACTCGGCTCCCAGCTCGATAGGGATAGGTAGCCGAGCATCGCGGCGGGTGAACACACGACCGCCCAGGCGGTCCCGCGCTTCCAAGACCTGAACCCGGTATCCGGACGCGTGAAGGGCGTTGGCTGCCGCGAGGCCCGCGGCGCCCGCACCCACGATGGCGACGTCGATCATGGACCGTAGGCAAGCCAGAGCTCGACCACTCGGGGGTTGAGCGCGCGCATGGTCGAGTCGCTGGAAGAAAACTCGCGGTCACCCATCACGTGTTTCGTGCGCGGATCTTTCATCAGAGCCGCATCCACGGCAAACCGCGCTCGCAAATGACAGGGGCTCGTTTCGAGTGCTCCGCCCGACCAGGACGTCACGCTTCCGCCTCGATCCCAGCCGAAGCCGGCCAGCTGAAACGCTCCTTTGTTGAGCTCTTGGACTCGTTTCAGGTCTTGCCCCAGCGCCAGTCCGCCCGGCGCGGTCCACTTGCTTGTCTGACCGTTGATCTTGATCGTGCGGGGATTGCGCTTCATGCCCGCTTCGTCCCAGAGAATTTCCACCTTGCGTTCCGGATCTTTTGGGAACAAAACCGTTCCTTCGGCTGATTCGCCTTCGCCCACCGAAATTGAGACGGACACTTCGTTCGCGGCGCCGAATCGCTGGACGAGATCCTGAACCTTCAGGTCGTCCGGGAACGATGCGCAATCGAGTCGATAGGAGCTTGTGTCGGCGGCGGGGCCGCCCGCGTTTTCGGGAATCGAGTGCTTCGCCTCCTTGGGCTGCCCGCAGCCAGGAAGCAAAAAGCTGATTAGAAACGCATTCAGGACGGCCAGCGCGGCAAGATCGCGGGAACGCGGCGGGCGTAATCGTCGTAGCGGGTACCGAACGTTGCCCGCAGCAAGCGTTCTTCCACCCTCGCACGAAGCATCGTGCCGGTTATGTAGACGGCGGCTCCAGCAAGGTAATAGGGCAGTCGTCCCACTCCCAAACCGGTGGCGACGAGCATACCGAGCATTCCCGTATATATAGGGTGACGCACCAGAGAGTAGGGGCCGCTGGTGATGAGGTCGTGCTCGTCGAGAACCCGCGCGGCCAGACTCCATTGCTTTCCAAGGCGCCGGCGAGCGCTCAACGTGAGCGCGATGGACATGACTAGAAACGCCACTACCAACATCGCACGCACAAGCTCGAACGGTCCCGCGGGGCCGGTTGGATCGCGGCGAAACCCCCATACGATGGCATAGCCCAGGCCCTGCAGAATCATCCCGAACATCGATCGGCGGTCCCGGCGCGCCGTGCCTCTCTGGGGCATGCGCGATTGCAGAAGGAACAAGCTCGCGAATACCAGCCAGCCCGCGACCACGATGCAGAACTCCAGAAGAACCAAACCAGGCATCACACCCCCCCGCCCAAAGCGGCTTTCGCTTTGTCCATGATGTTCTTTTCATTCTTGAACGCCAGAATCTCCCGGGCTTCGTCAATGGGAAACCATCGCGCTTCATGGACTTCATGATCGTGATCGTCCGTACTCCCGGACGCATAGGCAATCAGGTAAAAGTGGACGACCTTGTGGAAGCGAACCTTACGCCCTCCGAGGTCTCCGTAGTACCAGTATTCGATGGTATCAATAGGACTGTGAAGGGTACCGGTGAGCCCCGTCTCTTCCTTCACCTCTCGGAGCGCCGCCTCCTCCTCGGACTCGCCCGCATCCACCAACCCCTTGGGCAATTGCCACCGCCGGCTCGCTCCGACACAAATGAGCGCCACCTGATGGGTGTCGGCTTCGGGGCGATACACGACCCCGCCAGCGGAAACCTGAGACTGGGTTGAAATGCGAGGCATTGATCAGTGACCTTGAAATACAAATAACCGCGGCACGTTCTTCAAGGCTGATTGAGCCGGGGCGTGATCCATACCGGCTCCTTGCCATCCATGGCCATGATGCCGATCGCCGTGTGTGGATACCTGCCGAAGATTGCGGCGATGCGTTTCCCTTCCGGCGACCATCGTGCGAAAAACGCAAGCTGGTTGCTGAACCGCTTCGCCTCCGAGCCATCCGCTTTCATGGTGTAGAGCGCATTGGAGCCGCCACGGTTCGAGCAGTAGAGAATGTCCTTCCCGTCCGGAGACCACGAGGGATAAATGTTGTTCGTCTTGATGGTTTTCGACATGCCCGCGTTGCTCAACTGAACGTCTTTGGTGAGCCGCGCGAGATGCCTGCCGTTGGGCTCGATCGAAAACACCTGGTCGTTGCCTTTTCCTGATCCGCCGTAGAACAGGATCTTCGAGCCTTCCGGCGACCAGACGGGATTTTCAGCATGCGTCGTAGTGTCCTGAGTGACCTGTCGTAAATCCGTTCCATCCGAGTGCATGACGTAGATCTGCCATTTTTGGGTCCGGTCGGACATGAACGCTATCCGCGATCCGTCCGGTGCCCAGGACGGCGCTTGATTCCGCCCCGGCCCTTGCGTCACGCGATGCACGTCCCGGCCCTGGGCATTCATGATGTAAATGTCCGTGGCTCCGTCCCGCCCCGAGGTGAAGGCCAGCTTATCTCCGTTCGGTGACCAGGACGCCCACAGGTTCGACTTGCCGTCGTTGGTCAGCGGTTGCATGACCCCGTCTCCAGACACCGGCGCCATCCACAAGTCGTAACCATTCCCCATGTCCGCCGAGAAAACGATCCATCGTCCATCTGGAGACCACGCGAGATCCTGATGAAAGCTGACCGTCGTGTCGGGGGGGGCAGTTTGACTGGATGCCTGCGCGGCCACCGCGCACATGAGAACGAACACGACCAGAACTTGTCGCACTTCGGTCACTCCTTAGCGGCTGGCATCAATGCCGGGAAGCGGCGAGCGCGATGACGAGCACGACCAGCATGATGAACACCATCGCCAGGCCGATGCGACGCTGCCGGGAGATGTGATCTTCCCAGGCCGATTCGTTCAAGTAGTAACGATCGGGCTCGATCTTGTGGACGATGTCGTTGCGGAGCAAATGTCGCAGTCGCTTGTGCTCCAGGTGACGCAAGTCTTCCAGCGGAACAGCGAGATGAGGTTGGGTGGCGTGAGCATCCCGCAGTCGCTCAACGACCCGCCGTTCGGCCCTCATGACATGTGCGCCAATAGGCATGGGGATAATCATAGACCTTCCCGAGTCTTGAGGGGGTTCCGCGCCGAGTCGCCCACCACGGGAAGCTCGGGGCTTATCGCGCGGTTGGCTTCCTCTTCGGGTAGAGCCACAGTAACTCCTGCGCGGACGCGAACCATGTCGTTTCGGACCAGGAAGCGCCCATCGAAACGAATGGCCACCCCGGGACCGCCCGAAGCTGGGCCAGCATAGGGGCCTGCTTCGGCATGAAGATGAAGATGGGGTTCGCTCGTGTTCCCCGAATTGCCCACCCGGCCAAGCAGCTGTCCCGCGCGCACCCGATCGCCCACTCGGACGCAGATGCTCCCGTTGCGCAGGTGGGCAAGAAATACGGTGCTTTGATCGGTTTCGATCACGATGTGGTTACCGGCCGGGCGCGACGGTTCGCGCACCGGTGGCAGAAGATCGGGCAAACCGTCCACCGCTTCGAGCACCCGCCCATCGCAGGGGCTAACTACGTCGGTTTCCCAGATTGCATAGCGATCCGGCGTGGGCGGGTAGAGACCGCGGGCGCGAACGCCTCCCTCGGACACCTTCACCAAGTCAATCGCATATCTCTGCGAGGGATGCACGTAATGAGCGTTGAGCACGCGCGATGCTCCGCCTTGAGCGACGCAAAACGTGCCCCCCTGAAGCGGAAAGGCAAGGTCCACCCCCGGCGAAGGCCCTTTGCGTGCTCGCACGGAAAAGATCGTCAGCGCGGCAAACACGGTACCCATGAGGATGCTGAGCAGGAAATCCGGCGACGGCGTGAAATCGAGGATTGTTTTCGGGTTTCCGTGAAGATAGGTGGCCCAAACCGTGACGAGAAGAAACGTGGGAAGGATGTGGCGAACCATACTCCCGAACCAGCTCCAGGAACCGGCGAGGTAGAGAAACGCGAAGTAGGCGCCGGCCACATACAACGCAGCCAACCAGGTCATACGATCCTGGCTGGAGGCGCTCCACAGGTGGAGGAGTAACGAGAACGGAAATAGGATGTGGCCCACGATGACCGGGGCGGTAAAAAGAATTCGGCTACCTAATCGTGGCATGCGTCGGCGAAACCTTGGTTCTACTGGTTCGAATTGTGCTTGGTCCTTCTCGGCGGGTTTAGCCTTTGTCGAGACCCGCCTTCAAGTCCGCATGAAGCAGACGATGGAAGAGCTGTTCGCCGGCTTCTCGCCGCACGGATAACCGCCCCGCGCCGTATGCCCGCGAGGCAAGCCCGCGCTGAACGGAGTGGCAAATAGCCGTGTCCTCGTCCTGGATGCGTTGCCCTACGGCAATGGAAGCCAGATTTCGGGCGCGAGCGTCATCCGAGACGTCGGCAAAATAGAAATCGAAGATCACCTCCGTGCGATCCACGCCACGGGGAAGGACGAGATTGGTATCCATCATGCCCTGATACCAGTTGATCATGAAGTTGGGATGCATCCAGTAGTAAAGCGCCCGATCGCCCGTTCGCACCGCGCCGGTTTCCGCTTCCGCCCCATCCCTCACCACGGGGCTGGACTGCAGACAATGACGCCGGCCGTTCTCGATCGTGTACTTGCTGTAATCCAGCACGCTGTCGAGACCCTTGTGCAGATGTGGCACGTGATAGCCACCGTCGAGATAGTTGTCGACGAACACTTTCCAGTTACAGTCGAAGGCGTAGTGGCGCCGCTCCATCCAGTGAAGTTCCTGGAGTTTAAGCGGCCTAATCTCGTTCATGAGTTCTGGGGTGAGGCATTCGTCGAGAGACGGCCCACTCTGGGACAAGCGAATGAAAACCCAGTTCTCCCAGGTGTCGGTGGTCACCGGCACGAGCCCGTGTTTGGTCAGATCGAAGTATTCCACACCTTTCATGTCCGGAGTGCCCTTGAGCTCACCTTCCAAAGAATATGTCCACCCGTGGTACGGACAGCGCAGGTGGGAAGCGGTGCCGCACGGTTCGGTCATTACTTGCGCGGCGTGATGACGGCAAACGTTGAAAAACCCGCGAAGCAGACCGTCATTTCCTCGCACGATGACTAGCGGTTCTCCGGCGACGTCAGTGGTGAGGTAGTGCCCGGGCTCACTCACTTGATCGACGCGTCCTACCAGCTGCCAGTTGCGATCGAACACGGTTCGCCGTTCCAGCTCCGCGATTGCCGGATCGACATACCAAGACGAAGGGATCGTCGACGCCTCGGAGAGCGGGACGTTGGGATCGTACGCGTCGACGATGCGTAAGAGCCGATTGGAGTCATAAAGAATGTCGCCCGAGGTTCGATTAATGACGCTCATGCGGCAAGCACCTCAGGGTGTTCGGAAGGTTCTGGAATTCTGACTACTATCGAACGAGCGATGAAGTCATGAATAGCGCGGCGTTTGGAATTCGTGACCATGGTGATGATCTCGGCCAAGGTCCAGCCGAAGCCCCCAATCAGCTGAAGGGTTGTGTTCAGATCCCATTTAACGCTTGCTTGGTGAGCGAACGGATCATCTCCAGCAAGAACAGCGGGAAAATTCTGTACCACGCCAATCACCACCAGAAGAAGCGGAATGCTGTCTCGAAGCACGGCCTGCCGTAGGGTCAATTTGCGCTCCGAAATGTCGAGCACCTTCACTTTAGTTGCCATCTTTCCCAGTGTTTGACCAAAACGAGCATGGAAACCAATGCTGTAGGTGACCTGAGCGAACCAATAAAGCAAGAATCCGCAGGCTCTAATAAAGACGGGCATGTCGATCTTCCAGAACACCAGGTACGCGATGAACACTAGAAAAAAGACAAAGCCGTCCACGATACTGGCCCCCAACCTGGGCCAGAAGGTCCGATATTTTTCATCGACCATTTCGGGCCTCCCCGAATCAGGCGGACACGTGCGAGGTGGCTTTCCTGAGGAGCATTCCGCCGTACGCACCCGCGAAGGCAACGAGAAGTGCGAGCAGGCTACCATAGTTTCCGGTACGTAGAACGCCGAAGAGCGGAATCCAGATCCCGATTGCGAGTGCCCATACCCAGGCCCAGCGTGGGCTGGCGAATCCGAACAAGGCTGCCGTCAAGCAAATCGCAAGCGCGGTTACGCCCGTGTCATCCCAGCTCGGTTGATTGTCGACATACGTGATGCACGCTCCTAAGGCCAGGGCCAAAATGAACAGCGCAATCAATTTCATGAGCGTGCCTCCGGGTCCTGGTTCCATTCCCGTCTGAGCAGTCCAAGCAACAGCGCATCCTGAATCTCACCGTTTACCGTGTAACGTTCGCGCAAGCAGCCTTCCTTCTGGAAGCCAAGATGTTCGAGCAGCTTCAGCGAACGGTGGTTACGGGGATCCACATCGGCTTCGATCCGGTGAAGATCCAACGACTGAAACGCGAACGCGATCACGGCGTTTACCGCATCGCGCCCAAGGCCCTTCCCCCAAAACCCCTGGCCCAACGCATAGCCGATCTCCGCGCGCCGGTGGACGTGGTCCAGGTGATAGAGCGTACACGTGCCGATGATGCGGCTCTCGAACTGGATGCCCCACTGAAAGAGCTGCCGCGAGCGAAACCCTTCCTGGATCTTCTCGAAATAGTCTTCGGCTTGGGACAGCTCGGTCATGGCGGGTGTGCTCCAGTATCGCATCACTCGTGGGTCCGAGAAGACCTCGAAGAGCGCCGGAACGTCTGCTTCGCCAAGCGCTCGTAATTGAACGTGGCGTCCCTTCAGGGTTTCCAACTGGTCGCCCCAGTCGTGCTCCGCTCCCCTCATCCTTCGACTCCGCGGGGGGCTCGCTTCTTGGGGCGACGGGTCATGCCGCCTTCCATTAGGGGGCGCCACATCGCATCCGGCATCATGCGGGCCATAAAAAACACGAACCCACCCTTAACTGGATAACGCAGCTTGGCCGAACGGTCCTCGGCCGCTTTGAGAATAGCGTTGGCTACCGGCTCCGGGCTGGGCGCTTTCGCATCTTCGAGTTCTACCCATTCCATGTAATTCTGCAAATGCGTTTGGTAAGCCTCATGACGCACCAAACGCAATGATCGCCGTATGAAATCGGTTTTGAAATGAGCCGGCTCGATGAGCTTCACCCGAATGCCGTGGAGAGAGCACTCGTAACGCAAGGACTCGGAGAGCCCCTCCAGGGCAAACTTGCTCGCATGATAGAGGGAGGCGAACGGCGCCGCGGTGCGTCCACCGATGGATGACACGTTCACGATCGTGCCGTCCTTCTGGGCCCGCATGATCGGGAGCACGTAGCGAATCATCGAGATGGCTCCGATGACGTTGGTCTGGAATTGCCGCTCGATTTCCTCCGCAGCCGTACCCTCTAACGGACCGAACACGCCATATCCGGCATTGTTCACCAGGACGTCGATGCGCCCGAAGCTATCCATTACCTTGACGACGGCCTGAGCCATGGACGTGTCATCCGTGAGATCGAGAGGAAGAGAGAGAACGTTCGAGCCGAGGGCGGGGATGGATGACGGATCACGCGCGGTGGCGGCAACGTTCCAGCCTCGCCCTGCAAACAGTGGAACCGTGATACGGCCGATCCCAGAGGATGCACCGGTGATGAGGACGGTC
>Ga0068861_100001684_pt1 | contig 14172 bp, 25 predicted proteins | sample KBSSwiS42_FD_66593 | JGI IMG/M metagenome (GOLD analysis project Ga0068861, IMG submission 66593) | Switchgrass rhizosphere microbial communities from Kellogg Biological Station, Michigan, USA - KBS Switchgrass S4-2 | ecosystem: Host-associated > Plants > Roots > Rhizosphere > Soil ...
CGCAGGAAGCCCACTGCTGCGCGCAGCGCGCCCGGCACTTCGTCGGCCCAGCCCTCGCTCACGCGAGCCTTCTTTTCGCGGAAAACCGCGGAAAGCTCCGGGTCGCTGTCGAGCGCGTTGCGCCAGTTTCTCAGCGTCCGATCGGTGATTCCGTGCCGTTCCGCCGTTTTCCGGTCGTCGCGCGTGATGTACGCGTCGACCAGGATTTCAGCCATGCGCTCGCGACGCTCTGCCGCTGTCTCCTTCGCCACGACTGCCTGCCTCGACTCGTTCGCTCACGCATGGAGCGTCTTCGCTTCGTCCGGACCCGACGCGTACATCCCGCCGAGGTCCGCCCCAGCGTAGCCAAAGTCGCACGGTTTCCCGGCCCGGTTCAAGGGGTGTCGCCGCTGAAACTTCTTACGTTTCTTGCGTTTATTACGATTCTTACGATTTTCGTTCAGCCCGTAGGGCGCAACCGCCTGACCGGGCGCGTCGAGGCTTTGTAGTGCTCGACCGCGGCGCGCGGGATGCGCCAGTGGCCGCCCTTGGTTGGAAACGCGCCCACGAGGGTCCCGGCTTCGCACATGCTTGCGACGGCGCCGCGGGTGACGCCGAGTTGCACGCCGGCTTCGGTGGTCGTCAAAAGCTGATCGCTGGTGGCTGACATGCGCTCCCCCTATTCGCTCGTGCCCAAACACGCGGTGCGGGGATGAGCCCCCGTTCCGCCAGCTCCTCCTCAGCGCGCCGGCGGCCAGTGCGCACCAGCGCTTGAAGGTCGCCCACCGACACGCCGAAGCGCTCGGCCAACTCGTCGTAGGCCGGCATGACGGCGACGACGCCGGGCGTGCGCGCGAGCAGCAGCGCCATGCGCTGGGGCTGGCTCAGGCTCGCGTGCGCGCCCTCGGGATAGGCGAGTTCGAGTGCGAGTCGGACGGCCACGAGCTCGCCTGCGCGGTGCAGGAGCGGGTCGTCCGGGCGGCTCGCGCCGCCATCGCTGTCGCAGCCGCGCTGCAAACGCGCGATGATGCCGCCGAGCGCACTGGGCCCGACGCGGTCGTGTCGCTCCCATTCGGCCAGCGCGACCAGCGCAGCCGCGAGACTGGGCCAGCGCGGCGCGTTCTCGGGCTTGCGCAGCTGGTGCTCGCGATTGTGGGCGCTCACCTCGCGCGCACCCCACACGTTCGCTTCGCGCTCCCAGTCGCAGATCACGCACTCGCCGCACTTGCGGTGCTCGCCGCCCTTGCACGACCCGGCCCAGAGCGGCGCCGTGAGGCGCGGCGGTGGGTCGGCCTTCGGGGCGAGCACCTTCTTGAGCTCCGCGTCGGTCGCGTCGCGTTCGGCTTTGCGTCGGCGGGGCGGCATCACCTTGCCCTCGCGCTTGAGCCTGCGGCAGACCTTGCACGTCACCTTCGTCAGGTCCGTCTCCGTGTCGACGAATGGCCAGCCGCACAGTCCGGTGCGCCCGACGTCGCCCTGCTTGCTCGCGTCGTAGTGCACCGCGCGGCTCATCGGACGACCTGTAGGCGCTTTGCTATCTCCGGGCGCTCGTTCCGCAGGAGCGTGAGCTTGATCTTCCACTGGGGCGTCTCGAACCCCTTCACCTCGACGAAGCGCACCGAACCGTCGCGCTCGATAATCGCGAAGTCGATACGGTACGTGATGCCGTCCGAGAGCCTGACCGGCACCTGCTCGAGCCAGTCGGCGATCGTGCCCGCGAGCTTCTGCAAGCGCAGGCCCTCGGCGTACCGCGCCTCTGCCTTGCTGTCGTAGTGCCCGGTGCGGACCGCGTTGAACTTGTTCCGGCGCCGGCCGCGCCGTTTCAGCTCCTGCTCGAGAAGCTCTGCCGGCGACTGCCCAGGCTTGAGCTCCAGTCGCTCGGTCGGGCGCGGCGTCGTCGGACGCCGACCCTCGACGGATCGGAGCCCACGAAACACGGCGCGGTTGATCTCGCTCTCTTTCACGACGCGTTAGCCTTCGCCTTCTCGCGCATGCGCAGAAACTTGCGGTGCGCATTCGTCAGCGCGCGGTTGCGCACGATCACGCTCGCGTCGCGCCCCTCGCGCACGGCGTTCAGGAGCGCATCCATCGCCACGACCTCCTCCTCGGTGAACGTCGTCGCCAGGGGGCTTGGGGGGGGGGCGCTTGATTTCGTCGCTCATGCTCGACCTCCTGCCCGCGGGCACCAAAGGAACCACCGGATGCGCCACGGCTTCATGCGGCGCTCCGACGCGCGGCGCGCGCCATCGCAGCGCGCGTGGAGAGCGGGAGGGCCTCGAGCGAGGCGCTGGCAAGGCGCTCCGCAGCGAGCTCGCGGTCGAGCTCGTCCGCTGCTGCCTGTTCGGCAGCCCGTCTCTGCTCGGCCAGCACCGCACGGCCCTTCACCCAGGTGGCGACGACGCTCGCGAAGCTGTTGGCGCAGGCGCTGCACATGACGCCCGACACGCCGCAGAACGCATAGTGCTCCCCGTCGCGTAGCCGCTTGATCCGTTGCCCGCACAACTTGCACGCGCGGCTCATAGCGACTTCCTCCGGAGGTCGTCGCCCTGGACCTCGACGAATGCGCCTTGATGCTCGATGCGCCGCACCGTTCGATCGCCGTAGCGCTCGGAAAATGCGTCGCGGCTCATGTTGCCGGTCAGGATCGTCAACGTCCCGCTTACCTGCCTCGCGTTCACCAGATCCCAGAGGCACGACTCCATGCGCGCGTCGGCGTCCTCCGTGCCGAGGTCGTCCACGACCACGAGCTTGCCGAGGTGGAGCTCCTCGAGCTTCGCGCGCTCGCTGAACCGCGGCGACGAGGCGCGCCGGTGGAGCTCCGGCGCCGAGACGTAGTAGCCGCCGAGCTCGGCGAGCACGGTGCACGCGGCGACCGTCTTGCCGCGGCTCGGAGGGCCGAGCAGCACCAGGAAGCGCATGGGCCGACCGTCGCGCGAGCGCCGCAGACCGCGAGCGGTCTCGAACCACAGATTCGTGGTGCGCAGCGCGGGGTAGTCCTTGAACGTGCCGGCGATGATCGCTTCGACGTCCTCGGGCGTGATCGCCGGCTTGATGCGGGCGAGGTTGAGCGCGCGTCTCGTCTTCGCTTCCGCGCGCTCAACCGCCTCGCGGTCGGGCACGTCGACCAGATCGAAAAGCTTCGCGTTCATGTCCTCGAACAGCTTCACTTGGCACCTCCGTTGGCAGGCCCGAAAAGATCTTCAGGGTTCGTCGCTTTGAACGCGCTCGCGGGCGCGGCGCGCAGCACGCCACGACGCGGATCGCGCGCGACTGGCTTCAGCTCACCGCGCACGATGCCGAGCAGGTACCGTTCGTCCTTCTGCCCGTCCGCGTGGCGCTCGGCGAAGATCCGGAAGGACCGCTCGACCGCATCGAGCGGCGCAGCGGCGAGCTTCTGCAGCGTGGTGAGCCAGACCGCGTCGGCCATCTTGCCGTTGCGGCGGCTCATCGCGCAGGCGGTTCGAGCCTCCGCCACGAGCTCGCCGCGGTAGCGCTGCTCGAGCTCGGCGATCTGCTGCGGGATGGGGGTGGCATCCGCGACAGCGCCGCGCACCGGCACGGGCAGCGTCTCTCTAATTCCTGTTCCTGATCCTGTTCCTGATCCTGTTCCTGATTCGCCATACGGTTTGGGCAACCGTCTGCCAAACGGTTTGGGCAACCGTTCGAAGGCGGCAGCGAACCGTTCGCCACGCTCCGTGCAATGCTCGCGAAGCGCTTGATATCCCTCTACTTTGAGGTCGCACTCTGGCAGCTCGTCGAAGGCGTCCGCCCAGCCGATGACCACGTTGGGGTTGGCGGGCGGGTTGTACTTCACGCTGTTCGGGACCCACACCAGACCGGCTTGCCAGTCGGCCTTGACGAGAACCCCCTCGAAACCAAGTCGAGACCGTGCCGTGAACAGTTCGGCAAAGCATTCCCGAAACGGTTCCACGTCCCAGCCGAGCTCGTCAGCGAGCTGTCGCTCGCGCGCGCGGTAGAGACCCGGGACCACCCCTGTCTGCGGACCGTAGAGCAGGTGGTCCCAAAGGCTCCGTGCGTTCGGCTGGGGCCGCGACAGGCTCGCGATCACCGCGTCGCCATGCATCCGGATGTCGATGGTCCGATAGCGGCTCACGGCGAGGTGCCCTCCCCGTCTGCGCTGGGCAGGTCGCTCGGTCGCAGCGCCTGCAGCGCGAGCTGCTCGCTGACGTCGAGGATGCGACCCGCGAACGCCGGGTAGGCCTGCAGGTCGAGCAGCACGCGGTCGCGCACCGCCTTGGCGAGGCCGGCGCTCGCGCACTCCTTCGCTATGACCTGCCCGCCCACTTTCCCAGTGAGCGGGTCGCGCTGGGCGCTCAGCACCAGCACCACCATCATCCCGCGCGCGTAGGCGTAGGGCGTGCCGGCGCGAACGGCCTGGCGCAGCGCGGTGTGCCTGGGGTCCTGTCCGCTCATTCAGCAGCCTCCGCGAACGAGAGACCCGTCTGCGCGGTGCGCGCGCGGATCAGCGGCTCGTATTCCGACGCGAGCTCAACGCCGAACCAACGACGGCCGAGCGACTCCGCAACCTGCCCAACCGTGCCCGAGCCCAGGAACGGGTCGAGCACGCCCCCTCTTTCACGAGAGCCCGCCAGGATGCAGCGCTTGGCGAGCTCGGCCGGCATCGTTGCGAAGTGGGCTCCCGTGTACGGCTGGCTCGGGATCGTCCAGACGTCGCGCATGGCACGCTGCTCGACCAGCCCGCTGACGGCCGCCGAGAAGCTCGAGTTCTGCTTGCTCTCGCCGCGCTCCATGGCGCGGGCCTTCGGGTTCAGGCCGTTGCCACGCGCGTGCGCGGTGCCCGAGACGGGCTCTTTTACTGCGTCGGCGTCGTAGTAGTACGAGCGCGACTTGCTGAAGAGAAACACCTGCTCGTGCGCCTTCGTCGGCCGGTCGGCGACGCTCTCAGGCTGCGGGTTCGGCTTGTGCCAGATCACCTCCGAGCGGAGCCACCATCCGTCTTCCCGCAGCGCAAACGCGACCATCCAGGGAAAGCCGACGAGGTCCTTCGGTTTGAGCCCTGGTCCTCGCTTCGTCAGATCGATGCGCGCCGTGAATGTGCGCGAGGCCCTGCGTCCGTTCTTGCCTTGAAAGCCCCCCGGGCTGCCTGCGTAGCTGTCGCCGAGATTGAGCCAGAGCGTCCCGTCGTCGCGCAGCGTCCTGCGCACTTCGCGAAACACCTTCACCAGCTTGGCGACGCACTTCTGCGGCGAGCTTTCCAGCCCGATTTGCTGCTTGTGCCCATGGTAGTCGCGCAGCCCCCAGTACGGGGGCGAGGTCACGCAGCAGTCGAAAGTGCCGTCGGGGACGGTGCGCAGCACCGCCAGGGCCTCGCCGATCGCGTACCGGTTCAATGCGAAGCCGCTCATGACAACCTCGGCGCGAGCCAGTAGTAGCGACGGACCCAGCCGGTGCCGGTGCGCAGCTCGCTCACCAGCGTCCCGTCGCCCTCCATGTCCACCAGCACACGGCGCACGTGGTGAAACGCGATCTCCTCGAGCCCCGGCAGCGCGCGCAACCCGGCGCGCAGCTCAACGATGTAGACCTCAGAGACAGCGCTCAGGCGCTCGAGCACATACGCGCGCACGCGCGCCGCGCGCTGCTGGTACTGCTGGCGCATCACCTCGACGTTGGTCATTCGCGGCTCCAGTCCACAGCCGCGGCCGCGCGCGCGAGCGCCCAGTAGTAGGGCCTCGATCCGAACAGGCCGCACCAGGTGAGCGCGTCCATGACCCAGCACCACCACACGACCCGCGCGCGACGCAGCGAGATCCGTCTATGCGTCCGGCGGATCAAGGTCCCTCCTTCGTGTCGTCTGCGCGCAGGGGCTCGATGGGCTCGCCGCAGGCGGAGCGCGTCGCGACGTTCGCGATCGCGTCAAGCTCGTGGAGACGGAGCGGGGTCGGGGGGTACTTGTCGGGCTCGCCCATCGTGACCGAGGCGCAGGCGCGGCCATCGCTATCCCAGAAGATGTGCAGGTCGTACGACTTCTTCATGGGAGAGCCTCGCCGTACAGCATCGCGCGCCGCGCCGCCGTGTCTCGATCGCCGAGCGCGCGCTCGAAGCGATCGATGAGCGCGTCGAAGCCCTCCACGTGGCCAGGCGCGCCGTCGCGGCCAGCGCGCAAGCAAGCGATGACCGCGCGCGTCGTGTCTTCGGGCAGCAGGGCGCCGCCCTCGGGCGCGAGGCACGGGACGGCCACGACGGCCTGCGACGCAACTGCGGTGACCAGCACGAACCCCCCCATCGCCTCACGCCACCTTTCCGAGCTCCAAGCCCAGCTGCCGCCACCCCCGGCGGACCTTGCGTGCGAACATCTCGTGCCGCTGCGCGCGCGGATACATGCGCTGCACGACCCGGTAGAACTCGTCGGGCTTCTCGCTGTGCATGCCGACCGGCGCGTGAATCACGCTGCGCTGGTCGTGCACCGCTGGCGTGCAGCCCAAGTTTGAGACCGCGATGAGACACACCTCATGGCAGTGGCGCGTGTAGCGACCCATGCCGAAGTGCGGCAGGCCCGTCTTCGTTTGCTTGCACCAGACCAGTTCGCTCTTCGGCGTGAAGCCCCACGCGCGCACCACCGCGAGGGCCTCCTCCTGCATCGAGGCGACCCGCCAGAGGAACAGCACGCAGTCGCGTGCTGGCACCGGCAGCTGCAGCGCGCAGATCTCCTTGAGCGGCATGCACGCGTAGTGCTTCGCGGCGCCGCGCTTGCCGAGCTTGTCGCCGTGCTGCCACGGTGGGTCGGCCACGAGGACATACCGCGCGGTCATGACGCGGCTCCACGCCGCAGCCGCGCCTGGGCGTCCGCGAGGCTGAACGAGTAGCCCCCGCGCTCAAGCGACCGGAGCTCTTCGACCGTGAGGCCCAGACGATCGGCACCATCCTCGGGCGTCAACTCGCGGTCCTCGCGGAACACCTTCAATAGGTCGCCCTGCTTGCGCCAGAACGACGCGTACACCGGTCGCCCTGGGCCGAAGACGCTCGGCTCGAGGCGCAGCGGTTCGTTCGGTGTGATGTGCAGCTTGAAGAGGTTCATGACTCCGGTTCCGCGATCGCGATGGGTCGGACGCACTTGCCGAGGAGCCACTTGCTCACGTGCACGCGCCCGCCGCGGTATTCGATCCAGACGTCTCCTTCGAACGGGGCGCGCACCACCTTGCCGGCGCGCCAGTCGTCTCCGATTCGCACGGAGACGCGCTGGCCCTCGGCAAAGAGGTTCGCGCCGCTGCCCATGGGCCTAGGGCGCGCCGCGGAACACCGGCAGGCCGGTGCGCGTGATGGTGATCTGTTGCGCCTCGGCGATGGCGGCCTCGAACACCTGATCGAGCTTCTGCGGGGTGAGGAACCACCGCACGCGGCCGGAATTCATGCGGTACCGAAGCCGCACGGGGATCTGGAACGGCTGGCCGCTCCGGAACACGGGGATGTCGATGGCGAAGGCGCCGGGCACCCGCAGCGGCGCCCCCGCTGAGTCTTTGTGCTCCTCGATGAAGGAGAGCGACGCCTCGCCGCTGCCGAGGTTCACCTGCTGCGAGGCCTTCGCGTCGACCGTGATCGCAAGGCCCTTCGACAATGTCAGCAGCTGCGCCGGCGTGGCGAGCTTGAGCTGGAGCTCCTCGGCGAACCGCGCGACGGCCCCGCCGTCCTTCGCCAGGCCCACATCGGCGATGCGGTCCTCGAGGAAGATCGCGAAGTCGACCTGCGAGAAGCCATCGGCCGGCATCGCCTTCCAGGCGACCCACTCGTCCGACAGCGGGAAGTTGTAGACGGCGCGGTGGTCTTGCCAGTCTGGCCCGACGTCCTTGTCTTCGTCCGTCCGCGCCTGCGCTTTGTGCGGGTTGAAGATGGCGACCATCTGCGGCTTGGCCTGATTCGCGTCGTTGACGAAGACGATGCTGTCCTGCGTCTTGTGCCGGTTCACGAACTCGCCGAAGTCCGCGAGGGTCGTGAGCATCGTCGTGCCCGTCTTGCGCTCGGGCACGGCAAGGTACTCGTCGAGGAATGGCTTGAGGCTCTTCACCTCCTTGCCCTTCGGCACGACGAGCACACTCGCGCTCGCGTCGTCTCCCCACTCGATTGTCTTCAGATCGACACCGCCCAGGCGCTCCATCGCTTCGATCAGTGCCGCCGCATTCCCCGCTTGATCCATGTGCCGCCCCTTTCTGCTGTTCTGCTCGCTGCCCCTCATGCCCACTACTCAGACGTCGCGCGCCTCCGGACGCTCGCCCACGTCGGCCGCCTCACCGCGCCCGCTCACCTCGCGCAGCGGTAGCGACGTCTGTCGCGGCGACTCGAAGATCACGTTGCCACCCTTGGTGACCCACGCCTGCGCCGTGGCGCGCTTCTTGGTGGGCTTGTTGACCTTGACGTTGAAGTCGATGCCCATGACGCCGCGTGGATCGCAGGTCATCGGGATCTCGATGATGAGCTTGCCCTTCACCTTCGCGTTGAGGCGCAAGCTCTCGTCCTGCAGCGCGTTGCTGAGCTCGTAGAGCCCCGACGACGCGTCGGCGAGCAGGTCGCCGTCGCCCACCTGTTCGATGAAACGCGCGAACGAGCGCGGGCCCTCCTTCTTGTCCACCTGTGCCATCCGACCTCCCCACGCGCCGAGCTGGCGCAGTCATCACGGAACGAGCGCGGAGCTGGCGAGCGCGCCTCGCCGCGCGCGCGCCGCCACCCGAGGTGCACGCGGCCAGCGCGCGCTGTCGCCGGGCTCTCGACGGGTCCAGCGCGGCTCCGGCTCGATCAGAGCGTCGATGTCGATCGGTGCGAGCACCGTGAGCAGATCGAGATCGAGGGCGCGCGCGTAGCGCTGGATCTCGTGGAGCTGCTGCGTGTGCCGGCCTGCTTCCATCCGCGCCACGATCGGACGGTGGATGCGGCTCCGGCGCGCCACCTGGCCCTGCGACAGCTCGGCGTCGAGCCGCAGCTCACGCAGGCGCGCACCGATGGCGGTCGCGAGCGCGCGCGCGCCTAGACAAGGCGCATCGCCCTGGTCGCCTGGTCGTTCACGCCCCCCGGCGCAATCGTCGGCGACCAGGACGAGCGGGCGCGCGCTGCGATTTGGGGCTACGGGGCGCGCCTGAGAAGCTTGCTGGCTCATGCGGCCGCCTTACGGCGCTGCTGCCTCGCGGTGGTGCGCGCCTTGGCCATCGCGCGCGCCTTGCGGACCGCGCGGCTGCCGCGGCGCAGCGAATCGTAGGAAACCGCGCCTTGCGTGTAGGCGCGGATGATCTCAGCCGACTTGCGCGAGACCGGCTCGCCGCGCTTTGCCCTGCAAATGGTCGCCCAGGAGACCGGCGTGCCGGACTCCTTGGTTTTCCACAGCATTTCGGTCATCGCCCCCTCGGGCTGAGAGCGGAACCACTCCTTCAGACCCATGGCGCTTTTGATAGACCAAATGACATATCACTGCAACATCGATCGCGTTGCGCGCTCACAAACTGGTATGTCAGTAAGTCATCTTGCGATGATAGAAGGCCGGGCTCTAACTTCGTTCGCGATGACAGCAGGGGAGCTGCTCGCCGACGTGCTCGATGCACGGACGATCGAGAAAACCGAGTTCGCGCGCAGGCTTGGCAAGAGCTACCTGACCGTCAACCGTTGGACCAAGGACCAGGGCTTCAACAAGCGTAACCAGCGGCTTGCCGCGGAGGAACTGAAGCTCGACCCCGACTTTTTCAGCCGCCCCTCGGGCGACGAGGTCGGGCGCGCGCGTGAAGCATATCGACGGAAAGTATTCGCAGAATTCCTCGACACTGATGTAGGGAAACGCCTCACGTCTATGAATCCAGACGTCATAAGTGCCTTGAACTCCACGCCAATCCCGCCCGGCAAACGCCCTACGATCGACTTCTACAATGGTATGTCACTTCTGTTCACGAGGAGCCTCGACCCCGAGCTCGCCGCCGAGGCCATTGAGCTGAACGAGCAGGTGAGCGCGAGCCTGGCGAGCAAGGGCGCCCCCAAGAAACGCAAAAATCCCGCGAAAAGGCCCAAGTCGTAGGGCAAAGCCGGCCTGCTACATCACCCCACCGACGTGCGGCGCATGGACACATTTGGATTGCTCGCCGATATGTCGGACGCGTAACTTTCCTACCCTCACTGTGGGGGGCCAAGGTGGGGCGTCGATACACCGCATTGGAAATCGCCAAGAGTTCCGGATACTTCCTCGTGCCAAGCCGAGTTGCGGGCCGAGTCCGCGCCGCAAAAGCGATCGGCGATAGCCTAGAAGTGTTGGAGGTCGGCCCCGGCGCTGACGAAAACGCAATAGCCACGGCAGGCTGTAGGCACGCTCTCGCGCAGCGCGGTTCCCGCGATGAGACTGCAGTGCGCAACGCTGTGGAGCGCCACGGTTTTCGCTACGTGGCACCCGGGCCGGCGATCCGGGCGGCGGCTCTGAGTGCCACCAGCGATCGCCGTCGGCTCGGGCATTCTCGGAAAAAAGCACACGCAGCGTTCCGCTAACGCTTGCGTCTGATATATCAACTGTATATCGTTTTGAGTGTGGGAGCACTCGACGAGCAGGCGCGATATATCAGCACGGAGTATGCTGACGATCCGCGCGCATTTCGCGAGGAGAGCCGCGCCGCTGAGGCGCGAGCGAACTACGCGGCGCGCCTCGTCCGGCTGCTCATCGCTGCGGTGGGCGGACCGTTCGAGCAGCGTCGCCCGACGCGCGACGAATACGAGCGCCTGCGCGTGCCCCTTCTCTACTTCGCGCAGCGCGCCCGTGAGGGGTGGGGCGGGCTGCGTTCACGGATGGTGCAGAACCGGCTCGCAAGCCTGGGTCTGACACTCGAACAGGTGCAGGTGGCTGCGGGGGAGCTGGGGCAATGAGCAGGGAGAGCAAAGGAGCTTTGATGAAGCGGAACGCGGAAGAGGCGACGGCGGCGATCCAGAAGCTGACCACGAGCCCCGTACAGGCGTCCTGCCTGACGTCGTTGACCGACGCGCAGCTGACCGCCGCGCGCTCGATCGAGCGGTCCAAGTTCGATCGGCGCGCGATGCGCAGGGCGCGCAACTCGTTCGCCGATGCGATTGCAATCCTGAAGGGCTCGAGCCGGTGAGCGAGCCGCGCACGTACCTGCACGCTGGTCGGAGCGCGACCGTGCGCGCCAACGCCGGCTCGTTCCTCATCGAGTGGGACGACGGCGCCAGCAGCGGCGAGCTCGACATCACGGACGAGTCACGTGCGCACATTCTCGCGCGACTTTTCGTGTTCGAAGGGCGCTCGCCGATCTCGGCGGAGACCCTCACCGACACAGGGAGAACGTCATGAACCAGGCCATTCAGAGGCACCAAGGTCAGCTCGCGACGACGGGAAGCTACGCCGACGCGCTGAGCGCCACGAAGGCGCTCGAGCAAGCGGCGAGCCTCTATCACCTCGTCAGTCCGGCGACGAGCGTTGGTGCGCTGCCGGTCGGCTGCAACGTCGCCGTGACACTCGTGACGGTCGACGTCGAAAACGACACCTACAACCTCACCGGAAGTCCCAAGCGCGGACTGAGCAAGTCGAAGCTGCAGCAGATCGCCGCCGCGCTCGGCATCTCATGGGACCCGATTGCAAGCGGCCGCCTCGACGACGGCAGCAACCCCCACTACGTGCGCTGGCGCGCCGTCGGCACGTACCGCGCATTCGATGGCCAGGTGCAGACGCTTGTCGCTGAGAAGGAGCTCGACCTGCGCCCGGGCTCGCCCACCGTGATCGGCCTGGAGAAGCAGCAGGCCGCCAAGCAGAAATCGGCCGAGAACCAGATCCGCGAGATGCGGATGCACATCCAGCAACACGCCGAAACCAAGGCCCAGCTGCGCGCAATCCGCAGCCTCGGTCTCAAGACGTCTTACACGCCGCAGGAACTCGCGAAGCCCTTCGCTTGCGCGCGCATCATGTTCACGGGGCAGACCAGCGACCCCGTGCTGCGCCGCGAGTTCGCGAGGATGACCGCGGCCAGCTTCCTGGAAGGAACCAAGGGCCTGTATGGGCGGTCGCCAGCCCAAGGCCTCGCCGAGCCAGTCCCAGCCCCAGCGCGGCTCGCCGCGCCCCCGCCCGTGGGCACCACACTCTCGGGCGACTCCGACGAGTACGACCTCGACAGCGGCGAGAGCCGGCGGCCCGCGCAGCCCGCGCAGCCGCAGAGGCGCGCGGAGGCAACGGAACAACCCAGCAGGCCGGCGCAGACGTCGGGCGAGGCGCAGACCGGCCGCGAGTATAGCGGCTTCGAGATCCCATTCGGCAACGCCGCGGGGCAGCCTATCGAGGAGGCGTCCACCGACGACGTGCAGTGGATGGCGCAGCACATCCGGAAGCAGCTCGAAGCCAAGAAGTCGCGCTTTCCGAAGAAGGACGAGGCGCTCCTCGCCGCCCTGGAGGCAGAGATCGAGCAGCGCCAGGCCGAGCCCCAACAGAAGATCTACTGAGCCATGCGCCGGCGCCTCGCCATCGTGGCCGACAGCCACTTCGACCACGCCTCGCGCTTCGAGGAGTGCGTGCGCGTGCACGACTGGATCGCCGACGACCTCGCTGCGCGCGGCGTAAACCTGGTGTTGCACTCGGGCGACGTCTACGAGCGGCGCAGCACGCCCGAGGAGCGCCGCGCCGTGGCGGCCTGGGCGCAGCGGGTCACGAAGCGCACGCCGATGATCATCGTACGCGGCAACCACGACCAGCCGGGCGACTTGTCGCTGCTGGAGCGGCTCGAGACCGAGCACGAGCTGCGCGTGGTCGAGGGCGCCGAGGTGCTCTGGGGCTCCGCGTTCGGCGGGTTCGTGGTCGGCTGCGTCGCGTGGCCCACCAAGGCGAGCGTCCTCGCAATGGGCGCGACGTCGCGCGCGGAGGGCGAGTCCGACGCGGGCACGGCGCTGCGCAACGTGCTGCTCGGGCTGGGCCAGGACATGGCGCGCGCCTGCGAGAACGAGCCGAAGGTGCTGCTCGCACACGCGATGGTCCGCGGCTCTGTGACGAGCACCGGCCAGCCGCTCGTGGGGCACGACCTCGAGCTCGGCCTCGAGGTCCTCGCGCTGGCCAACGCCGACTTCGTCGCGCTGGGCCACATCCACAAGGGCCAGGACTGGGTCCACGGGGCCACCCTTCCCGTGTGCCCCATCGTCTACCCAGGGAGCCCCCGGCGGACCGCGTTCGGCGAGCTCGAGCCGAAGGGCTACGTGATCGCCGAGTTCGACGGGCCAGCCTGCGTCGGTTGGATGCGCGTAGAGACGCCGTGCGCACGGATGATCCACCTCACAGCGAACTGGGTGGACGCGCTCGACCTCGCGCTCGACAGCACCGGCGAGATCCGCGACGACGTCGAGTCGGGGCTGGTGTTTGACTCCCACATCTCAGACGTCGAGGGCGCCGAAGTTCGCGTGCGCTACGTGGTGGAGTCCGACAAGCGCGAGGCCGCACGGGCCGCGGCCGCCGAGTTCCGCGATGGTTTGCTCGCCGCCGGCGCGGTGAACGTGAAACTCGAGGAAGAGGTCGAGCCCACCGGGAGCGCTCGCGCTCCAGAAGTCGCGCGCGCCAAGACGCTCGCCGACAAGCTGCTCGCGCTCTGGCAGGCGCGGCGCACCACGCCCCCGGAACAGCGCTTGCACCGCCTCACCGACAAGGCTTCCCAGCTCGAGGAGGTGGCCCGTGCGGTTTGATAGGATACGCGGCCGGAACATCGGCCCTTTCAAGGGCGATTTCGATCTCGAAATCGCCGCGCTCCCGGGCCTGCTGATCAGCGTCGAGGGCGAGAACGGCGCCGGCAAGACGACGCTCCTCGGGCTGTTGCCCGGCACGCTGTTCCGGGAGGTCCCGACGCGCGGCTCGCTCGCCGCGCTCGCCACCGGGCGCGACTCGTTCTGCGAGGTGACCGTCGTCAACGGCGCGCGGCACGTCGTGCGCCAGCTGATCGACAGCCACACCGGCAAGGGCGAGACGGCGATCCTTGACGACGCGGGCGCGGCCGTGCTCGGCAGTGGCAAGGTCAAAGAGGCTGACCGCTGGATCGCAGAGCACTTCCCGCCGGCCGAGCTGCTCTACAGCTCGAGCTTCGCCGTGCAGGGCTCGCGCGGCCTGTTCGACCTGACCGCCGCCGAGCGCAAGGCGGTGATCAATCGGGCGCTCGGCATCGAGCACTACGAGCGGCTGGCAGAGGCTGCGCGGGAGCGCGCGCGCGGCATTAAGGC
>Ga0068861_100001686_pt1 | contig 14171 bp, 11 predicted proteins | sample KBSSwiS42_FD_66593 | JGI IMG/M metagenome (GOLD analysis project Ga0068861, IMG submission 66593) | Switchgrass rhizosphere microbial communities from Kellogg Biological Station, Michigan, USA - KBS Switchgrass S4-2 | ecosystem: Host-associated > Plants > Roots > Rhizosphere > Soil ...
CCGGTGAGGAATCGGTGCGTGACCGAGCCCGTATCGAACGAAAAGGTCAGGTCGGTCTGATTGAACAGGTTCTCGCGCTGCTGCGCATTGTTGTACGCGGAGATCGCGACGGTGCTGGCCGCTGCGTTGATCGCGCCCGGAAAAACGTTCTGGTAGAACTTGTCGTAGTCGCCGAAGACAGTGCGGTTGCGCAGCTGCATGGTGTCGCTGAAGTCGTGATCGAGCACCACGGTGGCGAGATTCACGGTGGCTTCCGTGTGGCTCTGATCTGGATCGCCGAAAAACACGGATGGGTCGACTTCGTAGGGGCGACCGTTGAGCGACGGGATGCCGCGATCGGCCGTGCGATCGTAATGGTAGTACTCGTATGAAATGCGCAGCACGGTGGCGTCGCCCAGCTTCACCGCCGACGTCGGATTGATGCCATAACCTTCGAGTTCGACACCGTCGCGAAAGCTTTCCGAGTTCTGGTACATGCCGGTGGCGCGCAGCGCCACGGAGTCGTTCACGGCATCTCCCAGGTCGAATGAGGCGCGCGCATTGCTCCACGACCCGCCCTGGATGGAAACCTCGCGGGTGCGATCCCATTCCGCCTGGCGGGTCACACGATTGATCACCCCGCCCGCGCCTCCTCGGCCGAAGATCATGGCGTTCGGACCTTTGAGCGCCTCGACCCGATCGATGTTGTAGAGGTCGCGGAAGTACTCGACGTCGTCGCGCACACCGTCCACGAAGAAATCGGCGGTCGAACTGTTGCCGCGCAGGATGATGGTGTCGCGATTGCCCTCGCCCTGCGCCATGCCCGCGCCCGGGATGTAGCGCGCGACATCAGCGAGGCTCTGCATCGACTGGTCCTTGATGACCGCGCTCGAAATGACGCTGGCGGATTGCGGCACGTCGATGAGGGGCGTGTCCGTCTTGGTCGCAGTACGCGATTCACGCGAGCCGTAGTCCGGCTGTTCGGTGGCCTCGACCGCGATCCTCGACATCGTCCTGGTTTCGTCGATGGCCTGCTGGGCGTGTGTCTGCGATGCGGCGGCGAGCGCCAGGGCCACGGCGACAGCAATACGCGATTTCTGGATCAACACTGACTTCGGTCCTCCCAAACGGTTTGAACTGCCCGCGCGCTCTGGGTATCCCGTTCGGGAGTGGCTCGCGAATCTGGCGGTCCGGCCGCCGGGAAGCTGGATTCCTCAGCAGCTGGCGGGGAGGTTAATGCGAATCGTTCTTGTTTGCAACCGAGAACCGTTATTGTTTAGCCGCCACTCTTATCTTCTTCTTCTTGATGGGCTTCACCTTCCACTCGCCGTAGATCGTGTGGTCGGCGTGCAGGTCATATGGGGAGAGGATTTCGCGCAGCAGCGTGTCGATCTGTTTGGCCTTGGGACGCTCGATCAGGATCATGGTCGGCGGGACCTGGTCTGGCTTGTAGCTAATCCGGAATCCCTTGGAGTTCAGAGACTCGAGGACGGTGGGGATCGGCAAGCCCGGATGCAGCCAGACTCTCGCGGCACCGGGTTCGTTGGTCGACGCGCGCCATTCGGCGGTCTCCCCCGCTCTGCATGTCGCCACCAAAAACAGCATCGCGAGTATCGGCCAGAGGTGCGACATGAAAGTCTCCTACATCAAGCACGCCCCCTCCAGGTGGAGTGATCGTGCCCGCATCGAGGAGAACTCTTTATCGGCGGCCGGTACGAAATTCGTGGCGCTGGCGCCACGGAATGTGCCAGCAAAGTCCGACTTTCTCGTCAGCTGCCTTGGCGGTTGGGATCGCGCCAGACGCGCTCGAACGGCAGACGCCAGGCATGCGGTGCGATGAGCTGGTGAATGGCGTTCGGGCCCCACGAGCCCGCCGTGTAGGTGCGCACTGGCGGGGGCGAGTCGAGCAAGGGCGTCGACACTTCCCAGAGGCGCTCGATACCTTCGGCCGTGGTGAACAACGTATGGTCACCGCGCATGGCGTCGAGGATCAGCCGCTCGTAGGCCTCGAGCACGTCGCCGATCTGGCCGGTGTCATCCATGGCGAACTGCAGACTGTGCTTGTCGAGCCGCATGCCGGGACCGGGACGCTTGCCGTAGAACGACAGCGAGGTGCGCGCGGCGTCGGCGAGGTCGAAGGTGAGGTGGTCGGGCCCCTGCTCGCCGATGCCCGAGCCTTCCGGGAACATGCTCTTGGGCGGCTCGCGGAATGCAATCGAGATGATGCGCTGGCTTTCCGCCATGCGTTTGCCGGTGCGCAGGTAGAAAGGCACACCGGCCCAGCGCCAGTTGTCGATGTGGCACTTGAGCGCGATGAAGGTCTCGGTCTCGGATTCAGTCGGTACGCCCTGCTCGCTGCGATACCCGGCGTACTGGCCGCGCACCACGTCGGCGGGCTGCACGGGCAGCATGCTGCGGAAGACCTTGTGCTTCTCCTCGCTGATTGGATCAGGCGCAAGACTGGTCGGCGGCTCCATGGCCATGAACGCCATGATCTGGAACAGGTGTGTGACCACCATGTCGCGGTATGCACCGGTGGATTCGTAGAACGCGGCGCGGGTACCGAGCCCGATGGTTTCCGGCACGTCGATCTGCACGTGATCGATGAAGTTGCGATTCCAGATCGGCTCGAACAGCCCGTTCGCGAAGCGGAAGGCGAGAATGTTCTGCGCCGGCTCCTTGCCCAGGAAGTGGTCGATGCGAAAGATCTGCTCTTCGTTGAACACCTCGTGCAGCCGGGAGTTGAGCTCCACCGCACTCGCGAGATCCGTGCCAAAGGGCTTCTCCATGACGATGCGCGAGTTGGCGACGAGCTTCGCCTCGCCCAGCGTCCGCACCGCGGACAGCGCGGCATTCGGCGGCACCGCGAGGTAGTGCAGGCGGCGGCACTCCGCTCCGATGTCCTTCTCCGCGCGCATGACGGCATCGGCGAGCGCCGCGGCGCCCGCCTTCAGCGGCACGTAATCCAGGCACTTCTCGAAGGACGCCCAGCCGGCGTCGTCGACCTTGCGCACCGAGAACTCGTCATGGGCCGCGCGCGCGAATTTTCGGAACGCCGGACCATCCATGTCGTCGAGCGACACGCCGACGATGCGGCAGGCGGGAATGAATCCGGCACTTGCCAGGTGCAGCAGCCCGGGAATGAGCTTGCGGCGCGAGAGATCGCCGGTCGCGCCGAACAACACGACTACTTGCGGAAAGCGTGGGCCGACGCCGGCCAGGATCTTCGCCACGGTGCACTCCGTTTGTCAGCACACCCCCCGTGACGAAGGTTTTACCAGCCGGTGCCGGGTGAGGAAAGTGGGGAAAGCGCCCCGCTCATCAGCCTTGGCTCAACGCGCCGCCCCGCTTTCCCCACTTTCCTCACCCGGCACCATGATTTCCGCGCCCTTGTATGAGACCGTCGCATCGGCCTTCGCGTCGAGGTCCGACGGCGTCTTTGCACCGTCCTTGATCCAGCGGACCTTGAATGTGCGTTCCTCGGGCATGCCCGGATAACTCCCGGAGCGCGCGCCGATGCTCAGCTTGCCCGTAGCCGCGTCAAAGCGCAGCGGGATGCGCGTGAACTCACCCTTCTCGTAGCCGTAGCTCACACCGTCGTCTTCGTAGAGATCGAAACTGCCGTCCGCGCCGGTGAACACCAGCAGCGTGATGTCGCCGCCAGGCTTCTCGGCCGCGTACTGGATGTCCGGACCCACGGGCACGATCGAACCCGCGCGCACATACAGCGGCATGCGCCCGAGCGGCGCGGCGGTGTCGATCGTTTGTCCGCCAGAAAGACGCTTGCCCGTGTGGAAGTCGTACCATTCGGCGCCGCTCGGTAGATAGACCGGGCGGGCGCGCGCCTTGTACTGATACACCGGCGCGACCAGGAAAGCCTTGCCGAACAGGTATTCGTTGCGCAGGTCACGCGCCTGCGGGTCGTCCATGAAATCCATGGACACGCCGCGCATGATGCCGCCGTCGCGATGATATGTGTCCGCCGCCGCGGTGTAGATGTAGGGCAGCAACCGGTAGCGCAGGTGATCGTGCCACACCAGGCTGTCGTACATCGCCGTGCCCGGTTTCGCGAGATTGTAGATCTCGCGAAACGGATATTCGCCGTGCGAACGGAACAGCGGCACGAACGCCCCGAACTGGAACCAGCGCAGGTTGAGCTCATTCCACTCGTCGAGATCTTCTGGTTTTGGCTTTCCGGAGTACCGCGACTCATTGGAGAACCCGCCGATGTCGTAAGTCCAGTTCGGCAGCCCGGCATAACCGACGCTGACACCCGCGGAGATCTGGTTGTAGAGATCGTCCCAGCGCGAAGCGATGTCGCCGCTCCACACCGCCGCGGCGTTGCGCTGGATGCCCGCGGTGCCCGAACGCGTGAGGATCATGACGCGCTTGTCGGGCCGCGCCGCACGCGCGCCCTGGTACACGCCGCCGCTGTGCACCAGCGCATATGTATTGAAGTAGTCGGACACCGGCCCGAGCGCCGTGGGCCCGATGCGCGCCTTGATGGAATCGATGTCGAGATTGGAATGCGGATCGGGCTCGGTGGCGTCCATCCACCACGCGTCGATGCCGAGCACGCCGAGTTTGTCGTTGACCTGGCGCCAGTACATGTCGCGCGCCGGTTTCGAATATGGATCGTAGAACGACGAGACGTAGCCCTTGCCCACCCAGTCGACGAAGCCATCCTCGATGTTCTTGTGGTACATGAACCCGGCCGCGTCGAGTTCCTTGTAGTTGGCCGTGGCCGGGTAGAATTTCGGCCAGACCGAGATCATCAGGTGCGCATTCTGCGCGTGCACCCTGTCGACCATGGCCTTCGGATCCGGGAAACGGCTTTTGTCGAATTCGTGCGAACCCCAGGCATCCTCGTTCCAGTAGAACCAGTCGAGCACGATGTTGTCGAGCGGGATCCCCCGCTTGCGGTACTCCGCCACGACGCCTAACAACTCGTCCTGCGTGGTGTAGCGCTGACGACTTTGCCAGAAACCATAGGCCCAGCGCGGCAGCAGCACCGCCTTGCCGGTGAGCTGGCGATAGCCGGCGACGACGTCATCCTGCGAAGTGCCCGCGACGACGTAATAGTCCACGGCATGCCCGGTCTCGGAGGTGAAGGTCAGCGAGTGCGACTCGGCGTCCGGCAGTGGATCGTTGTGCAGCAACGCGATGTAACCGTCGTTCGGAATCCACTCGATGCGGATCTTCACCGGCTTGCCGGCTTCCATCGGCACCTGGAAGTTGTGGTACCAGGCATTCCAGTTCTGCCGCCAGCGATCGAGCACCAGCCTGTCGTCGACGAACACCTTGAAGTAGCTGCTGCCGTACAGCTGGAACTTGTGAACGCCGGCGTGCGGCGACTCCACGCTGCCCGCGAAGACCACGCTCTGGTTGGGCAGGATGTTGGGCGGCGCGCCCGGCGCGGGCTGTGTCGGCACCAGCAGTTCCTTCGGCCAGCCGGAGCGGTCGCGGATGTACTGGTAGTTGATGTCCTTCTCGACGCGTTCGAGCCTGAGCGCGCCGTCGATGGAGTAACGCGCGGTGAAGCCGCCCTCCTTGCCGCTGGCGTCGCGGATCTTGAGATCCCGCGACGCGAGGCCATAGGGCTTCGGATTTCCGAAACGTGTGATGGAGTTGTTGTCCCACAGCACGCCATAGTTGCGGCTCGAGACCAGGAACGGCACGCCGATGTCCATGTTGTGCTGGGCGAGCTCGACGTCCTCGCCGTTGAGGTTCATCTGCGCGTTCTGGTGCTGGCCGAGGCCGTAGAACGCCTCGTCCGTGCCGGGATTGAAGCGTTGCGATACGCCGCCGTTGAGCACGCGCGCGGGCGTCTCCTCCAGCAGCGTCTTGCCGGCCGGATCGGTGAACCGCACCGCGCCGTTCGCGAGCGATACGTGCGCGACCAGGCGCGCGGTGCTCACGGCGACGTCGTCGCCCTGACGTTCCACCTTGAACGGCGGTGCCGGCGGCGCCTCCGTCACCATGAGGCTGGGCGGTGCGTCGAGCCCGGCATCCTTCATCGCCGTGACTCGCATGATCCGCTCGGAGCGCACTTCGATCCGCACCCGCGCCGCGTCGCCCGCGGCGGGCGTGACCGTCACGCCACGTTCGGTTGGCGTGAACGCGCCTTCGGGCGATCTGCTGCAGGCGGCCATCGCGGTGGCTATTGCCACCATCGTCAGTAGTCTCATGAATGAATCTCGCGCGCAGCGACCTTTCCCAAATGAAAGTACAATGCTCTAATGAAAACGAATTGAAAAGACCCGGGCAAACATGGCGACCATCCACCGTGCCGCGCGCAACTCCGCTCTGGAAACCACTTCCCGGGCGATCCGTTACCGTGCGCCCGCGCTCGAAAAGGGCCTCGACGTCATCGAACTGCTGGCAGCGGAGAAGTCACCGCTGAACCTGTCCGCGATCTCGCAGCGGCTCGGACGTTCTTCGGGCGAACTGTTCCGCATGTTGCAGGTACTGGAGTTCAAGGGTTTCATCACCAGCCCGGAGAACGCCTCCGGATACGTGCTGACCAACAAGCTGTTCGCGCTGGCCATGACGCAGGCCCCGGTGCGTTCGCTGCTCGAGACCGCGCTGCCCATCGTGCGAAAGCTCACGTACGACATCGGGCAGTCCTGTCATATCGCCGTCGCGTCGGAAGACCAGATCGTGGTCATCGCGCGCATCGAGCGGCCCGGCGATCTCGGCTTCTCCGTGCGCATCGGTTATCGCCGCGAGATCACTCGCGCCACGTCGGGCCTGGTGTTGTTCGCGTACCAGGACGACGACACGCGTCGCGCCTGGCTCAAACGCTGCCGGCTGAAAGGCGAACCCGCGGACTCCTTCGTTCGGCGCGCCAACGTGGTGCGCGAGAACGGCCACCACGAAGCGGATTCCGATTTCGTGCGCGGCATCGTCGACCTGTCGGCGCCCATCCTGCGCGGTGCTACCGCGATCGCCGCGCTCACCTGTCCCTTCGTACACAGCAATCCGCTGGTGATGGAGATGAATCAGGCGGTCGAATTCATTCGTGCGGCCGCCGCACGAATTTCTGACGAGCACGGGGACCTGCCATGACCGAAACGACCGGACCAAAAGCATTCATCACCCGCGGATACCTGCCAGCCACCGTCCTGGTGGTGGCGCTGTTCGCGTTCTGGGGCATGTCGAACAGCCTCAACGGTGTGCTGATGCCGCAGTTCCGCAAGACATTCCTGCTGGGCGACTTCGCCTCGAGCTTCGTGGACTCCGCCACGTACATCGGCTACTTCGTGTTCGCGATCCCGGCGTCGTTGTTCATGCGCCGCTTCGGATATCGCGCGGCGGTGGTCATGGGCCTGGTGCTGTTCGGCAGCGGCGCACTGCTGTTCTACCCGGCTGCGCAATTCGGCGAATACCACTTCTTTCTCGGCGCATTGTTCGTGGTGGCAAGCGGGCTGTCGTTTCTCGAGACCTCCGCCAATCCGATGATCGCCGCGATGGGCCCCGAAACCAGCGCCGCGCTGCGCCTGAACTTCGCACAGACCTTCAATCCGCTCGGCACCATCGCCGGCGTTTACCTCGGCCGGGAACTGATCCTCTCCGATCACACCCTCACACCGGAACAGATCCGCGCCATGGAACCCGCGGTACAGGCCACCTGGCGCACCGGCGAGCTCGCCGCGGTCAAACTACCGTATCTCGGCATCGCCGGCCTGGTGCTGCTGTGGGCGTTACTGGTGGCAGTGACGAAGTTTCCACCACTTGCGCGGCGCGTCGCGATCGACTCCGATGCACGCGCCGGCGGATTCCGCGGCCTGCTGGCCTTTCCTCACTACTGGCTGGGCGTGCTCGCGCAGTTCGCCTACGTCGGGGCGCAGGTGGGCGTGTGGAGTTTCATGATCCGTTACACGCAGTTCAACATGCCCGGGACCACGGAACGCGACGCGGCGGTCAACCTGCTGATCTCGCTCATCGTGTTCTTTGCGGGCCGCTCGGTCGGGACGCTGCTGATGTCAAAAGTGCGCCCCGCGCTGCTGCTCGCGATCTTCGCGGCTGTCAACGTCGCGCTGTGCACCACGGCCGCGACAGCCGGCGGCAACCCCGGTCTGTACGCCCTGATCGCCACCAGTTTCTTCATGTCGATCCAGTTCCCGACGATCTTCACCATGAGCCTGCGCGGCCTCGGCAATCACACCAAGTCAGGCTCCTCGTTCCTGGTCATGGCCATCGTCGGCGGCGCGGTCATTCCACCCCTCATGGGCCTGATCTCCGACGCGAGTTCAATCACCATCGCCATGCTGGTGCCGGCAATCTGCTTCGCGGTGGTGCTGTTGTTTGCGTGGAAATCGCGCCGCGATGTCGCGGCGGCCGGCGCCGCGACTGCGACTGCATGAGCGGCGCGCTGGCGACGCGCGCGATCGGCAACACCGGGCTCGAAGTCAGCGTGCTCGGTTTCGGCGCGGCCGGCATCGGCAACCTGTACCGCCAGCTGCCCGACGAGGATGCGCTCGCCGCGGTGCGGACTTCATACGCTTCCGGCGTACGGCTGTTCGACACCGCGCCTTTCTATGGCTTCGGCCTGAGCGAGTCGCGTCTCGGCACCGCGCTCGCCGGCACGCAGCCGCGACCGGCGATCTCCACCAAGGTCGGCCGCACGCTCGTGGCCACGGGCCCGCAGGATCCGGCGATCGGTCGCGAAGGCTACTTCTCGCCGCAGCCCTTCGCGCCGGTGTTCGACTATGGCTACGACGCCATCCTGCGTTCGCACGCCGAAAGCCTCGCGCGTCTCGGCGTTCCACGAGTGGACATCCTGCTCTGCCACGATATCGGCCGCCTGACCCATGGCACGGGACACGCAACGCGAGTGCAGGAGTTCCTCGACGGCGGCTACCGCGCGATGCGCGAGCTGCGCGACTCGGGCGCGGTGCGCGCCATCGGTATCGGTGTCAATGAATGGGAAGTGTGCGTCGAGCTGCTGGAACGCTGCGACCTCGACTGCATCCTGCTCGCGGGCCGCTACACGCTGCTCGAGCAGCCGTCGCTGGATAAACTCCTGCCGCTGTGCGTCGCACGCCGCGTATCCATCCTCTGCGGCGGGCCGTTCAACTCGGGCATCCTCGCGACGGGCTCGCGTCCGCGTACCCAGACACACTATAACTACGCTCCGCCCCCACCCGAGGTGATCCAGCGCGTGCGGCGACTCGAGGAAATCTGCGCGGAATTCTCCGTGCCGCTGCAATCCGCGGCCCTGCAGTTCCCGCTGGCGCATCCGGCCATCGCCAGCGTCGTCGCGGGCTGCGTCACCGGCGACGAAGCCACCCAATGCGCGCGGTATTTTTCGCAGCCGATACCCGGCGCATTCTGGCGTGCCTTGCGCGAGCGCGGCCTGGTCGATGCGCGCGCGCCGCTGCCGGGCGAAGCCGCGTGAACGGCCGGATCGACAGTCACCAGCACTTCTGGCGCCTGGATCGCGGTGACTACGAATGGCTGACGCCGGAGCTCGAGCCTATCTACCGCGACTATCTGCCGGGCGACCTGGAACCGCAGCTCAAACGCGCCGGCGTGGATTCCACCGTGCTGGTGCAGGCCGCGCCGACCATCGCCGAGACGCAGTACATGCTGGAGCTCGCCGCCGAACACGCCTTCATCGCGGGCGTGGTCGGCTGGGTGAACTTCGAGAGCCCGGTCGCGCCGGCGAGCATCGAAACGCTCGCGGCCGACGCCAATCTGCTGGGCCTGCGCCCGATGATCCAGGACATTCCCGATGTCGCCTGGATGCTCAAACCCGAGCTCGCGCCCGCCATCGAGGCCATGATCGATCACGACCTGGTGTTCGATGCGCTGGTCCTGCCACAGCACCTGCCGGTGCTCGCGGATTTCGCCGATTTGTACCCGGAGCTCCGCCTGGTCGTGGATCACGCCGCCAAGCCGCCGCTGCGCAGCGGCGACCTGTCCACCTGGCGGCATGACATCAGCGAGATCGCGCGCAGCACCAACGCCGTGTGCAAGTTGTCGGGCGTGGTGACGGAGGCCGGCAGCGCCAATCCAGCCGTGCTGGCGCCCTGCGTCGACCACCTGCTCGAGACATTCGGGCCGCGCCGCATGATGTGGGGCAGCGACTGGCCGGTGTGCGAACTGGTGTGCTCGTACGAGGAGTGGTCGCAGGCGGGCGAAATGTTGCTGGTGCGGCTCACCGAGGCCGAACGCGCGCAGATATATTCCGCAACCGCCCGGGAGTGTTATGGCATCTGAACGACTTTCGTCCGATCGGCTTGCGGGAAAAACCGCCGTCGTCACCGCTGCCGGCTCCGGCATCGGCCGGGCCAGCGCCGAACTGTTCGCGCGCGCCGGTGCGCGCGTGTTCGCGGCCGACGTCAATGCCGCGGCGCTCAAGGACGTCGCAGGATGCGAGGGGCACGCGCTCGACGTGCGCGACCCCGCGGCGATCGCCGGCTTCGCGAAACGCATCGGTCCGGTGAACGTGCTGTTCAACTGCGCGGGCTCGGTGCCGGGTGGAACAGTACTCGACGTCGACCCGGCGCAGTGGGACGCCGCCTTCGATCTCAACGTGAAGTCGATGTACCACATGATCCGCGCATTCCTGCCCGGCATGATCGCGGCGCGCGGCGGGTCGATCATCAACATGTCGTCGGTTGCAGGTTCGATCACCGGCGTGCCCGATCGCTGCGTTTACGGCGCCACCAAGGCGGCGGTGATCGGTCTCACCAAGTCCGTGGCCGCGGACTTCGTCGCCCGAGGCATCCGCTGCAACGCCATCTGTCCGGGAACGGTCGACACGCCCTCGCTGCAAGCGCGCCTGCACGCCTACGGCGATTACGCCAGGACACGCGCCGAGTTCGAGGCGCGCCAACCCATTGGACGGCTCGGCAAGCCCGAGGAGATCGCCGCGCTGGCGCTGCATCTCGCGGGCGACGAGTCCGGCTTCACCACCGGGCAGACCCACATCATCGACGGTGGCTGGATGATATGAAGCGTCACCTGCTCGCCACCGTTGGATTCACTTTGCTCGCTCCCATTGCGGGCGCCGACACGCCCGCTCGCAAGGACGTGCTCGAGCTCGCCGCGCGCGTCGCCGACTGGCAGCTGGCTCATCTCGACGGCGCGCACATCACGCACATGAAGGAAGAGTCGCGCGACCCGCGAAGCTGGGAGCAAGGCGCCTTCTGGGTGGGCATGACGCACCTCGCGGACGTCAGCGGCGAACCGCGATATCGCAAGGCCATCCTCGACATGGGCCGGGCAAATGATTGGAAACTCGGGCCGCGCGCCTATCACGCCGACGATCACGTCATCGGCCAGAGTTACCTCTGGGCGGCGCGCCACGGCGCCGGCGCCGCTGCGCTGGTGCCGCTGCGAGCGGTTTTCGAGCAGGTGATATCCCATCCGGCGAAGGTGCACCTGAGTTTCGTGATCCCCGCCAGCGGCTACGGCGACACGACCTGTTTGCAGCGCTGGTGCTGGTGCGACGCGCTTTTCATGTCACCGCCGGCCTGGATCGAGCTAACACGCCAGCTGGGCGACGTGCGGTACGCAAACTTCGCGTTGCAGGAATTCTGGGCCACGACGGATTTCCTCTATGACCCGGCCGAGCAGCTGTATTTCCGCGACAGCCGCTTCTTCGAACGTCGCGATGACAAGGGACGCAAACTCTTCTGGAGTCGTGGCAACGGCTGGGTGTTTGCCGGTATCGCCAAGATGCTGGAGGCGCTGCCGAAAGATCATCCCGATCGGTTGCGACTCGAACGGCTGTTCCGTGACATGGCGGCGAAACTCGAATCCATCCAGAAATCCGACGGCTACTGGGCGCCATCCTTGTTAGCCCCCGAGGACTCGCCGCCCGAGACCAGTGGCACGGGCTTCTACACATTCGGCCTCGCCTGGGGCATCAAACACGGCTTGCTGAACGCCGGCGAATACCGGCCCGCGGTCGACAAGGGCTGGGGCGCGCTGTCCCGCGCGGTCGCGAAAGATGGACGCCTCGGCTGGGTGCAGCAGGTCAGCGACCGTCCCGATCAAGTCGCGGAATCCGACACGCAGTTCTACGGCGTGGGTGCTTTCCTGCTCGCCGCGAGCGCGGTAGCGTCGCTCGCGGAGGAATGAACATGGGCAAGGTGCGCGTCGCGGCATTCGGAATTTCTGTCGACGGCTTCGGTGCCGGCCCCGACCAGAGTCTCGAGAATCCGCTCGGTGTCGGATTTCCCGAAGTCATGAGCTGGTTTTTCCCGACGCGCACTTTTCGCAAGATGGTCACGGGCGAGCCCGGTGGCGAAACCGGCGTCGACGATTCCATGGCGGTGAAGAGTTTCGAGAATGTCGGCGCGTGGGTCATGGGTCGCAACATGTTCGGCCCGATCCGCGGCCCGTGGCCGGACGAGAACTGGAAGGGATGGTGGGGCGACGAGCCGGTGTACCACTGCCAGGTGTTCGTGCTCACGCACCACGCGCGCCCCACGCTGCGCATGAAGGGCGGCACGGATTTCCATTTCGTCACCGGCGGCATTCAAGAGGCGCTCGAACGCGCGAAACAGGCCGCGGGGAATCGCGACGTGCGCATCGGTGGCGGCACGTCGACGATTCGCCAGTACCTGCAGGCACGCGCCATCGACGAGCTGCACCTGGCGCAGCGGCCGGTGTTCATGGGCCGCGGAGAGCATCTGTTCGCCGGACTCGACCTGACCGCCCTTGGCTACCAGTGCACCGACCAGATCGTGGGCGAGCGCGCGACCCATCTGATGGTGCGACGTAGCCAGGTCGTGTCACCGGACATCTCCTGATCAGAGCCTCACGAAATACGGAATTGCGATCAGCACGACGCCAATGACGACGAGCAGGGTGCTGCTGGAAACGAAAAACGGGTAGATGATGAGTGCCAGCCCGCAGAGCAACGGCACCACGGCTCTCTGCTTCCTGCCATACAGGAGAAAGCCGGTCCCGATCGAACCGAACAACAGTCCCAGGAATAGCGACGACTCGCTCAAGGTGTTGCCTCTTTCGTACTGGCGCTGCGCCCAGTATCCACCCGCCGCGGGCCAAGCGTCACGTGGCTATGGTTTGAGTGCGCGCTCGATCAGGGCAACCTGGTCGGTACCTGTCGGCAAAGTGCCGAACACCGCCGGTGCGGGCGCCGCGATGCGCGACGCGACGAACGCCTCCGCCACCGGCGACACGTCGAACAATAATGACGCCTGCACTGCCAGCGCGATGCGCTCTACCAGCGCCCGGGCGCTCGACTCGCCGCCCCTGCCGTCACGCAGCTCATCGAGCAGTCGCGCGACAAACTGATCGAAGCGCGGCTCATGGCCACGGCCGCGATCCAGCAGCGCCGCCAGTGCCTCGAACGTGCGCGGCTCGCGCGACAGCGCGCGCAGCACGTCCAGGCACATGATGTTTCCCGATCCCTCCCAGATGGAGTTGAGTGGCAACTCGCGGAAGCGTCGCGCGATCGGCCCTTCTTCGATGTAGCCGTTGCCGCCGAGTACTTCCATCGCCTCGGCGCCCACCGCGGGCGCGCGCTTGCAGATCCAGAACTTCGCCACCGGGGTGAGCGCGCGGCGCAGCGCCGACTCCGACTCGTCCTGCTGCGCGTCGAAGGCGCGCGCCAGTCGCAGGACGAAGGCGATCGCCGCCTCGCACTCCAGCGCCAGGTCCGCCAGCACATTGCGCATCAGCGGCTGGTCGATGAGCAGCTTGCCAAATGCCGAGCGATGCCGCGCGTGGTGAATGGCCTGCGCGACGCATTGATGCATGATGCCCGCGGCCCCGGTCGCGCAGTCGAAGCGCGTGTACACGCCCATCTCGAGGATGGTCGGAATGCCGCGGCCTTCCTCGCCGACGAGAAGACCGAAGGTGTCGTCGAACTCCACCTCGCTCGAGGCATTCGATCGATTGCCGAGTTTGTCCTTGAGTCGCTGCAGACAGAGCGTATTGCGCGTCCCATCCGGCAGCACGCGCGGCACGAAGAAACAGGAGATCCCACCCGGCGCCTGCGCCGTCACCAGGAAGGCATCGCACATCGGCGCGGAGAAGAACCACTTGTGGCCGGTGAGCCGGTATTCCCGGCCCGGACCCGGAGCGGCCACCGCGAGCGCGCGCGTGGTATTCGATCGCACGTCCGAGCCGCCCTGCTTCTCGGTCATGCCCATGCCCATCAGCGCGCCGCGCTTTTGCGCGATGGGCAGCAGCCGCTCGTCGTATTCGCG
>Ga0068861_100001687_pt1 | contig 14170 bp, 9 predicted proteins | sample KBSSwiS42_FD_66593 | JGI IMG/M metagenome (GOLD analysis project Ga0068861, IMG submission 66593) | Switchgrass rhizosphere microbial communities from Kellogg Biological Station, Michigan, USA - KBS Switchgrass S4-2 | ecosystem: Host-associated > Plants > Roots > Rhizosphere > Soil ...
CGCAACCACCGAGCGCGCGGAGTAGGGGTACGGCTGGCGCTCTCGCGACGAGCACGGCAGACTGTGCCGCACCGGCATGCAGACGACGCGGACGGCCTGGGCGCGCCGGGTTTTTCGGCTCTTGCTCGGCCAGCGCCGGCCGCAGCACGACGGTGAGCTCAAAGTCGCTGCGCGCCGGCCGCTCACGCTGCGGCGTGATGTGCACGGCGTCGCGTACATCGACGCCGAGGACGCGGCCGACGCCTGGTTCGGCTTGGGCTTCTGCCACGCGCAGGATCGCGCGGGGCAGCTCGAGCTCGCTCTGCGCGTGGTCCGCGGCACACTCTCGGAGCTGGCAGGGCCGGAGACGCTCGGCGTCGATCGCGCCGTGCGCTCGATCGGCATTCACCGAGCTGCACGCGCTCAGCTCGAGCACTTCGCGGGCGACCTGCGCGAGCAGCTGGACGCCTACGTGGCGGGCATCAACGCCGCGCTGTCGCACGGGCCGCGCAGTCACGAGCACGTGCTGTTGCGCATCGCGCCGACGCGCTGGCAGCCGGCGGACGTGATCGGCTTCGGCTTGCTCACCTGCTGTCTGTTGCCATCGAACTGGGACGTGGAGCTCGCGCGCCTGCTGCTCCTCGAGCGCGACGGCGAAGCGGCCGTACGCGATCTGGATCCGAAGTATCGACCCGAGCTGCCGCTGACCTCGCCCCCGGGGCGCGCGGCGGGCCCTGCCCGCGACGAGTACGTGACGCGCGATCTGGAGGCGCTACGCGAGCTGCTCGGTCGCTCCGGAGGTTCGAACGCCTGGGCCATCGCGGGGCAAAAGACCGAGGCTGGGCGCACGCTGCTCGCCAATGATCCGCACCTGCCCGCCGCGCTGCCGAACCTGGGCTACCTGGCGCGGGTGAAATGTCCGAGCTTTGCCGTGGCGGGCATCAGCCTGGTAGGCGTTCCGGCCTTCCTCACCGGGCACAACGGCCACGCCGCCTGGGGCTCGACTTCCGCCAGCGTGGACAATGTCGATCTGTTCCTGGAGGAGCTGAGCGCAGACGGCGAGCAGGTGCGCGAGGGCGAGGCGTTCGTGCCCTGCAACGCTCACAGCGAGTGGATCCCGGTCCGCGGCCAGGCGCCCGTGGCGCTGCGCGTGCGCAGCACGGCGCGCGGCCCGATCGTGGCACGCGCGGCCGAGCCCGAGCTCGGCTTGTTCCAGCCCCTGCCGTTGCTCGGGCGCGCGAACGCGCTCTCCTTCGCCGCCACCTGGCTCGAGCCACGCCCCACCCGGGCGCTGCTCGGCTTTCACGCGCTGCGCAGCTTCGCGGACTTTCGCGACTGCTGCGCCGAGTCCACTGCTTGTGCTTACAGCCTGGTGTATGCCGATCCAGACAGCATCGGCTGGGTGCTCGCAACGGAGGTGCCCCGGCGCAAGTCCGGCAGCGGCTCGTTGCCGCTGCCCGGCTGGCAGCCGCAGGTCGGCTGGCAGCCGCAGGCCGCCGGCAGCCGCGAGTTGCCCTGGCTCGAGAATCCGAGCAGCGGGTTCGTGTGCTGCGCCAACAATCAGCCCATAGCCGATGGCCAGAGCCCGGTGTTTCTCGGTCACGACTTCCTCGACGGCTACCGGCAAGCGCGCATCTCCGAGCAGTTGAGCTCGCGCGACGACTGGAACATCGAGCGCATGAGCCGGCTGCAAACCGACCTCGTGTCGCTCGCGTTCCACGAGCTGAGGCAGAGCCTGCTCGCCGTTCCGGCGCTGGACGCCGCGTCCGCGCGCGCGCTGGCGCTGCTCGGCGCGTGGGACGGCTCAGTCGCCGGCGACTCGCCAGCGGCCAGCGTGTACGAACTGTTTCTGGGCGAGCTCTGTCAGCGCGTGTGCCGAGTCAAGGCGCCGAACAGCTGGCGCGTCGCCGCGGGCGCGGGCGTGACCCCGCTCATCCCCGGCACGTGCTGGAATGCGCGCCGCGCGGGCTTCCTCGCCCGGCTGATCGTCGAGCAGCCTGCCGGCTACTTCGCGTCCTGGCCGGGCGAGCTCGCCCTGGTGCTCAGTCAGGTGGTGCGCGAGCTGAGCAGGGATTTCGGCGCGGACGAACGCGGCTGGGCCTGGGGCAAGCTGCGGCCCTTGCCGCTCACGCACCGCCTGGGGCAAAAGCCGCTGCTCGCGCCGGTCTTCAACCGCGGCCCGCTGCCGGGCTACGGTGACGGCACGACCGTGAATCAGGCAGGCTTCGAGTTCTGGCAGCCGCTGCGGCATTCGACCGTCAGCGCGCACATGCGCTCGCTGATCGATGTGGGCAACTGGTCGGCGTCACGCTTCGTGCTGCTCGGCGGCCAGTCGGGCAACCCGCTGTCCCCGCACTACGACGACCTGGTGCCGCTGTGGCAGCGGGGCGAGGGCGTGCCGATCCACTGGGAAGATGCTGCGCTCTCGCAGCATGCCGTGCACACGCTGCGACTGGTGCCGGCGTGAGGGTGCTGCTCTCTCCGATCGGCTCGCGCGGCGACCTGCAGCCGCTGCTCGTCCTCGGCGAGGAGCTGCGCCGGCGCGGACACGAGGTCAGCTTCGCCACCTGCCCCAACTTCCTCGGCACGCTGCGCGCCGAGGGCTTTGACGCGCTGCCGATCGGCAGCGACTCGAACGCCATGATCCTGGAGCACGCCGCGCTCGCCGAGCAGAGCCCGGTGACGGCGCTGCCGCGCCAGCTGCAGCTGCTCGGCGACGAGACGGCGCGCCAGTGTCGCGACTTGCTCTTGGCGCACTTGCCACGCTTCGACCTGATCGTGGCAGCGGGGCTGTCCTTTGCTGCCCGGCTGCTCGCCGAACGCCAGGGCAGCCACTACTCTTTCGTCTGCTACACGGCGAGCGCCGTGCCGTCGGCGACGCACCCGCCGGCAGCGCTGCCGATCTTCGGGCTGCCGCGCTGGGCGAATCGCGCGCTCTGGTCGCTCGTGATCGGGGGCTTCACGCGCGCGGTGGCAGAGCCACTGGGCCGCGCGCGGCGCGAGCAGGGCCTCGCTGCCGATGCCCGACCCTGGTTCAGCACCCACGCCTGCAACGCCATCCTGGCTCAGGATGCGCTGCTCGGCAGCCTGCCGGGCGACGCACGCGGCCACGGCGCTCACGTGGCCGCGCTGGCGCGCGCTGCCGGCAACGCCGAGCTGCCCGCACGGGTGGAGGAGTTCTTGCAACCCTCACAACCAGCACAACCAGCACAACCAGCACAACCAGCACAACCGGCACAACCGGCACGACCGGCACAACCGTCACCATCGTCGCGGGGCGGGCCACTCGTGTACGTCGGCTTCGGCAGCATGCCGAGCGTCGAACGCGCGCGCGTCGTGCGGGCCGTGACGGCCTTCGCCGAGGCACACGCCGCGCGCGTGCTGCTCTTCTCTGCGCACGCCGAGGACGCCGGGCTCGAGCTGCCGAGCCGCGTGCTGTCGGTCGGCACGCTCGACCACGCGCGCCTGTTCCCGCGCCTGGATCTGGTGGTGCACCACGGCGGCGCGGGCACGACGGCCGCCGCGCTCCGAGCCGGCGTGCCGCAGCTGATTGTGCCGCACATCCTCGATCAGTTCTTTCATGGCCGGCGCATCGCCGAGCTCGGCCTGGGGCCGAAGCCGGCAAAGAAGCGTGCGCTCGGGCAGCGGCTGCTCGAGCTCTCCTGGTCGGAAATCGGCGCGCAGCGAAAGCGCGCGTCCGAGATCGCGGAAACGCTCACACCGAGCGGTGCGCCCGCAGCCGCCGACTATCTGGAGCGGCTGGCGCGCTGTTGAGGCGCGAGCCACCGGACGCCCCGCCGGCTGCAGCGCCCGACTGTCACAAATATGAGCGAAATATAAGTAAGGACCGTCATTCGGTCCTCTCGCTCGATTCTCCGGCCTTCTCGAGCGGCCCGCAGCGAGCGTAGTAGCTGACGCAGCGCCCGGAATTTTCCAGAGGTGCAGCCCCGTCGCTACTCTCCTTCGTCCCCTTGGCCGATCCCCTCGCTCTGCTCACTGCCTGGCTGCGCGCCGGGGCGTTGCGCTCCGGCGCTGCGCGGCTGCTGCTCGCGCTGGGTGCGGTGCTCACCCTGGGCGCGGCCGAGCCCGCCGCCCCGAGCCACGCAGCGAGCCCGGTGCGGCTCGGCGACGAGGTCGTCTTCAATCTCGCCACGGCCCATCACGGCCGCTCGGCGAGCGAGCGCGCCAAGCGCGCCAGCGATGCGCTGGAACAGGTCTCGCACGAGAGCGAGCCGCCGGAGGTGAGCGTGGCGCTGTCCGCTGACGGCGCGCTCATCTCGGCCGGGCCGCTCTCGATCGTCGAGCTCGGCAGCGAGGACGCAGAGCTCGCGGGTGACGCCAACGTGGAGGCGTACGCCAGCAAGACCGCCAGCGCGATCCGCAACGCGCTCGCCTCCGAGCACAAGCGCGGCCGCATCGCCGAGACGGTGTTCTCGTTCTCGCTCCTGGTGTTCTTCGCGCTGATCGCGTTCTATCTGATCAAGCGCGTGGCGATCATCGCCGAGCGCCTGCGGCTCTGGGTGGAAGAGCATGGTGACCGCGCGCTCGCCATCAGCGTCAAGAACATCGAGCTGGTGCGCCCGGCAGTGCTGAAGAGCTCGGCGCTGATCTTGCTCACCCTGCTCAAGCTGGTCGGGCAGTTTGGCATCTTCTACGCCTGGCTCGTGGTCGTGCTCTCGCTGTTCGAGGCGACGCGCGGCTACACCGAGCGGCTCACGGGCTTCGTGCTCGCGCCGCTCTCGCAGCTGATGGGGCGCAGCATGACGGCGCTGCCGCTGCTGGTGGTGGCGAGCGTGGCTGCGCTCGCGGTGTTCGTGCTGGTGCGCTTCGTGGGCTTGTTTCTGCAGAGCGTGGCCCGGCGCGAGACCGTGCTCTCCTGGCTGCCCGCCGATCTCGCAGCCCCGGCCAGCATACTCCTGCGCGCCGCGATCGTGCTGGCGGCGCTGGTCTTCGGCGCGCCGATCGTCACCGGCAGCGCCGACGGCTCGCTCGGCCGCAGCGGCGCCATCCTGCTCGTGGCGCTCGGGCTCGCCGCCACGCCGCTCTTCGCCTCGGCGCTGCTCGGCGCCGTGACCCTGTTCGGGCGCCGGCTCGCGCTCGGCGAGTACATCCAGGTACGTGGACGGCTCGGGCGCATCACGGCCATCAACCTGCTCGAGCTGCGGCTCGAGACCAGCGATCGCACCGAGCACCGCGTGCCGCATCTGTTGTTGTTCGGCAGCGCGCTCGAGCGCCTCGGCAGTGCGCCGCGCTTCGCGGTGGAAGTGCTGGTCGGCGGCGACGCGCCGCCCGTGCGCGTGCTCGACGTGCTGGCGCGCGCGGGGGAGCTCGCCGGAACGGACGCCACCGCGGAGCTCCTGGCCGTCGAAGCAGCCGGCACGCGCTACCGTGTGGCCGCCACCTGCAGCTCGGGCGGCGGGCGCTCTGCGCTGCTGGTGGCCTGCCTGGAGGGACTCAGCGACGCTGGGCTGCGGGCGACGCAGTCGGAAGAAGCGCGCGCGCTGCGCACCGGGAGCGTGCGGCCCCGATGAGCGCGATCGCTCTGCTGCTCGGGTTGCTGGTGCTGTCCTACATGGGCGGCATCGTGCGTGGCGGCCGCGCCATCCAGGGCTTCGGCTTGCCCTCGGGCGCGGAGTATCTGTGCCTGGGCTTCGTGTTTGGCTCGCACGTGCTGGGGCTGATCCCGGAAGCGCTGCTCGACACCTTCCGACCGCTGCTCCTGGTCGGTGCGGCCTGGATCGCCCTGGTATCGGGGCTGGGCTATACGCGCATCGGCGCTCGACGCATCCAGCTCGGCAGCGCTCTGGTCGGCGTGCTGTCGGCGGCGCTGGTCGGGTCGGCGGTGGGCGCCGCGGTCTGGTTCGCGCTGCCGCGGCTGCGCCCGGAGCTGAGCCCCGATCGCAGTCTGATCGCCGGGGGTATGGCCATCGTCTCCTGCGCCAGCACGCGCCACGCCGTGCGCTGGGTGGTGCAACGCTACGCCGCCAAAGGCCCGCTCTCCGATGCGCTCGCCGACTACGCGCGCGCGAGCGCGCTGGTGCCGATCTTCGGTCTCTCCTTGCTGCTCGCCCAGACTCCCGAGCCCGGCTTGATCGCGATCGGCTTTCTGGGGCGCGTCGCGCTCACCTGGGCGATCGGCGGGGTGCTGGGGCTGGTGGCGGTGCTGCTCATCGGGCGCGGCCTCACGCGCGATGAGATCTGGGGTGTGATCGCCGGCACGCTGCTGCTCGCCGTCGGCGTCGCCGCGGAGCTCGGCCTGTCCGGCGTCAGCGCGGCCTTTTCGCTCGGCCTGACGCTGGGCGTGCTGTCCTCGCGCCGCCCGGAGCTGGTGCGCATGCTGCGCCCGACCGAGTCGGCGGTGCTCTTGCCGCTGGCGGTGCTGGCGGGGGCGCTGGTGACGTTGCGCGAGGCGCCGCTCTCGTGGGTGCTCATTCCGCTCGGCCTGGGCGCGCGCTTCTCGGCGGAGCTGGTACGCGGCGCGCTGCTTGCGCTGTGCTCGCGCACGGCACGCCCGGCGGGGCCGCTCGTCGGTCTGGGCATGATGTCGATGGGCGAGATCACGCTGGCTTGCGCCGTGTCGCTGGCGCTCAGCTTCGATCGCGGCGCCAGCAAGACCGTGCTCGCCATCGGCGTCATCGGCGTGCTCGCGGGCGAGCTCATCGGCCCGCTGGCACTGCGCCGCGCGCTGCGGCGCGCCGGAGAGCTCGAAGCGGGGGAGCCCGAGCCGGGTCGCCTGTCGCTCGAGCCAGAAGGGAGCGAGGCCGAGGCATGAGCAGCGGGGCCATCGAGCGCAAGGGCGGCGTGGCCACGCGTCTGTCGCAGGCGCTGGCGCTCGGCGTCGTGTTTCTGATGGTGCTGGGCGCGACGCTGACCGCGCCGCAGACCGAGCGCGCCTTGCCGACCGTGACCGCCATCGGCTTCTTGCTGCTCGGCGGGACCCTGATGAGCGAGCTGCTCGGCACGCTCGGCCTGCCGCACCTGTCCGGCTACCTGCTGGCCGGCATCGTGGGCGGGCCACACGTGTTGCAGCTGGTCGACCACGCCACCGTGGAACGCCTCTCGCCGATCAACACCCTGGCGCTCGCGCTGATCGCGCTCGGCGGCGGCGCCGAGCTGCGCGTGACGACCCTGCGCGAGGTCGGCCGCAGCGTGGGCTACGCGCTCTTGCTGCAGAGCGCGGTCGGCATGCTGATCCTGAGCGGCGCATTCTTGCTGCTCTCGCACTTCGTGCCGTTCGCGCGCAGTCTCGCCTGGCCCGCGCTCATCTCCGTGGCCCTCTTGTGGGGCACGCTGGCCGTCAGCCGCAGTCCCTCGGCCTGCCTGGGCGTGCTCTCGCAGACGCGCGCGAAGGGCCCGCTCGCCTCCTGCTCACTGGCGCACATCATGGCCTCCGACGTGCTCGTGGTGGTGCTGATGGCGTGCGTGATCGTGGCGGTGCGCCCGCTCATGAGCGAGGGCGGCAGCGTTTCGGTCAATGACCTGCGCGAGCTGGGGCACGAGATCGTCGGCAGCGTCGCGGTCGGCACGACGCTGGGCCTCGGGCTCGCGGCGTATCAGCGCCTGGTCGGAGGCAACCTGATGCTGGTCCTGTTCGCGCTCGGCTTCGGTTTCACCGAGTTCATGCGCTACATCCACATCGATCCGCTGCTCTCGTTCATGACGGCGGGCTTCGTGGTGCAGAACCTGTCCTTGCAGGGCGACAAGCTGCTGCACGCCGTGGAGCAGAGCAGCAGCCTGGTGTTCACCGTGTTCTTCGCCACCGCCGGCGCGCACCTCGACGTGCCCTTGTTGCGCCAGCTCTGGCCGATCGCGCTCGCCCTGTGCAGCGTGCGCGCGCTCACCGTCGTGCTGACGTCGCGCTGGTCGAGCCGCCTGGCAAACGACCCGCCCGTCATGCGCCGCTGGGGCTGGTCCCCGCTACTCTCGCAGGCAGGACTCACCCTCGGTCTGACAGTGGTCATCGCGCGCACCTTTCCCGAGTTCGGCGAGGGCTTCCGCTCGCTCGCGATCGCGAGCGTGGCGCTCAACGAGATGGTGGGCCCGGTGCTGTTCAAGCTCGCGCTCGACCGTACGGGTGAGACGCGCGCATCAGGCTGAACCGCCCCCTTTGCCCGAAGCGGCCATGCGACCGATGTGGGCGGCTCTTTTTGCTGGCAACGCTGGCGGAACAAGCGATTACCATGCTCGCGTCGAGCAGCCGAGATCGAGGGTCGCGACGAGTCGAGCAGCAGCCAGTGCCACAGAACCAGGACGAGGAGAGCGCTACCAAGCAGCTCGGCGGGCCCGCGGAGCGTTACCGCTGGCTGGGGGAAATCAGCCGCGGCGGGGTCGGGGTGATTCGCGGCGCGCGCGACCCCATCATCGGGCGCAAGGTCGCCATCAAGGTACTGCGCCCCGATCTGGAGAGCGACGAGCGCACGCTCGGCGAGTTCTCGCAAGAGGCCCGCGTCACCGGCCAGCTCGACCATCCCAACATCGTCCCGATCTACGATTTTGGCGAGAGCGCGGGCGAGCGCGGCCCGTACCTGGTCATGAAGTGGATCGCCGGCAGGACCCTGGCCGAGCTCTTGCGCAATGAGCGGGCGCCCCGGCAGCCGCGCGAGCCGACGCAGCCGCTCGATCAACTGCGCTACCTGGTACAGATCCTGCTGCGCCTGTGTGACGCGCTCTCCTTCGCGCACGGGCGCGGCGTCATCCACTGCGACATCAAGCCCGAAAACGTGATGGTGGGCGAGCACGGCCAAATCTACCTGATGGACTGGGGCATGGCGCTCTTGAGCACCAGCCGGCAACCGCCGGCAGCCACTGCCGGTGAAGCGAGCCCCGGGGCGTCGCCGCCGGCGGGCAGAGCAGCGGCACTCGGGCAGGGCGACGAAGACGATCGCGAGTCGCTGGTGCGCGCCGAAGGGCAGACGCTGGAGGCGGGGCAAGCGCGCGGTACGCCCGCGTACATGGCGCCCGAGCAGATGTTCGGCTTGATCGACGAGATCGACGAACGCACCGACGTGTTCGGGCTGGGTGGCGTGCTGTGCGAAATCCTGGTCGGCGAGCCCCCGAACAACCAGCGCATGCTGATCGGCTCCGCCGGCAGCGGCCGACCCTGGGCGAGCCCGGCGCACAGCCCGATCTGGCCGCAGCTGCCCCCGGAGCTGTGCCGCATCGCGAGCAAGGCCCTGGCTCCGCGGCGTGACGATCGCTACCCGAGCGTGGCGGCGCTGCGCGCCGATCTCGAGCAATTCCTCGACGGCGGCGGCTGGTTCGAGTCGCGCGTGTATGCGCCCGGTCAGAGCATCGTCACCGAGGGCGAAGGCGGCGACACCGCGTACATCATCGAGTCCGGCAGCTGCGACGTGTACAAGTTCATCGAAGGACGCGAGCTGGTGATCCGACGCCTGAGTGCGGGCTCCGTGTTCGGCGAGATGGCGGTCTTCACGGGTGGCACCCGCACCGCCACGGTGAAGGCAGTGGACGAGGTCACGGTGAAACTGATCACCGGAGCGTCCCTTACGCTCGAGCTCGATCGCAACCCCTGGGTGGCGGCCTTCATGCGCTCGCTGGCTCGGCTCGTGCGTGACAACGAGGATCGATCGTCGAAGCCGCCGTCGGGCTGACCGATTCCGCTGCGGCGCACTAGTCCCCTTGGAGGTCATTGCGCTCGCGCCCTGGCTCCGGTTAGGTTCTCCAGAACGGGCATATGAGGAGTGGGTCGCGCTCGAGGTGGGAACCAGCGGCCCTGAAACAGGAGCTGGTGGTCGAGGGGATGGCTCACCTGGCAGCCGACTCGAGGGCACTCCGTTGTCGCGGCTTGAACCGCACTCTCCAGTGTTGTTGTGCCGGTAGATTGCGGGCGCCGCGGACGGGAAATCAGCGCGACACATCCCTGGGGGCTACGTCCTCGGCTGGTCCCACTGCAATGAGACACTGAGTTGGCGGATCGACCCGTACCCGAGCTCCTACGCAAGGCATCCGTGATCCTGGCTCGTCAGCTGGGAGGGATCCCGGGCACGCTCCTGGACAGGGTAATACCCAATGTCGCCGAGAGCTTGGGCGTGACGAGCGCCGGCGGAGCGTATCCTTCGCCTGCCCCGCTCGGCTCGACCTACCCCGTGATGAGCACGGGCGGAGCCCATCCTTCGCCTGCCCCGGTCGGCTCGACATGCCCTGTGACGGGTGTCGCGGTTCCCTCGGTGGCGCCCGGACAAGGGGATCTGCGCCGGCAAGCGCATGAGCTGGTCGGCGCCCTGCTGAGCCTGTGGACCCCGGCCCCGAGCACGGGTACGGCGTTGCCCGGGCTTGCAGCCGTCGTCCCCGCGGGCGCTCCCACTGCTTCTCATCCCGAGAGCGCCTACCCGCAGAGCGCCTACTCACGAGGCCTCTACCCGCACGGCCTCAACCCAGAGAGCTGGGCCGGCAAGCGCTGCCCCGAGACGCACGCAGCCGTGCCGACGTTTGCCGTGGAGCGTGACCAGATACGGCGCCAAGCCCACGAACTGATCGAGACGCTGCTCATCACCTTCAACGAAGCGACGGGAGAAAAGGGCCTTCCCGCGGAGAATCAGGTCCCGCTGCTGAGTTGTGCGGCGCCCGTTCAGCCGGGGGACACCGGCCGAGCCACGCTCTCGGTGGCGAACGAGGAGAGCACAGCCATCGAAGTGACGCTGTACTGCACAAACTTCGTCGCGGACCAAGGCCACGAGATCCCGTCGCTGCGCGTCACGATCTTGCCTCGTGTGACGAGCATCCCGGCACAAGGCAAAGCGGACTTCGAGATCAACATCAGAGTACCGGAGCAGACGGCGAAAGGTTACTATTGCGGGTTAATCCAAGCGATGGGGAGCAGGTACTTCAAGGCCGTGCTGTCGCTGGAAGTGCTGTAGCTCCAGGGAAGAGAGCGGCATGGAGCGCTGCCAAGGACAGCTGCTCAGGACAATTGCTCAAGAGTGGACGCGTGCTGCGCCGACGATAGGGTTGGGCGACGCCACAAACGCGATATCGAGGGAAGCAGAATGCACAACGATCTTGTCGAGCTCGGGTGGACCGAAGAACAGTGGAACCTGATCACCAGCGCGGTGACGGAAGAGGCACAAAAAGCGCGCGTCGCCGCGCAGATGTTGCCGCTGGTGGGTCCGGAGGACCCGAGCACCGTCGCGGTGCCGGCGTATGCGCTCGGGACTCTCAACGTGCCCCCCAATGCTCCCCCTGATCGCCTCGTCGTAGACAGCGATCCGACGCTGTTTCTCACCACGATTGCCGTGAACGTTTATGTGCGCTCGCATGAAGCCGGCGATCCGAGCTTGAAGGCGGCGCTCGGCATGTTTCGGCGCGCCGCAAACTATATCGCACGCATCGAGGATGCCCTCATCTTCAACGGCCGGCCCCTGAACGCGGCTCCCGTGCTCGGCCTGGGTGCGATCCCGCCCGTATTTACCGTCAATGGCAACGGTACGCCGGGCGGAATCGTGCCCGCAGGCGCCCCGGGCGGGCGCTTCATGCAAGCGATTGCAGCAGGGAACCCCAATAACCTCGGCAACCGCGTGGTCGATGCCATCATTGCGGCGATCGGTGCGCTCGACGCGGCCGGATACCAGGGGCCCTACGCCTGCGGTCTCGCGCAAGATCTGTTCACCGCGATTTGCACGCCCAACCCCAACCTGATCATGCCGCGTGATCGGATTCTGCCCTTCCTGCAGGGCCCGTTGCTGCGGGCTTCCGCCGTTCCCCAGGGTCAGGGCTTCATCGTGTCCCTGAGCGCCAACTCCGTAGAGGTCGTGGTGGGTTCTGATCTGTGCGTGAAGTATCTGCAGACGAACCTCGAGCCGCGCTACATCTTTCGCGTCTGCGAGCGCATCGCGCTCCGGATCCGCGAGGAAGCAGCCATCGCGATCATTTCCTGAGCCCGAGATCCAGCCGTGAACCTCACCAACGAAGGACTCTCCCTGTGGTACGGAACGCCCGACGCGCTCGCGCCGGAGGAGGATGCCGTGTTGCCGCGGCGCGGGAACTCGATCGTGATCGGCGTGCGTCCGGCGAGTCCGACGAACAGCGTCTGTGTGCGCTACCGCGTGGACGGTGGCCACGTCCAGACCATCCCCGCCCGCGAGCTACGCACGGACTACCAGCGGCAAGCGCAGTACTTCGGCGCGAGCTTCCCGCCCTTTCCGAGCGGCAGCCTGGTCGAATACGCGCCGCTGCTGAGCAATACCGGGCGGCAAGTTCCGGCGCCACACATGGCGGACCGCTTCCCCTCCCGGTTTCGACTGCTGGAGCGAGAGGCGCCGGCTGTGGCGCCGGCGCGGCCCTCGGCAGCCACTGCCCACCATCTGCGCTTCCCCGCGCGCCTGGATTTCGTCGCCACCGTCCGTGTCGACTTTGGTGAGATCCAGTTCGTCGGTGATACCCCCGCGGGCATGCGCGTGAACTTCAACGTGCGCGAAGGGACGGTCGAGGGAGAAGGCTTCCGTGCCCGGGTCAGCGAGGGCTCTTCCGACCAGATGATCATTCGTCGAGATGGCATGGGCCTGGTGCGTATCCGGGCAGCGTTCGCGACGCAGGATGGGGCCATGCTCGATGTCGAGTCGGGCGGCTATGTGGATTTCGGACCCGAAGGCTACCAGCGGGCTCTGGCTCACCACCTTCCGGATTGCTGCCCGCTGGTCGTGAGCCCGCTCATCTCCACGCGGCACCCGAAGTACAAGTGGCTCGGCCGCCTGCAATGCGTCGGTGTTGGACAGACCCATCTCGACGTGGGCCGGGCCAGCTATGACGTGTACTCCGCGATGCCCCGTGACGTGCCAGCCACGCGCTGAGAACCATGGCCAAAGGCGCACCACGCAAAGTCGTGATCCTGGGCGGCGGTATCGGCGGCATGAGTGCAGCTCATGAGCTGATCGAGCGCGGCTTTCAGGTGGAGGTGTTCGAGCGCAAGGCGATGCCGGGCGGAAAAGCGCGCAGCCTGGACGCGACGGGGCCATCCTGGAGCGCTTCACCGTTTGATCCGAGCCAAGAGCGCGACGTGAACGGGCAGCCCAGGCGGGAGCCCTGGCACAAGCCGCTGCCCGGCGAGCACGGATTCCGCTTCTTTCCCGGGTTCTACAAGCACATCGTACACACGATGGACCGCATCCCCTACCGGGGCGGCAGCGTTGCCCAGAACCTCGTGGAGGCGACCGAGCTGCGGATCGCGCCCTATGACCGAGCCTCGTTTCACTTGCCCGCGCGCTTCCCGCGCACACCCGAGGATCTGAAGCTCGACGTCTTCGCCATCCTGGCTGCGCTCTCCGGGCAGCTCGGCGTGGGCGTGGAGGACGGATTGTTCTTCTCCACCAAGATGTGGCAATTTCTGACCTCCTGCGAAGAGCGCAGGCTGGTCGAGTACGAGCGCACCAACTGGTGGGACTTCATCGAGGCGGACGCTCGCTCCGAGGCGTATCGACGCTACTTTGGCAACGGTATCACGCGCTCGCTGGTGGCCGCCAAGGCGCGACGCGCGAGCGCCAAGACCATCGGGAACATCTTCATGCAGATTGTCTTCGACATCCTGCTGCCAGGTGTAGCCGCCGATCGCCTGTTGAACGGCCCCACCAACGACGTGTGGATCAATCCCTGGCTCACGTACCTGGAGCGGCAGGGCGTGATCTACCATCGCAACGCGTACGTGAACGAAATCCGCTGCGAACGGGGCCGGATCCGCAGTGTCATCGTCACGCTCGGCGGCAGCCAGCGAGAAGTGCTCGCGGACTACTTCATCGGAGCGCTGCCCGTGGAGCGCATGGCGGAGCTGTTGCATCCGGGCCTGCTCGCGTGCGACCCGTCCCTCGCGAATCTGCACGCCCTCACTGATTACGTCGAATGGATGAACGGAATCCAGTTCTACCTCAGCGAGGATGTACCGCTCGCTCGCGGGCACGTGATCTATGTCGACACCCCGTGGGCCCTCACCTCGGTGTCGCAAGCGCAGTTCTGGAACGACTTTGATCTCTCTCATTATGGCGACGGCAAGGTCCGCGGCCTGCTCTCCGTGGACATCTCGGACTGGGATGTCAAGGGCCGCAACGGCAAGCAAGCGCGGCATTGCTCGCGCGAGGAGATTGCGCTCGAGACGTGGGAACAGCTCAAGCGCAGCCTGAACGCGAGTGGTCCGGTGTTGCGAGACGAGCACCTGCACTCGTGGTTCTTGGATCCTGACATCGAG
>Ga0068861_100001693_pt1 | contig 14151 bp, 7 predicted proteins | sample KBSSwiS42_FD_66593 | JGI IMG/M metagenome (GOLD analysis project Ga0068861, IMG submission 66593) | Switchgrass rhizosphere microbial communities from Kellogg Biological Station, Michigan, USA - KBS Switchgrass S4-2 | ecosystem: Host-associated > Plants > Roots > Rhizosphere > Soil ...
GGGTCGCTTTTACTATGTTTATCAATCACTGATTGAATAAAGATGGTAAAATCATTTTTCGCTAAATCATATTCTTTTCTATGTGCATCAAACCAGGGTTTGTTATTATTCTTTTTTAGGTCTTTTAGAAATTTTAGTGTCGATTGCTGAAGCATAAACCAAGATTAAAAGATTATAAAGATTTTTGCGAAAATAAATTTAGTGGACAATAGGAAGAATAGTTGAGATTAATTGAAATGGGATCTTACTGCCTTTCTGCCATTGTTGATCAAAGTGTCGATCTCCTCTTTCAATAGTTTTCTAACTCTTGGCTGAACATTCCCATCACTAATAGAAATAGTTCTTTGCCAATCAACATTTGTAAGCAGTTGTCGATTCAGATTTTCAATAACGATGCTGTAGAAAGCTTTAAAATAGTCATTAATGCTTCCAATTTCCATTTCAGCCAAAGTTCTTTTCAACTTATCACTTTCAATTTGTGCATCATGATCCATCCGAAAACCGATAGTATTTAGATCGGGTGTTACAGTATCGAAAATATGTATCGGGAAATTTTCAACAATGCCACCATCTACAAAAACGTCTAATCCATGTGTGTGTTTTGGATGGAAGATGATCTTTCCGGCAGTATCAAGAAAAACAGGTTCGAAGTATAAAGGGATACTTATCGAGATCCTTACTGCATCACGAACTTTCATTTTTGGAAAAGTCTCTTTAGAAAAAATAACCGCTTTTTGTTTTGTAAGAGAGGTCCCCGTGATGTAGAGATCTTTGAATCCTTTCTGATGAAGTTCTTCAAATGTTATGTCGGCATTCCCGGTTTTTTCTTCAATGATCTTTCCCAACCATTTTTCTGCTTTCTTTCCTTTATACCAACCAAAATATCTTTTGATCCTGGTAATACCACCAATTAAGAAAAAGCCGCCATCATTGAGTTTTCTGAATTTTGTTTTTATAATAATCTGTTCAATATCTTTTCCGGTATAACCTAATGAGATCATCATGGCGACTATAGCACCGGAAGAAGTGCCACCAACTTTTTCGACGTTCCCCATCAAATTCTTTGCTTCCATTTCCTGTACAGCACCGCAGTATGCAATGCCTCTGATACCGGCACCTTCAAATACAAGATTTTTAATGGTTGATTGTGTTTGCGCTTTAGCAACTTGAAATAATAATAAAAGAAATATTAAAAGAATATTTTTCATAAGATAAAATGTGATAAGATAGAAATAGAAAGAAGAAGTTAATTCAACATCTTTAAAAACTCTGCTTCAGAAATTATTTTAATCGTATTTATCTTTTTTGCTTTTTCTAATTTACTCCCGGCGTCTTCACCAACAACCAGGTAATTTAATTTACTGCTTACACCACCCAAGATTTGACCACCGTTTGCTTCTACCATTCCTTCAGCTTCGCTTCTTTTTAATGTTGGCAATGTGCCCGTAAATAAAAATGATTGTCCTGAAAGATTACCACCGGTTGCATGTTCTTTCTTTTCGTTCTTTAATTTCAATCCAAGCTTTTCCAAATGCTGAATCATTTTAATATTATCCCTGTTGCGGAAGAAATGATAGATACTTCCGCCAACTTTTGGCCCAATGTCTTCAAGGTTTTGAAGATCTTCTAAAGAATAGTTTTGAAAATCTAATAAATGATTCACCGATCTTGCTAATGTCTTTGCAGTAGTTTCACCGACAAAGCGAATTCCCAAGGCATAAAGCAAACGATTCAACGGTTGGTTCTTCGAAATATTTATCGCCGATTGCAAATTGGTAATTGACCTTTCGCCAAATCCTTCCAACTCGCCGATCTTTTTATAATCTAATTCATAAATGCCGGGAATATCTTTCAATAAACCAAGCTCAAAAAATTTTCTAACATTGGCGTCACCGAAACCACGGATATCCATTGCATCTTTACTTGTGAAATGAATGATGCGTTCAACAACCTGTGCAGGACAATCAATATTTACACAACGCCAAACTGCTTCGCCTTCTTCTTTAAATAATTTTCCATTGCAAACGGGACAATGATCAGGGAAAACAATTTTCTTCTCTTTCCCTTTTCTTACTTCAGGTAATGATTTTACAATTTGTGGAATAACATCACCTGCTCTTTCGATCAATACCTGGTCACCAATGCGTAGATCTTTTTCCTTTATATAATCATCATTATGTATTGAAATGCTGCTGACAGTAACACCACCGATTCCAACTGGTTCCAACTTTGCAACAGGAGTAACAGCACCTGTTCTTCCTACCTGGAATTCCACTCCTAATAATTTTGTTGTTGCTTGTCTTGCCTTGAATTTATAAGCCAATGCCCAGCGAGGATGATGTGATGTCATTCCCAATTTATCCTGCAATGCAAGGTCATTTACTTTGATCACCATTCCATCGATCTCATAAGGAAGATCATCACGTTTTTGTTCAAACTCATTACAATATTTTATTACAGCGTCAATTCCTTTAAAAACTTTTTTCTCTTTTTCAGGACTTCGAAAACCAAGATCCCAAAGCATTTTTATAGAGCCGGCATGATGATCAAGTTCCGTTGAAGCTTTTTTACCACGAAGAGTTGTGTAATAGCTGACGTTATAAACGAATGCTTCTAAATTTCTTTTACCAACTTCTTTTGGATCTTTTATTCTTAAAGTGCCTGCTGATGCATTTCTTGGATTTGCCAACGGCGGCAATCCTTGTTCGATCAATTGATCATTATATTTTTTAAAATTTGTTTTATTGATCAATACTTCACCTCTTACTTCGATCGTATCCAAACCATAATCAGAAAATTTTGCGGAAAGAGGAATACTTTTTATTTGCTTGATATTTGTTGTTATCTCATCACCTTCAACACCATCACCTCTGGTAGCGCCGCGAACTAAAAGATCTTTTTCATAGATAAGAGAGATGCTTGCTCCGTCAAATTTTGGCTCGACACAATATTCAATTGTTTTTTCACCACTCAACTCTCTTGCTTTGCGATCAAAATCCAAAACATCTTCGGTATTGTAAGAATTGCTTAGCGAAAGCATTGGTACAAGGTGCGGAACAGTTGGAAAAGATTTGGTTAACTCAATGGCTACTCTTTGAGTTGGTGAATCTGGCGAAATCAATTTTGAATTTTCAGCTTCAATTTTTTCTAATGCCTTATAAAGCTGGTCATATTCAAAGTCAGAAATAAGCGGATCATTCAATATATAATAACGATGCTCATGAAATTTTAAAATTTCCCGAAGTGATCCAATTTCTTTGGCACTGATCTCTTTTTTCTTGATCAAGGCTGTAGTTTCTGTCTGCAATTTTTTTGTTTGCTCTTTGCTATACATTCCTGAAAGTTAAGACTGTAAATGTAAAATTTAGACCGTAACAAAAAGTCTGAATCGAACTATCGTGTAATTTGTACACAAATCCTATCTTTAGCGTCCCAAAACTTGCCGATGAAAAAGATTATACTGCTGATCTCAATTTTTTTGACTGCTAATTTTTGCCGTTCTCAATTGCTCACATGGACTCCGGATTTTGCAAAGGACAATGATAACATCACCATTACTGCTGATGCCACAAAAGGCAACCAGGGATTGATGGGTTATTCAGGAAATGTTTATGTGCATGTTGGTGTGATCACCAATTTAAGTACGGGTCCATCAAATTGGCGTTATTCAAAATTTACATGGGGTTCAACTGAGGCTGCGGCATTAGCGACTCCTGCCGGAACAAATAAATGGTCTTATACTATTAATAATATCAGAACTTTTTTTGCTGTGCCTGCTGGTGAAACAATTCAAAAGATCGCAATCCTTTTTCGTGCTGGAAATTGTACTGACTGTCTTGCACAGAGAAACGCTGATCAAAGTGATATGTATGTTCCGGTTTACGATAACAATCTTGCTGTTCGTTTCAATGTGCCACTCATGCAGCCATTGTATACTCCAATACCCGAACCTCTCAATAAAATGGTTGGAGAAAACATTGCGATCACTGGTGTTGCAAGTGCTACCTCAAATATGCGATTGTTGTTAAATGGAACTCCTATTCAAACTGCAAATAACGTAACAACGATAAGTGCCAATCCAACATTAACTGTTGCAGGCAATCAAACATTGACAGTTGAAGCAACAGTTGGTGCTACGGTAAAAACTGATGTAATTAATTTCTATGTTGCCAATGCTTCAACTGTCGCAGCATTACCGGCAGGAGTAAGAGCTGGCATTAATTATGAATCAGGAAATACTTCAGCAGTTTTGGTTTTATATGCACCAGGAAAAAATCGTGTTTCAGTTATTGGAACTTTTCCAGGAGCAAGCTGGACTGAGCAATCCAGTTTTCAAATGTCAAAAACTCCTGATAATAATTATTGGTGGATACGGGTCACAGGACTTACTCCAAGTACTGAGTACTTGTTTCAATATTTAGTAGATGGACAATTAAAGATTGCCGAACCTTATTCAGAAAAAATTTTAGACCCATCGAATGACAGTGGCATTGGAAGTACATATCCAAATCTTATAAGTTATCCATCACAGACAACAGGTATAGTAAGTGTTTTGCAAACAAATGCACCTGCATATACATGGCAGGTAAATAACTTTTCCCGTCCCGATAAAAAAGGGTTGATCATTTATGAATTATTGCTCAGAGATTTTATTTCAAACCATGATTGGAAAACATTGAAAGATACTTTGAGCTATTTAAAACGATTGGGAATAAATGCAATTGAAGTAATGCCTGTCGGTGAGTTTGAAGGAAACAGCAGCTGGGGTTATAATCCTGATTTCTTTTTGGCGCCTGATAAGTATTATGGAACAAAGAATAGTTTAAAAGAATTTATCGATTCATGTCATTCAAAAGGAATTGCAGTGATCATGGATATGGTGTTGAATCATGCAACGGGTCTTTGTCCGTTAGCAGCTTTGTATTGGAACAGTGCGACCAATCAACCTGCGGCTAATAATCCATGGTTCAATGTAACAGCGACTCACCCATACAATGTATTCAACGATTTCAATCATGAAAGCCTGCAAACAAGATATTTTACAAGTCGTGTGATCGAGCATTGGCTTACTGAATATAAACTTGATGGATTTCGTTGGGACCTCTCAAAAGGATTTACCCAAAACACACAGTGTAATGGCAGTACAACAAATGAAGCCTGTATTGCGGCATATCATGCAGACCGTGTCGCTATTTGGAAAAGATATTATGATACGATGCAGGTAAAGTCCCCTGGCAGCTATTGCATACTGGAACATTTTTGTGATAATACAGAAGAGACTGAATTGTCCAATTATGGAATGATGTTATGGGGAAACAGCAGTTATAATTTCGGAGAGGCAGCTATGGGCAATGTACCTACTTCAAATTTTGAATATGGAATTTTTAAAGTAAGGAATTGGACACAACCACATTTGGTTACTTATATGGAAAGTCATGATGAAGAAAGAATGATGTATAAAAACTTGCAATCCGGTAATTCTGCTGGCACGTACAATACAAAAGATCTTTACATAGCATTAAAGAGAATGGAAATGTGTGCGGGATTTTTTACCATGATACCCGGGCCTAAAATGATCTGGGAATTCGGTGAATTAGGTTATGATTATAGTATTAATTATTGTATAAATGGAACGGTTAATAATGCATGTCGTCTCGATCCAAAACCTATCCGGTGGGATTATCAGCAAATAGTACAGCGTCAACGTTTGTATGATATTTATTCTGCATTATTAAAACTTCGTTTTCATCCTTTATATAAAAACGGATTTCTTACCGACCGTGTTACACAAAACCTTGCAGGCGCCTTCAAATGGTTGCAAATAACGACTGATACATCCAATATCTGTGTGATCGGGAATTTTGATGTAAATACAACAACAGGTACAGTTACATTCCAAAATGCAGGCACCTGGTATGATTATTTAAACGGAAATACATTTACTGCAACAGGTACAGCCCAAACATTAAGCTTGCAACCGGGAGAATTTCATGTTTATTTGAATAGGAACGTTACAAATGTGGTGACAACACCCGTAAGTAATATCGGTAATCAACCAGCAACTTTTAAGATAAATATTTATCCAAATCCATTGACAGAAAACGGTGTGCTGGAAATTGAGAATGAAGAATTGGGTAATGGGAAAATGCAATGGTATAATGAATCGGGACAAAAGGTTTTTGAAAGATCACTTGGTATGCTGGCAAAAGGTGTGCATAAAATTTCTTTAGATAAGAGTGAGAGAAAAAGTTTTTCACCGGGAATTTATTTACTTCGCATTTCTGTAAAAAACAGTGTGCAGACAAAAAAAGTGTTGTTGTACTAATCGCCACTATTTGTTATGACCGCCGACTCATTAAAGAAACTCAAGACGGCCGAAGCCGAAAAGATCAGTCATATTGATTATTTCAAAATTGCAATATCAGTTGACTGCGTCATTTTTGGTTTTGAGAAAAAGGAACTGAAAATATTATTGATCAAATCCGATCTTGAAGAGTTTGCTGATAAATGGTCATTGCTTGGAGACCTGGTAAAAGTAGAAGAAGACCTTGATGATGCTCCATACCGTGTTTTAAAACAAAGAACTGGTTTAGATGATGTGTTTCTTCAGCAAGTAGGAAGTTTTGGTTCTATCAATCGTCACCCTTCCGGTCGTGTTATCACTACTGCATATTATTCACTTATCAATATTCGCAATCATAGATTAAAGATCACAGACAATGAAGTGCATTGGCATTCATTAAAAGATCTGAAAGATCTTGCGTTCGATCATAAGCAAATTATTGAAGCTTGTTTGCAAAGATTGCGGATACAAATAATGGATGAACCGGTCATCTTTAATTTATTACCAGAGAAGTTTTCTTTGAGGGAATTGCAAGATCTATATCAAGCAATTCTTGGAACCAAGCTTGACAGAAGGAATTTCAGAAAAAAGATCGCATTAAAAAATTGGTTGGATGATCTTGATGAAATGGAAGACGATGTTCCGCACAGACCAGGTAAACTATATAAATTAAAAACTGGTTTGAAGAAAAACTTACCCGCAGCTGAAAAAGTTAAATAGACGCACCTGCTACTAATTTTGCGGGTTGCAAAACTTCTTGTATAAACGTTTTACCTGAGTTATAATCCATAATTCTTTTAAAACAAAGTTTACCTAAGCCATACCCACTTGTTTCTACATAAGTTATCTCAGGATTAAAAAGTTTAGGAATAAAGCCGTCATTGCTGATCGTTATGATCTTTACATCAGAAGGGATATTGATCTTAAATTCTTGTAATGCCTTAATTGAACCGGCAAGGATTTCATCACTCATGCAAAATACCACAGCAGGCTTATTCTTTTTTGAAAAAGCGATCGATGTTTGTTGATTTGCTTCTTCAGTTGAAGAAGCGTAAGTGATATCAAGATCAGTGATACGTTTATTTGACGTAAAAATATTTTGAAAGGCAGCGATCCTTTTTTGCGTAATAGAAAATTCAGGATTTCCAAAAATACCCAGCACTTTTCCTTTTGTTTTTTTAATGATCTCTTCTGCTGCTATAGTTGCAGCACCTTCATCATCAATACAAACCTTATCAAAGGCTTCATAGGGCGGCACTTTATCAAAAAATATCACTGGTGTCGTTTGAGATAATTTAAGGAATGGGTTTATATCTTTTGTTTTTGGAGAGATGGAAACAAAAACTGCTGCGACACGATTCAACCTGCATATTTTCAAATTCTCGATTTCCGTTTCAGGGTTATCTGATGATTGAAGTATTAATACAGAAAAATCATTCCTTTTAGCCTCTTCTTCCACTGCTGCTATAAATGATTGATAAAAGAAATTGGATAAAGATGGAATGATAACGCCAACCATATTTCTTTTATCAGTACGGAGATTGATAGCAAATGTGTTTGGTTCATAATCCATCATTGAGGCAGCTTCCTGCACCCGTTTTTTAGTTTCTTCAGAAATATCGGGGTGGTTTTTTAATGCTCTTGATACGGTGGAAATGCTCATGTTCAAGGCATGGGATATATTTTTTAGCGTCGCCCTCTTTTCCATTCCATACATTTTATACTTTAAAGCTAAATGTTTTTTCCACAGCAATCGTTTGCGAAAACTGTATCGCAAACGATTGCTGGTACAATACCAAAAATAGATATACTAAGTAAAGAGATACTGATATTTTAGATGCAGCAATGTTTTCAGAAAAATGCTCTTGATGTTGAACTAAATTGACGAATGATTGTTTGTTTAGTATTTGAGTTTAAGTTGATTGAATCAGTTCAAAATCACATGAGTTAGTAAAAAAAATTTGCAGAAAATATTGTTGATTTAATAAATGTGTCTAAATTACACAGCTAAAGTCGTAATTTTTAACTCACGATAATTACTAATGCTTATGTCCTGCAAAAATCTGCTTAAATCAGCAGCTGTTGCGCTACTGCTATGTATAACGCAGTTGGTAACAGCTCAAGACAGAGTGGTATCCGGAAGGGTAACAGACTCTAAAGACGGTTCCGGGGTTCCGGGTGTAACCGTAGCTCCAAAAGGAACAAAAACAGGAACTCAAACCGCCTCAGACGGTTCTTTCAGAATCTCGGTTGGTTCATCAGTTACTACACTGATTTTTTCTTCTGTCGGTTACACAACCCAGGAAGTTGATATCAGTGGTAAATCTGCCATCGAAGTATCACTGGTAGTCAGCAATTCTTCACTTGGTGAAGTTGTTGTTACTGGTTATGGTACTTCAAGAAGAAAAGACCTGACAGGTTCTATTGCATCCGTAAAGGAAAAAGACTTCAACAAAGGAGTTTTTACATCACCTGACCAACTGATACAGGGTAAAGTATCAGGAGTGATGATATTAAATAACAGCGGTCAACCGGGTGGCGCTGCAACGATCAAGATTCGTGGTAACTCCACTGTAACAGGTAGTGGTCAGCCTCTTTTTGTTGTTGACGGAGTTCCTCTTGATGGAAGATCTCCAAGACCAGGTGTTGGTGATATCGGTTTTGGAGGTAGCAATCCAGCGAGTAATCCTCTCAACTTTATCAATCCTCAAGACATTGTTTCGATAGATATCCTTAAAGATGCATCTGCAACGGCTATATATGGTTCAAGAGGAGCTTATGGGGTAGTGATCATTACAACTAAAAAAGGAAGATCAGGTGAACCGAGAATAGATTTCAATACATCGATAGGCTTTGCTTCTATAATGAAAAGAATAGAAGTATTAGATGCCGCTCAGTTCCGGAGCGCTTTGGCATATTATGGCGCCAGTCAATCAAACGATAAGGGCGGTAATGTAAATGCACTGGATGCAATTTTAAGAACAGGGAAGATCCAGAATTATAATGTTTCAATTAATGGCGGAAATGAAAATGGCAGGTATCGCATATCACTGGGTGCTCTTGACCAGGAGGGCATTATATTGAAATCAGGAATAAAAAAATATACTGCTGATCTGAATGCCAGCTTTAAATTTTTAGAAAGTAAGAGATTGGGTCTTGATATTAATATTATTCCAAGCCAGTATATTGAAAATATAGCCCCTATTTCAAATAATGCAGGTGCTGGAAACAGTCTTATTGGTATGGCATTACAATGGAATCCAACACTTCCTCTTAAAATTGGAGATTCAATTGTAAATGTTGGTGGTAATTCAATCTTCAATCCACTTGGCGTTTCAAATGCGATCAACGACAAATCCAAAGTAACAACAGTGTTAGCCAGCATAGCTCCGAGCTTTAAGCTTGCTGAAGGCCTTGAATATAAACTCTTGTTTAGTATTAACTATGCTTCTGGCGTAAGAAGGACAAGCAGGGATCGAAATATAAACCTTGCAGGAACAACAACCTTTACAGGTGTAGGTTATGCCAATGTTGCCGAGAGTGAATTATCTACGCAACAAATTACACATACATTATCTTACGATAAAAAGATCACTTCTTCATTAAACCTGAATGCTGTAGTTGGGTATGAGTACCTGAAATTTACCAACAAAGGGTTCCAGGCAAGTGCAAATGGTCCTACTGCAGGATTTGGAAGCTTCGGTCTTGACTACACTAATTATATTCAATATGGTGCTATTTCAAGCCGTGGTATTTCTTCTTATGTTGATCCAAGAACAGAATTGCAATCTTACTTTGGAAGAGCAGTTTTCAACTACCAGGATAAATATTTGCTGACAGGAACTTTCAGAGCTGATGGTTCTACCAAATTTGGTAAAAACAACAAATACGGTTATTTCCCTTCTTTTGCTGCAGCCTGGAATATAACAAGAGAGAGCTTCTTTAAAGTAGAGCAAATCAACTCTCTTAAATTACGTGTAGGTTGGGGTAAAACTGGTAACCAGGAATTTCCAGCCGGATCTGCAGTGGCTCGAATAGGATTTGGAAGCAATGGTAATTTAAGTGGTCAGATCAACTATGATAACCCTGATCTGAAATGGCAATCAGACAGGCAATATAATATTGGAATAGATGCGACAGTATTAAAGAACAAGATCAACATAACAGTTGATTACTTCAATAAGAAAACTACTGACCTGCTTTTCCCGGCTATTGCAGATCCAAATGGTCCAATCAGCAGTACAGTAAAATGGGTTAACTTGAATGGTTTCGTAGAAAACAAAGGAGTAGAGGCAACAGTTAATGCTACCATAGTTAATGAAAAAGACTTTGGATGGGATCTTGGAGCGAATGCTTCCTTTATCAAAAACAACGTGGGTGGGTTGGATGCTCCGATCTATACTGGTCAATTAAATGGTCAGGGTATAACTGGTACACTCGTACAGACACTGCAAAATGGTCTTCCTATTAATGCTTTCTGGACACGCAAATTCTTGGGCATGGACAAAGCTACTGGGCTTGCTACGTACCAGGATGATGGCAATACTTTCTACTATGTAGGTAATCCTAATCCTAAGACTTTACTCGGCATTAGCACAAGCGTAAGATATAAGAAATTCAATCTTACAGTTAATATGACCGGTGTTTTAGGGCAGGATATTTATAACAATACGCTGAATAACGTAATCAATGTAGGTAGTATAAATGGCGGTCGAAATATTGCACTGTCAGTATTCCAGGATCCTGTTAAAGAATCATTTGCTAATCCTGTAACCGCATCTTCACGCTTCATTGAAAAAGGAAGCTATCTTAAGATGAGCAATGCCTCACTCAATTACAGCCTTGGCAATGTTGGAAAGATTTTCAAAGGAGCTAATATCTATGTTACCGGGCAAAATCTTTTCGTTATAACTAAATTTACTGGCTTTGACCCTGAGGTCAATGTGCCTAACGGTGTAAACAATGTTCCTTCTCTGGGTATAGAATATCAACCTTATCCTTCAGCAAGGACTATCACATTCGGACTTAATTTTTCATTGTAAGAAATTTAAAAACATTATATATGATGCGCAAAATATTTATAATAGTAATGTTTTCTTCCCTGCTGTTTATCAGTTGTACCAAGCTGGATCAGAGATTTGGTGGAGAATTGACCAGCAACCAGGTAAGCTCAGGAGGAAACACAAATACAGCAGCCTTGCTCTCGGGTTTATATAACTCTATGCAAGGGCTTTTCCAGGACCAGGCTGGCATATATGCTCTCTGGGAAATGACCACAGATGAATTGATAGGACCTACCCGCGGACCAGACTGGGATGATAATGGTGTATGGAGAGTTTTACATGCTCAGAAGTATGATGGAGAAAATCAAAGAATCGTTGATGCATTCAAAAACCTGAATGGTATTGATTTCGGTGCAACTGACATCCTAAGATACAGTCCTACAACTCAGCAAAAAGCTGAAGCCAGGTTCCTTCGTGCATTAGCGGACTTTATGTTGTTGGATGGTTGGGGGCAGGTTAATTATCGTGATCCCGGTGAAAGTGTATTGACTCCTTCAAGAGTAAGAAAAGGAAGCGAAGCACTTGACTTTATCATGGCAGAATTAACTGCTATCATTCCAGATCTTCCAACCGGCCCAGCATACACTGCAAATAAAAATGCTGCAAGAGTTCTTTTGATGAAGTGCTATTTGAATAAAGGAGTTTGGAAGGATAATGCATCAAGACTGGCACCGACATTTGCCGCAGCAGATATGAATGCAGCAATAGCCTTGGCTGATCAAATTATTACAAGTGGGGGCTATAGTTTTACTACAAGTTATTTTGACAATTTTGCACCCAATAATGGTACCATAGGAACTGAAAACATTTTTACTCAGTTAAATCAGGGAGGTGTGCAAGCTGGTAACTTACAATCAAGATGGCGTTCAACAATGCACTATAATCAAAACCCCGGAGGTTGGAATGGATTTACAACATTATCTGATTTCTATGGAAAGTTTGAAGCAAGTGATAAAAGAAGAGGTATTAACTATCCATCACAAGGTTCTCCTGCAAATCCTGGAAACAGGCAAACTGTAGGTTTATTCTTGGGCCAGCAATATGATCTAACTACAGACCAACCATTAAAAGACAGAACTGGTGCCCCATTGGCATTTACCGCAGCTGTTAAAAGCATTGAAGTTGGAACCAACCTGGAAGTAACAGGTATCAGAGCATATAAATATCCGATCGATTTTATTAATACTGGTGCAGGTACTATTGATAATGATTATGTATACTTCAGGCTTGCTGATGTATTATTAATGAAAGCTGAAGCTATCTTAAGAGGTGGTACAGGTACTGCTGCAGGCGTATATGGAAGCACCCCTCTTGCATTGGTTAATTATATCAGAACTCTTCCATCACGTGGCGCATCAGCATTGGGCTCTGTTACGCTGGACAATTTGTTGGATGAAAGAGGAAGAGAATTATATCTTGAAAGCTGGAGAAGACAGGATCTTATCCGTTTCGGTAAATATCTTGCACCTTTCCAGGAAAAAAATTATACAAGCGATGGCAAGTATATTTTATTTCCAATACCAAACCGTTTCCTGGCGATCAATCCCAACCTGGAACAAAACCCAGGGTTTTAATAGATTCATTACATATGCAGTTTTTAAAAGGAAGCCATTTTATATGGCTTCCTTTGTTTTATGGTTTTTATAAATAAAATAGAACTTAGTTTTACATGATGCCGAAAGTTTCTAAGTATTTGCGATTTTTTGCATTGCCTTTATTTATCTTTTTTGTTTCCTGCACATCTAAAAAAAAGAACACGACCCTTTTCCAGCTTGAGGAGAATACAGGTATCAACTTTCAAAACAATGTAGAAGATGGAAGCAATGACAATAGCTTTCTTTTCAGAAATTTTTATAATGGAGGTGGCGTAGCTATCGGTGATATTAATAACGATGGGCTTGCTGATGTTTTTCTTACTTCCAATGCTGGTAATAATAAACTCTACCTGAATAAGGGTAATTTAAAATTTGAAGATATTTCAGACAAAGCAGGAATAATTAAGGATAGTATCTGGAATACCGGTGTTGTATTTGCTGATATAAATAGCGATGGATGGCTTGATATTTATGTTTGTTCTTCAGGGCATATGAGTACTGGTTACAGGAAGAATAAATTATACATCAACAATCACAACAATACTTTTACTGAGTCAGCTGATCAATTTGGTTTAGGGATATCTGCATATACTACGCAGGTTTCATTTTTTGATTATGATCTCGATGGCGATCTTGATTGCTTTATCATCAACAACAGTCCTATCCCGGTTAATCAATTAAATTATTCGAATAAGAGGGATTTGCCGGAGAACGAATGGGTTGTTCCTGATTTTTTAAAAGGAGGAGGCGATCATCTTTTCAGAAATGATGATGGAAAATTTATTGAAGTAACAAAGCAGTCCGGCATACACGGTTCGCTTATCAGCTTTGGACTTGGTGTTTCAGTTTCTGACATAAATAATGATGGTTATCCTGATGTTTTTGTCTCCAATGACTCCTACGAAAGAGATTATTTATACATTAACCAAAAGGATGGAACATTTAAAGATGAAATAGAACAATGGATGCAGCATACTAGTTTTTCTTCAATGGGAGCTGATGTTGCTGACATTAATAATGACGGCTATCTCGATCTTTTTACAACTGATATGTTCCCGATGGGAGATCATCGTTTAAAAACACTGGGTGCTTTTGATAATCCCGATCTTTTTAATGCAAAGTTGAATGCAGGGTTTTATTATCAATATCC
>Ga0068861_100001706_pt1 | contig 14112 bp, 12 predicted proteins | sample KBSSwiS42_FD_66593 | JGI IMG/M metagenome (GOLD analysis project Ga0068861, IMG submission 66593) | Switchgrass rhizosphere microbial communities from Kellogg Biological Station, Michigan, USA - KBS Switchgrass S4-2 | ecosystem: Host-associated > Plants > Roots > Rhizosphere > Soil ...
ATAAAGGTGTCCGCGATGAACCTGCAGCGCCCCGTCCCCATCCTGCGCATGTTCGATGAAGCCGCCACCAGGCAGTTTTACGTTGACTTCCTCGGCTTCAAGATCGATTGGGAGCATCGATTCGACGCGGCCGCGCCGCTGTACATGCAGGTGTCGCACGGCGATTGTGTGCTGCACCTTTCCGGGCATTTCGGCGACGCATGCCCCGGCGCCGCGATGCGTATTGCGCTCGATGACATCGATGCTTTTCAGAGCGGCCTGCTGGCGAAGAAATACAAACATTCGCGGCCCGGACCGGCTCAGCTCATGCCGTGGGGAACACGGGATCTCACCATCGCGGACCCTTTCGGCAACCGCATCACTTTCACGCAGGGCCCACCGGCTGCAAATGGTTGACGCGCGCTACGCGCCGCTCTTGCCACCCGCCTTCAGCTGCACCAGGTCCCACAACGTGCCGTACAGGTCCTTGAACACGGCGACCGTGCCGTAGGGCGCTTCGCTGGGCTCGCGCACGAACTCGATGCCGCGCGCCTCGTAGGTTTTGAAGTCGCGCCAGAAGTCGTCCGTGTAGAGGAACAGGAACACCCGGCCACCGGTCTGGTTGCCGACACGAGAGACCTGCTCGGGATTCGCGCCGCGCGCCAGCAGCAGCCGTGCGCCGCGGCCCGCTGCGCCCGGCGGCTCGATCACCACCCAGCGCTTGTTCTGCTCCGGGACGAAACTGTCCTCGATCACTTTGAAGCCGAGTTTGCCGACGTAGAAATCCAGCGCCTCGTCGTACTCACGTACCACCAGCGAGATCATGCCCAGCGCCTGGGAAGTCATGGATTCCCGCTCATGGAGTTGCCGGCGCGTTGCGTCGCGAGTCGATGCGCGACCGTTGCCGCTCACGCCGTGCGTTCTGGTTCTCCACTGATTCACGGTACTGGCGCACCTGTTCGGCGTTGAGCAGCGGCTCGACACTCGCCTGCACGCGACGCGAGTAGTCGGCCTGCCAATCGAGGTAGCGCATCTCGTAGTCGGCATCGAAGCTGTTGCCGGGGGGTCGTTGCGGTGGCGGCCCGGCATCCTGTTCCTTCACGAAGGCGGTGATCATGGCTGTCTTCTGTGCATCGGTCAGCGGAACGTTGGCCGCCGCCATGGTCTCGCCGACGCGATTCACCTGCATGCGCGCCGGCATGGATTTTTCGTAGGACTGGAACTCCGCGGCCTTGTCAGGCCCTAACAAGGACTCGATGGCCGCATTACGTTGCTCGCGCGCCGAAGCCTCGATGGAGGCCCGCGCGGCGGGATCGTCCACGTATCCGCGCATGTTGTTGATCTCGGACATCTCGCTGTCGGCCAGCAGGTCGAACAATTTGTCCGCCTGCGCGGCGTCGAGCCCCAGGGTCGCGGGCATGTCCGCATAGAATCGCCGCAACCGAACCTCCTGCTGCAGGCGCGTGGAATTCCGGGCTACTGGCGAGTTGTTGAAGCCGCCCGGCCGCTCGACTGCCGGCGGCGGCATCCATGATTCGGGGCCGGCATTGGCCGCGGCCCGCGATTCCCTGGCGGGCGGCGGTTTCGGGCCGGGCGTTGCCGCACCAGGGCCGGGCGGGGGCAAGTGCGCCGTGGCTTGACGCGCATGCAGCTCGTCTTCGAGCTGGCTGATACGCGCCGCGTCCGCGTTGCGCGCCTGCCGCTGCTGCTCGAGCTGCGCGCGCGCGCCGGAGAGTTGCACGGCCAGGTAGATAGACGCGGCCGCACCTGCCGCCGCGATGACCCAGGAAATGGGGACATTCCTGATTTTCATCGTCACATTGTGACGGGGAAAATCAGGAATGTCCCCATTTCGCCGTCACTTGCCCGTCGCGGCGCCCCCGTTCGGCTTGATCGGGCTCAGCCCGGCCCAGGGCTTGATGCGGTTCAGCTCGGGGACGATGGCACGGCGCATCTTGAGGAAACTCAGCGCGCCGGACTCGCGATACACCACTTCACCCTTTTCGTTGACGATGATGGTGTACGGCAGCTGGCCCTTCCAGACCGTCGCCGGGTCGATGGCGTCGAAGAACTTGTCCTTGATCTCCGCCGGGATGATGTAGTTCTTCATCGAGGCGTGTTTCTTGCCGAGGAAATCCTTCACGACCGCCTCGTCGCCGGGAGAGTCCGCCGATATCGTCACCATCTCGAACTGCCGGATGCGGAACCGCAGGTTGTGCTCCACCAGCTCGTCGAACTCGGAGATGCAGGGGCCGCACCAGGTGGCCCACACGTTGATGAAGCGCAGCTTGCCGGAGTCCTGGTTGGCACGGATCGCCTTGAGCATCTCGACGTCCGCCTTCTCCAGCGACACGGGTTCCGCGGCCCAGCGTTCCTTGAACTTGGCGTATTCGACCACCTTGTCGGCCCACTTCACCGAGCAGCCGAACACGCGCGTCGACGTCACCGGCGGCTCCTTGCCCGCGACCAGCGCGTCGAGCGCCGCACGCGTGTCGTGCGAGGTTGCGAGTTTCTCGTTCTCGGAATCGTCGATGCGCCCTTCGAAGCGCAGCTTGCGCGACTTGTCGAAAATGAAGACATGGGGCGTCGCTACCGGGCCCATCTTGTGGCCGAGTTCCTGCTTCGGGCCGTCGTCCAGCCAGATGAAGTTGAACTTCTCCTGCTTCGCGCGCTCCTTCATCTCGTCGAAGGAATCCGAGAGATCCGAGTACGCGAGCTCGTCGAGGCGCACCGACTCGGGATGATTCGGATTGATGGCCACGAGCTTCACGCCCTTGGGCGAATAGTCGTTCACCAGCTTCTTGATGCGTTCCTGGTAGGCCTGCGCGGTGGGGCAATGCGCGCAGGTGAAGATGATCATCAGGATGTTGGAGTCCTTGAAGGACTGGTCGGTGTAGGTCTTGCCGTCGATGCCGGGCAGCGAAAACGCCGGCAACGCCGCGCCGATAGTTAGAGTCGGCGGCTGCTCGGAGGCGAGGCTCGCACCGGAGAAGCCCAGTGCCAGCGAGACGAGAATGCCGCGGCCGACGGCAGCCAGGAGAGTGGAACGCATGTGGACCCCCTTAGAGAGGAACGGAGAATATCGGAAATGGGGACATTCCTCATTTCCGCTGTCATGTGACAGGGGAAATCACGAATGTCCCCATTTCATGACGGAAAATCGGCGCTCGCGAGTCCCGGCGGCGGCCGCGCTAGACAAATCCAAGATTCGTGTTCGAAAAATTGCCGACGTTGGGCAGGATCCCCGGCAACTCCGCCGCCGAGCATCCGAACCAGCGCGCCAGCGTCGCGGCGAACTGATCGACCGACGTGCTCGGCAGCAGCCGGCCCTGCCCCACCTGGTCGTCCGTATCGACCGACACGTGCGGCGCAGTGCCGTAGTACCGCCCGCCATTCACCGCGCCACCCATCACGAACTGGTGCGAGCCCCAGCCGTGATCCGAGCCGTCGGCATTCGAGGTCAAAGTCCGGCCGAAGTCCGACGCCGTGAACGTCGTCACCCGGTTCGCCAGGCCCATCTCGACGGTCGCGGCATAAAAGGCGCTCATCGCGTCGTTGAGCCGCTGCATCAGCCGCGGATGGTCCTGCATCAGCAGGTTGTGATTGTCGAAGCCGCCCATCGACACGAAGAACACCTGGCGGCGCATGCTGAGCGCCGCGCCGGCGCCGATCAGCCGCGCCACGATCTTGAGCTGGTCGGCGAGCGGATTTCCCGTGCCGAAACCGGTCGCCAGGTTCACGTTGGTGAGCGCGCCGTTGACCACGCCCTCCATCGCCATCGAGCGGCGCGTGACGATGGCGTATTCGTTCTCGAACACGTGGTTGCTGTTGCGCGTGATGATGGCGTTGACCGCGTCGCGCAACCCGCCGTTGAGCGCGTTGATCTTGATCGCACCGCCCGGGCTGATCTGGTACTGCAGGGCGTCGCGGCCCGCGACGAACACGGCGTTGCCACTCGCGGAGATGCAGGTCAACAGCGAATTCGGCAGGTTGCTGCTCGACGAAAGCGCGATGTCACCGAGCCGCCCGCCCCAACCGATCGTCGATCCCTCGGTGCCATTCGACTGCCAGACGGACTGCTGGTCGTTGTGCGAGAACAGTTTCGGCGGCAACGGGTTGCTGGTGCGATCGCTGCTCCGGTACTGCGCCAGCGTGGTCGGCTGGATCAGCGGCCCCACGTTGAGCTGGACGGCGAGCCTGCCCTGGTCGAACAGTGATTTCAGGCCCGCGAGCTGCGGCGCCAGCGCGTATTGCAGGTTGTCGGTGAGCACCTGCCCGCCGCCCGGCGTGAGCGCCGTGGCCGCGAGCTCGGCGCGGCCCAGCGCGATGCCGCCCGCCGTCTGCCCGGCCGCACCGCCGCGAATCGCGCTGTACAGGTTGTAGTTGATGTTGTCGTAGGGCACGACGGTGTTGGCGTAGTCGTTGCCGCCGTACATGAACACGCACACCAGCGCCTTGTAGTCGGTGTTGTCGAACGCGGCGGCTTCGCCCACCGCCGCGAGATTGATGGCGAGCGGCGTGGCGACGCCCATGGCGCCAATGTGCATTGCCCGCTGCAACACCAGTCGACGGGTCCAGAGGTTTGAGCCACTCATTTCTGCACCAGGTATTCGGGTGAGATGAGAACCAGGAATGAGAGCGTTGCCAGCATGTCGAGCTTGGCGCTCTCGGCACTGGTCGCCGTGATGTTGAAGGCCGCACCCACGGCCAGCAGCACCGCGACGGTGTCATTCGAAAGCTGGTTCGCGGTCAGCCTCAGGTTGAGCCAGTTGACGACCGCCGGCAGGTCCTGCGCGATCGCCAACAGCGCTGAATAGTTGGGGCGGATGCCGCGGTCGACGTTGCCCCAGCCGTAGCGCGTCGCGCCCTGCATGAAATTGATGTAACCCGCCGTGGTGGTCTCGTTCAGGAGCTGGAACTCGGGCGCCTGCTGGCCTGCCGTGGCGATGTCCGTGTTCGGCGGCACGTACCCGGGCCTGAAGAAGTTGAACACCGACGGCGAGCGCAGCGGACTCTGGCCGAGCGCGTTATCGCTGCGCGACAGGTCGTAGATCTCGAAGTCGCCCGTGGCGGAACCGACGCCGACCGTGCGCGCCCAATGCACGAAACGCACCATGGGTTCGCGCAGCTTGCCGCGCAGGGTGTCGGCCGCAGCTGGCGCGGCGCGCGCCTCGTCATCGAGCAGGATCGCGGTCCACACCGCGCGCAGGTCGCCGCGCACACCGGCGCCGTTGTCGGCGAATTTCGCGGCGACACGGCCCACGTAGGCCGGCGAAGGATTGCTGGTCACCAGTCGCTGGATCATCTGCCGCGCGAAGAACGGGCCGGTGTTCGCGTGGTTGAACAGCCGGTCCAGCGCGATGCGCAGCGCCTCGGGGCCCGGGGTATTCGCCGGGATGTTGGTGCCGAGAAAATTCACCTCGAGAGTCGAGTGATCGCTGGCCCGGAAGCGCATCGGGTTGCTGGCGAAATGTGTGCTCGGCACGTCGTACTGATCCGTCCAGATCACGTTCGTGAACCCGCCGCCGTTCGAAAAATAGTCCCAGTCGTAGCCGGTGAACACCCGCGCGAGATTGGTGATGTCGCCCTGGCCGTAGGTTTCGATGGGCCGATTGTTGGCGTCGAGGCGCAGGCTGCCGTCGGGATTGAGCTCGTACAGGCCGATGGTGAAGAGCTGCATCACCTCGCGCGCGTAGTTCTCGTCCGGCTGGCGCCCCTCGCCGTCTTCCTTGACGTTGCCCTTGGTGTTGAGGAAGAAACCCATGCCCGCGTTCAGCGTGATGCGCTCCAGCAGCGTGCGGAAACTGCCGAAACAATTCGCGGTGAGCACGTCCCAGTACGCGCCGATCACGTACGGTGGATAGAAGCCGTCGATGGGGCTCAGGCTGACGACGAAAAACTCCGACAGCGCCAGCGCCAGGCGCTTGCGCAATTGATCCGGGCCGGCGAGCAGCTGGTTCCAGATCATGAAATCGCCGAACTGCGGCCAGAAGTACCGTTCTTCGCCGGTGATCGAATTGTGGCCGCGCGAATCCAGCCACGCGACGCCGGTCTGACCGGGCGGTGCGGCGTATTGCGCCGTCAGCCAGGGGCCGAAGCCGTCATTCCTGAGTGAGGCGATGTCGGCGTCGGGCGCCGAGAACTGTGCCTGCAGGAGGAACCGCGCTGCCTCGGCATCGCTTTGCGCCTTCACCACCGGTGGTGGAGGCGGTCCCGGTGGCGGCGGAGGTGGAGGGACAGGCGTGGGACCTGGATTGCCGCCGCCGGGCGGTGGCGAACTGCCGCCGCCGCCGCCGCAGGCGGACACCAGCGCCGCGGTGGAAATCAGCGTTGCCAGCGCCGCCGCGCGCCCATCGTCGGCGCGTTCTTCGGCTGTGGCCGACGTCGATTCGACGCCTTCTTCCAGTTCCTGCACTCGCCCCCCTGTCGCGTCGCCGCAGCCTAGCCCAAAAAGTCCCGGGTAGGGAAAATCGGCCGCCGGGCCACTAGGATCGCGTCATGAAACGCCCACGCGGCCGGCCGCCGTACGCCGATCTGCTCACTCCTTCTGAGTGGCGCACGGTGCACGCGGTTCAGCATGGAATGAGCAACGCCGAAATCGCGCGGCGGCGCGGCATCAGCCTGAACGCGGTGAAGTTCCACTTGACCAATGCGCTGGCCAAGCTCGGGGTGGCCGACCGCAAGGCGCTGCGCGCCTGGTTTCGGGCCCCTCGGCAAACGGCGCTGGCGGCCCAGGAGAAAACGAACATGCATGCAACTTTGAACCTGGGTCCGATCGGACAGGTTGCGCGTTCGGTCGGCGATACCGCCGCCTCGGAAGCCTGGTATCGCGATGTGCTCGGGCTCAGGCACCTCTACACCTTTGGCCCGCTGGCATTTTTCGATCTCGGCGGAACGCGGCTGATGCTCTCGCAGGAAGGCGGCGTGAAGCCGGAATCGCTGCTCTACCTGCGGGTGGCCAACATCGCTGCATCGCACGATGCACTGAAACAGCGCGGCGTGAAGTTCACCCACGCGCCGCACATGATCCATCGCCATGCCGACGGCACCGAGGAATGGATGGCGTTCTTCGAGGATCCCGATGGACGGCCTCTGGCACTGATGTCGCAAATGGGGTCAGACCCCATTTCCTAGGAATTGGGGTCTGACCCCATTTTCCATATTGCCAGTTCTCTCTCTGCATTCGCCCACGCCTGCGAAGTGCGACACGGTCGCGGTCATATCCCGGGGCGCAATCTATGCCGCGCTTCGCGTCAGGCACCGGGACACCCCAGGGAGAAATTGATGAGCAATGCATCCAGTGAACGCATGTCGGTGTTTGGTCCGACGCTGCGTTTCAAAGGCGAACTCAAGGCCCAGGAAGACATCAAGATCGAAGGTCGCATCGAAGGCACCATCGATCACCAGCAACGAGTCGTCGTGGGCAACAAGGGCGAAGTCGTCGCCCGGGTCAACGCCGCCACCATCGACGTCGATGGTCGCGTGCAGGGCGACATGGTCGCCAAGAAAAGTATCAAGGTCAGTCAGTCGGCGATCGTGCGCGGCAACATTCGCGCGCCGAGCGTGAGCATCACAGAGGGAGCAAATTTCAATGGCGGAGTCACGATGGAGTCGAATGCTGGGTCGGCAGGACCCTCCACCCCCGGCGCCTCGAGCCGCTAGTCCGGAGCCAACCATGAACAAAGGATTCAGCGACAGCAAGATGGCTCCGCCGCCCGCAGCACCGCAGCCGTCACAGGGTGGCACGCCCTGCGTGCTCGGCCCGACACTGCACTTCAAGGGCGAGCTCTACGGTGAAGAAGACCTGGAATTCCAGGGCCAGATCGAAGGTTCGATCGAGCACACCCGCTCGTTGAGCATCGGCAAGGAAGGTGGCGTCAAGGGCAACATCCGCGCCAAGTTCGTCATCATCGAAGGCAAGGTCGAGGGTGACGTCTACGCGACGGAGTCGGTCTCGATCCGCGCCAATGCCAAGGTGACCGGCAACATCTTCGCGCCGCGCGTCGGCATCGCGGATGGCGCGCACTTCACCGGCCGCATCGACATGAACCACAAGGGTGTGGCGTCCAAGGCCGACCTGACCGTCGGCAAGTCGCTCAGCGACCCGCAGGCGGAACGTCTGCTGGCCTCGGGTTCGTAAGGGCTTCCGGCCGCAACACTTCGACGATTTTCGCGGACAGCGCGCGCAGGGATTCCTGCGCGCCGTCCGCGGCCTTGTTCGAGAGCAGCACCACCGCGAGGTGCACATCGGGATACAGCTCGATGGCGCTCTCGAATCCGTAAGTCCCGCCCGAATACTGCAGCCGCCGTCCGAGCGGCGTTTCCGAGATGATCCAGTACAGCGCCACCGACTGGCGCTTGTCGAGCGTGGACCAGGTCGGCTGGTGCGCCACCTTGGTCGACGCGTCGGGCTCCGCGAGCTGCCAGGACGCAAAACGCAGCAGGTCATCCACGCTGTAACGCAGCGAGCCCGAAGCCCAGGACATCTTCGCGCTGAAACCGGGCAACGGTTCGTTGGCGCGGGTGTACCCCTTCGCCAGTAGTTTGTCGTTGGGCTGCGTGCCGCTGCCCATGCGCAGCGGCTTCTCGATCTCGCGCTGCAGGATGGTGTCGAACGGCTCGCCGTAGATCTTCTCGAGGATGACGCCGAGCAGCATGCTGGCGACGTTCGAGTGCGCCGGCTCGCTGCCCGGCACGGCACGCGGCGCGACGCGGTGCAGCTGCGTCAGGAATTCTTCCTGCGTGTACTTGCCGATGACCTTCATGCGCGTCGCCGCCAGCGGCTCACCGGGCACCATGCGCACCTGGGTGACGTCGGGGACGTTGTCCACCAGCTGCGAAGTCATGTTGGCGAGATTCAGCAGCTTGATCGTCTCGCCTTCCTTGGTGAAGTTCGGGTACTTGTCGGGCAGGTATTTTTCCGCCGGGTCGTTGAGGGTCGCCCGGCCCTCGACGATGGCGCGCGCCAGCAGTTGCCCCGTGAAGGTCTTGGAAATCGACCCGATCTCGTAGACCGTGTCCTTGGTCGGCGCCCGGTTGCCGTCCAGCTGCGTGGTGCCGAAGTTGTAGAAGCGGCGTTCGGTGCCGTCGTAGATGCCGATCGAAAGGCCGATCCCGTCGTTGCTCTCCAGCCACGCGCGCCCCATGGAACGCACCCGGGAGTCGGTTCCGCCCGCCCCACCCGGGGCCGCATCCGCGGCGAGGCCCGCCAGCGGCCAGGCCAGCCCAATCCATAAAAAAATCATCCGCACGCTCTTCATGGACGCGCATCCTCGCGCGTACATTGCCGCTGTACAAGAAGAGGTGGAGTGGGCCCCGATGGAATCCCCGGCCACGCCGATCCCGGCAAACGAACGCATCTTCACCCTGGACGTGATCCGCGGATTCGCGCTGCTCGGCATCTTCATCATGAACATGCCGTGGTTCAACACCTCGTTCTACGTGCTGCCCGGAGTCGACCCGCTCTGGCCCGGGTGGTGGGACCGCTGGACCGAGACCGCCACCGAGGTGCTGTTCTCCGGCAAGTTCAACAGCATGTTCAGCATGCTGTTCGCGATCGGCTTCACCATCCAGCTCGAGCGGCTCGAGGCGCACGATCCCCGGCACGCCATGACTATCTACCTGCGGCGCATTTTCTGGCTGTTCGTGTTCGGCGCAATCCACATGTGCGTGTTCTGGACCGGCGACGTGCTGCACCTGTACGCGATGCTGGGGCTGGTGCTGCTGGCGTTGCGGCGCGCGCCTTACAGGCTGCTCTGGGCGCTGTTCGCGATCGCCCTGCTCTATCCGCTCGCCATGGGCATCTGGTTCGCGTTGACTTTCAACCCCGCGGACCGCGAGCACATCCTCGCGACGTTCAAGCTCTGGCACGCCAGCAACGATGCGGCTTATGGCCACGGGACTTTCCTGGACGCGGCGCGTGAGCACTTTCGGGAAACCGTGTACCAGTACACGGATCCCATGCGGCTGCGCGCCGTCGCCCGTTTCGTATCGCAGTTCCTGGCCACCCTGCTGCTCGGACTCATGCTCGGCCGGTCGCGTTTCTTCCAGAATACCGCCCGCTACCTGCCCCAGGTCCGGCGCGTGCAATGGTGGTCGCTCGCGGCGGGCCTCGCGACCGGCATCACCTATGGCATCTGGCAGGCCACCACCAACGATCCCATCACCCCGACGGCGTGGCGGCTGACGGCCGGCGCCTGCTACATCCTGTCGCGCGTGCTGATCATGACCTTCTACGTCGCCACCCTCGTGCGCCTCGTGCACAGCGACGGCTGGCGCCGCCGGCTCGAGCCCATGGCGATCGCCGGCCGCATGCCACTGACCAACTACCTCCTGCAGACCTTGATCGCCACCACGATCTTCTACGGCTGGGGCTTCGGGTTGTGGGGCAAGGTGGGCCATGCGCTCGACCTGCTGCTGGCGGTGGCGATTTTTTTCCTCGTGCAGGTACCTCTCAGCAAATGGTGGCTGGCGCGATTCCAGACTGGCCCGATGGAGCGGTTGTGGCGACGACTCACCTATGGCCGGTCGATGCACAAGTCCACTCGTGTCCGCGACGGAGCAGCGCCGGCCTGAGCGAAGACGTTCTGGCCATTTGCGCCAGGCACTGGCAAGCTGCGGCACCGCTCCCAACAACAACAACGCGCGGGCAGCATGAGAAAACAGGCTCTGGTTCTCGGCCTCACGGCCGTCCTCTTTGCTTTGCCATTCGACTGGATCTTCGATCTGCTGGTCGACTTCACGAGCCTCAGCATTCCGTCGTGGATATTGATCCCTGCCATGCTGGCGGGCGCATTCTTCCTGGCCCTCAAGCTGGCGCCGCGGGTAGAAGGCGAAGATGTTCCCTCGGTCTGGTTCATCGTACTGCTGCGGATCACCGCCGGTTTCTACCTGCTGGTGCAGCTGTTGTGGCTGTTGAGCGGCCTGGTGAGCCTGGGCGGATTCGTGTGGCGCCTGTACAGCTTCTCGAACTGGGCAATGATCATCACGGCGCTGCTGACCACCCGCTTCCTGAAGCGGCGACTGATGTTGTTCATCGGCCTCGTGGCCTTCGCGTTGCAATTCAAGGTCGCAAGCTTTCTCGCGCTGGTCAGCGCGCCGAAATCGCTGATATTCCTCGCGGGGCTGATCATCGCCGTGCTGGTGGCCCGGCCCTTTTGCGCGGGAAATGATTCGGCAGCCGACCGCGCGCCCAATCCGCTGCATCTCTGGTTCTTCAGTGCTGCCGCAACACTCGTCATGCTGACCATGCGCGAATCGATGCTGCTGCGTACGAATACCGAGATAGTGGTGTGGCTCGCGTTCCTGGTCTCCTTCGTCGTGTTCGCGCGCGGCGTCTACAGCGCGGATCTGCGTCAAAGCGCGTCGGCGGAGCAGCCGACGCCCGGAAGGATTTTCGTGATCTTCGTTTCACTGCTGGTGGTCGTCGCGACCATCTTCCAGGTGCAGGAGTTCGTGGACCGGAAGATGTCCTGGTCGGCCGGCGACGGCCTGCACCTCTGGTTGCCTCTGCTGGTGTCATCCGCCGTGACCGTCGCCATCATGGTCGCGCTCGGGCTGGGATCACGAGTGCCTGCGCCCATGCGCGGCTATAAACTCATGCTCTGGGCCGTCATTTTCTGCGGCATCGTCTCGCTGTCGAGCGTCGGGCTCATGGGCTCCATCGCGGGTCAGGACCAGCTCGGCCAGCTCCTCGGCGTCGTAATCTGGCTGGCCCTGCTCGCTGCCCCGTTGCTGGCGGCGGCGCAGATACTCGCGGGCATCGGCCTGCTGCGATTGCTGTTCGAGGCTTCGCAGATTCAACGCAGGTAGGGCGCCACGTTCTTTTCGATGGCCGCGAATTCTTTCTTCGTCAGCGGCAGCGAATGGAAGGCTTGCACCGTGACTTTCGGCGGCGGATCGGTGGGATCGCCGCCGTCGGAACCGTAGAGCACGTGTTTGACGCCAATCTCGCGAATGCGTTGTGCGACCCAGGTGCGGCGCTCGGCTGACATGTCGGGCGGCGTGACCAGCGCCAGATCGAAGTACAGTTTCTTCACGCGCGGATCCTTGCGCCGGATGGCGTCGATGAACGCGCCCAGCGCCTCGTCCGCCGGCGTGTCATTCGGATTGCCGCCGCCCGTGAAGTGCGCGATCTGCACGGGCACGCCTGGCGCCGCGGGCAGCAGCTGGTCGATGAACACCTGCGCCTGCGAGGCGCCGTAGGGTTTCGCGCGCCGCGTACGCATGTGCGCGACGATGGCGAGGTGGTGCGAGTTGGCCGCCTCGAACACCTTGCGCACTTTGGCCACGTCGTTCGCGTCGTCGAGATTCACATCGGACGCGGCAAATTGCAGCTTGATGCCGCGCCCGAAGCGTTTGTCGTTCGCGCAGCGCTCGAGCTCCGTGAGCGCGTACTCCTTGAGCGGATTGAAACTGCAGAACACCGTGAGTCGTTGCCGATACTTTTCCGCCTGGCCCAGCGTCCAGTCGTTCTCCGCCTTCACACGGTCGTATTCGTCGGCCAGCGGATTCTGGCGTGGATTGCCGTAGACAAATGCGTTGGACAGCAACACCGCGCGCCGGATCCCGGCTGCATCGAGCATGCCGATCAGCTTGTCTGCATCGATGGCCTTGTCCGCAGAATCCACCATGTCCGCGTTCATCAGGTGCTGGTGGTGATCGATCCCGGGTGCCGCGGCCGCGAGACCCGCAAACATGGCGGTGACAACCAACAGCGTCGATCTCATGGCTTCAGCTCCTTCACTCCAGTCCCCGAAGGCTTTTAAGCATGGGTGAATCGAGCTCCGGACCTTCGATGCGCAAGATCTGCGTGTACGCATCCACGAACGGCTCGGGCGAGTCCTGCAGGTACTTCGACGTCGCGGCCGCAAACTCCACCGCGCGTTGCTGCTCGCCGTCGTTGACCAGGTAGAGAATCAGGCTGCTGGGTCCATCGCGGTACTCGAGCCGCGGAGTCGCAGCGCGCATGCGTGCGCGCAGCTCGGCTTCTGCCTCGGCGCGCAGACCGGCATTTGCCAGCAGCATGCCGAAGGTTCCGGGCTTGTCAGCGCCTCCGGTGGCCTCGATCATTTTCATGCCCTCGGCGCGCGATCGCTGCGCATCCTGTGTCCGGCCCTGCGCCTGCTGAGAGGCGCTCACGCGAATCAGGGTCAGACCGCGCATGTTCGGCTCCTCGATGCGGGAGTCGATGGTCTTGCGCGCCTCGGCAAACAGGCCCAGCTTTCCCTGCGCGGATGCAACGTCATTCCAGAAACGGTCGCCTGCATCTTCATTGGCGCCGATCACGGCCTGCAATGCCTCCTGCGCCTCTTTCAGTCTCGCCGGCGGAAACCACTGCACCGTCTCGATCAATCCTTCGGCGAACTCGCCGCGGTCGCTGGCCTGCGAAAACGCGGCCGCCGGCTTGAGATCGCCGAGTCGAACTCGTGCCAGGAGCAACGCATCCTGCAACTCGCCCCGTTCGTCCTCCGGAAGCTTCGCCACTTCTCTGGCCGCCTGGTTGATGATGCGCATGTCCTTTTCATCGCGCAGGATGCTTCGCAGGGCCTGGGTTCGTTTCCTTTCGGAGAGCTGGCTGACCAGCGGCAGCGCCTCGGCATGCGCGTTCAGCTCGAGCAGGCTGTCGACCAGCATTCCTGTGACTTCCTGGTTGGCGCGTTGATTGTCGAGCTTGGCCGTTTCCTCACGGAGCAGCCGCGCCGTCTTCACTGCCTCGGCGTGATTTTCCTGCTTCTGGTAACGGCCCACGAGCTGGTACAGCGAGGTGATCCGCGACGGCGTGTCTGCGAGCGCCAGGGCCTGCGCGCGCGCCTCGTCGTGGCGCCCGGCCGCCTGTTTGGCCAGCACCTCGATGCCCGCGGTCAGGCGGGGATCGGCGGGTGGATCCTTCATGTACTTCGCCGCCTCGCCGGCAAGTTCCGGTTTGCCCGTAGCGGCGATGGCATTCAGTACACCGCTGAACGCCAGCAGGCGTTCGCGCTTGTCCTGCATCGAGTCGAGTGCCGCGAAGGCTTCGCGCATCCGGCCATGTCGCGCCTGCGAGCGGGCCACCGCGCCGCGCACGGCATCACGCTCCGGTTCGGTCGCCAGGGCAGCGCCCATCGCCTGCGCCTCGGCGTTGAAATCCGCGGC